>Ga0157373_10000807_pt1 | contig 24232 bp, 21 predicted proteins | sample C65metaG_FD_113460 | JGI IMG/M metagenome (GOLD analysis project Ga0157373, IMG submission 113460) | Corn rhizosphere microbial communities from Kellogg Biological Station, Michigan, USA - C6-5 metaG | ecosystem: Host-associated > Plants > Roots > Rhizosphere > Soil | place: USA: Michigan... | reverse complement strand
CCATTGATGTAGCGCAAAAAGATTACCTGGAAATGCTGCAGAAAGATAACCAGGCCACCATGCAATCAAGCTTTGCGCCTAAGCTGCACCAGGTTGACCTGGCCATGCCGGGATCAGCACAATCATCTAAAAAAATGCTGCTGGTTGTCGTATCGGTTTTAGTTAGCGAAACCTTGTGCTTACTGGTATTGTTTATCCTGTTCTATATCGATAGCTCGATCAAAGAGCCTAAAATACTGGCTAACAAAACAAGCTTGCCGGTGTTAGGCTATTTAACCAATATTGAGGGTGAAAGCCTCGACCTTAAAAAACTGTGGGATGTGGAGAACCGCAGTAAAATGCAGCAGTTTAAAGATTTATTACGTTCCATCCGGTTTGAGATCGATCAGGAAATGAAAGATGGCAAGATTCTGGCTATTTCGAGCCTGGTACCAGGCGAAGGTAAAACCTTGCTGGCCATCAGTTTGGCTTACTCCTACGCTATTATCAATAAAAAAGTATTATTGATTGATGGTAACCTCGGAAACCCTTCCATCAGCGGAGCAGTTCAGCCGAGAATGTTTATCGAGGATTTCTTTAAGGTAGAAACCTACACAAACGACCTTTATCGTGGTGGCATGAGTGTATTGGGAAATCACGGGACGGATATTACTCTGCTCGAGATTGAGAACGAAGATATCGTCCGTGAAAAATTTGAAAGCCTTAAAACCAAATTCGATATCATTATCGTAGAAGTACCGGCAATGAACGCTATGAACAAGGCTAAAGAATGGATGCTTTTTGCCGATAAAACTATCGCCGTGTTTGAAGCCAACCAAAGCCTGAATGAAGACAAAAACTCCGGCATTAAATATCTTAAACATTTAGGACCAAAATTTGGTGGTTGGGTGTTTAATAAGGTCGGTGGTAAAAAGGCCTGATAACCTTTATAAACTTAATTATTGTTGTTATTTGAGTATAAGCAATGAACAACCTCCTTTCAATTATATGGATCATTATACAGGTTATCATCGGTTTTAACCTGGTGTTTCCATTATTGTTGTTTTTATTCTACGGCATTCGCCAAAGCATTGTCTCAGAAAACAAGGAAGGTGTTTTAAAGCACGACCCGGATTACGGCATTATCGTTACCGCTTACGAACAGACCGATAACCTGCCTTCGGTTGTAAAATCGTTACTGCAACTGCAATACAGCAATTACCTTATTTACATAGTGGCCGATAAATGCGATATCAGCAATCTGCATTTTAACGATGACAGGGTGATATTGCTACGTCCCGAAGAAACGCTGGCCAGCAACACACGGTCGCACTTTTATGCCATCAACCGTTTTGTACGCCCGCATACGCATTTAACCATTATTGATAGCGATAACCTGGTTAAACCCGATTACCTGGTTCAACTGAACGAGTATTTTAATTATGGCTATAAAGCTGTGCAAGGCATCCGCGAAGCGAAGAACCTGGATACCACTTTTGCCTGCCTTGATGCCGCCCGCGATATTTATTACCATTTTTATGATGGGAAGGTGTTGTTTGGCTCGGGCTCGTCGGCAACGCTGGCTGGAAGCGGCATGGCCTTTACCACCGAACTGTACCAACAATGCCTGGGCCATCTGGATATTACCGGGGCGGGCTTTGATAAAGTATTACAAGCCGAAATCTTAAAACGCGATGAGCGCATAGCCTTTACCGGTAAGGCCATCGTTTATGATGAAAAGACTTCACGGTCTGACCAGTTGGTGAATCAGCGCGCGCGCTGGATCAATACCTGGTTCAAATATTTTAAATACGGTTTCAGGATGATGGCCAACGGGCTGGCAAAATTCAGCCTGAACCAGTTTGTATTTGGTTTGGTATTAGTGAGGCCGCCATTGTTTATGTTCCTACTGGCTTCTGTAGCGTTTATGGCCATCAATATCGTGGTCGGCAATTTGATGGTTAGCGCCTTGTGGGCAACTGGCCTGCTGATATTTGTTGCGGGCTTTGCTTTAGCATTGTTACGTTCTGAAACGGATAAGCGCATTTATCGCTCGCTTATCAATATACCGCGCTTTATGTTTTTACAGGTATTATCATTATTGCGGATATTTAAGCGCAGCAACAAACAAAACATCGCTACAAAACATTACTCCAGTACACATACTGACGATATTATAGACAATAAAGGTGAGAATTGACCCGATTGAAAAAGTAAAGGATGATCCTTTTAAAAATCTGAATAAAACGCAAAAAATCACCCGCAAGATAGCTATTGCAGTGGCGTTTGTTGGCGTTTTTATCTGGTTTATGAAGGTGGTTTTTGGCATACCGTGATAAGCGCTTCCTGATGGACATTACAAACACACGGCAAAACCCAGGCAAAACCAAAAGCAACCCATCCGGTTTTTGGAAGAGCATTGTGCTGAATAAACTTTCGGCGCCGCCGGTTTATATCCTGTTGTTTGCCGTATCGTTATTGTGTGCTGTATTGATTGCGACTAAAGGACTTGTACCCGGTATCCTGATCCTTATTTTGTTGATCGGTGCGCCTGTAGCATACGGCGTAGTGGCCCATCCGCAATTTGGCATTGCCGTACTTTTTGTTGCTGCATACCTGCTGTTTATCCCCATGAAGATGGATACCGGCGGTTTTCCTTTAGGAACGGTGATGGATATGCTGGAATACATGCTGATACTGGGTTTCTTCGTCAGGCAAAAAACCGATACCAACTGGAGTATTTTTAAAGACAGGCTGAGTTATTTTACCCTGGCCTGGATAGGCTATAACTTTGCCGAATTGGTGAACCCTTCGTCGGTTTCGCCATTGGCATGGATATACACCATCCGTACCACGGCGGTGGTGATTATGATGTATTTTGTATTTGTTTACCAGATACGCGATCAGTCGTTCATCAAACTGATCTTTAAAATATGGATAATACTGGCCGTTGTAGCCGCGGCCGATGGTTTTAAGCAGGAAAACTTCGGGTACTTTCAGTCAGAACATGATTACCTGTATGGCGATCCCGGCCGCGTAGCCTTATTATTTATCGATGGGCACATGCGCCGTTTTTCAATCTTCTCCGATCCGGTAGCTTTTGCCTATAACATGGCCTCGGCAAGTGTGCTGTGTATAACGTTAATGTTCGGGCCGATCAAAACATATAAAAAGTATATTTTAGGCGCGATTGTAGCCTGGCTGATGTTTTGCATGTTGTACTCGGGTACGCGGGGGGCCTTTCCGTTGGTGCCTGCATCATTGATAATGCTGGCCATACTCAACTACAATAAAAAAGTACTCATTTTCGCCATTATAGCAGCTATATTTTTCATCGGATTAATATTTGTACCAACCAGCAACCCAAGCATTGTCAGGTTTCAAACAGCTTTTAAGCCCAATAACGATCCCTCATTCAACCTGCGTAAAATGAACCAGGCCCGCATACGGCCCTTCATCCTTTCGCACCCGCTGGGCGGTGGCCTGGGATCAACGGGGGTATGGGGGCAGAAATTTGCACCTGGCTCAATGCTGGCTAACTTCCCGCCGGATAGCGGTTATGTGCGCGTGGCGGTCGAATCGGGCACCATCGGGATACTGTTGTTGTGTTCGCTTGTTTTTGTGGCCCTGTTAACGGGTATCAACAATTTTTACCTCATTCGCGACCCGGCGCTTAAAAATTATAGCCTGGCGGCAACGCTGGTGGTGTTTACCTATAATATCGGTAACTATCCGCAGGAAGCTATCGTACAATTTCCATCAAACGTTATATTTTTTCTGTGCATGGCCCTGATACCGATTTGCCGGAGACTTGACCAGGAAAAACAAAAATTAGCTGTACAAAATGAAGGATGACCTGATAACCGGCCGTGATATTATTGTTGTGGGCCAGCAACCCTGGGATGTTGAAATTGGCAGCAACAACAAAAACCTTGCTATCGAGTTCAGCAAAAATAACCGCGTGCTGTATGTAAACTCGGCATTGGATACCATCACCATGCTCAAAAACAAGCAAGACCCGAAGGTGCAGATGCGGATGGAGATCATCAACAAAAAGAAGGATGGGCTTATACAAGTAGATGATAGCCTATGGACCTATTATCCCGATGTTACTATCCGCTCCATTAACTGGCTAAAGAGTAATGGGATGTTTAATTTCCTGAATAAGATCAACAACAAGCGCTTCGCCGGTTCGATAAAAAAAGCTATCGACCGCTTAAATTTTAAAGACTATATCCTTTTTAACGATTCAGACATATTTCGAAGCTTTTATCTGAAAGAGCTTTTACAGCCTGCCGTCAGCATTTATTACTCGCGCGATTATTTGCTAACCGTTGATTACTGGAAAAGACACGGTAGTATCCTTGAGCCCAAACTCATCGCCAAAAGCGATTTGTGTACAGCCAACTCCACCTACCTGGCAGACTACTGCCAGCAATATAATCCAAAATCATATTACGTGGGCCAGGGCTGCGATCTGAGTTTGTTCGATAACAGCAACGGCATAGCTATGCCCGAAGATATCAAACCCATCAACCGGCCTGTAATTGGTTACGTAGGCGCTTTACAAAGCTTAAGGCTGGATATTGAGTTATTGGCCTACGTAGCCAAACAACGCCCCGATTGGAGCATAGTTTTGGTTGGGCCCGAAGACCATGTATTTAAGGCAAGCGAATTGCACAGCATCAGCAATATACATTTTTTAGGTTCGAAGGATGCCTCGATGCTGCCTGCTTATATCAACTCGTTCGATGTGTGTATCAACCCGCAGATGATCAATCAGATCACCATTGGCAATTATCCGCGTAAAATAGATGAATACCTGGCTATGGGTAAACCTACTGTAGCAACCGCAACCCGCGCTATGGAGATATTTGCAGAACATACTTACCTGGGTAAAAACAAGGAGGAGTATGTTATCCTGATACAAAAAGCGCTGGATGAGGATTCGCCTGAGCGACAAAGCAAACGTAAGGCATTTGCTACATCACACAGTTGGGAAAACAACGCGAAGGAAATTTACAAGGCCATTAACACTTACAACAAATAGTTATGGGTTTAGCAGAGCAGATCAAATCGAAACCGGCATTTAAAAAGCTTGCTTTGTGGATGATGATCCCAAGTGGCGAGCACCGGCCGCGCCGTTGGATAAAGTGGTTGGTAAATCCATTTAAGCACAAACGCGGCAAGCGGTCGATCATCCGGTGGAGAACCCGTGTTGACGTTTTTCCGTATAATAAATTCGAATTGGGAGAAAGCTCGGTGGTGGAAGATTTTGCTACAGTTAACAATGGCGTGGGCGACGTGATCATCGGCGACCGTACCATTATCGGTATCGGCAACGTGATCATCGGCCCGGTTAAAATCGGGAACGATGTCATGTTCGCGCAGAACATCGTAGCATCGGGCCTTAATCATGGTTACGAGGATGTAAGCCTGCCGCCAAGCGTGCAAAAAGTAAACACCAAACAAATAACCATTGGCGATAACGTTTGGATAGGTGCAAACAGTATTATTACCGCGGGCGTAACCATAGGCAAGCATGCCGTTATAGGTGGCGGCAGCGTGGTTACCAAAGATATTCCTGATTATACCGTGGCGGTGGGTAATCCTGCCAAGGTTGTAAAAAAATACAACTTTGAATTAAATAACTGGGAAAGAGTGTAGTATATTTATATGCCTTAAACCAATTTACGTTACTATTAATTTAACGCTTATGCCTAATATGTTTAGCCTTCCGAAATGGTTGGCGCCGCATTTATTTACAGGAAAAAAATTTAACGACCTGACAGCGGCCGAGATAACCGATCTGCAAAACAGGATCAGTAAATTTAAGCATGAGCAGCCGGATATTTCGGTAGTGATACCCGCTTGGAACGAGGAGAACAATATATTCCGTACGCTTTCGTCATTATCAGCCAACGAAACCAATTACAAGGTGGAGATCGTAGTGATCAACAATAACTCGAAGGATAATACCCAGGCCGTGCTCGATCAGTTGGGCGTACGCAGTTATTTGCAACCCGAACAAGGTACTCCGCATGCGCGGCAGATGGGTTTGGAAAAAGCTAAGGGCAAATACCACCTATGCGCCGATTCAGATACGTTTTATCCCCCCAAATGGATCGATCTGATGGTTAAGCCGATGGTAGAAGATACCGGCATAACCGGTGTTTACGGGCGTTATTGTTTTATCCCGCCCGAAGGTCAGGGCCGTTTTGGTTTGTGGCTGTATGAGCTGATGACCGGTGTTTTAGTGCAAATACGTAAAAGAAAGCGTGAGTATTTAAACACCTTAGGCTTTAACATGGGTTTTGTTACCCAGGTTGGCCGCGATACCGGTGGCTTTAAAGTGAACCAGGTACGTAAGTTTGATAACGCCGCCGGCAGTGATTACTTTGTTGACGAGGCCGAGGATGGCACCATGGCGCTGAACCTGAAAAAAAAGGGCCGCTTAAAACTGGTTTTAGATTCAAAAGCGCGGGTTTTTACTTCACCCCGACGTTTGATGTACGATGGTGGTGTTTGGGCCGCGTTTAAAAACAGGTTTAAGGGCCACGGCAGTGGCATGGGCGAATATATTACCGGAAAAAGTAAAAACCCTAAAGGCTGAAAAGACGTATGTAAACACACCACAAACACACCCTAATTTTTAAACTAATGAAAATTGCACACCTTATCCTGGTACATAAAGACCCCGCCCAGTTGGCCAGGCTGCTTGATAAACTGAGCCATCCCGATGCGGATATTTATGTACATATTGATAGAAAAACCCCGGTTGAAGAGTTTATCAAGGTGTGTAAACGACCTAACGTATACGTTATAAAAAACCGTGTTAAAGTGCATTGGGGTTCGTACAGTATCGTACAAGCTACGCTAAATGGCTTTAAACAGATACTTTCAGCAAAAAAAGGGTATGGCTATATCAATTTATTGAGCGTAAGCGATTACCCGATAAAAAGCACTACCGAAATCCATGATTATTTTGCCAAACATCCCGACAAGATATGGATGGAGTATTTAACCGAACAGTCGGAATGGTGGCAAAAAATTAAAACCCGGGTCACCAAATATCATCTTACCGATTATAATTTTAAGGGCAGCTACACGCTATCTACCCTGCTTAATATGTTTTTTCCGGATAGGGTAGCACCCGATAACCTGGAATTTGTAGGCCATTCGCAATGGCTGACCATTACCGAAGAAGCCGCCAGATATGTGATCTATTATCTGCAGGACAATCCCAAGGTTGAGAAATTCTTTAAACTAACCTGGGGTGCCGACGAGGTGCTGATCCAAACCATCTTATATAACTCGCACCTGAAGGATAAGATCGTGAACAATAACCTGCGTTATATCGATTGGAGCGAAAACAAGGACAGCCCGAAACTTTTAACTATGGCCGATGCGCCTAAACTGCGTATATCACCACATTTGTTTGCCCGTAAGTTTGATATAGCAATAGATGCCGAAATACTGAACTTTTTGGATACCGTTACTGCAAGCTCGGCGGCTAAATAATCTATATTTTATATGAAGAAAGTTTCTGTTATCACTGTAAATTTTAACCAGCCCGAGGTTACAGAAGCTTTATTTGCATCCATCAGCGTTACTAATACCTACGATAATATCGAAATTATCACGGTAGATAACGCCAGCAAGGCAAACCCGGTTCCCAATTGGCTGAAGAAGTACCCGAATATTAAATTCATCCGGTCGGAAGTAAACCTGGGCTTTGCCGGGGGGAATAATTTAGGCATCAAAGAAGCTACAGGCGACTACCTATTTTTAGTAAATAACGATACCGAGTTTACGCCAGGATTGATCCAGACTTTGGTTGATGTATTGGACACCCATCCCGAAGCAGGCATCATATCACCGAAGATCAAATACTTTCAAACGCCCAAGATATTACAATACGTGGGCTTCACCCCCATGAACTATTATACCTGCGCCAATAAATGCGTAGGTCAGTTTGAAGAAGATAAGGGCCAGTACGATCATCTGATAGCTCCTACCGGTTTTTGCCACGGCGCGGCCATGATGCTGCGTACCGAAGCGGTTAAAAAAGCCGGGCTGATGAACGAAAGCTTCTTTTTGTATTACGAAGAGATGGACTGGAACGAAATGATCAAACGCGTGGGCTACCAGGCCTGGGTATGTACCAACGCGCTCATCTACCATAAAGAATCGGTATCTGTTGGGCAAAAAAGCGCGCTTAAAGAGTACTTTATGAACCGCAACCGCATCCTGTTCATCCGCAGGAACGCACCCTGGTTTAAACGGCTGATATTTTACGCGTACTTTATGCTGATAGTATTTCCACGCAATATTTTAGTGTATATTAAAGACAGGAATTTCGATTTTATACCCGTGTTATGCAAAGCCGTTTGGTGGAACGTAACACAACCAAAAAATAGCACCAAATTAGGTTACCCCATTAAAACAAGCGCATGAAAATAGCATTGTGGTTGAGCCTCTTTATTGTAGTTTACACTTTTGTGGGATACGGCTTTCTGCTGTATTTTATCATCAAATTAAAACGTATTTTAAAAGGCAAACCTAAAGAGGTGGTGGCCGATATGGATAACCTGCCTACCTGTACATTGGTGGTAGCGGCTTATAATGAAGAAGATTTTATACGGGAGAAAATTGCCGATACCCTGAAACTAAAATACCCCGCCGGTAAACTGAAACTATTGTTCATTACCGATGGTTCGACAGATAAAACGCCCGAAATATTGGCCGGATATCCACAGATAGAATTGATGCACCAGCCTGGCCGGGGGGGTAAAATTGCGGCTATACACCGGGCTATGCACAATGTACATAGCGAGGTTACCGTATTTACTGATGCAAATACTTTTTTACATGAGGACTCGCTGATCAACATTTGCAAACATTACGCCGACCCTACAGTTGGCGCGATAGCCGGCGAAAAACGTGTACATATTGACGAAAATGCCGATGCCAGCGCCGCCGGAGAAGGCTTTTACTGGAAGTATGAATCGACCCTGAAAAAATGGGATTCGGAACTATACTCGGTGGTAGGCGCAGCTGGCGAATTGTTCAGTGTACGCACATCGTTATATCAGCCGGTTAGTCCGGACACTTTACTCGACGATTTTATGATATCGATGCTGATCGCGCAGCAAGGTTACCGCATTGTTTACGAACCTGCAGCTTACGCTACTGAGCTATCATCGGCCAATATTACCGAAGAACTGAAGCGCAAGGTACGCATCGCGACCGGGGGCATACAATCGGTAATATGGCTTAAAAACCTGCTGCTGCCTTTTAAATATCCGGTGTTATCATTTCAATACGTTAGCCACCGGGTGTTGAGGTGGACAGTGACGCCCTTTCTGCTGATACTGGCCTTTATCCTCAACATTTTCATAGCTTTGCAGCCCGATGAAACTTTTTATCGCTTGCTGCTCGTCGCACAAGTATTGTTTTACGGCATGGCAATTTTAGGCTGGATGATGGAATCACGAAAGATACGGGTAAAAATATTGTTCATCCCTTACTACTTCTGCGTGATGAACTATGCCATTTTTGCTGGCATTATCCGGTATTTCCGTAAAACGCAAAACGCCGCCTGGGATAAAGCGCAGAGGAAGCAAGCCTGATTTCGGATTTCGAATGTTCAATTTCGGATTTGGTGCCCACGAAAATGTAATTGCGAGCTTAGCGTGGCAATCGCGCATTGGTAGAGCGGATATGCTTGGCAAGTGATTATTGTCCTGAGAGATTGCTTTGTTCTTCGCAATGACATTGAGAGAGGTTTTGCGTTAGGGATAGTAGCGGATACCGGCCTTGTGGCTAAGGCCTGTGCAGTATGAGCGAATAGCCCGGCCGAAGGCAACGCCCAAACTGTTATCATTAGTAGTCTTATTGAATTACAATCAACAATATTTTCTTTAAACCATACTTAAAGAAAAAACAGGTCTCCACTCCCTGCCAATCCCACATAAGCTTATGTAAATTTAATACGCACAAAATAATTTATTAAACTTAAATTAGGCCTGTTTTTGAACTCCGATCCACTTGAAAAAACTATCCATTATCATTCCGGCCTATAACGAAGGCGCTACCATTACCCTTATTTTACAGCGAGTTTTTGACGCGCACATGCCGGATGGCATCAGCAAAGAGATCATCGTTGTGGATGATTGCTCAAAAGACAATACTGTTGAACAGGTTCAGGCTTTCAGTGACGCACACGATCTGGGGATCAACATCATTAAACAAACTACTAACCAAGGCAAAGGTGCGGCCATACGGCAGGGTTTTGCAATAGCCACCGGCGATTATTGCATTGTGCAGGACGCCGATTTGGAGTACGACCCCGAGGAATACAATATCTTAATAAAACCGGTTTTGAAAGCCGGCGCCGATGTGGTTTACGGCTCTCGCTTTATGGGCGATCAGCCACACCGGATACTTTTCTTCTGGCACAGCATTGGCAACGCGTTTTTAACCTTCCTGTCCAACATGTTTACCAACCTCAACCTGACGGATATGGAAACCTGTTACAAAATGATCCGTACCTCCATTCTGCGCGACATTGTTTTAAAAGAGAACCGCTTCGGCTTTGAGCCTGAGATTACCGCTAAGATAGCCCGCATACCCGGCATCAAAATTTACGAGGTGGGCATATCCTATTACGGCCGTACCTATAGCGAGGGCAAAAAGATCAACTGGAAAGACGGTTTCCGCGCGATTTGGTGCATATTGAAATACAATGTTTTTAGAAAAAGATAAGCCGCACCGCAAAATATTGTTGATACTAACCGGTATCACCTGCGTTTTAGGCATATTGCTTTTTATAGCTCCCCCCAGCATCTTCCCCGACCCTGGATGGGGTTTTCAGGTAATGCGGTCCATGCAACGCGGCGCACATTTCAATACCCTGGTTTCGCCCGATCCGGATAATATCGCGCTCGATCAAAAAGCTTTCCTTTCGTGGTGGTCGCCGGGGCAATACCTTGTCCCTTATTTCTTTCAAACTATACTTTGGCTAAATACCGGTAAGGCTGTAGCTATTACCATATTTTTATGCTCGCTGCTGGGTTTGGCAGGCTATTATAAACTGTTTAAGCTATTAGGATTTTCGCAGCGCATAGCAGCCATAAGCGTGGCATTTATCGCCTGCCAAAATTATTTTATACTACCCTATGTGTTCTATCCTGGTGGCGAAGTTTTGCTGTTTGGCTTTTTGGGCTGGTTTCTGCACGGATGTTTCAGCATCGGTAAGATCAATTGGCAGGCGATGGTATTTTTGTTCGCGGCCGGCGTAGCAGGCTTTATATGTAAATCATCAGCCCTGTGGATGTACGCTGCCGGACTGGCCTGTGTGTGGATCAATGTTTCAAAGAACAAGAAACTGCAACAATGGCTGTTTAATGGCATATTGCTCGCTATCCCGGCTATCGCGGCTTTGGCTATAATCTATGTGGGATATCTGTCCAAAGGCACCAATCCATCCAACGCGGGTGATGGCTGGCTCATCAAACCCGAAACTTTCAGCTTTCCGTTGGCCGCGCCTTTGCTGTCCGGCCTTTCTGTTGATGAGATGGTGAACGGCCTGATCTATCACCCCGATACCCCGCTGATCTCGCGCGGCTTATCGCTCGCTATCATTTTTGTATTGGCGATAGGCAGTTTGCTATTGCTCAGAAGCATCATCCGCAAAGTACCCAACAAAAACTACGCACTTGCATTTGGTGCGTTTTACCTGGCCGGTACGCTATTTCTAAGCTATCTGTATTTGAAGCAAGCCACGGTAACTTTCGAGGGACGGCATTTTCGTATCATCGGCATTTTAGCCATTCCAGGAATAGTTTACTTGTTACACCAAACTAAGGCTACCAAAACTATTTTGTATGTGCTGTTTGCAGGGTTTACCGTTTGGAGCACTGTTTACTTTGTACACGGTTACATAGTGAACTACCAGGCACCGCACGGCGCTTCGGGGTTAGCGCAGCAGGCCTACGATAAACCTACGATTGATGCCATAACCAGCCTCGACGCGCAACATCCTAACAACGCCATCTTTGTGATCAACAGTCCGGATCTGGGCGTCGAGATCGTCCATAATAGGGTGATCACTTTAGATATCGGCGATATGGATGCCGAGGATTTGGCTGAACTAACCAACGCCGGTAGAGCAGGAACCATCTATATGCTGATGCCCGAGAATTATGTAAGAAATGGTGTGGCAGCCAAAATAGCTAAAAGCTTTACGGGCTATCACCTGTTCAGCATCAAACAACTCAGCAAGGATTTTTATCTGTATTCGGCCAATAATTAAAGCGGGCGATCAATCGCTCTCCAAAGCATATCTTTCAATTCGGTGAGGCCCTTTTGTGCTACCGACGAGATAAACACCGCCGGGATACCTTTGGGCAACTCTCTCGTCATTTCGGCCTGTAGTTCCTCATCCAGCATATCGCTTTTGGTAATCGCCAGGATGCGCGGCTTATGAGTAAGTTCGGGATTGTATTCGGTGAGTTCGTTCAACAAGATATCGTATTCCTCCTGTAGCGATCGGTTGGTATCGGCAGGGATCATAAACAGCAGTACCGAGTTACGCTCTATATGGCGCAGGAAACGGATCCCCAATCCTCTGCCCTGCGATGCACCTTCGATGATACCGGGAATATCGGCCATGACGAACGAACGGTTATCACGGTATGCCACGATGCCCAAATTTGGTACCAGCGTGGTAAAGGCGTAATCGGCAATCTCGGGTTTAGCAGCAGATACTACCGAAAGCAGGGTCGATTTACCCGCGTTAGGGAAACCTACCAAACCTACATCGGCCAGTACTTTCAGTTCGAGGATGTTCCAAACTTCTTGCCCTGGTTCGCCGGGTTGTGCAAAGCGGGGGGTTTGTTGTGTAGATGATTTAAAATGCCAATTACCCAAACCACCACGCCCACCTTTAGTAAGCACGCGTTTCTCGCCGTTTTGAGTAATTTCGAAAAGCACCTCACCGGTTTCGGCATCTTTGGCAATAGTGCCTAAGGGTACTTCTAATATTTCATCGCGGCCGCTTTTGCCGGTACGTAACGAACTGCCGCCACTTTCGCCGTCACCGGCTATAATATGTTTACGGTATTTAAGATGGAGCAGCGTCCACAATTGAGCATTGCCCACAACGATGATATCGCCGCCACGACCGCCATCGCCGCCATCAGGCCCGCCTTTCGCGGTCAAAACGTCGCGGTGCAAATGCGCAGAACCTGCGCCTCCGTGGCCCGAACGGCAACAGATCTTTACATAGTCGACAAAATTTGAACCTTGAGACATTTTGATTTCGGATTTCGGATTTTCGATTTCGGATTTTCGATTTCGGATTTAAAAATTCGAATTTACGATTCCGTGTTTATATCTTCCTTTACGATATTTCAGGGAGATTTTAAAACCTCCCTACCGCGGAGGGTTGAGTGGAGTCTATTTCTTTAACCCGTCAATAACGCCTACTATAGCGTTAAAAACATCGTCAACGTTGCCTATACCGTTTATAGCTTTCAACTTGTTCTGATCTTTATAATAATCAGCTACAATTTCGGTTTTGCTGTGGTATTCGTCTAAACGTTTGCGGATAACTTCAGGATTAGCATCATCCGGCCGGCCCGAATCTTTACCTCTTAGCAACACGCGGTGCATTAGCTCCTCATCATCAACCTTCAGCATAATCATGGTGGATATCGATTCGCCTTTCGAAGCCAGCAACTGATCTAAGGCTTCCGCCTGTGCTACCGTACGTGGAAAACCATCAAAAATAAAGCCCTTCGCGCCTTTGTTGGCATCCAGTTTATTGCTGATCATGCCGTTAACTACCGCGTCCGGAACCAACTTACCATCGTCCATCAGCTTTTTTGCTTCAAGGCCCAATTCAGTACCTTGTGCAATTTCGCTGCGAAGCAGGTCGCCAGTAGAAAGATGGATCAACTGATACTTTTCGATCAGCGTTTTAGATTGAGTTCCCTTACCTGAGCCGGGTGCTCCAAACAGTACTAAGTTCAGCATCCTGTTATTTAAAATAATGAAAGTCCCCCTGTTTTGCAGAAAGACTTTTAGATTGAAGTGCACTCGAAGGGAGTCGAACCCCTAACCTTCTGATCCGTAGTCAGATGCTCTATCCAATTGAGCTACGAGTGCAGTTTATTCAAACATTCTTTCACTTGTCGACGATTTAGAATGCTTTTCCCGTTTCGGGACTGCAAAAATATGATTTCTTTTTAATGGTTCATAAAAAATTTCAAATTATTAAACACATTTTGCAATCTCTTCAAAATCAGGCAAATCCGTAGCTAAATCAAGCACCTCGGCATACACAACTTCCTGTTTTTCGTTCAGAACAAAAGCCGCGCGCTTGCTCACTCCCTTTAAACCGAGGATGAATTCGTCGTAAAAAGCGCCATAAGCAGGTGACACTTCCTTGTTAAAATCTGACAGCAAAGTAAACTGATAACCCTGCTCCTCTTTAAATTTTTTCAGGCTGAAAGGCGCATCCACCGATATGGCCAATATCTCGGCATTTACCCCCTGGTAATAACCAAAGTTATCGCGCATGGTACACAGCTGTGTGGTACAAGTACCGGTAAATGCAAATGGAAAGAAATGGATCACCACCTTTTTGCCTTTAAAATCAGCAAGACTAACCATGGTACGATCAGTTGACGGAAGTATAAATTGCGGTGCCTGCTGGCCGATAGTTATAGACATATTTTTATAATTATTGAATGAATGATTGATTTGCAAAATTGCAAATTTCCGGCATCATGCCGAATTTATTTCGGCACCTTACAGGACATACAAGCCGACATGCATGTGAGGTACTGAATCCTGATAACTATCGGGACAGCATGACTTAGGTTTACAAAAGATAACTACCTTGCACTATTAAATCAGCGTAATCACAAAAATCAATAAAATCAGCGGTCAAAATCACCTGTATGAAAGCCATCATCATTACCCACCCGGGCAGACCCGAAGTATTACAACTGGCAGATCGCCCCAAGCCCCAGCCCCAACCCGGCAAAGTATTGGTAAAGATTTCGGCAGCAGGAGTTAACCGCCCCGATGTGGCACAGCGTAAAGGCAATTATCCCCCACCCCCCGGCGCATCAACCGAAATACCGGGCCTGGAAATTGCCGGAACAATTGTAGAGCTTGGCGTTGATGTTAGCCGCTGGAAAGTCGGCGATCAGGTTTGCGCCCTGGTTATAGGCGCGGGTTATGCTGAATATTGCACCGTTCCGGCTGGACAATGTTTGCCAGTCCCTCCTAATATTACGTTAACTGAAGCCGCTTCCCTTCCCGAAACTTTCTTTACCGTATGGAGCAATGTGTTCGATCGGGCTAAGCTGCAGCCCGGCGAAAGCCTGCTGGTGCACGGCGGCTCGAGTGGCATAGGCGTAGCAGCTATACAGATAGCTAAGGCTCTGGGTAGCATAGTTTACGTAACGGCGGGCAGCGATGAGAAATGCGCCTTTTGTGAAAGCCTGGGCGCCGATGAAGCCATCAATTATAAAACACAAAGTTTTAAAGACGAGATATTGCGCATCACCCAAAACAAAGGGGTGGATGTGATACTGGATATGATAGGCGGCGATTACACACCCGATAACCTGCAATGCCTGGCCGATGAAGGCCGGCTGGTGCAGATCAACTCGATGCAAGGCCGGGAGGTTAAGGTCGACCTGGCTTTGGTGATGCGCAAACGCATTTCCATCACCGGATCCATGCTGCGCAACCGCGATGTCGCTTTTAAATCAGCCATCGCGCAAAACCTCGAAAAACACATCTGGCCGTTCTTAGCATCCGGGCAAATCAAACCAGTGGTCTACAAAACTTTCCCTGCCAAACAAGCCGCGGAGGCACACCAACTAATGGAAAGCAGCAACCATATGGGTAAAATTGTATTAACTTTTTAACGCTATAGATGATAGGGTTCAATTCCCTCTTGAGCGGAGGCGGGCAGGAATAGTGCGGTAGCAGGAGCATGTTTATACGAACAACAACACAACCAAAAAGAGCATCCATCGCTGAGGCATTTTTATCCGTTGACTTTTCAAATTATTCTAGTAAATTTCATGATGAAAAAGCTTTTATCAACCATAGCCCTTATCTTATTTTTACTGGCATATCTGCCAACCTTCGCCCAATCCGACAAGGACGAGATTGTGCTTCACAACCTTACCTGGGATGCCAACGCTCCGGCGGGTTTCGAAGAATTGAACATTCCGTCGGCAGGGAGCCTTCTACAAGGTTTTATGTACAAGCCCAATGGCAAACAAAAACATCCTACCCTGCTGCTGTTACATGGCTATCCGGGTAACGAACGAAACCTCGACCTGGCACAGGTTGTGCGCGCGCATGGCTGGAACGTAATCTATTTCGATTATCGCGGCTCGTGGGCAAGCCAGGGCGAGTTCAGTTTTCAGCATTGTGTTGAAGATGTAGTAAACACTGTTGCCTGGTGCAAACAGAATAGCGAAAATCTCCGTATCGACACCAATAATATTGTACTGTTCGGACACAGTATGGGCGGATGGATCTGCCTGCAGGCCTTGAAACGCTTACCATCTGTTAAAAAAGGTTTCGCGCTATCAACCTGGGATATTTACGGCGAGTTTAAAGGTATTAAAACCAAAGCCGAAATGGTAGCTAAAGTTAAAGCTGATGGCTCCGAACCTTCGTTCGTACTCAATAAACCGCTCGAGGATATTTTTGAGCCGGTACTGAAAGAACCTGCCTTATTCGATTTGAAGATCAACGCCGAAGCCTTTGCCCGTAAACAGATCATCATGCTCGATGAGCATCATGAAAATGCGCCTATCGCCAATACCATCAAAACCCTAAATACCAATTATTTTGATTACGAAGTTTGGCAAACCGATCATCCGTTTACCAACAAACGGGTATCGCTGATGAAAAAAGTTTTGGGCTTCCTAGATAAGTAGTGGCAAATCCCCCTCTGAAGAGGCTGGCGCTGGCCCATGCTGTTGCAGGGAGAGGTCTGGCCGTAATGCTCTCTGAGATACTTCTCACTTTAGGAAGGAATCGCAAATCCATCAATAAATTAAGATAACAAAAAAGCCGCCCGGATAAATTACCCGGGCGGCCAATCAAATCAAACCTTTAAAACAATCAAAAGTATTTTTACGGGAATATGACCCCATTATACGCAGATACGTTAGCCAGCGGAATGCTTGAACCATAAGTGCTGTTTATCGCCATGATAAACTGATTAGCCACGATCGAATATCCGCGTGGTGTTAAGTGCACCCCATCCAGCGAGAAAATACCGCCTTTAATATAATCCGAAGTCAGGCTCAAACCATCTATTTTATATCCACCTGCTTTAACATTGGTTAAAAAAGTAAAGGCATCAAACACAGCCAAACCTTTGCTTGCCGCAACCGATTTAATAGTGGTATTGTATGAGTTCACCGCGTTTTTTACCAAAGTTTGCTCGTTGGCATCCAATACATATTTGGTTTCGATAGGGTTAAGCGGGTGCAAGCCGTAAGGATAACCGTTGTTAGCACCTGCAGTGGTGCTTCCAATTAAACTTGTTGGGAAAGTTAATACGATCAGGTCATTAGCTGTTGCCGCACGTGGAGCGTAGTTAGTCCCTGTGGCATCGGCTGCGTTTATATAAAGCGCTTGCACCGAAGGGTTTGCCTTTTGCACTGTGCCTAATACTAATGGTACTGTTACAGTAGTAAAATAAGGTATAGTAGTTACATCCGGAATAGTGGCAACTGCGCCTTTTGCACCACCGGCTGTTAAGCTATTGATCAATACCGTATAAAGTTGGGCGAAGGTTGTTGGATCGGTCAATGCATCTGCACCTGTATAGCCGCCGCCACCGCCGGTTGCATAACCTAAAGCATCGTTATTACCTAACCAATTGGTAAAAAAGGTAAACGATTTTGAAGTGATTAAACTTAAATAAGTGGTATTATTGGCTGGCGAGGTAGTAGTCAGCATCCTATCGAAATAAGGATTCAGGTTACTATAAGATGCTGTTGTTAAATATAGCAATTTTATACCTGGCACACCATAATTATCAATGCTGCCAATGTATTTTGCCATCAGGCTAACTGTAGGGTAACCGGGTATAGTAACTGTTTGCCCTGTATAAGCCAGATTGGTTGTAACCTGGCTGGTAACCGGGTTACCGTTGGCATCAAACCCGGTCAGTTTCAAATATCCTGAACCGTTAGCCTGCGATGTGCTAAACAAAGGTTGATTAAAAGTAAGGCTGGTATTGATGGTTGCCATTTGCTTGGCAATAATGCTTGGGTACGAGTTTAACTGCCCGTTAAGATATAAACCGCCATCGGCATAGCCCGCGGTAAGCGAGTTACCCACCGAAATATAACGGGTCAGATCAAGCGGGCCTGCGCTTGGCGCCGGGTTGCTGTTAATAGTTGGTTTACACGCCGTAACAAAAATCGCGGCAACCAGTATATATATGTAGTTTTTAAAATTTTTCATCGTAATTATATTTTAAGGTTACCAGTGGTATGATAAAGATATACCCGGGATATACACATTAGTTACAAACGTACCCGATAGTTGAGTTTGATACTCGGTTTGCGTGCGGCTCATTACGTGTTCGTACTCAAAAGACAGGTCGAGGTCTAAACATTTAGCCACTTTGTAACCTAAACCCAGTGTACCGTAAACACGGTCGGCATCGGGCGCCTCGGGTGTTACGTAGCCATCCTGCACGGCGGTGGTAGCATAGCCTCCGCCAAAACGTACAGCCAATTTAGGCGAAGTTTTATACTCGGCGCCAAGCCTTACATCGTAGGCGTTTTGGTAATTACGTGTTTCGCTGGTGTTTTGTAATGATGCGGTGGTTTTACCGTAATTAAAGTCAAGCGATTTATAAACCGACCAGTGTACATATTCTAGATCAAAGCCTACGGTCCATTTATCATCAGGGGTTAAACCTAAACCAAACGATGTGGTTGATGGCAATGGTATCGACGATGAGAAGGTATTAGGCGATGGAAAACTGGTAGCTAATGATGCCGGAACGGTAAAGATTGCGTCGCCATTTTCAATCTTGGTATCTACCTGCGAGCGGTAGGTTAAACCCAGTGATACCTCTTTGCTGGGTTTAATAAAAACACCCAAATTATAACCTAAGCCGTGGCCGTTGCCTTTTAACTCGGCCTGGCCGTCCTGGCCTGCGCTGTTTGCCAGCGGCAGGGCTTCGGTCAAATCAACACTGCCATAGTTATACACAAAACCCGCGCCTAAGCTGATCTTGTCGCTCACCCGGTAGCTTAGCGTTGGCTGGAAATAGATGGCTTTCAAATTCAGGCTCTCCAGTGAGTACTTGCCCTCCCAGGTATTACCCCAGTTAGTTAAACCACCAAACGGCGTATAAACACCCATGCCTATTTTCCATTTCGAGCCTGTTGGCCCCCATGCCGCGTAAGCGGTAAACGGCGTTGCCACCTGGTTGCTGTTATTATAGGTTACGTTTGAACCTTTGCTTTGAAAAGCCGATTTAAAAAACAAAGGGCTTATGCCTGCCTGTACATAGTTTTGTGGCAGCATGGCCACTGCACCAGGGTTAAATAATACGGATGCCCCATCCTGCAATAAACCGGTGCCCGTGCCACCCATGCCTATCTGCTTTTGCCCGTACAGGTTAACCTGGAACCCTTGCGCCATGGCCAGGGCCGGAAACAAGGCCAGGGCCATTAGTAGTAATCTTCTCATAATACGTTTTTAGGTTTAAACCGATTGGTTTGTTATGCAAACATAATAAAAAAATACTATGCTAACATAGTAAATAATTATTTTTTTTATATTTTTTCCACGTTGATAAATTCTTTCATCGAAGTATTTGATTATCGGATAGAAAGCTTAATTTTGCAACCCGAAACAATAAGGTATAAAACGCAAAGTTGTTTGCGATAATTTAAAAAAAGAATTACCCATAGCAGTATGCCAAACATTGGAAAAATAGCCCAGATCATTGGTCCGGTAGTTGACGTTAGCTTCGCAGATGATGCCGAGCTACCCCGTATCTTTGATGCATTAGAGATCACAAAAGAGAATGGTCAGAAGATCGTTCTCGAAGTTCAACAACATTTAGGTGAAGACCGCGTACGTGCCATCGCGATGGACTCGACCGACGGTTTATTACGTGGCATGCCGGTTTTAGATACTAAATCAGCTATCAAAATGCCTGTTGGCGAAAAGATCAAAGGCCGTTTATTAAATGTGGTTGGCGAGGCTATCGACGGTATCGATACTTTAGATAACTCAACCGGTTATCCAATCCACAGCAAACCGCCAAAATTTGATCAGTTATCAACCGAAACCGAAGTATTGTATACTGGTATCAAGGTTATCGACTTACTGGAACCTTATGTAAAAGGTGGTAAGATTGGGTTGTTCGGCGGTGCCGGTGTAGGTAAAACCGTATTGATCATGGAATTGGTGAACAACATCGCGAAAGCTTATGCCGGTTTATCGGTATTTGCCGGTGTTGGCGAGCGAACCCGTGAAGGTAACGACTTACTGCGTGAGTTTATCGAATCGAACGTAATTAACTACGGCGATGCTTTCAAACACTCGATGGAAGAAGGCGGCTGGGATTTAAGCGTGGTTGACAAAGAAAAATTAAAAGAATCAAAAGCTACCCTGGTATTCGGTCAGATGAACGAGCCGCCGGGTGCACGCGCACGCGTTGCCCTTTCGGGATTAACCGTTGCCGAATACTACCGTGATGGTGAAGGCGAAGGTCAGGGTAAAGATATCCTCTTCTTCGTTGATAACATCTTCCGTTTCACCCAGGCAGGTGCCGAGGTATCGGCTTTGTTAGGCCGTATGCCTTCAGCGGTAGGTTACCAGCCAACACTGGCTACCGAGATGGGTTTGATGCAGGAGCGTATCACTTCAACCAAACGCGGTTCCATCACTTCGGTACAGGCTGTTTACGTACCTGCGGATGACTTGACCGACCCTGCGCCGGCTACAACCTTCGCCCACTTAGATGCTACAACTGTACTTTCGCGTAAAATTGCCGAGTTAGGTATCTACCCTGCGGTTGACCCTCTGGATTCAACTTCACGTATTTTAAATCCTGTTGTATTAGGCGACGAGCACTATAACACTGCTCAACGCGTTAAAGAAACCCTGCAACGTTACAAAGAATTGCAAGATATCATCGCCATCTTAGGTATGGACGAGTTATCTGAAGAAGATAAATTAGTAGTATCACGCGCACGCCGTGTACAGCGTTTCTTATCTCAACCATTCCACGTTGCCGAGCAGTTCACCGGTTTAAAAGGTGTATTGGTTGACATTAAAGATACCATCAAAGGCTTTAACGCTATCATGGATGGCGAAGTTGACGAATATCCGGAAGCTGCGTTTAACCTGGTAGGCACCTTGGAAGACGCTATCGAAAAAGGTAAAAAATTATTAGCGGAAGCTAACGGATAGTATTGAGATATGCGTATTGCGTATTGAGACAAGTCTTAAATCGCAATATGCAATCCATGTAAATAAAAGTATTGGGCAAAAGCCTATCGCAACAAGAAATTGATCGCAATACGCAATACTCACTACGCAATACTAAAGCAAAATGAATTTAGAAATACTTACTCCCGATAAAAAGGTTTTCGAAGGCGAAGTTCGTTCGGTAACTGTTCCCGGCACGATGGGATCGTTCGAGATATTGAACAACCACGCCCCTATCATCTCAACCTTAGATGACGGAAAACTGATCGTGCGCGGCAGCGGCCTCGAAGACATTTACCTGATTAAAGGCGGCGTTGTTGAAGTACTTGATAACAAAGTGGTAGTTTTAGCCGAAAGCATCGCCCAGCGCTAAATAAAAGTAAACCACATTAAAGCACTAAACAGTCCCGGATGGAAACATTCGGGACTGTTTGTTTTATACACGCTTCATTATTGAGGAACAAACTTTATTACTGTTGAAGCGCGGTCGGGATGTTTTTTTGCGCCGCGATCCTGCCTTAATTTGGGCATTGTGGGTTTTCCCAATGCGACACACCATTACTTACAAACTTCTCTCTCCTTTAGCCTACTGCAACCGCATTAGATCAAATATTTAATTCCGATACATCTTCTGATTCTTCGATCTATTGTATATTTTTATCTATACAATTACAATATAGCTTCTTTCGATCATGAACAGACGTGATTTTACAAAAGATACCTTAATGACCTTAACAAGCATTGCCTTTTTAGACATGCTCTTTACAAATAATTTATTTGCCACTCCATTAAAAGAACTTTCACAAAAATGGTTGAAGGAACTACAAATGATGTGTAAAGATCTAAAAGTGAGCAGCATTGGTCCCGTGCAATGGCAGGAGAAAATAACCGCGTTTCATAACAAGCTGCCATTAGAAGACCTGTTGAAGTTGATCGACTATGAAAACGCCATGAAGAAATTTCAATATCCAGAAAAAGGTGTTAGTAACATCGAGCCTATTTTACCAAAGGTGACAGGTATTTCCGAACATTATGCCTTTACAGGTCTCATTTTCGGGATGAAAAAAGATAGAGCGATCATTCCGCATGGTCACACGAATATGGTCTCCTGTCACAGAGTTTTGAATGGAGAAGTGTTATTAAAACAATATGACAGGGTAAGGGATGAAGGCAATTACATGTTCATTAAACAAACACTGGAGGAAACAGGAAAAGCGGGAAGTTTCTCCTCCATATCAGATCAAAAAGGTAATGTACATTGGCTGGTTACCAATACCAACTATGCACATACCTTTGATGTTGTAGTGCGTAACTTAAAAAGCAAACCCACACATATTGATAATATAGATATGTATGCTGCCACCAAGGTAGAGACCGATCTGCTTAAAGTTAAAAAAATGGATCATCAGGAAGCACTGAACAAGTATGGTATTTCCCATCATTGATATTGATGTTCTTATAGCTAAATGAAGATAAGTCATTTGTTTTCATCCCATCCCGACTGGGTACATCAGAGATCAATTACAAGCTTTCCCGAAACTTCTTCAATCTGCGTTCCGCCCTTTTACTGTTGGGATCAGGTTTGGCAGGCAGCAGTTTTAATGCAGTGATATAATTAGCAGGCAAGCCCTGCATTTCGGCCAGTGTTACTATCTTCTCTTTATACCACTCGTAGGGCAGTAGGTACTCGTTAACTGCGTGCGGCATCGAGATAAAAACATGCGCCGTAACCAAATTACCTTTTTCGTCAACACACTGCATCGGCTTTAGCTCCAGGTGTTTGTGCCAATCTCCCCTTCTCAGTACTTCAGCACCCTCTTCCGTAAACTCCAGCAATATGCCCCAAACCGGCATATCTGGATTATCCACTGGCATCACATTGGCTTTTGACGAGCGATCTTTCCCCGTTTTATTAAATTCAAAAGCATATCCCGGCAAGTAAGCATTCCCTAGTTTGCGTGCCGACGGTACGAACCTCGTAAAATCGGTCACGTTCATGTTCGATGCATAAGCAAACAGTATCATCACGTAAGTTTTTTGTGAGGCCTTTCTATACTTGAAAAGCATACCCTAATTTGCACAATTTTTGAGCCAGTACTTCAATTTCAGGAAGAATTTCTTCTCATTTTCAAAAATCTCTGAAAACTATACCGTATACCAATTTTAACTTTGGTATACATCATGCCATCATATATTCCAAAATTTAAAATAAATCAATACTTTATATTGATAAATAAGTAAACACAGAATAATATACTTATTTCAAAAAGCAAGCATGGGGTATTGCCTGTTAAAAGCTAACTCTCTATCTTACAGATATAGAATTTTGATATACAATGAACCTGATCGCAATACATAATTCAGCTTTAATTAACAGCCATATTGGCGTTGTGCTGAACAATGTATTACTCAGTGTGCTGGGTATTCAAATTCTGCCGGTGCTGGCACCGGTGCATTATTGCGGGAAGCGTTTTAAACTATAATAACCCCAAGTCAAAAACGCCTTCCCGACAAAAGAAGGCGTTTTTTTTGATGATCTATTTTACAAAACATATATGAGTACTACCATTAATACCATCGAACTGAACAAATACAGTAAAGTGCTGACCCAGGACCCTACTCAGCCAGCGGCCCAGGCCATGTTATATGGCATTGGCTTAACCGACGAGGATATGAAAAAAGCCCAGGTGGGCGTGGCCAGCATGGGTTATGATGGCAATACCTGCAACATGCACCT
>Ga0157373_10000806_pt1 | contig 24254 bp, 20 predicted proteins | sample C65metaG_FD_113460 | JGI IMG/M metagenome (GOLD analysis project Ga0157373, IMG submission 113460) | Corn rhizosphere microbial communities from Kellogg Biological Station, Michigan, USA - C6-5 metaG | ecosystem: Host-associated > Plants > Roots > Rhizosphere > Soil | place: USA: Michigan... | reverse complement strand
TTATGGTGACCCCATCGGTCCCCCCGCAACGATTACCCGTGAACCTGGTCAGATCCGGAAGGAAGCAGCCACAGCGGGAACATTGTGTGCCGGGGTGTGGCTGGTGGGGTTGCCTCCATAACGTCCCCAGGCCTTCGTTCGCAAGGTTTGCCAGATTTCCTCTTATCTCTCTTACTTGTCCTGGCCGAATTCGGTCGATGCGTTCTGCTGTCCGGGCGATTCCCGTTGATCGGCACTGTCATTTCTGACAGTAGAATTTCACGTTGTGCCTTTCTAGGGTTCGTTTAACAGGCCAGAGGGCAACATGATGAACAACGACATGGTGTTGACGCAAAACAGGGGGAGCGTAGCCGTGAAGGTCGCGGCGGCGCTGGGATGGTTTGCATTGCTTCTCCAGCTTTGCTTGATCCTGGCCTCGCGTTGGCAGGCCGAGAAGAGCCTGTTGGGTGGCGTGGAGATTTTTTTCAGCTACTTCACGGTACTGACCAATATCCTGGTGGCGATCGTGCTGACTTGTGCGGCGACGACAGGTGACTCGGCGCTACGACGTTTCTTCCTCCGGCCCTCGACCCAGACGGGGGTGGCAGCTGCCATCGTGCTGGTCGGGCTGGCGTACAACCTGCTGCTACGCCAGACCTGGAACCCTCAGGGCTGGCAATGGATGGCTGATGAACTACTGCACGATGTGATGCCGGTGCTGTACATGATCTATTGGTGGTTCTGTGTGCCGAAGGGAACCTTGCATTGGAGCGACATATGGATGTGGCTGATCTATCCACTGGTCTATTTCATTTACGCCCTGATACGCGGTGAGGCGATCGGCTCCTATCCCTATCCGTTCATCGAAGTGGACAGGTTGGGCTACTCACAGGTGCTGGTCAACGCGGTGCTGGTGCTGGTGGCGTTCGTGGTGATTTCACTGGTGCTGGTTGCGGTGGATCGGGCGAAGGGGGGTGGGCGCTGATTGACAGGTCATTTTTCTGGATGCCCATAAACTCAGTCTTCGCCACCGACTCCCTGTGGGAGCGAGCCTGCTCGCGATGGCGGTGGGTCGGCTTGCATTGATGTGCCTGATATTCCGCTATCGCGAGCAAGCTCGGCTCCCACAGGTTGTGTGGCAAGTCCTGATAGCTGGGACGAATACGCCTGACTCAGGGCTTGGACAGCGCCTGGTCCACCGCTGCGATCAGCTTGCCCAGGTCCTTCGGAGTGGCCTTGTGTATGACACCGAACAGATACGCGCGCTGCTCGTCTTCATCGTTCATGTCGGCGAAAAAGGCTTTCAGCTGCACGTCCAGTACGTTGGCGAGCAGGAACAGGGCTTCGATGCTGGGCATGTAGGTGCCGGTTTCGAAACGGCTGATGGTTTTGGGGTCAAAACCGGTTTTTTCGCCAAGTTCAGCCTGAGTCAGCCCCGCTACTTTGCGGTAGCGTCTGATGGCTGCACCCAAACTTGAAATTTGCATCGCTCAATTCCCATTTAGAATCAAGAACTTAACGATAGATTTTCGCATTAGGCAACCGCGTGATCCATCACCTTGCTTTGCAAAATGTGATGCGTTTCGTAGAATCAGCGTTTGGGACGGGCATTTGGTGACCTGCTTCAGATGCCGGAATGTGCAAAAAGAAATGGGCCGCGCGCCCATTATCGTGGCACGGGGCAGGTGTTCTGGACGTTCAGGTGGCACCGACAAAGCCGTGCCCCAGCTTATCTCAAGGTGTTTGAGCCTAGTTGATTTTCGCCTGTCCGAAGGCGGTGCAACCGCGCGCGACAAATGAGCCTGACTCATGGATGACTGCTTCGATGGATAAGAAGTACCGCAGAGCCGTTGACGCCGCCGCGATGTTTTCCGAGACCGATGCGAGCGGGCGTATCACTTACGTCAACGACCAGTTCTGTAACCTCTTCGGCTACCGGCGCGAGGAACTGCTGGGGGCGAACCATCGCCTGCTCAATTCCGGTCATCACCCTGGCGAGTTCTTCAGTGCCATGTGGCACACCATCTCGTTGGGGCAGGTCTGGAAGGGGGATATCTGTAATCGCGCCAAGGACGGTACGTTGCATTGGGTCGATACCACCCTGGTACCGGTGATGGATGACGCGACGGGGCGGATCGAGCGCTACCTGGCGATTCGTTTCGATGTCAGTGACAAGCGCCGGCAGTTGCATTCCCTGCAGTGGCGAGTCGGGCACGATGTGCTGACCGGGCTGCCCAATCGCACCTATTTGTCTGACCTGCTGGACCAGGCCCTGGCGTTTTCCCAGTCGGAAAACTTTCCCCTGGCGGTCTGCATGCTCGACCTCGATGGCTTCAAGGCGGTCAATGACGGTCACGGCCATGCCAGTGGCGATCAACTGCTGGTCGAGGTCGCGAGGCGACTGCGCAGCATCGTGCGAAGTGAAGATGTGGTTGCTCGGCGGGCTGGGGACGAGTTCGTGCTGGTGTTGCGTCATGTGCCTGGGATGGATGAGTTGCATGGGGCTTTGAACCGGGTGCTGGTTGCTGTTTCCACGCCCTATGCCATTGACGGTAAAAGCATCAAGGTCTTCGCAAGTATCGGCGTCACACTGTTCCCCTGGGACAACGAAAACGCCGAGACGTTGCTGCGCCATGCTGACCAGGCGATGTACATGGCCAAGCAGAGCGGCCGCAATCGCTTCCATCTGTTCGATGTATCCCGGGACAAGGAGGTGCGGGCCACTTACCAGACCGTCGAGCGGGTTCGGCAGGCATTGGCGGCCCATGAGCTGCGGCTGCATTTCCAGCCCAAGGTCAATATGCGCAGCGGCACTGTGGTGGGGCTTGAGGCGTTGCTGCGCTGGAAGCACCCGCAACGGGGCCTGGTGCCGCCCCGTGAATTCCTGCCGCTGGCGGAGGAGACCGACCTGATCGTCGAGATCGGCGAGTGGGTCATGGAACAGGTCATGACTCAGTTGCACCTGTGGCAGCAAGCGGGGCAAGGGTGGCCGGTGAGTATCAATATCTCCGCAAGGCATTTCCAGCGTGAGGACTTCGTCGAGCGGCTGCAACAGATGTTGGAGCGGCACCCTGACGTGGCGCCGCGGATGCTCGACCTGCAAATCGTCGAATCCGTCGCGGTGGAAAATCTCCAGCATGTCAGCGCCTGCCTCCAGGCTTGCCAGGCCCTGGGGGTGGGGTTCTCCCTGGGTGGGTTCGGGACGGGCTACTGCTCCCTCAATGATCTCAAGCATTTGCGCACCCAGACCATCAAGATCGACAAAACCTTTATCCGTGACATTCTTGTGAACCGGGATGACCTGGCCTTGACCAAGGCCGTGATCGGCCTGGCACAGGCGTTCGATCGGCAGGTCGTCGCCGAAGGGCTGGACAGCCTTGAGCATGGCCAACTGTTACTGCGCCTGGGCTGTGAAGTCGCCCAGGGCTATTTCATCGCCCGCCCCATGCCACCTGAGCAGATACCGGGCTGGGTGACGAGGTTTGTTCCGCCGCCGCAATGGCAGCAACGTCCGGGCATTCAGGGGGCGCTGGTTTCAGCTTCGGATTCCGCACTGCGGCCGGTATAAAGCTGGATGATCGCGTCGATCTCTCCGGAAGCTTTCATGTTCTGCAAGGTGCGCAGGATACGTTGTGCCGGGATTTTCGGATCATTGCGCAGGTAGCAGCCCAACTGCTGTTCCTGCAAAACGGCCACCTCATGCAGTTGGTAGTCAGCGGTGTGCCGTTGGTTGAACCAGTCCAGCGCCCATTGGTTGCTCACGCCGTAGCGATAGCGCCCGGCAAGCAATTTTGTCAGCACTTGTTCCTGGCTCCGTGCGTCGTCGCGCCTTACATGACCGCTGTCGAACAGCGGCTGCAAGGTTGGATAGGTATAGCCGAGCACGGTACCGATCGGCTGCTGCCCCAGCGTCGCCGGCACCACTTGTCTGGGGGCACTGGCTGTGCCGACGAGCAGGTCACGCTGGAAGAACAGCGGGACACTCCATAGGAAATCTCCCCCTTTGTCCTTTACCCAGTCGGGGCTGACATAACAGCGCACGTCGACTTCGTCGTGTTGCATGGCGCCGTCGAGCCGGGCCCGGGACAAGACGTGGAACTCGGCTGGCATGCCCACCTGAGTCGCCAGGCTGGTCATGATGTCAGGGAGTATGCCCTGGGTCGGGCGACCCCGTTCGATCTGCACCATGGGCATGGCCCAGCCGTCGGTCACGGCAAAACGCAAGGGTAGTTCGGCGGCGGAACATTCTGTCCCTAGTAACAGCAAAGCCCCCATGGCCAAGCGCATAAGCTCTCCTGACGGTCTAAAAACGTGTCGACAACCGAGTCCCTGATCCCAAGCTTAGCCAGATTAGAACGGCGCACCGGATGCAATTTCGCCCCTGCTCCGCTAGCATTAGCCGCTTCTGTTCCTTCGTTGCGATGGTTTTCGATGAGTTATCAGGTTCTTGCACGTAAATGGCGTCCGCGCTCGTTCCGCGAAATGGTCGGCCAGACCCATGTGCTCAAGGCTCTGATCAATGCCTTGGACAGTCAGCGGCTGCACCACGCCTACCTGTTCACCGGCACCCGCGGCGTGTGCAAGACTACCATTGCACGGATCATCGCCAAGTGCCTGAATTGTGAAACCGGTATCACTTCGACGCCTTGTGGCGAGTGTTCGGTCTGCCGGGAAATCGACGAAGGACGTTTCGTCGACCTGATCGAGATCGACGCCGCCAGCCGAACCAAGGTCGAGGACACCCGCGAGCTGCTCGACAACGTGCAGTACGCCCCGAGCCGTGGGCGCTTCAAGGTCTACCTGATCGACGAAGTGCACATGCTCTCCAGTCATTCCTTCAATGCTCTGCTCAAGACGCTTGAAGAGCCGCCGCCCTACGTCAAGTTCATCCTGGCGACCACCGATCCGCAGAAGCTTCCTGCAACGATTTTGTCGCGCTGCCTGCAGTTCTCCCTGAAGAACATGACACCGGAACGGGTCGTCGAGCACCTGACCCACGTACTGGGTGTCGAGAATGTGCCGTTCGAAGACGATGCGCTGTGGCTGTTGGGGCGCGCCGCCGATGGTTCGATGCGTGACGCCATGAGCCTGACCGACCAGGCCATTGCCTTCGGTGAAGGCAAGGTCATGGCTGCCGATGTGCGGGCCATGCTCGGTACGCTCGATCACGGCCAGGTCTATGACGTGTTGCATGCCCTGATCGACGGCGACGCGAAGGCGTTGCTCGAAGCGGTGCGCCACCTGGCCGAACAGGGGCCGGACTGGAACGGCGTGCTGTCGGAAATCCTCAATGTATTGCACCGTGTCGCCATCGCCCAGGCCTTGCCTGACGGCGTCGACAATGGCCATGGCGACCGTGATCGCGTGCTGGCCCTGGCCCAGGCCTTGCCTGCCGAAGACGTGCAGTTCTATTACCAGATGGGCCTGATCGGTCGACGCGACCTGCCCCTGGCGCCGGATGCGCGCGGCGGCTTTGAAATGGTGCTGCTGCGAATGCTGGCGTTCCGGCCTGCCGACACGGCGGATGCGCCGAGGCAGGCGCTAAAGCCATTGGGGATCAGCCAGGCCACAGCTGATTCCGCCAAGCCAGTGGCTGCCGCGCCCGTTGTTGCGCCGGCAGTGGTTCCTGCTCCGGCGGCGGGGGCGCCCGTCAAGGAACCGGTTCCGGCACCTGTCGTCGAGCCTGAGCCTGAGCCGATTCCCGAGCCTGTCGCCGAAACCGTCATCGATCTGCCCTGGAATGATCCGGTCGAACCGGAGATCGTCCAGCAGCCTGTCGTGGAGCCCGTACTGGAAACCGTCGCCGAGCAGCCCGAGCTGCCGCCGATGCCCCTGCCTACGCCCGATAGCGTGGTGCCCGAAGCGCCCGAGTGGGTCGCCGCTCCGATGCCCGAGCCGACAGCCGCCGATGTGGATATGGCCACGCCGGGCATGGACCTGGACGACGAGCCTCCGTTGGATGAGGATTACATCGAGCCGGACATGGATTCGGCCTACAGCTACCTGGACGACCTGGCCAGCGAGCACGCCGCCGAGCCGGCACCCGAGCCTGAGCCGGAACCCGCAGCGATGCCGGCCACCGGACTGGCCCTGCAATGGCTGGAGCTGTTCCCGAAATTGCCGATCACCGGCATGACCGGTAGCATCGCCGCTAACTGCACGCTGATCGCGGTAGAGGGTGATCACTGGCTGCTGCACCTGGACCCGGCCCACAGCGCCCTGTTCAACGCGACCCAGCAGCGGCGTCTCAACGATGCGCTGAACCAGTATCATCAGCGCACGCTGACGCTGAGCATCGAACTGATCAAGCCGGAGCAGGAAACCCCGGCCCAGGCCGCGTCCCGGCGCCGTGCCGACCGCCAGCGCGAGGCCGAGGAGTCGATCCACAGCGATCCGTTCATCCAGCAGATGATGCAACAGTTCGGCGCGGTGGTCCGTCACGATACTATCGAACCTGTCGAGGCCCCGGTCACCCAGGGCTCATAATTGAAGGCGCCGGGCCGAAAGGGCCGGGCGCGGTGTTGATCCAAGTACTTTCGAGGTGATTCCCATGATGAAAAGTGGCATGGCCGGCCTGATGAAGCAGGCGCAGCGGATGCAGGAAAAAATGGCCAAGATGCAGGAAGAACTGGCCAACGCCGAAGTCCGCGGTAAGTCCGGCGGCGACATGGTGACCGTGGTCATGACCGGTCGCCACGATATCAAGCGCGTCAGCATTGACCCGAGCGTGGTCGAAGGCCTGAGCGAAGACGACAAGGAAATGCTCGAAGCCCTGTTCGCTGCGGCCGTCAACGACGCCGTGCGCAAGATCGAAGCCAACAGCCAGGACAAGATGTCTGGCATGACCGCCGGCATGCAACTGCCGCCGGGCATGAAACTGCCGTTCTGATTCGCCATCCCGGTCGGGATGGGCTACACCCAATGCCAGGCATCGCGCCTGGCATTTTTGTTTCTGGTACATGGCTGTGATGGCAGAACCTTGTGGGAGCAAAGCTTGTTCGCGATACAGGCGCCGGGACTTCCTGCAAGACCGCGTTAACTTCATCGCGGGCAAGCCTTGCTCCTACAGCGATAAACATCGAACGCCACCCCCCAGGCAATGGTCTGCTCCCTATACGTCCCATCAACGCTCAAGGAGACGCTTCCATGTCACAAGCATCGACCTCCAACCAACGCATCGTCCTCGCTTCCCGTCCCAAGGGCGCTCCCACCGCGGAGAATTTCCGTGTTGAACAGGTAACCCTGCCAGAGCTGGCGGACGGGCAGATTCTGCTCAAGACATTGTTCCTGTCCCTGGATCCCTACATGCGCGGACGCATGAGCGACGCGCCTTCCTACGCTGCGCCGGTGGAAATCGATGAGGTAATGACCGGCGGGGCTGTCAGCCGCGTGGTGCGTTCGAGGCACCCGAAATTCCACGAGGGCGATCTGGTAGTAGGCGTCACGGGATGGCAGAGGCATAGCATCAGCGATGGCCGCAACGTCATCCCCATCCCATCCGGGTTGCCCAGCCCGTCGATGGCCTTGGGGGTGTTGGGCATGCCGGGCATGACCGCCTACATGGGGCTGATGGACATCGGCCAACCCAAGGCTGGAGAAACCCTGGTGGTGGCGGCCGCTTCGGGCGCCGTGGGTTCCGTGGTCGGCCAGGTGGCGAAAATCAAGGGCCTGCGGGTCGTCGGGGTGGCTGGCGGCCGCGAGAAATGCCAATACGTGGTCGATGAGTTGGGATTCGACGCCTGCATCGACCACAAGAGCGAGCACTTTGCCGAAGAGCTGGCCCGGGCGTGCGATAAAGGCATCGACATCTATTACGAAAACGTTGGCGGCAAAGTCTTCGACGCGGTGGTACCACTGCTCAACGCCAAGGCCCGCATTCCGCTCTGTGGTCTGATTGCGTCCTACAACGATCAACAGGCCCCGAGCGGGCCGGATCGCTTGCCGCAATTGCAACGTACCTTGCTGACCAAGCGGGTACGCATGCAGGGGTTTATCGTGTTTGACGACTACGGCGACCGCCAGCCGGAATTCATCAGCGCCATGGCACCGTGGGTGCGAGATGGCCGGGTCAAGTTCCGCGAAGACGTGGTCGATGGTCTGGAGAATGCGCCACAGGCATTTATCGGGCTGCTCGAAGGACGCAACTTCGGCAAGCTGGTGGTGCGGGTGGCGCAGGATTGAGTATTTGACGCTGGTCAGAGGCGCGGGTATAAACCGCGTCTCGTTGTTATGTCGGACATTTCCTCGATGAGCTTCAGCCCTTTGATTCGCCAACTGATCGATGCCCTGCGAACCTTGCCGGGTGTGGGTCAGAAAACTGCCCAGCGCATGGCGTTGCAATTGCTTGAGCGTGATCGCAGCGGCGGTTCGCGCCTGGCCCAGGCCCTGAGCCAGGCCATGGAAGGCGTTGGGCATTGCCGTTTATGCCGGACCCTGACCGAAGACGACCTGTGCCCGCAATGTGCCGATTCCCGTCGCGACGACACGCTGCTGTGAGTCGTGGAAGGGCCCATGGACGTGTATGCGGTGGAGCAGACTGGTTTCCGTGGCCGGTATTTCGTGCTCAAGGGACATCTCTCGCCCCTCGACGGCCTGGGGCCTGAGGCGATCGGTATTCCAGAGTTGATGGCGCGGATCGAAGAGGCGGGGACTTTCACCGAGGTCATCCTCGCCACCAACCCGACGGTAGAAGGCGAAGCCACCGCCCATTACATCGCCCAGTTGCTGAGCAACAAAGGCCTGGTTGCCTCTCGCATCGCCCATGGCGTGCCGTTGGGAGGGGAGCTTGAATTGGTCGATGGCGGAACGCTGGCGCACTCGTTTGCCGGGCGCAAGCCGATTACGCTGTAACCACGATACAAATACCTGTGGGAGACCTGTGGGAGCGAGCCTGCTCGCGATGGCGGAGTATCAGTCAGTCAAGAGGCGACTGGCACTCTGCAATCGCGAGCAGGCTCGCTCCCACATTGGTCGGGGGTAGCTTTAATATTCTGCGGCCGAACACAAACCCTGTGGGAGCGAGCCTGCTCGCGATGGCGGTAAGTCAGTTAGCGATAAATGTGACTGATGTACCGCTTTCGCGAGCAAGCCCGCTCCCACAGATCCGATGATGGCCGGGCAGTTAACGTTCGCTCAGGGAGAACTGCGTCAGGCAGAACGTTGGGATCCCCATGTCTTCCAGCCGCTGGGAGCCCAGCAATTCCGGCAGGTCGATGATCGCCGTGGCCTCGTGGACCTTGGCGCCCATGCGGCGGATCAGGTTGGCGGCAGCGATCAACGTACCGCCGGTGGCAATCAGGTCATCGAACATCACCACCGAATCGCCTTCGCACAGGCTGTCGGCATGCACTTCCAGGAAGGCTTCGCCGTATTCGGTCTGGTAACCCTCGGCCAGCACATCGGCGGGCAGCTTGCCCTGCTTGCGGAACAGCACCAGTGGCTTGTTCAACTGATAGGCAAGGATCGAACCGATCAGGAAGCCCCGGGCATCCATCGCGCCAATGTGGGTGAACTCGGCCTCGACGTAGCGGTGGGCGAAGCTGTCCATCACCAGCCGCAGGGCCGTGGGAGACTGGAACAGCGGGGTAATGTCGCGGAAGATCACGCCGGGTTTGGGGAAGTCGATTACGGGGCGGATCAGGGATTTGATGTCGAAGGAGTCGAAGACCATCGTCGAAGTGTCCTGGCAAGGCTGCAAACGCGGCAGTATAGCGCGGCCAAGGGAATCCCTCAGCCGCGCTCGTTCATCAGCCTTCGATCGAGCCGCCGGCCAGGGCGCAGAGCTGGATCGGGTCGAGGATGTGGATTTCCTTGCCTTCGGCGGCGATCAACTCATTCTGCTGGAAACGGGTGAATACCCGGGATACGGTCTCCACGGCCAGGCCCAGGTAATTGCCTATTTCATTGCGCGACATGCTCAGGCGGAACTGGTTGGCTGAGAATCCACGGGCACGGAAACGGGCGGAGAGGTTGACCAGGAAGGTTGCGATACGCTCGTCGGCGGTTTTTTTCGAGAGCAGCAGCATCATCTGCTGATCGTCACGGATCTCCCGGCTCATCACTCGCATCAATTGACGGCGCAACTGTGGGAGTTGCAGCGCGAGTTCGTCGAGACGGTCGAAGGGAATCTCGCACACCGAGGTGGTTTCCAGCGCCTGGGCCGAGACTGGATGGCTTTCAGTGTCCATGCCGGACAGTCCCACCAGCTCGCTGGGCAAGTGAAAACCGGTGAGCTGTTCTTCGCCGCTGTCGCTCAGGTTGAAAGTTTTCAACGCGCCGGAGCGCACGGCATAGACGGAATCGAAGGTGTCACCCTGGCGAAACAGGAATTCACCTTTTTTCAACGGTCGGCCTCGTTTGACGATTTCGTCCAGCGCGTTCATGTCCTCCAGATTCAGCGAAAGTGGCAGGCAGAGAGGGGCCAGGCTGCAATCCTTGCAATGGGCCTGGCTGTGGGCGCGCAGTTTGACTGGCTCGGACATTTCTTTAATCCTTGTGAGAAAACACACATAAGACGTAAGGGTAACCCAGCGCTGGGGCCCGGGCCAGTGTGGTTCCCTCGTCAAATTGTCGCGCTTAGATGACGCGGGAGAAGCGCTGTCGGTTTTGCTGCTCCAGATAGCCATCGAACACCATGCACACCGAGCGTACCAGCAGGCGCCCGGCAGGCAGTACTTTGATGTGGGTAGTGTTCAGCTCGATCAGCCCGTCTTCGGCCATGGCCTGCAACTGCGGCCACAACGCCGCGAAATAACCCTGGAAATCGATATTGAAGGTTTGCTCGATCTCGGCGAAGGCCAGGTCGAAATGGCAGATCAATTGCTGGATCACCGCCCGTCGGAGACGGTCGTCGGTGTTGCACACCAGCCCACGACGGGGCGCCAGTTGTCCCTCGGCGAGACTGTTCTGGTACTGGTTCAGATCGCTGCTGTTCTGGCAGTACAGGTCGCCGATCTGACTGATGGCTGACACGCCGAGGCCGATCAGGTCGCAATGGCCGTGGGTGGTATAGCCTTGGAAGTTGCGTTGCAGAGTGGCTTCTTCCTGAGCGATGGCCAGGTCGTCGTCGGGCAGGGCGAAGTGATCCATGCCGATGTAGCGGTAACCGGCGGCGGTCAGTTGTTCGATGGTGCCTTGCAGCATCGCCAGTTTTTGTTCCGGGTTCGGCAGGTCCTGGCTGTTGATGCGCCGCTGGGGCATAAAGCGTTCCGGCAGGTGAGCGTAGTTGAACACCGAAAGTCGATCCGGTTGCAGATCGATGACTTCTGCGACGGTGCGGGCGAAGTTGTCCGGGGTCTGTTTGGGCAGGCCGTAGATCAGGTCGAGGTTGATCGAGCGGAACTGCAAGGTCCGTGCGGCTGCGATCACCGCCCGGGTTTCCTCCAGGCTTTGCAGGCGGTTGACGGCGCGCTGCACGGCCGGATCGAGGTCTTGCACGCCGATGCTGACCCGGTTGAAGCCCAGTTCCCGCAACAGGCCCATGGTCGACCAGTCGGCTTCCCGGGGATCGATTTCGATGCCGTAGTCACCGGAGTCGTCATCCAGCAGGTTGAAATGCTTGCGTAGCTTGGCCATCAACTGGCGCAGCTCGTCGTGGCTGAGGAACGTCGGGGTGCCGCCCCCCAGGTGCAACTGTTCCACGCGCTGGGCCGGGTCCCGGTGGCAGCCGATCAGCTGGATTTCCTGTTCCAGGCGTTGCAGGTAGGCGTGGGCACGACCACGGTCCTTGGTGATGACTTTATTGCAGGCGCAGTAGTAGCAAATATTCGCGCAGATTGGCACGTGCACGTAGAGCGACAGCGGCCGCATAGCCTTGCGGCTGTCGCGCAGGGCGTGAAACAGGTCGAAGGTCCCCACCTGGCCGGCGAACTGCGCCGCAGTCGGGTACGAGGTGTAGCGAGGTCCCGCTACGTCGTAGCGGCGGATCAGGTCAGAATCCCAACGAATGGCGTCGAGCATGCGGGCGTTCCCCGGATAGGCTGGCATGAGCGCGAGTCTAGGGGGGCGGGCGTTGGGGCGTGTTGACTTGCATCAACGGGGGAGTGCTGTTCAAGACGCTGTTGGTGCAAGGTGTGGAGTACAACTTGTGGGAGCCGAGCTTGCTCGCGATAGCGGTGGGGCAATCAATTTGATATCGATGGTGCCGCCCTCATCGCGAGCAAGCTCGGCTCCCACAGGTGGCAGTGGCAGGGAATCCCTGTCAGTGTCCCATGAGCCAGGGCTGGTGCGGCCCCGGTAAGGTCCAGAGGCCAAAAACAATCACCAGCAGGCCGCCGGCCATGCGCACGCTGCGTTTGCGCAACAGGGCGGTGACGCGTTCGGCGGCCAGACCGGTGGCGAGCAGTACCGGCCAGGTGCCGAGGCCGAAAGCCAGCATCAGCAACGCGCTGTCCAGTGCGGTGCCCTGGCTGGCGGACCACAGCAGGGTGCTGTAGACCAGGCCGCAGGGCAACCAGCCCCACAGCGCGCCAAGCAGCAAGGCCCGGGGCAGGCTCGACACGGGCAGCAAGCGGTTGGCGACCGGTTGGATATGCCGCCACAAGCCTCGGCCAACGCCTTCAATGCGGGTGAGGCCGCTCCACCAGCCCGCCAGATACAGGCCCATGGCGATCAGCAGCAATCCGGCCAGTACCCGCATGATCATCGCCGCCGGACTGTTGGCGACGGCCCAGCCGGCCAGGCCGATCAACAGGCCGGCGGTGGCATAGCTCAGGATTCGCCCCAGGTTGTACGCCAGCAACAGCCGGAAGCGCCGGCTGCGTTGTTCCTTGGGGATTGCCAGGGTGAGGGCGCCCATCAGGCCGCCGCACATGCCCAGGCAGTGGCCGCCGCCCAGCAGGCCAAGGATCACCGCTGAAACCAGTAATGGCACCAGATCAAGCATGGGGCGGGGCCTTGTCGTCCGGTCGCTGGGTTTGGCCGTCGGCTTCATCCACGGCGGCCTTGTGATTGGGATCCTGATCATCGAACAGGATGCTATGGGCCGGACCATCGAGGTCATCGTACTGGCCACTGTCCACGGCCCAGTAGAAAATGTACACGGCGATGGCCACGATCAGCAGCGCGGCCGGGATCATCATGTAGAGAGCTGGCATCTCGGAACTCCGGGCCCGCGCGGCTCAGGCCGGCAACGGGCGGGTATCGGGCGTGGGGTCGTAAACCTGCAGCTTGGGCTGGCGAGTCAGCCTCAGCGCATTCAACACCACGGTCAACGAACTGATGGACATGCCGACCGCGGCCCACACCGGGGTAATCCAGCCGAGGGCGGCGAACGGCAACATGAGGCCATTGTACAGCGCCGCCCACACCAGGTTCTCAATGATCACCCGACGGGTGCGCCGGGCCAGGTTGAAAGCGTGGATCAGGGCATCGAGACGGTTGGACAGCAACACCGCGTCGGCACTGGTCTTGGCCAGGTCGGTGGCCGAGCCCATGGCAACGCTGATGTCCGCTGCCGCCAGCACCGGCACATCGTTGACTCCGTCGCCGAGCATCAGCACTTTGCGGCCTTGCCGATGCAACTGCTGCAGCACCGCCAGTTTGTCATCCGGACGCAGACCGCCCCGGGCCTCGTCGATGCCCAGTTCGGCGGCGACGCTGGATACCATCGGCGAACTGTCGCCCGACAGCAGGAGTGTGCGCCAGCCGCGCGCCTTGCAGGCCGCCAGCAGGGCCGGGGCGTCGGCGCGCAGACGGTCGTCGAGGACGAACCAGGCCAAGGGGCCGCCGGTATCGCCCAGCAGCAGCCATTGGCCGGGCTCGTCCGGCATCGACGGTGCTGTCGCGCGACTCAGCTCGCAGACAAAACCGGGTTGGCCGATGCGCAGGCGCTGCTCGCCCACTTGACCCTCCAGCCCCAGCCCGGGTGTGCTCTGTACCTGCTCGGCGGCCAGCGGCGCGCGGCCAAAAGCCCGTGCGATGGGGGGTTCGGAGCGGTTTTCCAGGGCGGCGGCCAGCGCCAGGCACTGGTCGCCGTCGAGGTCCGCCAAGGGGCGAATGGCGCGCAAGGCCAGGCGACCTTCGGTGAGGGTACCGGTCTTGTCGAAAATCACCGTATCGATCTGGTTCAGGCCTTCCAGGACATGACCCCGGGTCAGCAGCAGACCGAGCTTGTGCAGGGTGCCGGTGGCGGCAGTGAGGGCGGTTGGGGTCGCGAGGGATAGCGCGCAAGGACAGGTGGCGACCAGCATCGACAGGACAATCCAGAAAGCGCGGGACGCATCCAGCTGCCACCACAACAGGCCGATGGCGGCAGCGGCGATCAGGGAGAACAGCAGGAACCATTGGGCTGCCCGGTCAGCGACTTCCGCCAGTCGCGGCTTTTCGGCCTGGGCTCGCTCCAGCAGCCGCACGATGGCGGACAATCGGGTGTCTTGCCCCAATGCCTGCACCTCGACGGTCAAGGCGCCTTCGACGTTCAACGTGCCTGCGGTAACCGCATCGCCCGCCTGGCGGGGTTGCGGCAGGTATTCACCGGTCAGCAGGGATTCGTCGATGCTGGACTGACCGTCGAGGATCCTGCCATCAGCCGGCAGGACCGACCCTGGATGCACCAGGACCCGGTCGCCGGTCCGCAACTCGCTGAGCAGGATGCGTTCGCTCTGGCCGTCGCTTGCCAGGCGCAGGCACGAGGCCGGCAACAGATTGACCAGTTGTGCGGTGGCCGCAGCGGTGCGCTCCCTGGCCCGTCGCTCCAGGTAGCGGCCGGCCAGCAGGAACAGTGCGAACATGCCCACGGCATCGAAATAGAGCTCGCCCACACCGGTGACAGAGGTCCAGATCCCGGCGATATAGGCGCTGCCGATCGCCAGGGACACGGAAACGTCCATGGTCAGGTGACGGGTGCGCAGGTCGCGCATCGCGCCTTTGAAGAAGGGCGCGCAGCTGTAGAACACGATGGGGGTGGTGAGAAACAGCGCAACCCAGCGCAGGATGGTGTGCATCTCCGGGCTCAGGTCGATATTGAATTCCGGCCATGTCGCCATGGTCGCCATCATGGCCTGGAACCACAGCAGCCCGGCCACGCCGAGCTGGCGCAGGGCCAGGCGGTTTTGCGCGGCCAGTTGCTCGCTGGCCTGGTCGGCCTGGTACGGGTGGGCGACGTAGCCGATCTGGCGCAATTCGGCGAGCAGGGTGCTCAACGGCAGTTCAGCGTCGGCCCAACGCACTTGCAAGCGATGATTGGACAGGTTCAATCGCGCTTCGGCCACGCCCGGCAGGCCGCGCAATTGTTTTTCGCTCAACCAGCCACAGGCGGCGCAACTGATGCCTTCCATCAACAGAGCGGTTTCGGCCAACTCGCCTTCGTGGCGCACGAACGATTGCTGCACGTCGGGGCGGTCGTACAACGCCAGTTCATCGGTCAACTGGACAGGCAAGGTTTCGGGGTTGGCCGATGCTTCACTGCGATGCTGGTAATAACTCTCCAGGCCGCCAGCGACAATCGCTTCGGCCACCGCCTGGCAACCCGGGCAGCACAGCTCGCGGGTTTCACCCAGGACAACGGCGGTGAAGCGACTGCCGGGAGGGACGGGCAGGGCGCAGTGGTAGCAGGGCAGGGGCGTAGTCATTGCGTTTTCACAGAACGTTGTCCAATGATCGTTCCCATGCTCTGCGTGGGAACGCATCCTGTGACGCTCCGCGTCACGCTTGCGAGGGGACGCGGAGCGCCCCGGGCTGTGTTCCCACGCGGAGCGTGGGAACAATCAGAACGACAGAAAGACGGGCTACTTCTTCAGGTCTTCAGCACCTTGCAGCGGCTCATCGCCCAGCAGGATGGCCTGGTCGTGGTTGATCTGCTCTTCTTCGAACAGTCTCCACGTCTTGTCGTTCTCCACCCCCAGCAATTCGACAAAGCGCCGGCCTTCGATCTTGTCCGTCAACTGGCCGATGTACCGCCCCGGCTCGCTGTCGTTGCGGGTCAGGACGATCTTGCGGTCCTTCTCCGGCTGGGTCGGCGAAATCAGGCTCAACTCCAGGGTCTGGGGCCGGCTGTTGCCGCTCAGGCGCAGGTTCACCTCGCCAGTGACGTCATCCAGCTGCACGTTGGCATGCAACTGCAGTGTCTGGGCCAGCAGTTCGCGCTCCAGCGAGCGGTTGATGCCCTTGCCGGCTTCGTAGTAGTTGTCGTTGACCAGGTTGTCCGGGTTCTTCACCGCAATGGTCACCATCGTCATGCTCAAGGTCACCGAGCAGGTCAGGATCCCGATAATGATCCACGGCCAGAGGTGCTTGTACCAAGGGCTGGTGGCGGTTGCTGCAGGCATGTTCAGTTCTCTCAACGAATTTGTGGGCCGATGAACCGGCTCTTGGCTTCGACATGAACGCTGTCGTCATCGGCATCCTTGAGGATGAAGGTCACCTCGTTGGTGCTCGACGGCAGTTGGTCCGGCGCACTGGACAACTCCACTGGCTGGCTGAAGATATCGCCGGCCGCGACCTTGATTTCCCGTCGGCCTTGCAGCTTCAGGTCAGGCAGGCCGGTGGCCTCCAGCACATAGGTGTGATCGCGCTGGTCCTTGTTCATGATCTTCAGGCTGTAGACGTTCTCGATCCGGCCTTCGGCGTTTTCGCGGAACAGCACGCGGTCCTTGCTGACGTCGAAACCCACCAGCGAACGCATGAAGAACGCCGTCACCAGCAGACTGATCATCGCCAGCAGCACCAGGGCATAGCCGATCAGGCGCGGGCGCAGTTTATGGGTTTTTTGCCCGGAGAGGTTGTGCTCGGTGGTGTAGCTGATCAGGCCGCGCGGATAGTCCATCTTATCCATGATGTTGTCGCAGGCATCGATGCAGGCGGCGCAGCCGATGCACTCGATCTGCAGGCCGTCGCGGATATCGATGCCGGTGGGGCAGACCTGGACGCACATGGTGCAATCGATGCAATCCCCCAGGCCCAAGGCCTTGTAGTCGACGCCTTTCTTGCGTGGGCCACGGCCTTCGCCGCGACGTGGGTCGTAGGACACGATCAGCGTGTCCTTGTCGAACATCACGCTCTGGAAGCGGGCATAGGGGCACATGTAGATGCACACCTGCTCACGCAGCCAGCCGGCGTTGCCATAGGTGGCGAGGGTGAAGAAACCCACCCAGAAATACGACCAGCCATCGGCGTCACCGGTAAAGAACTCGAACACCAGGTCGCGAATCGGCGTGAAGTAGCCGACGAAGGTCATGCCGGTGACGAAACCGATCAGCAGCCAGAGGCTGTGCTTGGCGAATTTGCGCAGGAACTTGTTGGCCCCCATGGGCGCCTTGTCCAGCTTGATGCGCTGGTTGCGGTCGCCTTCGGTGACTTTTTCGCACCACATGAAGATCCAGGTCCACACGCTTTGTGGGCAGGTGTAGCCACACCACACCCGTCCGGCGTAGACCGTAATGAAAAACAGGCCGAAGGCGGCAATGATCAGCAGTCCGGACAACAGGATGAAATCCTGGGGCCAGAAGGTCGCGCCAAAAATAAAGAATTTACGTTCCGGCAGGTTCCACCAGACGGCCTGATGACCGCCCCAGTTCAACCAGACGGTACCGAAATACAGCAGGAACAAAAAGGCTCCACCCACCATTCGCAGATTGCGGAACAGACCGGTGAAGGCGCGGGTGTAGATTTTTTCCCGAGAGGCATACAGGTCGACGCTCTTGTTGGCGTCCTTGGCAGGCGGGGTAACGTCATGTACCGGAATCTGATTGCTCATCAAATGCATCCCACGGCAGTGGAAAAGTGCCGAGGCCAGTGCGTGCCGACCACGGTCAGAAAGGGTGCTGCAATGGCGCAATGATACGCCTGTCGCTCTAGCTCAAGGGTGCGACCTTTGGTCGCGTTGGGCGCAAGGGGCGAATGGTGTAGCGGATGTAACAAGTCATGACCCAGATCAATTGACTTGTCGAGTATAGTCGTCCAGCCGTAGCGGACGATTGTAATATTGGTTATTAGGTGTCATAGAGGTGGGTGTGCAAGCATGCGCAAAAAAGGGCATATCGATACGCTCGGTATGCCCTTTGTTTTCTGATACTTGGCAGCTATCGCGGATCGACGTTATCCAATACCCGATTCGCCAATAAGTAACTCAGCTCGATCAATTGCTGAATGCCCAGGGCAATGTGACGTCGTGAACCGTCCAATTCGAAGGCGAGATCGCTGACCATTGCGTCAGCTGAAGCCAGGGTTTCGCTGAGGTTGGCGAGCAGGCATTCGTTATCGATATCTTTCACGATGGTGAATAGCTGGCCTGGTTTCGGAGCGTCTTGAGATTGTTCCTGTTTGGGTAGCAGGTAGTAATCAAGCGCCCGGTTGGTGGCTTCGTCGTATTTCTTGGAACCAGTATCAGCTTTGCAGGAGGAGGTGGAATCCGCCTTCGGCGGATTGGGTGTGGCTTTGAACATGATGAACTCCTTTCGTAGGGGAACCATCACCGTCTGCCGCCAAGCAGATGGGGTGACGGATTACACAAGGTTGGCGGACCGGAACGAAAGGAACCCGGCATCCCCGAAGGGATCCTTGCGCAACCCGCCATAACATACGAAAGCCAATGCCAAAAGCATCGCAGTCATATTTGAAGGATTGTTACGCCTTTCGAGTACCGGGCCGCCAAGCCCGGTCGCTGAATCTGCAGCGACGGGATTACGATAGGACGGCATGACTAAGGCGCACAAGCGGGCGGATTCTGGCGTAGTTGTAGGTAAAGGCGCAAGGTTGCGTAGCCTGGACGAGCGCGATAGCCAGTGTGTAGGCACGGTCTGAAAGTTATGTGCAATTCGTGGCGAGGGAGCTTGCTCCCGCTCGGGCCTCTAACCGCCGTGCAGTCTGCCCGCTACGTACATGCCAGTAATGATGCCGCTAATATTATCGTTGCCACCAAGCCATGAAGAAAAATCAGAGATATAGATTTCATCTAGTATCAAATCTGGCGGTATGTCTTCAATACAGTCAGCGATTTCATCATAAGGGGAAGGTAATACGTAAGAAAAACCGAAGTCCTCATCGAGGATAAGTGAACCGTTGAATATTCTTTGGCGTGTCGTGAGCTTTTTTATTTGGCCAAACGACATGCCCGTGGAAAGTGCATCTCTGTACATCCCCTTGTAGTGGGTATTGCAACCAATGGAGAAAATTGTTCCGTCGGGAAGTGTCGCGATAGTGATGGTGTTATCCACTACGTAGGCTGTTCTCGTTTCGTTATCGGGCAGGTCGTAGAGTTCTACTTCGACTTTGTGCTTTTCATACAGCTGATTGGCATAGGTAGAGATGTTTTCCCCAAGCAAGATATTGGCTGCGGAATGTTTTGATTTTATCTCTGCTCTAAAATCAATCATTTTATGATCCATTCATCAGTGTGGTGTTAATTCGTGGCGAGGGAGCTTGCTCCCGTTCCGAGGGCGCAGCCGTCGTAAAGTAGTTAGCGCGGTCTGCCTTCAGGACTGCGTCGACGCGGTTGGGGCGTAACTGCACAGACCACTAGTGGCTTTAAAAGCCGTTCATAGGACAAAGGCTCGAACAGGTTTATCTTTATCTGAAATCGGGTATTCAGAAGCTCTTCAAGCGGGAGGCAGAGGGCGTTGAGTATATCAATTTGCGTACAGAAAAATTGAGTCTTCTGAAATGTATATTACTTTTCTGTCTGGATGAGGCCGGACAGAAGTGATCAATAATTCACGCAGGTCGCCGGAGGCCTTGGCTTCATCAAGAAAACTTGTGAGGTCGTCTCGTGTCGCTTTACATAGCGCTCCCTTGAATATTATTTTTTTGCCTTTGGTGGCAATGAGTTTGTGCGCCACATAGTAGTAGTCTGAGGTCAGATGAGCCTCCAGATCTTCAAGCGAGTCAAGTACTTGAATGAAGGCGCCTGACAAGGTGGGCTGTAGCATCAGCGAAAAATTCGCCTCGCTGTTTTCATTTGGACCTAAGTCAAGCTTTTTGAGTCCTTCCAGACGATAATCGCTTTTCATGTCAGTTCGGAATGTCATAGAAAATATGACCATCCGCTCCATTGTTGTACCACTTAATATGAGGTGTGTCCCCAAAGCCACCCTCGGGAGCCATATGTTGTTCGTAGCCTTTAGGGTATTTTGCCGCACCATCGGCCCGAGCGCTTTGGGTATGAGCTTTGTAGCGGTTCATGTTGCCTTGTGATTCTTTCAGGAACGCTTTGGCATCTGAGCTGGATTTTACCTTTACTTGAAATTTTTCTCCTTTGGTCATAGCCGTCCTGCTATCTATGACGGCCTGTTTCCATTCTTTTGAGCCTTTGGCCAAAGGTCGCATCTGTGATGCTTTTTGGTTCAATTTTCCCTTGTACGCGCTGCACGCCAAGCCTTTGGGGTCGATCCAGCTGAAAGTATTAGGGGCGTACTGATAAAGATTGAAACCACCTTCCAACCCAATCGGATCCGGCGTCGTAAATCTTCCGACATCCGGATCATAAAACCTGAACGTATTGAAATGCAGCCCCGTCTCCCGGTCCAGGTACTGCCCCTGGAACCGCAGGTTCTGCTCTTCGATGTAATACCGTTCGCGTACCTCTTGCAGCGTGTTGCCCCACACCCGATAGGTCGCCTGCCAGACGCTGTGGCCGTCGGCTTCGGTGAGCTGTTCCGGCAGGCCGTTGAGGTCGTTGTGGTAGTAGCGGATCTTTTGCAGCGGGCCGCTGCCATCGACCCGGGCGAGGGGGTCGTAGCTGTTGTCGTCGTAGAGGTACAGGCTGCTCTGCTGGTGGCGATGTTCCTGCAACAGGCGCAGGCCGTCCCAGGTAAAACGGGTTTCGCCGAGCGGATAGTCGTGGGTGTCGTGCTCGGTTTTTGCGATGCGTCGGCCCAGGGGGTCGTAGGTCATGCGCACAATGCTGCCGTTTTCGTTGCGCACTTCGATCAGTCGACTTTCGGCATCGTAGGCAAAGCGTTGCAGGCCGCGTTTTGCGCTGCGTTTTTCGATCATCCGGCCAAAGGCGTCGTAGCGGTAACGCTTGTCCTCATACGTCAGCAGTTTGTTGTGCACCACCCGGCTGGCACCGGCTTGCGGGCCGTCCAGCAGGTTAGCGGCGGCGTCGTAGGCAAAGGTTTCGCGTTGGCCGTGAAGGCTGTCCTGGCTGGCGATAATGCGGCCGGTGGTGTCGTAGTGCAGCAATTGGCGGTGCTGTGCGGCCGGTTGCTGGTCGAGTTTGCCGATCAGGTTGCCGGCGGGGTCGTACTCGAAGTGTTTTTGCACCGTTGCCGGCAGGAGCGACGGTTGGCTGGTGTGGCGGCGTTGGCGCGAGCGAAGGCGGCCGCTGCGGTCATACTCGCTGCGGGTGCTGATCTGCCCTTGGGTGCGCAGCACTTCACGGTGCAGGCGGTCGCGTTCGAAGTCGCTGATGACCTGGCCGTCGAGGTTGATCTGGTGCAGGTGGCCGCTGCCGTAGTACAGCCGGTTGAGCCAGCGGCCATCGGGCAGTTGGGTCTGGATCAGGTTGCCGAGTTCGTCGTAGCGGTGTTGCAAGCTGTCGGCGGCGCTGTTGTCGGTCAGCAACTGGCCGAGGGCGTCGTAGGCGAAGCTCAGGCTTTGGGCGTTGCCCTGGTGGTCGGTGAAGGTGACGGCGGTGAGCTGGTCCAGCGGGTCGTAAGCGTACTCAGTGCGGCCATCGTCGGTGATTTTGGCGATCAGCCGACCCACGGCGTCGCGCTCCAGTCGATGGACGATGGGCGGCGGAGGCGCTTCGGAGACGACTGCCAGGCCGGTGCCGTAAGGGGCCGGAACGGCCGTCACCGCCGCGAGGTTGTTCAGTCGGTCGTAGGCGTAGCGCTTGGCGCTGCCATCCAGATCCTGCTGTTCGGCCAATCGGTCGCCAGCATCCCAGGCAAACCGATAGCGTTCACCATTCTCATTGACCAGCGCCTGCAGTCGCCCATAGCTGTCGTAAGCAAACTGCACCTGCCGGCCCTGGGCGTCGGTGCGCTGGCGGACCTGGCCGCGGCGGTTGTGTTGGTAAAGAGTTGTGTGCCCGGCCGGGTCCGTATAGCCGGTCAACTGGCCGGCGACGTCGCGCTGGTAAAGCTCGCGGCGGCCGTCCGGCAATTGGCTGCCGAGCAAGCGACCTTGGGCGGCGTAGCTGAACTGGGTGCGCTCGCCGAGGGCGTCGGTGATGGTCTGCAGATAGCCCCGATGGTCGTAGCTGAACCGCGTCGGGTAACCCGAGCAGTCGACATACTCCACCAGTTGTCCGAACGGGTTCCAGCGCAGCGTCTTGCTCTTGCCGGTGGCGTCGATGATTTCGATGACCTGGCCGTGGGCGTCGTAGCGGTAGCGGGTGACCTGGCCCAGCGGATCGGTTTCGGCGATGCAGTTTCCGCGCTGATCGTAGCGGTACGTCCAGCTGTGGCCGGCGGCATTGGTGTCGCTTAGCGGCAAGGACCAGTGTTCCAGCCAGAGGGTGGTATTGCTGCGTCCCAGCGGGTCGGTTTCGCTGATCAGGTTGCCGGCTTCGTCGTAGCTGTAGGTGTAGTGCCCGCCCTGTGGGTCTGTGGCACCGAGCATCTGGCGCTCGTCGTTCCACTCGAACGACCAGGTCTGGCCGAGCGTGTCGGTGAATTGGGTGATCTGGTGCTGGCTGTTCCAATGGCGGATGCTGACCCGTTGCAAGCCATCGCTGATACGGGTGATGCCAGCCGTGAGGTCATAGTCGAACTGGTAGGCATCGCCCTCGTCGGTCCAGTGACGGACCACGCGCCATTCCTGATCCTCGATCAAAGCCCAGTCGTAGAAGCAATGCCAGCCAGTGGGCAACTGGTGTTCCACCATGCGCCGGCCCGCGTCGTAGGCGAAGCGTCGTTGCACCTGGCCGGTGGCGTCGCGCACTTCGGTCAGGTTGCCCGCCGCGTCATAGCCGTAGCTGACCAGCACTTCCCGTTGCTGGTCGGGGTACAGGCGTTCGATCTGGCTGACACGTTCACGTTCGTAAACCAGTTCGACCTGTACCAGGTCGAAAGCGTCGCGCAGGCGTACCAGGCGTCCGGTTTCGTCGTAATCGAGGTGAATGCGGTTGTCGTTGCGGTCGCCCAATTGATTCAGGCGCAGCAAAGCCGAGTTCCCCGGCGCCGGTTCGAACAGACGGTACAGGCCGTCCGCGCTTTCGATCAGCAATTGCCCGTTGGCATGACGCCGCACGGCGAGGCCTTCGCCGGGGCTGAACACCGCACTGCCTAAGGGGATCGAGCCCATGTCGATGCGGCGGCCCTGTTCGTCGGTGTAGACCAGGGTCTCGCCGCCCTCGGGATGGGGCAGGATCTCGACGCGTATTTCGTAAGCGATGCTCCAACCGACGCCGAACAGCCCTTCGCCGCGCTCGTCGCGGCTGTTGTAGAAGCGCTGCCAGTCGATGGGCAGGATTCCCGGCAGCACGAAATCCAGCTCTTCATCGCCGCCCAGCACCTTGGCCCCGGTGGCCGCATGCACCGGGTTCGACGAGCCCATGGCCGCGTTGGCCGCCGCACCCATGGCACTGCTGACCGCCATCGACGCCGCTGCGCCGGCCAGCATGCACGGCAGCTTGCTGAAGAACTTGCCCTTGCTGCCCTTGAGCATCAGCAACGCGGTGACCGCCAGCCCCACGCCCGGCGTCTTGCCGCTGCGAATCTCCCGTACCACCACGGTGCCGCCGCCGATGGTCACGTCCGGGGAAATCAAACCGGACGAGACCACCTTGGCTTCGCAGGTACTGCGGTCGCCGCTGCGCACGGCGGGCTGGCCGTTGATGGTGACCTTGTCCGAACCTTCGGCCAGGAACTGCGGCGGCATCGGCGGGTGCTTCAGGCAGGTGATCATGTCCAGCGGCTTGGGCACCGCGCCGGGCGCGGGCGTGGCCACCGTAGGCCGCCACATCTGCGAGAAGAAACTCTCGGCCATGTCCAGGTAGCTGGGCTCGGGCGCTTCGAGTTCGGTGCCGGCCGGTGCGACGTGGGACTCGATGGCCCCGGCGGCGCGGGCGGCGGGAATGTTGTTGGTCAGGGTGTCTGTGGAGCCGGTGAGGATGTTCGCCTGCACCGTGGGCGGAAAGAGGGCGTTGCCGATGCCCTCGCAGATATTGCTCAGGCCCTTGTCGGCGCCGGTCTTGCTCATGGCGAGGCCGACGACCGCACCGACCACAGCGCCGAGCAGGAAGCAACCGAGGCCGCCGGTCGCGACCGTGATGCCGGTGGCCGCCACCACGGCGGCGGTGGCGACGGCGGTGATTGCGATGTTGGCCGCCACCTCCAGCACGCCGCCGAGGATGTCGGCCATCATCGAGGTGTGATCCAGCGCATCGCCCA
>Ga0157373_10000803_pt1 | contig 24319 bp, 50 predicted proteins | sample C65metaG_FD_113460 | JGI IMG/M metagenome (GOLD analysis project Ga0157373, IMG submission 113460) | Corn rhizosphere microbial communities from Kellogg Biological Station, Michigan, USA - C6-5 metaG | ecosystem: Host-associated > Plants > Roots > Rhizosphere > Soil | place: USA: Michigan... | reverse complement strand
TCGGGCCCCATGTACAACTTCCCGATGCCTACCGAAACGCTGCGGGGCCAGCTCGCCGAAGCCCAGCGGATGATCGACGCCGCATTGGACCTACACTGGCCGACTGACCACGCAGTTCAGGGATACCTGCCTAATGGCGATTACGGGTACATCGAACCGGCGTGCTCGACGTGCGGGGATGCGGACGAGTACGGCGTGCCGTATCCGTGCGACACCGCGAAAGCGTTGGGGGTTACCGATTGATGTGGCCGTTCAAACCGCGATGCCGTCACATGACCCAATGGCAATCACTAGACGGGCAACACAACTACTGGACACACGGTGATTTGCCATCCGTAGCGGAACATGGTGTCATTGTTCGATACGTGCCGTGCCCATGCAAGATCAGAAAGCGCGGGTACTATGTGCCCTTCGATCGCACCAGACATAAAAACGTGTACTGACCTGCACAAACACACAATCTAAGAAAACCTCGACACCCCCCTTGCGGTCACCCGTGAGGGGGTGTTAGGCTCAACCGGACACACGATGAGAGGATCAAAGATGGGACACAAGTTCACCTGTGCATGGCCTGGATGCAGGAAGACCACGCGTCGACCGGCTCAGCACGGCTGGAAGGGCGGACTCTACGTGCTACGTGAGGGCTCTTCGGCTCAGTTCGAACCGCCGACGAACAGCGCAACGAGCGCGTGGCTCGAATTCTGCCCCGATCACTGCGACAAGAGAGTATGAGGACCGAAGATGGAACAGAGCGAAGCTGCAAAGTTCGTGGGAAACCACGTCGAGATTCACACGGTTGACGGTCAAAGGATCAAGGCGTACCTGCAGGACGTCGGATACCGCGGTACGCGCCTGCTAGTCAAAGGGATGCGTGAGCACGGACCCGATCTCGCCGATATCACCGAGATCAAGCTCGGTGCCCACCGGAAGGGCAGTAAGTGATGGCTCGAAAAGTCCCCAAGCGCGACTACGGGCAGGCCAAGAGCGCGCCTGCTCGCCCGGCTGCGTCGAACTGGTCGCCGTTCGCGGCTCCGAAGGGTCGGCAGGACATCACCGACGACACGCGGTATGACGCGTACGACCGCGTCAAGGGGCGCTGGTTCACGCACAAGCCGAAGCGGGGGTAGTTGTGAAGCTCGACCGTAAAGAGCTAGACATCCTCATCACTTGCGTCGACCGGCAGCTCACTCGCTACGATGAAACGTGGGGTGACGCCAAGTGGCGTCGTGAGCACAAGATCAAGACAACCGATGCGTTCTACCAGACGCAAGCCAAGGCGCGTGAACGTGCAGGTGACCTACTCGCCCGGATCGAAGCCGAACGCGGCGTCTAGCGGGGAAAACACAATCGAAAAGAAAAACCCTGGACCCCCTTGCGCAGCGTCGGAAGGGGGTGTTAGGCTTATGTCATCAGCAAGGAAGATCAAAGACAAAGGATGATGACATGCTCACCGACATCGAAGTTTACAAGACCGGCAAGACCGCCTACATGAAGTTCTTCGAAGGCACCCATATCAAGACTGAACAGCTCATCTCCCACGAGCTTGAAACCGGAGTCCGCCTGCAGGGTTGGGCCCGCGTGGCCCTGGCTGACATGGGTTACCGCGTCCTCTCCTGGCCTTGGGACGCCAGCACCAAAAGCTACCGCCCCGTGGTGACCGAACTGTAAACACAAACTGAGGCAGCCCCGCACCGAGAGGTGCGGGGTTTTGCTATACTCAGGAAACGACCACATGACCACGACGGAAGGACACGACATGCCTGAACACACAGCGTACCGGTACAACATGGGTGGGATGCAACATCTGACATGCTCATGTGAATCCCTGGCGGTTTCCTACGTGGGTCCCGCTACCGATGAGGAGATGACCGCGAAGTTCCATGAGCACGTTGCCGAGGAAAACGCCGAACTGGAATCGCCTCTCACTGACGATAAGTTGGAGCAGTACCGGGAACTCATCGACTTGCACCGCCAATATGGCCCCGCACTGTCGATCAAGGGTGAGTCTCGCCTGCTCGCCGAAGTCGATCGCCTGCGCGCAGAGCTGGTAGAGACCAGACGCGAGCGCGACGACATTGCTACGCGTTTCAGTGCACGGGAAGTTATCGATGAAACCATTAGCGAACTCATGGACGAGCGTGACCAGCTTCGCGCCGAACTCAAGGCCGCTAAGTCGACCGACCCTCGCGTTACCGCGTCCGCTGTCCTGCGGCATATCGCCTTTTGGGGTGATGAGTCCAGGACTCGCGAGGAACTGCTAGAACTGGCGGGCATGATCGAACGGTTCGAAGACGGTTACTGTCCGCTGTGTCAGCACATCTGCGACCCCTCGTGCGCGCTGTACCCGGTCAACGCCGAAGCGCAGGAGATCGAAGCGCATCGTAGTATCTGACCTGCGAAAACATCAATTTCAGAAAGTAGGCCCCACCCCCTTGCCGATGCTGGCGAGGGGGTGTTAGGCTTGGTGGACCAAGACCAACGATGAGAGGATCAAAGACATGGACAACGAAACCCGCAAGGCGAAGGCCGAACAACTGGCCACGCTCATGAACGAACTCGGCGCTTCCATCTGGAAGGGTGTCGTGCACCTTGACGCTAATCCTACGGGCAAGCGCGTGGTGCTCGCCGAGGACTACACCTGGCAGTATCACGAGGGCAAGACTAAGTAACCGACAGACCCCCACCCGCAAGGGCGGGGGTTTCTGGTATGCTGGACCGAAGACGCCAAGATGAGAGGACACGACCATGACTAAGTGCAACGGCTGCTCGCCGCTCTGCCCGACCTGCAACCGGCCGAACGGAGGTGGGAAGTGAACGACTCCACCAGTGAAACCTGTACGGCGTCAATCCCGCTGCCCGACCCCGACGACGGTTCGCACGACATGGGATGCACACTGCCAGCTGGGCACGACGGTAAGCACATCTGCGAATGCGGCGTCATGTGGACACCGCGCGAATCCGATCCGCAAGCGAAGCTCGACGCCATCCGCGCACTCGTGGACGAGTCGGTGGCGCGAATGGAGCCGGTTTCGTGGATCGACGCGCTTACCGAGATCTTGGACGAAAAGTAGTCTTGACCTGGTAGCATAGGCGCATGTACACCACCGTCGTCGGTGACTGGTCCGTCGAGACTACTCACGACATCGATCCCGAGTCGCAGGACTATGAGGCCGCGTGCGCTGATGCCGTGCAGCCCACCATCGCTTTTGCACAGGACTGGGGTTCTTCGGCTCACGGTAACCAGTTCGAAGAGCCCCCGGGTGTCGAGCATGCGATCGTGGTGCGGAAGATCGAGCCGTGAGGTAAGCTTACGTCGGTATGGAAGCCGCTGGGCCACGCGCATAGCGCGCGTGGCCTTTCCGCTGACCTGGTATGTTACCGTGCGCATAGAGGGAGCTTGAAATTTCTCCGAGAAATCTTGGCCCGGGGGTTGCGGGGGTCGGATCGACGCGATAGGCTTACGGTACAAAGATCAACGACGCAAGAGGAGCCATCATGTACGAGGCGAACGAAACCAGCATCTACTCAGACCCCGCAGTTCGCACCGCTATCCGCGAAACCATCGCCAACTCTGGTGGCGTGTACCCCAACGGCATCCCGGAAGTCAAGGTCGGATTCCTGCGAACCGAGCCCGGAGCGGCGCTGGCGTCATTGACCAGCATGAAGGGTTTCGTCAGGAACGCGACGATCCACAAGCAGGGGGAAACCCTTGTTCTGTGGGACGAGAGCCTGAACTTCGCGATCAAGGCCGCTACCTTCGACAAGCTCGCGAAGCTGTGGGCCAAGGAGTACGGCATGTGGGCTGACAGCATCGACGTCACCAAGTCATTCTGACAATCTTTCTTGCGCCAGGCCCCGGGTTTCCTCGGGGCCTTTTGCGTGCAGAAAGTTTCGCAAGAAATCTTGCTCGCGAGCTTGCGCCACGGGTCGGGTCGGGTTAAGGTTGAGGAACAAAGACCAAAGACGTAAGAAGGAGCAAGATCATGCGTTTCAAGATCACCCTGGAATTCGATGTCGACCCCGACACCTGGGCCGCTGAGTACGGGAACGAATTCGACGCCGAAGAGCAGGCGTACGTCCGCGAGTTCCTGCCCGAACTGGTGCGCGAGCACGTGAAACACCTGCCGATCGTGTCCAACCGGATTGTTACTCTCCCCTGAAAGGACCCAAGACCATGAAGAGCTTCACTGTCACGCTCGTGATCGCACCCGACCGCACCACCGAGCGCGAAAAGCGCTCCCGTTCCTACGGCAACGCCTACAGCCGATACAAGCACCTCGACATCGCGTCGTCGGGTGACTTCCCGGACATCGAAACCGCCCGAGCCGCCGCTGTCGACGTTCTCACCAGCAGAGGAGCCGCGGCCGAGGACATCGAAGCAGTCCGCGCCATCGAGTTCGGTCGGGGCATCACCGCGGCCGGGCTCTACCTCCTCATTCGCGAGACCGACTGAACGGATCTTCACACAAGACGCGGAGTAGCCGAAAAGAATCTGAGAAAGTTGCCCCACCCGCTTGCCACGATGGCAGGCGGGTGTTAGGCTTTGGGGGTAAGCAACGACCAAAGACGCAAGACAGGAGCAATCCCATGAACCGCTACATGATCTCTCGCCAGGCCGTCAACTGCGGACCCATCCGAACCATCTGGGTTGAGACCATTGAAGAGGCACGCCGCGCCTACGACATCGCGGTTTCCGAAGGCGACATCTTCGCCGAGATCTTCGACGGGTTCGAAGACTGCCAGGTCATGTGGCACCTGACCCCCGCCACCCACAGCCGCTACTAGACACTATCCGGGCGGGGCCGGAGCCCCGCCCGCCAACGATGAGAGGATCAAAGACATGGCACTGAACTGGGTTCCCCGTCTCAAGTACACACAGGCCGAAACCGACACCCACCGCTACCGGATCACGTACACCGCGTTCGAAGGCGGGTTGCTTCACGTGTGGCAGTTCGATGACAACGCCCCGTACGGCCGGAAACTCATTCACGACAGGCCACACAACACCGTTGCCGCCGCGAAGCGGACGGCTGAATACATCGCCAGCGTTATCGCTGAGCACGGGCCGAAGTAGCGGGAGAGGATACCAAGATGCCCGACAAGCTTCCCGGCGAAGAGTGGCGCGAGTACCACCACAGGACCGGTGGCGACTACACCATGTGGCGCAAGCAGCTGGCAGACGAGTGCGACGACAAGATCGCCGCCGTTCGGGAGTCCATGACCCCCGAAGAGCGCACAGCGGCTTCCACTCGCGGGGTGGAAGCGGTTCGCGAGATCATGGACAAGTGGAACGACATCCGAGCCCAGCTCAAAGACTAACCCAAGAAAGTTCGGTCACCCCCTTGCACCTCAGTGCGAGGGGGTGCTAGAGTTGTGTCATCAAGGACGAACGACCAAAGATGAAAGGCAAGATCATGAACAACTCCTCTTCCACCACCCAGACCACCGCTCAGGCCGTCCGCGAGTGCCTGGAACTCCTCTTCATCGAGGTCGCCCGCGACCCCTACGGAGACGAGGCCAAGTATGGCGCTCGTATGGTCGTCCGCACGTACGGAGAGCGCGTCTCCTCCGCAGTCCGCGAGATCATCGAGGCCGGTACCACCCAGAACAAGTACCTCGCCGAGATGGACAAGCTCAACGACATGGAGCGCACTGAAGGCGCGAACGAGATGTTCGACATGGCTTACGAGCTGTGCGAACTCCAGTCGGACCTCTGCGAGTTCATCGCTGAGCAGGCTGCGCAGTCGTTCATGTCGCTCGCCGACGTTCTCTAACCACACACCACGGGGCCCCGGAAGGGGCCCCGTTTCGCTACCTGGAGGAACCATGACCGAGATCGAAGACACACGCACCCGTGAACAGCTCACCGCGGAACTGCAAGCGGCGTATGCCGAGATCAGCAGGCAACAAGACGCACTGCACAAGGCCTGGCAGAAAGAGCGCGACGCGTACCGCGAGGAGGCTGCGCAGGCACGTCGGGAAGCGTGGCGCACCGTCACGTTCAATCCGCAACTGTACGTCATGTACCACGTCGAGATGCAGTTCAAAGCGCTGATGGAAGCTGCTCGTGACCACAAGTGCGGAAAGAGTGGCAGCGGAACCGACATGGCCGAAGCCCACGCGGCAATGCGCGCGTTTTGGGAGTCGTACCGTTCGGCTGCGGTAAACGCCGATGTCAGCGCGGCTGTGGAGATCAAGCGGCTACGGGAGTATATGCAGGAGGTAGGGGAACAGCTCCACGCGGATACCGCACCGGACGAATACAGTGATGGATGTCCGTGCGTGGGGTGCGAGCTGGTTCGAGGGATCGATGCGCACGTGTAAGCGCTTGCCAGACGGGGGAGTGAGTGAGCGCGCCAACCGGAAAGGGGCTCTGCGCCCGAGAAGGGCCCGAAAAAGAAAAACCCTTTCAAATCGGACACTTGCCCCGACCACTGCGCCCACGGGCGACGTGGTAATCTGGTCATTCACGATGAAAGGACATGATGATGGCTGACAGCAACGAAGAGATTCGACGCAAGGTGATGAAGGGTGTCAACGATCCCAAAAAGCACAACGCGTACCACAAGGAACAGCTTAAGAAGGACGCCGCCAAGGCCAAGGCCACACAGAAGGCCATCGACAAGCGCAAAGGCAAGCACACGCGGCGACACGGTGATGATGGCGTGATCGACTCGGGCATGTTCAGCTCGTAACCACATAGCTACACACAGGGGCATCCCGCCATGGGGTGCCCCTGTTGCATACCCGCTGTACGGCCCTGTACGGGGCACACCTAAGGGGGCCTCACTAGGAGACCCCTCCTGCGTGTGCGTGGCTTAGGCTTGCGTACAGCGGGCGCGCTGGCTATCTACCGCCCATGCGAGCGTTGAGGGCTGCCGTTGCCTTAGCTGTTTGCTCAGCGCGACAGGGTGCGCATACGCGATTCACGATGTCCTCACATTCCGAGGCCGGTTTCAGGCAAGCAGTGCAATAACGGGGCCTAGAGCCCACGTTGTGTTTGGGCTTGTCCGGGGACGGTTCAACGCTGGGAACGCGCGAGCGTGGCTTACGCACAGCCCTGCGCATATTCTCCGCGTTGGTTACCGGCTCTAGGTGCGATGGACGCACACAGGCGTGCACCCTGCACAGGTGGTCAACCACGAGGTGCGCGGGTACTTCACCGTGTTCCCATCCGTACGAAACGCGATGCGCGGCATGAAAGTTACCTTTCATGAAGAATCGCCCATAGCCGTCTTCGCCTGGTTTCTTCCACAGCCAACACGTGTCCGTTTTGAGAACGGTGTCCCAGAATCTGGCCTGATCGCGTGTATACTTATGCATGTTGACTCCAAATCAGTCGGCCTGCTCCGCAGCGTTCCCGCGCTGGCGGAGCGTTTTCGCAGGTCAAGCATATCACAAGCAACTTAGCTTGCGGGAATCAGAAATTCTCGCAAGCTATCCTATTTCCAGTTCCCACCAAAGTTGAGCCCCCTCGACTCAACTCTCGATACCGGGACGTTCCGGGAATCGGCCGCCCATCGACGCATGCCGGGACGAAAGCTCACGGCCCATCTCCGCGAGCCCCACGCGCAACTCCGCAGTGGCCGCAAGCCACTGCTCATCGGTCAATTCCGCGGCCTGTAGCGCCCTCTGCAGCACGCTCGCAATGTTCCGTGCCTCAGCCTGCACCGACTCGATGTAGCGCTCTGAGAGGCCCGCTGAGACGGCCGCACGGGCCACCTGGGCACCATGGGCGCGTTCCTCGCGGCTGAGCTTGACCCACTCGCGCAGTTCGCGGCTCTGTCGCGACCGGGCGATCTCGTAGTCCTTGGGGTCCCAGTCGTGCGCCTGCGCTTCCAACTCACGTTCGCGCTGCGCCTCGGCTTCGATCCGGTCGTCAACCCACTGGGCCCTGTGCGCGCTTCGCCGGACCTCGGTGAGGATCGCATCCCACGGGCTCACGTCCATTTCCCCTGAGTACGGCATTTGTGATCGCAAGCTGTTCCCCATGTCGTCTCCTGTCGTTGCGGTGTTCTGCGGAGTTCGGTTGCGGTGTTGCGGTGTTTCTTTCCCGCCGCAGCTCTCTTTTATAAAAAACCGTGGAACAATGTGCCCTAATATCCTATTCTAACCCCTATTTTAAGTTTCTCATATCATTTCACTAAAAGAAACACCGCAAACACCGCAAGGAAAGAGTACATCACCAGGTTGTTAGGGGTGTCCCCCAAGATCATCTGCGGAGTTCTTGCGGTGTTTCTTTTGCTGTATTTACCCGGCTACAGAAGGTTAGAACTCCGCAAACACCGCAAGAACACCGCAGAAAAAGCGGAGTTCTGCGGGGTTCTGAAACTAGAAACCCCGCAGAACTCCGCTCCGCTACTCCACAGCTCCCCGCTGCATCTTGCCGACCCGCCATAGCTGCGCCTTGGTGTGGCCGTCCTTGCCCTCTTTGAACACCGTGTACTCCCCGACCCACTTGCCCACCCGGTTGCGCATCCAGTGGCCCAGCGACTTCGAGAACCCTGCGGTTTCCCACGGGTTCCACTTGTGGGCGAGCGAACCAGGCAGCAGCTCCTTGGGGAACTTGTCGAGTCGGATAGTCTCCACTAGGTCAGCAGCCTTCCACTCGGTCTCACCGAACCTATCCCACAATGCCGATAGGAATTCCTGCCATTCCTCATCGCCTTGACCTGCGGTGACACGGTTCTCCAACGGGTCGAACCCGCCTGACAGTCCCGCGTGGTCGAGCACGCCGTGGATGGTCTGACGCCACAGCGCGTAGGAATCCGAACCGGGCGAGTTTCCCAGCTTCGAACCTGCGGCGATCCACGCGCGGATGAGCGTTCCGAGCGCGGACAGGTACTCCGCACGGTGCTCTCTGACCCACTGAACGGGGTTGAATCCGAACTTGCGCAGTTCAGGGTTGGACATACCGGGGTCGATCATGCACTTGAGGACACGCCGCGCCATGTCGCCGTCGATGGTGACGTTGTTGCCGGTGACCACCCACATGCGGTCGTTGTCGAGGGTGACGTTGACGTTCTTGCTGAGCAGTCGGCCCGACCACTTCGGGGAGGTGAGCAGCGCGGCCAGTGCGGGTTGCGCGATCTTGCCCTCAACGTTGTCGAAGACGATCACGCCCCCCTTCTCTTGGAGTACGCCTGTCACGATCTTGCGGATTTCCGCGTCCTCCTCGGGCAGCATGGCGTGTACTTGTCCGCCGTACAGCTCAGCGAGCATCGAAGCGAGGTACGTCTTTCCCGAACCCGCCTGGTGCGCTCCGATAAGCCCCAGCTTGTATGGCCCTGGCGTGTAGAAGCGCATCATGGGCGTGAGGGCCATACCGATCCACGCGTTGCAGTCGGCATCGGAGACGAACGGGAACCCGTCGAGGGGCGCGAGGATCGTTTGCACGGCTTGCGCCACGTCGAGATCGGTAGGTTCGTCGGGGACGTTGAACTTCACGTTGTCGTCGGACCAAAGCACGTATTGAGTAACCGGATCGTAACCATCGGTTGCGCAAATGGAACCGTCGGGACGGAAGAACGGCACGCCGGTCACGCCTGCGAGCGGGCGGACATGGGTGCACAGGTGCGGACTCGCTGCGATCATTTTTACGACTTGGAGGGGGAACAGGTCGGTGACGGGAGCTTTCGAACCGACGCGTTTCTGCGCTACCACGCGCTGTTCGATCTCACCCGCAAGCGCGTTGGCATCGAGCGCGACGGAGCCGCCCTCGTCCACGCGGACCATGATCCGCCCTTGCCGGTAGAACTGGGCAAGGGCACGGGTGTTGTCCCCTACCAGGTCGAGCATGAGGTGGAACAGTTCGGTGCGGTTCGCATACGTGATAGAGGGCATGTTGAACCCGTTATCATCCTCGGTGTACTCCGCACCTGCCCCCATGAGCTGCGAAGGCGACGGGAGCGGGGGCATGTCACCCGGTGGCATGTCGTCGGGATTGTCGGGGTGTGGGGGGATGACGCCGCGCGATGTGGTGCGGATATTGTCATGCAGGGAGTCCAGGATCCCCTGTGCAAAGTCCTCAACACCCGTTTTGTCCCCCGATTTGGGTGTGTTAATGTTATCCATGAATAGTTCCTTCCGGGTTGTCGTTGCAGACTTCTTGAGGTACAGACGGAAACGCCCCAGGCTCCCACCTGGGGCGTTTTGGCGCTACCAGTAGGCGCAGGTGCCGCAGCAGCCGAACGTGTACATGAACGGCCCGAGGAACAACGCGCTGTCAGTGACCATGTCCTCACCGACTTTTCCGCACGCGTCGCACGTGTAGTGCTCGACGCTACCCGCAGGAGGCGTGGCGCGGTGCGAGCAGCGAGCACAGGCAACAAAGTTCGGCTTCCACGCGAACGCCGCGACTGGTTGTGGTCGAGCGGCTTGCGGCTTGTGCGAGCACAGGCGGGACTCGCCTTGCACCCAACGCAGGTGAGATCTGAGCAGACCCAATCGCGCCCATTCGGGATGATGACCCCACTCGGTTTCTCGCGATACCACACTGCCCGCTGCCGGAAGTGCGCGGAACATGGTTTCCATTTGCGCTTGCGCCGCTCCCGCCTGGTCTTCGAAGGCGATCCGGTCGGGACTTTTCGTTTCACTGTTGAACATGGCTTGCAGTGCGGAGAACCCTACCTCGCAGATGATCTTGTCGATCTTCCGCGCCGCACCATCAAATTTGTCGATCATCATTCAGTCTTCCGTCTCGTCAGTCGTGTCTATGGGTACCAGCTGGTACCCGTACCGGGCCGCAAGCCCGCGAGCGCGCTTGACGCCTGCTTTCTTACGGTCCTCTTCGGTCATGTTGGCCCAGCGCACACGCGCGGCGTTCGAGGCCCTAGCGGTTCGTTGCTGCGGTGTCACAGCGGCTCCTTTCGTCGGGTCCTGTCATCGTAGCACTAACGCTAACCCTGTTTGAGCTTGATATGATACGAACGTGCCCCGGCTCCTCACCCGAAGCCGGGGCACTGTTGCGTCTAGGGGTTGTCGCGGTGGAATGCGGCCCGGCTGGCAAGCCATTCAGGCCCACCCGCCTCATACATCTTCCACAGGTCAAAAGCCCCGTTGTCGTCTCGACGGTGATCCCGCAGGTATGCAGCCTCTTCGCATAGCGTTTCGCGGGCGATGATCGGCCGCACAGCGGCCACGACAGCGCGAGCCAGCTCCTCATGTCGTTCGGTGCCTTCGGCCCATTCGCTGCCCTCTTCGTAAAGGAGAACGTCAGCGGCTGCGCGTTCGGCCTCGGTGAGTTCGGTGCTCATCGCGTCCTCTTCTCCATCGTTTTGAGCACGATCTCAGCGCCGCAGGTCTGGCACCAGAATTCATCGACGGCCTCACCGTCAAACGACTGGAGTCCGTCTGTCCACTCCGCCCAGCGGTCACATCGGGTGCACCGGTATTCGGTGGTTTCGTTACTCATCACTCCCACCGCCGATCGATATCGTCCTGAGCTTCGAAGATGTCCATTCCGCCCCATGGGTTCGGATCTTCGGGGATCATGCAGTGACCGCACATGTCGTCTCTGCCCTCGGTGTCGGCATCGTACATGCCTGCGCAATCGTCACAAGTTCGGTAGTCAGGCATGTCAGCGCCCCTCTTCGAACGGCCTGCGCTGCATGTCCCGCTTGGCGTTCTCGATGCGCGTTTCCCGCTTGACGTCGCGCTTCGCGGCCCGGTCGTCGCGGGAGGTGCGCGTGGTGGGTTCATGACGTTCGGGGTTGGGCTGTCGGTTGTGCCAGAGTGCCATTTTCTAGTCCTCTTTCTTCCAGTCGGCATCGCGAACGGTGTCGGGGGTCGAGTACACGTCAGTGCCGAATATGGTCCGATCATCCCACCCGTTCGCTTCGGGTTCCGGATACAGGTGCGGGTCACTGGCCGCGCACCTGGTCACCGTGCAGTTCGGAGAGCAAGGGTCGTATTTGCTCCCGTAGTCCTGGCAGTCGGGCGAGCCGCTGAGTTCACGTTGCATCGTTCAGTCCTTTTCGTGTTTCATGCAGCGGCAAACGCCGCTGTGGGGGAGCTGAGAGGCAACACGCTTGTATGCGCTCCACTGTCCTTGGAAGTACACTTCGACCTCGCCGTTTTCGATGCGCACGGCACCTTCTTCGGCGGGTACGGGGTTGTCATCGGTCATCGTTCAGTCCTCTTTCGTGTCGTCGTCAACGGGTACCAATCGGTACCCGAGGTTTGAAGCCTGCGCCTGCAACATGATGAGGCGCTGCTTGCGCTTGCCCTCGTCACCTGACTTGGACCAGCGCGCTTGCACTGCGGCGCGTCCACGTGCCGAGCGTTCTTCTTTGCTAAGCGGCATGTTCACCTCCGTTAGTATGCACACTACCAGACGCGCGACCGGCGTTCCAACCGGATTCGAACGTCCTATGTTGGGATGACTCGTCATCGTTCGCCCCGATGGAGAACATCACGGTCCGAAGCTCCGACCACGCCTCATCGGCACCCATGGTGCCCAACTTCCCGAGCCGGAACGCGGCTACGTTCAACTCGTTGTTGCGGGTCCCCGGTGCCGCGTTGCCGAGCCGGTCAAGCACCCGTTCGGCCTCGCGTTCCGCTGCGGCGCTGCTCGGTTCGAACTGCGGTTCATCCCGTGCTTCGCGCTCCGGTTTGCGCGTCAGCTTCACGAGCCAATCGGGAGCCGGGACGATAACAGTACTCCTGATACCGGCCCTCGGAACGACTTGGTAGCCGCCGCAGCCTGGTGCTTTCACAAGACCTCCGATGCCGCGCACGTCAATACCAGGGCCGAGCAGACCGGACGAGTTGTGCACGCCTTTTTGGCGCAAGACCGTCTCGTCCCACCGAAAGTAGAGATGAGCCCCGCCCGAGGGGGTGGCGACGGTCATGGTTCGTGTGAACTCCTCGACGCCAGCGCCGTTCGCTTTCGCGAGGTCGCGGAACACTTCGAACCCGTTGATTCCGTGCTTCGTGTCGATGTCCAAGATCCACACCCCCGAGCCGGGACCCGTGGCGATGCCGACCGGGCAGCCGGTGAACTCCCCACCTGCCCACCACTCCTTGATTTGATCGAGGTCGGAGGTAGCTCGCTCCTTCCATCCTTCGACGGCAGGCCGCTTGGTTCCGGGAACCAGCGGGAACACGCGGAAACCGAGCTGTGAGCAGGCGTACGCCACCGCGCCTGAGCTGGGCGCTTGACCACCAGCGGCGGTTTCATCGAACTTTACAGTAGTCACATCATCACTCTTTCATCTTCGGTCGTCGTTGTTCTAGTCTACGCCTCATGCTACCCTTGCGGTAGCAGGGGAACCCCGCTGACGATTGACAGATGATCGAAGATGATGAGAGGGAACAAGCATGGACACGGGAATGTATGAGGACCCTGCGGTCCTCAAAGCGATCCGGGAACACCTCGCCGAGCAGGCACGCGAATCCCACCAGGACGACTGGTATGAAACCGACGAACGAAACGAAGATGAGGAGAACTAGCATGGATGTGTACCGGGATGACGAGGCGTTTGAGGCAGCCGTCAAGGGCACGTGGAGCGAAACCCTGGACGTGGTTTCGGACGAGTTCGCCGAGTTCGCCGCCGAAGAGTGCGAGTTCGACGACCCCACAGTGAAGGACTTCACCGTTTCCGGACAGGCATTCACCGGCCGGGTACTGGGGTTCGGCTCCTCCAAGCACCGAAACGGCACGCACAACGGCCACATGCCGGGTACGCCGCTGCCGAAGGGCCAGACCTGCTCTGCGTGCCGCTGGGCGGACGTGGCGATCATGGGCGTGAACACGGAAGACAACGTTCCGATGTTTCTTGTGCTGACGATCGGCAAGTCCACCATTCCCGGCGAGGACCAGCGCGTGAGCACCACATGGACGCCGGATGCGCTTGAAGTCCTCAAGTCGCTGTACGTGAAGAGCAAGAACGGGCACCCCCCGAAGATCCCGATCCCGAACGCCACCGCGTTCCGCGCGGCCGCAGCTGTCGACAAGTCGATTGACCGCGTGTTGGAGCGGTTCGAGGACATGGTGCCGTTGGTGCCGGAAGACGACATCTTCGGGTGACACAGGCCCCGACTTGCACGCAACGGCGCACCATGATAGATTTGACAGGTATCACCAAGCTTTCGAGCTACGGGGGCCGGAAACTTACCTTTCCGGTATGGGGCCCATCCTTTCGGAGGGGTGGGGATGGGCCCTTGAAATCACCTCTCACGATCACGATCAAAGACGGAAGGATCATCATGCCAATTCACCAGCGTTCCGACGTGGTTGACGGGCTGCGCACGCTCGCCGATTTCCTGGAAGACTACGGCGGCTCCGCGAAGCTGCACCGCGCGAGCCGCACTGACGTACAGTTCTGCATCCTTGCAAAGGACCCAGAGGTCGCCCGTGAGGAGTACGCGAAACTCGCGCATCTGCTGTACGACACGGCCCCCGAGGTGAACGCCAACTACGTCGCCAACTGCAAGCACTACGCCACCGCCAGCCACCACACGGTTGCCTTGGAGTTCGGGAACGGCGCGGTTGCCTACCAGGTGCTGTGGATCGAGAGGACGGGAGACACCGAAGATGAGTGACGGACCGAAGAGTTTCGAGTACTACATGCGCAAGGCCGATGAGGCGTTGCAGGCTGCGAGCGATAAGGCGAGCAACGGATACAACGACTCTGCGGCGTCTTACCTCAGGGCTGCGGAGCTGTATACCGAGCAGGCCAAGTTGGTGAAAGGACCCAGGTACTGATGAGTGACGAACTGAAAGACTTCCGTTACTACGCGGATCGAGCCGTAGAACTGCTTGAAAAGGTAGCGCCCGGAACCTCGTTGACTGATGCTGAACTGCTCGTCAAAGGTGCCGCAGTGTACGCCGAACTCGCGAAGGCCGCGCCGAAGGCCGAACCGACCGCGTATGTGCGCTGTACTGAGTGGCTTAGCCAAGGGAATCGCGACCTTCCGCCAGGATTCATCGACTACCAGTGCGTGTTGTTCGCAGGCCACGGCGTAGAACATGAGTCGTCCAAGGGGCAGTACTGGATTGCGGAGGCAGGGACCAGTGAGTGACGACAAACCGAAGCTCAACGGCTGCGCTATCGCCGTGATCGTCGCCGGTGTTGCCTTCGCAGTACTGGCATTCTGGATTCTGGTCGAATTCGGGCAGTGGATCGGGAGGCAGTGATGTCCATCAGAACGCACTGCGACGGCTGCGGACACATGCTCGGCACCACGCAGCGCCCCAACTGGTGGCATGCGACCTTCATGGGAGACACGCTCAGGGCGTCCGATGGACGCATGATCGAGCACTCAGGGCTCACGGCCCGAGCCGACAAGGACCGGCTGACGCCGATCAACAAAGCAGACCTGTGCATCCCGTGCATGTCCAAGACACAAGAGGAGACGACGTGAGCGAGACCAGGGAACTCATGACACCGAGTGAGGTCGGGAAGGCGCTGCGCGTTGACGCCAAGACGGTCACGCGCTGGGCTGAACGAGGACTCATCAGGGCCATCAAGACGCCGGGCGGGCACAACCGTTTCTACCGGACCGACATCGAGGCGATCGTGAACGGGGAAACCAGTGAGTGACGAGATCAGAACCGATATCGAACTCATTGGCATCCGAGGCGCACCGTCGTACATGACAGGACATGTGAAAATCAACGGCGTACTGGTCGCAGCGGAAAGCATCCAAGTTGCCGGGCTGGTAACAGGATTCGGGGATGAAAATGAAAACCCGCTAGTGTCGGTGACACTGAAACTCATTCCGTCTTCGCTGGTGTTCTCCGAACCGAAGGGGGAAACCACATGATCCTTTCTGTATCGGAATGCGGTAGCCCTGCATGGACTGACGTAGCCATGGTTGCGGTGTTTCTGCTCTTCTGTATGTCACCGCTTGTCGTGATGGCGTGGCTAGCATTTCGGGATAAATAACGTGCGAGCCCCGATGTCCCTGCGGCGTCGGGGCTCACCTATGCTTGGGTTACCATCCACAAGTCGCCGCAAGGAACCGCCGTGTTTTGGTATGCCCTTTTTATCCTCGGTTACGTCATCGCTGGCACTGGAGCTGGCGTCGTACTGTTTCACTCCGTTAACGTCATCATGGGTACTTCGCCCGCCTCCAGCCATCGCAACACCGAAGAGGACGAGATCTGGGCAACCCTGCTCGTCACGGTCGGGCTTGCCTCGATCTGGCCGGTCGCGTACCCCCTGTACCTCGCTAGCCGTGTGGCTGCGAGTGCGGTAGGATAGAGGCACGTACACGGGAGCCCTTCGGGGCTCCCGTTTCAAGACAGAGAGAATCCCCGCGCGAGGCCAATCGCCGGGGAGCGGACAACAGACTGGAGTATGTTGCCATGGTCAATGATACACGACTGTGCACGATCGAAGGATGCGAGAACGCTAAACTTGCGCGCGGGTGGTGCCCAAAGCACTATGCCCGATGGCGTTCGACTGGCGACCCGCTGAAAACCCGTAAGCCCACAGGGGGCAGGAAGCCTGTGGACCCCACGCGATCATTCTGGTCAAAGGTTGACGCAGACGGAGATTGCTGGGAGTGGAAAGGAGCCATGCGACCCAACGGTTACGGAGTTTTCGCGACTAATGGTAAGAACGTCGGCGCGCACCGGTTTGCCTGGGAGAACCTAATAGGCCCCATCCCCGAAGGTCTCGTCATCGATCATCTGTGTAAGAATCGAGGATGTGTAAACGTTACCCATCTCGAACCCGTAACTTACTCCGAAAACATTCTTCGAGGCGCAGGGCCGTTTCTGACGAAAATCAGACGTGCAGTGACGGAATGTAAACACGGGCACGCGTTTGACGCGGAAAATACGTATCTCTGCGCGAACGGCAAGCGCGCGTGCAGGAAGTGCCGCAAAGATAGAGGACAAATGACAAAGGGGAAGGGTAAAAATGACTCTCGGTAACGTCAATCTTCATTTGGTCGAACGGATTGAAGACGTTCACGCCTGCCTCGACTGGCTGGACAACCTGACTACAGACCGTATTGCCTTCGATACAGAATCCAGCGGGCTCGACAAGTTCCGGGACCACGTGCGACTCGTGCAGTTTGGCGACACACAAGACGGGTGGTCGATCGAGCTTGCGCGCTGGCGTGGGCTGGTCGAAGAGATCATCACCCGTTGGTCGAAGCGCGGTCGGTTCACTGCGCACAATGCACGGTTTGATACTCGGTTTCTCTCAAATGCCGGTATCGACATACCCTTGCATCTTGTAGACGATACGATGATGTTGGCGCATATTGCCGATCCGTCCGTTTCGATCGGACTCAAGCAACAATGCGCCAAGCACATCGACCCGCGAGCCGCTGCACTCCAATCGCAGCTAGACGCCGTGATGCACTCGGGTGGGTATACCTGGGCAACGATCCCGATCACTGCCACGGGGCCATGTGCCGCGTATTGGACGTACGCGTCACTCGATGTAGTCATTACGTCACGCCTATGGGATCACTATGCGCCTACAGTGCTTCGTGATGCTCCCCGGGCGTACGACCTGGAACTCGCAACCGGGTGGCTTGCCGACAAGATGGAAATGAAAGGCGTCGCCTGCGACCGCGAATACACGCAGGCGAAGCGCACCGAGCTTGACGCGCTGCACGTCGACCTCACGAAGCGCGGCTTCGATGAGTTCGGCGTCGATCTCGGTTCCGCTACGCAGGTGACCGACCTCCTTCTCGCCGATGGTGTGAAGCTGTGGAAGCGCACCGATGACGGCGCGTGGTCGCTCGACAAGTTCGCACTTGAGGGTATCGATCACCCGTTGGCGATCCTGTTGCAGCAACGTAAGAAGGCCGAGAAGATCAACTCCACGTACTTGAAGCGATTCCTTGAGTACTCAGAGTATGACGGGCGAGTCCACACGAGTATTAACACGCTCGGATTCAAGGAGCAGTCCGCAGGCGCGTTCGGGGTGAAAACTGCACGTATGAGCAGTTCGAACCCGAATTTGCAACAGCTCACGAGAGTGGACGAGTCGGACCCGTTGAGTACGGTCGCACGAAATTGCATCGTATCGTCACCGGGAAGCACATTCGTGCTGTTTGACTTCGATCAGATCGAGTTGCGCGTCATGACGCACTTCTCGAAAGACACTGGTCTGTATGAGGCGTTCCTCTCAGATGAGGACTTCTTCGTGTCGCTTACCAAGAAGATCTACCAGGACGAGACGATCACCAAGAAGAGCCCGCAGCGCAACCTTACGAAGAGCTATACCTACGCCACGCTGTACGGCGCTGGCAACGACAAACTGGCAACGACCACGAAGCGCCCGCTTGCGGAGATCGAAAAGCTCGCGGCCGACTTTAACAGGACGTATGCAGGTGTGCCCGCACATCAGCAGACGATTCAGCGTCTCGCCACGAAACGCTACCGCGAGGAGGGGGTGGGGTACGTGAAGTCACCGCTCACCGGGCGCAGATTCCAGCAGCACAACCCGAACCTGTTCTATCAGCTCGTGAACCACCAGATTCAAGGCGTGGCCGCCGAGATCATGAAGATGAAGCTCCTTGAGCTTGACGCTGCGGGGCTCGGAGACTACCTCGCGCTGGTCGTGCACGATGAGGCTATCGCAGACGTGCCAGACGCGGACGTGCCGGAAGCGATCGCAACCATGCAAGACGTGATGAATGACGACAGCCTGTTGTCCATCCCGCTCACAGCGGGTGGCGCAACAGCCAAGCGATGGGCGGAAAAGCGTGACATCTAGTAACGAATACGTGATTATCGGTATCGACCCCGGTTTGATGACCGGTATGTTCACTTGGGTGTCAACAGGTGACCCTGAACAGATGGCATGGCACGTGGCGTCTGGCGATTTCGCCTCGGATTTCTGGGAGGTGATGGGTGGAGCCCGAAGCATTGCACTGCCCGAGGACACCCACGTGGCGATTGAGCGTTACATCATCACGCCGAAGACAGCGAAGCTCTCACAGCAGACCGACGCTCTTGAGGTGACGGGCATGGCGAAGGCTGTGTCAGTGCTGCACGGTAACGTCGACGTGCGCCAGTATGTGAAGGCCAATCTCAAGTTCGCCTCGGACGACATGCTGAAGGCTGTCGGATGGTACAACCCGAAGCTGCGTCACGCCAACGACGCGGCCCGACAGGCGTTCGCGCTCCTCAAGGACATCGACTATCCCCGCTGGTCAGAACTGGTGCGGGATGCTAAGATGGAACCTACGACGGAAGGATGAACGATGGAACAGAAAGACTACGCAGTATGCAGTTTCCACCTGCGGGAAGATGCGGGGATGCATCGCGAGGGGATGAAATACAAGTACACCGCACTTCACCTGACCAACCATGAGCACGACGGGTACCTGTACACGCTGTACCCGCCCGTTGTCGGTGACACGATCCTGTTGATCGACAACACGCAGGACATTCACGGGACGTTCGTGGTCGTCACGCGCGATATCGCGTACTCGCAGTACGGCTCGGCGAATTGGCCCTACGGCAAGCGGGATTCTGATGTTGGGCCGCACTTCACGTACATCGTGAAGCGCTCCACAGGCGTGTTCCGTGATGAGGTTTCCGAGATCTCCCGTGATGGAATGGACCGGTAAACGATGAACCACATCTATGCAGAGTTGACGCAAGACGATAGGATCGTCCTGTTCACCCGTAATTTCAGTGGTGACAAAGACGAAACACTGTGGAACGACTCCTACCAGATCAAGCTGATTCCCGGCAAGAAATGGGACCGCAAGGCGAAGCGCTGGACCCTCCCGAAGTCGTACGCCGCGTGCATCGTGCTGCGTGAGCTGTTCGGGGATCGGATCGTGGTCGAGCGTGAGCTTGCCGCGTGGGCGCGATCGGAGCGTGCACGACGTGACCGAGTGTTGGCGCTTCGCGAAGCGATGGCACCGCACGCGGATTACCAGCCAGTCAACGACCACGATGAGAAGTTGTACCCGTTCCAGATTCCGGGTGCTGACTTCATGGTTCTTGCCCGAAGTGCCCTACTGGGTGACGAGATGGGGTCGGGCAAGACGTTCCAGACGATCGCAGCCATGCGACGCGTCGACATGATCTTGCCTGAGTACGGAGGCGGCGCTTACCCCGCGCTCATCGTCTGCCCCAATTCCCTGAAACGGAACTGGGAACGCGAAATCAAACGATGGCTGCCCGAGGCGAACCCGTTCGTCATTCAGGGCAGCGCTGCGAAGCGCCGCGTGCAGATCGCCGAGGCTGCCGAAGCTGACAATGCCGTCATCATCGTGAACATCGAAGCGATGAAGTTGCACTCTCGGCTGTCCCCGTATGGCTCGACACGGTTGAAGCGCTGCATGGAGTGCGAGACGAAAACACAGCCGGGCACGCCGGACTTGAAAGAGTCCGCATGCGAGGTGCACGAAAAGGAGCTTAACCGCATCCCGTTCCGGGTGTGCGTGCTTGATGAGGCGCACCGGGTGAAGGACCCGAACGCCCTGCAGACGCGCGCCATCTGGAACGTGTTTCACGGTCCGACTGTGGAATACCGCTGGGCGCTCACCGGAACGCCGGTAGCCAACCACCCGGGTGACCTGTGGTCGATTATGCACGCGATTGCCCCCGAGACCTACCCTGCGAAGTCTGCCTTCATCGACCGTTACGCCAGGATCGAATACAACCACTTCGGTGGTATGTCGATCGTCGGACTCAAGCCGGACACGAAAGAGGAGTTCTTCAAGATCCTTGACCCGCACTTCCGCCGCATGATTAAGGCCGATGTCCTCAAGCAGTTGCCTGACAAGGTGTTCATGCGACGCGATGTCGAGATGAGCCCCAAGCAGGCGAAGGCATACAAGGACATTGCCGAACAGCTCGTCACGGTGCTTGAGGACGGAACGGTCCTCGTCGCCAACGGGAACCTTGCGGGGGCAACCCGGTTGCTGCAGTTCGCGTCCGCTTACTGCGAGGTCGACCAGGGGGAGACTCCCGAGGACCCCGCCACGTGGCTTGTGTCGCTTACCGACAGCCCGAAGTCGTCCAAGATCGATGAACTCATGTCGATCATCGAGGACGACCCGGGAAAGCCGATGGTGATCGCCGCGGAGCATCGACAGCTCATCGACCTCGCAGCCACGCGCATGACCGACGCCGGTATCCCGTTCGCGCGGGTGACGGGCGGTGTGTCAGCGGACGAGCGCGACGCGGCGGTTCAGGCGTTCCAGGATGGCAAGATTGATTTCTTGCTATTTACATACAAAGCGGGTGGGGTCGGGCTCAACCTCACGCGCGCTGACACCATGGTTCGGTTGCAGCGAAGCTGGTCACTGATTGATAACAATCAGGGTGTTGACCGCATCCACCGGATCGGCTCCGAAGTACACGACAAGGTGACGATCATCGACCTCGTTGCCGCGGGCACGATCGAAGAGACACAGCTCGAAAGGCTGTATGAGAAGGCCGAGCGGCTGGAAGAGATCGTGCGTGACCGCGCGAAGCTCGTTGCGCTCGGTAAGACCACTGATGATCTGGACGCGGAAGCGGCCCGGATCGAAGCAACCGGATTGATGGGAGGATAGAACATGAGCACGTCAACGTTCGTCGTGGGGATTATGCCCGCTGACGACAACTACCGCAAGATGAAGAACGTCTATGACGCTTGCACCGACGCGGATATCCCGGTTCCTGATGAGGTGTGTGACTTCTTTCTCGACGAGAAACCCGACGCGGCAGGGATGGTCATCGATCTCGACTCGACATACAACAGCGGGGCCGACATCGCGCGAGAGTGGTCCGATGAGAACTACCGAGGTTACGAGATCGACGTTGCGCGCATTCCGACGGGCGTGAAGACCATTCGATTCTATGGGAACTGGTAGGAACATGCCTGGCATGAAGTACGACGACGATCGGGCAACGCCTGAGTACATCGCCAAAGAGAAGAAACGCAAGCGCATCGCGAACCTGAAAGTGTTCGTCGAGCGTTGGTCGCCTCGGTTCGAGGCCGAAGTGAGGGAGGCTAGGGAACATGGGCAAGAAGAGCACCGGTCCGATTGAGGACGACAACACGCTGTACGGCTGGTACGAGGAGCGTCAGCGACGTTCGCGTGAGCGCAATCCTACGCGCAGCGTCGGGGACGACAGCAAGACTGATAAGGGCAAAAAGGACAAGAGATGAGGCGATTCTCACAGAGCGAGTTTAAGACGTTCGCGTGCGCTCGACGTTGGTGGTTGTCCGACTACCGACGATTGTCGCCGGTCACGCTCAACCCTTCCGGCCCGCTCCGGTCCGGGAGCCGAGTGCACACCGCGCTTGAGGCGTTCTACGGGCCGAACCCTGAGACCTATCTCGACGTGCTCAGGTCCGCCCAGGATGACGACTGGAAGGCATATCTGGAGAACTGCACCGAACTCGGTGTGTATCCCGATGTCGAGGTGTCGAAGGCGTTCGACAAGGATTGCGAGCTTGAGCGCGCGATGCTGGAAGGCTACGCCGATTGGGTGGCAGAGTCCGGCGTCGATGCAGGTATCGAGTTCACGGCAATCGAGGAGATCGTGTCGGTCCGCGGTTCGGACTTCGCGCCTGAGATCGTGGAACGGTTCGGTGAGTTCGAAGTCGTCGGCAAGCTGGACGCTCGCGTGCTCAGGCTGATGGACGGCGCGCGGAAGTTCGTTGACCACAAGACCGCGGCAAGCCTGACGTCTGCGCTCGCGACGTTGCACATGAATCCGCAGATGCTTCACTACGGATGGTTGGAGCGCATGACGCAACCGGCAGGCACATGGAGCGACGGCGCGTTGTACAACGTCCTCAAGAAGGTCAAGCGCGGCAAGCAGGCGAAACCGCCGTTCTACGACCGGTTCGAGGTGAACCACAACGATGACCAGATCGCCTCGTACGAGCTGCACATGAAGCGGAAGATTACGAAGATCTTCGAACTTGAGGCGTTGCTCAGAGATGCCGCGGTCGAAGAGCAGGCGCACATCGCAGAGCCGAGCCCCGATGACTCGTGCTCTTGGAAGTGCCAGTTCTTCACGCTGTGCCCGATGTTCGATGACGGTTCTCGTGCGGAGGACATGGTAAGGGAGGAGTTCAACGAGCGTGATCCACTTGCCCGCTACGCCGCATGATATAATTCAGACCTAGACAAAGAGGAAGGATGCAATGACCGAAGACAGAAACCCACGTCACAACGCGACGTTTCTCGTGTACGCCGAAACCAAGGTCGGCAAGTCTTCGCTTGGGGCCACGTGCCCTGGAACGAAACTCGTTCTCGACGCAGAAGGCAGTTGGAACGCGTTCCAAGGACGTAAGAACCCCAACAACCCGGAACAGCCCTACCGTGTCGTGTGGTGGAATCCGAACGAAGCACCGCCCAAGGCTGACGGGACATGGGACATCTGCGTGGTCGACGTGCTCCGGTGGGAGACCGTTGAACAAGTGATCAACTGGATTCTCATGACTGATCACCCGTTCCAGTCGATCGTGGTCGACTCGGTGACGCAGCTCCAGACGCGGTGCAAAGAGGCTATTTCGGGATTTCAGTCCGAAAATCAACAATATTCGGACTGGGGCCAGCTCCTCAACCGCATGAAGGAGAAAATCCAGCGTGTCAAGGATCTAGTGAAGGATGTTCGGAACCCGCTTCGGGTTGCACTGTTCACTTCCGAAGGCAAGCTGCGCGCTCAAGACGGAAAATACGTCCCGAACATGGAAGGTGCGCTGCGAGACGGCATTGCGTACTGGATGAACACGACGGCTTGTCTCAAGGTGAGGCAAGTACCGAACGCTGACGGCATCATTGCCGCTGACAGCCCGTTCGTGCGCTCCCTGCTCGTCAAGCCCAATCCGAGCTACATCACCGGTTCGCACTTCGAAGACCGGTTCACGACGAATACCATCGAAAACCCCAACATTACCGAGATGATGGGCCAAATCTTCCCCGGCTTCGTGCCGGAGTAAGGACTACGAATCATGACTACTGTCCCGTGGGATGTCTTGGTCGCCAAGGCCAAGGAAAGCGGCGTTACCGAGGTCGCGCCGATCGGCAACTACCAGGTGCGCATCGAGTCGGCCGAAGCTGGCGAGTCCAGCCAGAAGAAGACGCCGCAGATCGAGATGCGACTGAAGATCACCGAAGGTGAGCACGCGGGCAAGCGCCCCACCACGTTCCACCACAAGATCTACATGACCGAGAACAACGCGAGTCTGTTCATGAAGAGCATGAAGGCGCTCGGCATCACTGACGAGTCACTGGTGCAGCAGCGTCCGACGCTTGACCAGATCGCCCGCGCGATCATCGGCAAGACGGTCACTGTCAAGACGCAGGAGGCTATTGACAACCGGCCCGGAATGAACCACGCGGTCAAGACCGACCGTGACGGCAAGCCGCAGGTCGAGGTGGCTTG
>Ga0157373_10000801_pt1 | contig 24325 bp, 29 predicted proteins | sample C65metaG_FD_113460 | JGI IMG/M metagenome (GOLD analysis project Ga0157373, IMG submission 113460) | Corn rhizosphere microbial communities from Kellogg Biological Station, Michigan, USA - C6-5 metaG | ecosystem: Host-associated > Plants > Roots > Rhizosphere > Soil | place: USA: Michigan... | reverse complement strand
TGCTGGAGGAGCCCTACATCGAGCGGGCGGTCGCCCTCTACTGCAACGTCGAGAAGACGATCGCCGAGGGCGCGGGCGCGGCCTCGCTGGCGGCGCTGCTTGCCTATCCGGAACGGTTCCGGGCAAGAAGTGCGGCCTCATCCTCTGCGGCGGCAACATCGACACACGCCTTCTGGCCTCGGTGCTGACCCGCGAACTGGTGCGGGCGCAGCGGCTGGTCTCGCTGCGCATCATCGGCGACGACCGGCCGGGGCTGCTGGCCACCGTCAGCCGGGTCATCGGCGAGATGGGCGGCAACATCATCGAGGTCGCCCACAACCGCCTGGCGCTCGACGTGCCCGCCAAGGGCGCGGAGTTCGACATCATGATCGAGACCCGCGACGCCCAGCACACCAAGGAGGTCATGGACGCGCTGCGCGCCCATGGCTACCCGCCGAGGACCGTCTGATGCGCCGCATCCTGATCGCCGTCCTCGCCGCCGGCCTCGCGCTGGCCGGCTGCCAGGACCACAAGAAGGCGGCCGCGAACCTCACCGCCGCCCAGACTTTCATGGCCGAGAACGGCAAGAAGCCCGGCGTGAAGACGCTGCCCTCGGGCGTGCAGTACGAGATCGTCCGCTCCGGACCCGTGACCGGACCGCACCCCAGGAAGAGCGACCTGGTGAAGGTTCACTATGAGGGCAAGCTGACGACCGGGGAGATCTTCGATTCCTCCTACGAGCGCGGCGCCCCGGCGGTGATGGAGCTGGACGGCCTGATCCCCGCCTGGATCGAGGCCCTGCAGCTGATGCGCCCGGGTGACGAGTGGCGTCTCTATGTCCCGCCCGAGCAGGGCTATGGCGAACAGGGCGCCGGTCCCATCCCGCCCAACAGCGTGCTGATCTTCCGCATCGAGCTGCTGGATGTGCTGCCGGTGAAGAACCTCTAGTCCCGGAACACCACCGTCTTGCGGCCATTGAGGATCACCCGGTCCTCCAGCTGCCAGCGCAACGCCCGGGCCAGCACCCGGCGCTCGATATCGCGGCCCTTGCGGATCAGGTCCTCCGGCGAGTCGCGGTGGCTGATGCGCTCGACGTCCTGCTCGATGATCGGGCCTTCGTCGAGGTCGCCGGTGACGTAATGGGCGGTGGCGCCGATCACCTTCACGCCCCGCGCATGGGCCTGGTGATAGGGCCTGGCGCCCTTGAAGCCCGGCAGGAAGGAGTGGTGGATGTTGATGCAGCGGCCTTCCAGCTTGGCGGCCAGCCCCTCCGACAGCACCTGCATGTAGCGGGCGAGGACGACGACGTCGGTCTTCGTCTCGCGGATCAGGCGCCAGAGCTCAGCCTCTTGCTCCAGCTTGGTGTCGCGGGTCACCGGCAGGTGGTGAAAGGGCAGGTCGGAGATATCGACGTGCTCGAAGCTGGCGGCCGAGTGGTTTGAAACCACCGCGGCAATGTCCATCGGCAGCTCCTCGATCCGCCAGCGGTAGAGCAGGTCGGCCAGGCAGTGGTCGGCCTTCGAGGCCAGGATCATTACCCGATAGCGGCTGGCCGGATCGCGCAGGGTCCAGGCCATCGAGAGATTGAGGGCCAGCGTCTCGAACTCGGCGCTCAGCAGCCCGACGTCCGACCCGCCCGGATCGAACACGACCCGCATGAAGAAGCGCCCGGTCTCCTCGTCGTCGTACTGCTGGGCGTCGAGGATGTTGCAGTCGCGCTCGAACAGGAAGGCCGAGACGCGGGCGACGATGCCGGGCTGGTCGGGGCAGGAGAGCGTCAGGATCATGGCGTGCGCCCCATAGCGCCCATTGCTCCGCTTGGCGATGGGTATGTCTCCGGTGTCGCCAACCTAACCGTCGTCATCCTCGGGCTTGTCCCGAGGACCCCTGTCGACGCCGTGCGCCCGATAGAGGGGTCCTGGGCACAAGGCCTAGGATGACGGGTGTTGTAGTTGTTCGAGCGCCCACCCCGCCGCGTCGCGGACGACATCGGAGGAGTCGTTTAGCAGGGCTTCGGCCGTTGGGCGCAGCGCCTGATCGCCTGAGTTGCCGATGGCGTAGAGGACGTTGCGGACGAAGCGGTCACGGCCGATGCGTTTGACGGGGCTTTTGGAGAAGAGGGCCCGGAAGCTCGCGTCGTCCAACGCCGCCAGATCGGCGAGCGCCGGAGAGCGCAAGGCTTCGCGGGCATGGAAGGCGCTTTCGCGGGCCACCTGAGCGAACTTGTTCCAGGGGCAGACGGCCAGGCAGTCGTCGCAGCCGTAGATGCGGTTGCCGAGCGCGGGGCGCAGGTCTTCGGGGATCGGCCCGGCGTGCTCGATGGTCAGGTAGGAGATGCAGCGCCGCGCATCGAGCCTGAACGGCGCGGGGAAGGCGTTGGTCGGGCAGATGTCGAGGCAGGCGTGGCAACTGCCGCAATGCTCTCCGATCGGCTCGTCCGGGTTCAGCGGCAGCGTTGTGAGCACCGCCCCCAGAAACAGCCACGACCCATGCTCACGGCTGACGAGGTTGGTGTGCTTGCCCTGCCAGCCCAGGCCCGCGTTTTCGGCCAACGGCTTTTCCATCAGGGGCGCGGTGTCGACGAACACCTTCACCTCGCCGCCGAACTCACGCTGCATCCAGCTCGCCAGCTGCTTCAGGCGCTTCTTGATGAGGGCGTGGTAGTCGTCGCCCTGGGCGTAAACGCTGATCGCGCCGCGCGTCCTGTCTTTCAGCGCCTCCAGCGGATCGCGGTCGGGGGCGTAGCTCATGCCGAGCACGACGGCGCAGCGGGCCTCGGACCACATGGCGCGCGGGTGGGCGCGCCGCTCGGCGGTGGTCTCCATCCAGCCCATGGTTCCATGCAGCCCGTCGGCCACGAACTGCGCGAGACGCGCCGACGCGGGCCATGGCGTCTCCACCGAGGCGAACCCGCAGACATCGAAACCGAGCGCCCGCGCTTGCGCCTTGATCAGATCTTCGGGACCTTCAGAAATCGAGATCGTCATAATGACCCGCCGGCGCGAAGCCCGGCCAGCGGTCGGTCAGCAAGGGCCGGAAGGCGGGCCGCGACTTGAGCTTCATGTACCAGGTCTTGGCCTGGGTGAATTCGCGCCAGGGCATGTCGCCGAAGTAGTCGATGACCGACAGGTTGGCCGCCGCGGCGAAGTCGGCGAACGACAGCCTGCGCCCCGCCAGCCAGTCGCGGTCCTGCAGCAGGTGCTCGATGTAGCCGAGGTGGGTCTTCAACGCCTCGCGTCCGGCCCGCAACGCGCCCAGCTCCGGCGCGCCCAGGCCATACAGCCGCTTTTCCATCTTCTCGTGGAGGATCAGCGCGTTGACCTCGTAGTCGAACTTGCGGTCGAACCATTGTAGCAGGCGCCGCGTCTCGGCCTTTTCCGCCCGGCTCGTCCCCATCAGCGGCGGTTCCGGATAGGCTTCCTCGAGATGCTCGAGGATGGCGCGGATTTCGCAGACGACGGTCTTTTCGCCGTTCGCCGTCTCCACCAGCACCGGCACCAGCCCCGACGGGTTCAGCGCGATCAGCTCCTTCGGCTGTTCCCAGTAGCGGACGGGCTCGTCGCGGAAGGACAGCTTCTTTTCACCCAGCGCCAGCCGCGCCTGACGCGAGGCGGGGTCGAGCGGGAAGTGGAAGAGGATGCGTTCAACGCTCATCGGTCGGTAAGCCACGGCGAATCGGTCGCGAGTGCGCGCTCGCGCTTGGTCTTAGCGTCCTGCGTTTTCCGATGCTACGGGACTCAGGCCGAGCGCTGCTTGCGCGTGGCGTTGAGCGCGATGGGCGCGGCGCCGGACGCCGTGGTCCAGCCCTCGATGTCGCGGATCGGCATGGGCCGGCCGATGGCGTAGCCCTGCACCTCGGCGCAGGCCTCGCCGCGCAGGAAACTCAGCTGCGCTTCGGTCTCGACGCCCTCGGCCACCACCGGGATTTCCAGGCTGCGGCCTAGGCCCAGCACGGCGCGGACGATGACCATGGCCCGGTCGTCCTGCTCGATCTTCTCGACGAAGCTCTTGTCGATCTTGATCTTGTCGAAGGGGAAGGACTGCAGCGACGACAGCGACGAGAAGCCGGTGCCGAAGTCGTCCATGGCGACCCGCACGCCCAGCGCCTTCAGCTCGCGCAGGACGGCCAGCGCGCGCTTCTGGTCGCGGAACAGCGCGCCCTCGGTGATTTCCAGCTCCAGCCGATGGGAAGCCAGTCCCGTCTCCTCAAGCACCGCGTCGACCAGGCCGACGAGGTTGGGCTGGTGCAGCTGCAGGGGCGAGAGGTTGACGGCGACCCGCAGCGGCCGGTCCCAGGCGGCGGCGTCGGCGCAGGCGCGGCGCAGCGCCCATTCGCCGAGCGGAATGATCAGGCCGCTCTCTTCGGCCAGCGGGATGAAGTCCATCGGCGGCACCAGGCCCCTGACCGGATGCTGCCAGCGGATCAGCGCCTCGAAGCCGCAGATGCGCCCGTCGGAGGTGCGCGCGATCGGCTGGTAGTAGAGGACCAGCTCCTCATTACTGATGGCGTGGCGCAGCTCGCGCGCCATGGTCCGCTGCTCGCGGATGGCGTCGTCCATCTCGCGCTTGAAGAAGCGGTAGGAGCCACGGCCGCCTTCCTTGGCGCGGAACAGCGCCATGTCGGCGTTGGCCAGCAGGGCGTCGACCGTGCGGCCGTCGTCCGGATAGAGCGAGACGCCGATGCTGGCGCCCAGCAGGATCGGGTCGCGCCCGGCTTCGAACGGCTCGGCCATGGCCTCGAGGATCTGGGTGGCGAGCTCGGCGGCCGCGGGCGGCTGGTCGCCGCCGGCCACCTGCACGATGACGAACTCGTCGGCGCCGAGGCGGGCGGCGAAGGAGGGGCCGGTGAGCTGGGCCTGCAGACGCCGCGCGGTTTCGGCCAGCAGGGCGTCGCCCGTCTCGTGGCCGTGCAGGTCGTTGGCTTCCTTGAAGTGGTCGAGGTCGATGCACAGCAGCGCCAGCGTCTCGCGCGAGGCGTCCACCCGCTCCAGCGCCGAAGCCAGGCGGGTCTGCAGCGCGTGGCGGTTGGGCAGGCCGGTCAGCCCGTCGTGCTCGGCGAGGTAGCGGATCTTTTCCTCGGCCGCCTGGCGTTCGCGAAGGTCGCGCAGCGCCAGAACCGTCATGCCGGAGGTGTCGCGCCGGGCGCCGTCATCCATCAGGCGGGCGAAAATCTCGACCGGGGCGGGCGGGCCGCCGTTCAGAGGGTGCAGGAAGCCTTCGCGGCGCTCGTCCTCGACGAGGTCCTCCGACCCGTTCAGGACCAGCAGCTCGTCCATCAGGCGCCCGCGCAGTTCCTCGACCGACAGGCCGGCCAGCTCGGCGAAGGCGGCGTTGGAGTCGGTGATGACGCCGTCGCGCAGGACGACGATGCCTTCGAAGGCTGCGTTGGCCAGGCGCCGGATGCGGTCCAGCGCCGAATTGGTGGTCGAGGCCTCGATCAACGCCGCGCCCAGGCCGCCCAGGATCATCACCGCCGCGAGCGCCGAGACGCCAAAGCTGATCATGATCGGCGACAGCAGCGCGGGCGGCGCCGGGATCGAGGCGTCCGGCACGATGGTCAGCGCGCCCATGCCCACGAAGTGCAGGCAGATCACCGCCAGCGTGATGAGCAGCGCGCCGGCGAGCTGCTGATAGACCCGGCGGCTTGGACCGACCGCGTAGAGCGCGGCGATCGAACCCACCACCGCAACGGCGATGGACAGGGCCGCCAGCGCCGGGCTCCAGACCATGTGGCCCTGCACGGCCATGCCGGCCAGACCGACATAGTGCATGGCGCCGAGCCCAAGCCCGATCAGGACGCCCCCGGCGATCTCGGTGGAGTTGGACTTCTTCTGGGTGGTGGCCAGCGTGAATCCGCCGCACATGGCCACGATGGCGATGACCAGCGAGGCCAGCGTCGAAGCCGGCCAGTAGCCGATCTTCAGCCCCGGGTCGTAGGCCATCATCAAGAGGAAGTGCGTCGCCCAGGCGCCGGCCCCGCCGACGATGCCGGTCAGCAGCGTCCAGGCCGCGCGCACGATCCCGCGCGATCCGCGCAGCCGCGCGTACAGCCGAAAGGCCGTAACCGCGCCGCACTCGCAGACTATCGCGGCCAGCACCACCAGACGGAAGTCATGGTGCGCCAGAAGATGCGTCATGAACGCGGGCACGCCGTCCCCATTGGTAACCACACTGAAGAGTTACCTTTACGGCCTGAATCCGAAGAAAGGGTTTCCTAGCGGGGCTTTAGCCGGGTCTGGCCTAGTAGGCCGCCCAGACGAAAATCCGCAAAGTATCGTTATCGGAGGCGTTGCGGCCCGAGCCGTCGTAGTTGTGCGACGCGCCTTCGAAGCGGCCATAGGCGGTGTACTGTGCGCCCACCCGCATGTTGAACCGCGGACCGAACGGCGAACCGGCGGCGAACGGCGTGGCGTCAAGCTGCAGGGTCAGCCCGGAGCTGTCCGGCTTGAAGGTGCGGTTGTCGCCGAAGATGTCGGGGTTGGTGTCGCCCGTGGTCTGGAACACCGCTGCCGTCAGGCCGACGTTGTTTTGCCAGTAGTAGGCCGCGTCGAACCGCAGGTCGTCGAGGCTGTTGCTTGCGCAGCCCGGTTCGGCCTCCGCCAGCGCGCAGGTCGCCTCCAGCCTCTGGCGTTCATGCAGGTAGCGGCCGTTGAAGCTCAGGGTGTCGCCGCTGGCGAGGGTCTGGATCCAGGAGCCGTCCACGCCCAGGTCGCTGTAATGGTCGGTCACGCCGGCGGCGCGGTCGAGGCCCGGATGGATGTCGGCCTTCATGCCCGACAGGCCGATCTCGAGCACGCCCGGGCCCGCATCGTGCTGGAAGGCGACGCGGCCGTAGGGCGCCAGGCCGTCGATATCGCCGGGGTCGGTCGGATCCGCGCCCAGCCGCGAGAGGGTGTGGGCGTCCGGCGACCAGTAGCCGCCGCCTTCGACATAAATCGTCGAATTGATCCAGGCATAGCCGGTCAGGCCGAGCGAAGTCTGCGCCAGGCCTCCGCCGAGCAGCAGCGGCGAGGCCGACGGCGAGGGTGCAAGGGCCGAGTCCGTATAGGGGTAGCCCCAGGCTGAAAGGCTGTTCCAGGCGTCGTCGACCGTCGGCGAGTTGTTGAGGCTGGCGCCCAGCACCACGTCCTTGCCCTTGATCGTGATCGTCGTCGTGGCTCGCAGGTCGAGATTGTCCCACCCCCAGGCCCGCGCGACGCCGTCGTAGGTGGTCTGGATGAACGCGCCGAGATGCTCGCCGAAGCCACCCGCGAAGAACAGGCTCACCTGGTCCAGGGCGATGTTATCATTGGCGTTGTAGTGGGAATCCGGTGCGGGGTTCTGGGCCTCGGCGGTGCGCAGGTAGGAGGCGACCGCCATGGCGGAGAACGGCAGCGTGCCGTTCTTCGTGCGCATCGTGTAGCCCTGAAGCTTGAACTCGCGCCCGAACGGCGTGAGTTGCGGGCCAAAGCCGCCCACATGGCAGGCCTGGCATGGCTCCCCGGTCTGCACCGCGAATGCGGGTACGGCCGCGGCCTGGGTGGCGGCAAGGCCGGCCATGGCGAAGGCCAGGGCGAGCGCGGAGGCCGCTCTGCGAAGACTCTGGATCATCCCCTCGCCTCAGCTTTTTGGAGCGGGCGCGTAGAGCATGCACCAGCCGGACGGGCTGATGGCGCCGTCGACGATCTTGCAGGACGAAGGCGCGCTCCACTGGACGCAGTTGTCGCAGCGCTGCGCGCCCTTCGGCTGGGGCTGATAGTGGGCGAGCTTCTGGGAAACCTTGTTCGCGGCCGTCGCGGACGAAGCCAGCAGCAGCAGCGCTCCTCCGCCCGTGACCAGCGCCGTCCCTCGCAGGAAGCGCCGCCTGGATAAGTCCAGCCGGTGAAAGCCCATCGCTTCACTCCCTTTCACGGAGACGTAGCGCGATGATGCTAGAGGGCATTCAGTCGCGCGCCTTGATCGAAATCAAAGCGCGCTAAACCCCAGGCTCGGGGTTCTGCTATCCTGCTGGAAGAATGGAGCGGGCGATGAGATTCGAACTCACGACCCCAACCTTGGCAAGGTTGTGCTCTACCCCTGAGCTACGCCCGCGCTCCGGAGCATCCGAAGGGTAAACGACCCGGACGCCCCTAAATTTCGAGAGGCGGCTTATGGCAGAGGCCCCCCGCCTTTGCAAGCCGCCGCGCCGGGCCCTTCAGCCGCGGAATTTGGGGGCCTTGAGACGGCGCTTGTTGACGTGCGTCTTGGGGGCGGGACCGGTCTCTTCGGGCAGTTCGCCCTTGAAGTAGTAGCGCTGCCACGCCTCGCGCACGGCCTCGGGGTCCTGCTTGATCAGGCGCGCGTTGAAGTCGGCGCGCTGGCGGTACCAGGCGTCGTACTGCTTGCGCAGGTCGTCGTTGGCGGCCAGCCGCTTGATGACCGGCTGGAACTCGGCCAGCGGCTTGTCCTCCATCAGGGTGATGAAACAGAAGGGCTCGCCCTTCTCGAAGCGGATGCGCCCCGGGCGTGTGAACATCCAGTTCATGGTGAAGGGGAAGGGCAGCCAGTCGGTCTCGACCAGCCCCGCCAGCGGCTGGATGCCGTCCTTGATGTGGTTGGGCGGGCCCTGCACCCACATCGACCAGCCGGGCGGCGTGCGAAACAGGTAGCCGGGGTGGAAGGTCATGATCCCGCGCGAGAAGTGCGACTTCACGATCTCATGGAAGTCCGGGTGCGGGTGGTCCGGCGTCATGGTGATGCAGTCCTGGTGGGCGCCGCCGTTCCACTCGGCCGTGAAGGCCACGGGGTTGAGGATCTCCCAGCCGCTGGAGTTGGCCATCGACAGCGGCAGGCAGCGGTAGGGGTGGCGCTCGGCGAAGGCGTCCATCCAGGCGCGCTGCGGCCGTCCCGGCACGATCTCCGGCGGGCGGCTGTTGGTGGGGTAGCACTCCAGTTCCAGCATGGGGCGGGGCTCTTCGCGTCAGGGGTTGGCCTGATCCTGTAGCGCCCCGGTGGAGAGGCCGTCCAGCTTCAGCTATGGCAGGGCCATGAAGACCAGAGACGACCTCATCGCCTTCTTCGATGCGCAGGGCATCACGCATTCGACGCTGGACCACCCGGCCGTCTTCCGCGTGGGCGAGGGCGAGGACATCAAGGCGGGGCTTCCCGGCGCCCACACCAAGAACCTGTTCCTCAAGGACGGTAAGGGCCAGCTGTGGCTGATTTCGGCCAAGGACACGACGCGGATCGACCTCAAGCGCCTGCCCGAGGTGATCGGCTCGGCGCGGCTGTCGTTCGGCAATGAGGCGCTGATGGAGGAGGCGCTGGGCGTGACGCCGGGCTCAGTGACCGCCTTCGCGCTGATCAACGATGCGGAGCACCAGGTGCGCTTCGTCCTCGACCAGGCGCTGGCGGAGGCTGACATCGTCAACTTCCACCCGCTGACCAATACCGCGACGACGGCGGTGTCGCGGGAGGGCTTCGCGCGTTTCTTTCAGGCCGTCGGCGTCACGCCGATGGTGGTCGATTTCGAGGCGATGACGGTCGTCGCATAGGCTTGCGTTGAACGCGGCCGCGCATGCGACCATGTTACGCGCTCTGGCGTTTATGAGACGCGGCGTGACCGCGCGGGAACGGGACGGCGAATGACCCTGATTGGAGACACCCAGCCGCAAAAGGCGGCCGGCGGCGGCGAGCATATCAAGGACGGTTCGGACGCGAGCTTTATCGCCGACGTCGTGGAGGCCTCGAAGACCCAGCCGGTCATCGTCGACTTCTGGGCGACCTGGTGCGGCCCCTGCAAGCAGCTCGGCCCCTCGCTCGAAAAGGCGGTCGCCGCCATGGGCGGCGCGGTCAAGCTGGTGAAAATCGACGTCGACAAGAACCCCGGCTTCGCGGGCCAGCTGCGCGTGCAGTCGATCCCGACCGTCTATGCCTTCGTCGACGGCCAGCCGGTTGACGGCTTCATGGGCGCGCTGCCCGACAGCCAGGTGAAGCAGTTCGTCGAAAAGCTGGTCGGCCCGCCGCCCGCTTCGGACATCGACCAGCTGCTCTCCATGGGCAAGGAGTCCATGGACCTCGGCGACATCGGCGGCGCGGCGCAGGCCTACGCCCAGGCGCTGGGGCTCGATCCGAAGAATGTGAAGGCGATTGGCGGCCTGGCGCGCTGCTACATCGCCGGCGGCGACATCGAGCGCGCGGCCGAGGTCGTCGCCATGGCGCCCGCCGACGCGAAGGACCCCGACCTCGACGCCGCCCGCGCGGCGCTGACTTTGGCCGAAGGCGCCTCCGCCGAGACGGCCGAGTTCGAAAAGCGGCTGGCCAAGGACGCCAACGACCACGAGGCCCGCTTCGAGCTCGCCAAGGCGCTGGCAGGGCAGGGGCGGCTCGACGAGGCGGCCACGGAGCTCCTGAACATCATCGAGCGCGACCGCGAATGGAACGAGGGCGCGGCGCGTCAGCAGCTGCTGACCGTGTTCGAGGCGGCCGGACCGATGGCCGAGGTGACCAGGCAGGGCCGCCGGCGGCTCTCCTCGATCCTCTTCTCATAGGGAGGCTGGCGCGATGCCCGGATACCGCAAGGCGGAAGACCTGCCCCAGGTGATCCCGGTGTTCCCGCTGGACGGCGCGGTGCTGCTGCCGGGCGGGCGGCTGCCGCTAAACATCTTCGAACCGCGCTACCTCAACATGGTCGACGATGCGATGTCCGGCGACCGCATCATCGGCATGGTCCAGACCAAACCCGGCGGCGACCGCGAACGCCCGAGGCTGGCTCCCGTCGGATGCGCCGGACGCATTACCAGCTACACGGAAACGTCGGATGGACGTTATCTCATAACACTGACCGGCGTGTGCCGCTTCCAGCCGGGCCCGGAGCTGCCCGTGCAAACGCCGTATCGCCAGGTGCGTCCGAAGTTCGACATGTACGAGAGCGACCTGACTCCCGCCGACGGGGCCAGCCTGCTGGAAAACACCCTCTTCTTCGACGTTCTGAAGAACTACCTCGACACTCAGGGGCTGGAAATCGACTGGGAGACGGCGAAATCCGCCCCGCCCGACGCCCTGATCAACAGCCTCGCCATCGGCCTGCCGTTTGACCCCGGCGAGAAGCAGGCGCTGCTGGAGGCCTATTCGCTGGCCGACCGGCGCGACACGCTGATGGCGCTGATGGAAATCGACTCCGCGGGCTCGGACGATGACGAGCCGCCTTCGGTGCAGTAACAGACGCCCATGACGCAAACCGCCCCCTCCGCCGAAGTCGATCCGCGCCTGCTGGAAATCCTCGTCTGCCCCGTCACCCACGGCGTGCTCGAGTACGACCGTGACAAGGCCGAGCTCATCAGCCGCTCAGCCCGCCTCGCCTACCCCATCCGCGACGGCGTGCCGGTGATGCTCCCGGAAGAGGCGCGGGAGCTGGGCGAGGGGGAGTGAGCCTAGCGCGTCACCGCGGCCTGGAAATCCGGATCGCCCAGCAGCTTGTCCACGAGTCTCGCATAAAGCGCCGCGTACTCGTTGAACGCGGCGGGGATGGCGATTGCACCGATGAAGGCCGAATCGAACGAGGAATCGACGCTCAGGTCCTTGTGATAAACTTCCTGCCCATTTTTCACGGCTATGAAGGTGGCGCCCAGGGCCGCGTGACCATGCGGCATGTTCGTGTTCAGCTCGCTTTGACCTAGGAGGCCTTGCACCGTCACTGGCGAATTCGGGTCGAGCTTGCCTGCCGCCTTGAGGGTCGCCTCCAGTGTTGAGCCCAGGTACTTCGCGAAAGACTTGCCTTCCGGCGGCGAAGCCGTGCCTGCGCGGGCGACGATCACACGATCCATCGACTGCGGTTTGCCCGGCGCGAGCTTGAACTCACCGACGTTCAGAGGCGGAATGCCGCCGTTCCGCGCGGCCTGTAGGTCCGCCAGCGTTGGCTGAGGTGACTCAAGCGGTCCCGTGGCGCAGCCAGCCAGGACGGCCGACAACGCCAGCACGGCAAAAGCGGCGAACCTCACGAGGCCACCTGGGCCGCGGGAGTCTCATCCGTGGCTGCGGGCGCGGGCGCGGCGGCGGGAACGGTTTCCGCGGGCGCAGCGGTCGCAGCGTCCGTCGGTGCGTCCGCCTGGCCCTGCGCGGGCTGGGCCGGCGTCCCGGAGAACGCGGGGTCTTCGCCCAGGGAATTCAGCGCGTGGCTGACGATCTGGCGCGTCATGATGAAGACCCCTTCCTCGACATTCTTGGCTTTGATGCCGTCCAGCGGGGCGCTCTTCAGTCCGATGGTGCTGTGAAGGGAATGATTGGCGGTCTTGGTGATTTTCCCAACTCCGGAAGGAGGAAGGTATTCCACCGTGCAGACGTAATAATCGGTCACCACCGTTCCCACGAGCCCGAACGTCAGCCCTGTTCCGAAGCCTTTGCTACCGGCGTTCGCTTCGGGAATGTTGTCGATGGTGATCGACAGGACCGCGCCGTTTGTGGCCGGGCCATCCGTGACGTCGGTGAAGAGACCGCTGTTCTTGACTGCCTCGAGAACCTTCGCCTTGAGGAAGGTCGTGCCTTTGCTGTTTGGCCGTTCCTTGGTTTGCAGCTGAAAGAGCAACTGCACCGGCTGCGGATTGGCGACATGCACAATCTGGTCGGGCGTCAGATCGGGCAGGCCCTTGTCGACGTACATGACGACAGCATGCGCTGGCGCCGAAATGGAAAGCGTGAGCGCAAACGCCATGGCCGCGCACACGAAAGCGGAGCGCGCAAAGCGCGTAAAAAGGTTCATTGGAGCCCCCCGGCTGGTCTGCCTGTACAAAGTAGTCGAGCTTAAGCTGAAGATTGAAAGCGGAGCAATACTCGCGTTCAGCGACGGCTACAGCGCCTCGCCCTTCAGCAGCCGGGGCAAGTCCCCGACCGCGCCGCCAGCTTCCTGCATGAAGAAGCGCCGGGCGGGGGCGATCTGGTTGACGACGGCGAGGCCGGCGCCGCGGGCGAATCTCAGCAGGGGGTTGTCGTTGCTGAACAGCCAGACGAAGGCGTCCATGCCGGCGGAAAGCATGACGTTGTCGAAGCGGCGCCAGGCGGCGTAGCGCTCGAGGACGGCCAGCGAGCCGATGTCTTCGCCGAGGCGCGAGGCTTCCACCAGCACCTGCGACAGGGCGGCGGCGTCCTTCAGGCCGAGATTCAGGCCTTGTCCGGCGATGGGGTGGACGCCGTGCGCAGCGTCTCCCAGCAGCGCCATGCGGGGCGCGGCCATACGTTCGGCCAGCGCCAGCGACAGGGGATAGGTGAAGACGGGGCCCTCGACCGTGACGTCGCCGAGGAAGTCGCCGAAGCGGCGCATCAGGTGGGCGTGGAAGGCTTCGGGGCGGGCGGATTTCAGGGCCTCGGCACCGCGACGGTCTTCGGTCCAGACGAGGCTGGCGCGGTTTTCGGTCAGCGGCAGGATGGCGAAGGGGCCGCCGGGCAGGAAGTACTCGTGGGCGACGCCCTCGTGCGGCTGCGCCATGCGCACGGTCGCCACGACGCCGGTCTGCGGATAGTCCCAGCCGACGACGCCGATGCCGGCCTGGCGGCGCACCACCGAGCCCCGGCCCTCGGCGCCGATGATCACCGGCGCGGTCAGGACGCGACCGTCGGCCAGCGCCACCTTCACCGAGCCGGGCAGCGCCTCGACGCTCTCGACGCGGGCGGGGGCCAGCACCTCGATCCCGGCCTCGGTGACGGTCCTGGCCAGTCCCGAACGGATGTGGCGGTTTTCCAGCATGTAGCCGAGCGGCTCGCCGTCGGTGCGCCCGGCGATCTCGGCGGAGTCGAAGCGCAGGAAGAAGGGCAGGGCCGACGCCGCCGATGCGCCCGGCGAGCGGCCGTCGGTGACGAGGATCTGCTCGATCCGCTGCGCGTGCGGCTCCAGCAGGGGCGCGACGCCCAGCGCCCGCCACTGGCGGAATGAGGAAAACGCGATGGCCGAGGCGCGCCCGTCGAAGGTCGGCGCCAGCATGTCGTCGAACGGCAGCGGGTCGATCAGCAGGGGCTTCAATCCGCCGCTGTGCAGGCCGAGCGCCAGCGTGGCGCCCGCCATGCCCGCGCCGGCGATGATCACGTCCGCATCGTGCTTTTCAGCCATGTGAGCGGTATGCCCCGCCAGGGCGTCTCAGGGAAGCAGACTTGAATTGGAGCGCAGGGCGCCCTTTAAGGCGCTCGCCTTCGAGGAGCCGAAATGCCCGCCGACACGCCCGTGAAGAAAGTCGTCCTCGCCTACTCCGGCGGGCTCGACACCTCCATCATCCTGAAGTGGCTGCAGACCGAGTATGGGGCGGAGGTCGTCACCTTCACCGCTGACCTGGGCCAGGGCGAGGAGCTGGAGCCGGCGCGCAAGAAGGCGCTGCTGCTGGGCATCAAGCCGGAAAACATCTTCGTCGAGGATGTGCGCGAGGAGTTCGTGCGCGACTACGTCTTCCCGATGTTCAGGGCCAACACGGTCTATGAGGGCCAGTATCTGCTCGGCACCTCGATCGCGCGGCCGCTGATTGCGAAGAAGCAGATCGAGATCGCCAGGAAGGTCGGCGCCGACGCCGTCTGTCACGGCGCGACCGGCAAGGGCAACGACCAGGTCCGCTTCGAGCTCGGCTACTATGCGCTGGAGCCCGACATCCACGTCATCGCGCCCTGGCGGGAGTGGAGCTTCAAGAGCCGCGAGGCGCTGCTCGAGTTCGCCGAGAAGCACCAGATCCCTATCGCCAAGGACAAGCGCGGCGAGGCGCCGTTCAGCGTGGACGCCAACCTGCTGCACTCCTCCTCCGAGGGGAAGGTGCTGGAGGACCCCGCCGTCGAGGCGCCCGAGTTCGTCCATATGCGGACGATCGCGCCCGAGGATGCGCCGGACAAGGCGTGCGTCATCACCATGGACTTCGAGCGCGGCGATCCGGTCGCCATCGACGGGAAGAAGCTGTCGCCGGCCGCCCTGCTGGCGAAGCTGAACGAGCTTGGCCACGATAACGGCATCGGACGGCTCGATCTCGTCGAGAACCGCTTCGTCGGGATGAAGAGCCGGGGCGTCTATGAGACGCCGGGCGGGACCATCCTGCTGGCGGCGCACCGGGGCATCGAAAGCATCACGCTCGACCGCGGCGCCATGCACCTGAAGGACGAGCTGATGCCGCGCTATGCGGAGCTCATCTACAACGGCTTCTGGTTCGCGCCGGAGCGCGAGATGCTGCAGGCGGCCATCGACTATTCGCAAGCGAAGGTGACCGGCCAGGTGCGGGTGAAGCTCTACAAGGGCAACGTCACCGTCATCGGCCGGACAAGCCCCTACAGCCTCTACGACCAGGACCTCGTCACCTTCGAGGAAGGCGCCGTCGCCTACGACCACCGCGACGCGGCGGGCTTCATCAAGCTCAACGCTCTGCGGCTGCGGGTGCAGGCGAAGCGCGACCGGCGCGGCTAGGCGCTCAATTTATTATACGGGTACTTGTCCCTGATCTCGTAGGCGAAGAAGCGGCCTTTCGAGGGGGCTTCGACGAAGGAACGGTGCACCTCGCCGGGCACGCCGACATAGACGTATTCGTCGCCGTCCACGAAGCGGACGAAGAGCTTTTCGCGCTCGTGCTCGTAGCGGATGTCGTCGATGACGGTGGAGGGCATGTCGGCAGGCTCCGGCAGTGTCACAATCCCTAAACACGCGAAGGGGCCGCGCGGGTGCAAGCTGCGCCTCGCCGGATCATCAAAACCGTGCGAGCTTGGCCTCGGCGGCGCGAACCGCCGGGGAATCAACGGGGCGATAAATGGAAACGCATGCGCTTGTGGCGGTGGTGACGCTGGTCTCGCTGCTGGTTTATGTCTGGATGGGTCTGCGCGTCGGCCGCGCGCGCGGCGCCTATGGCGTATCGGCGCCGTCCGTCACCGGGGACGAGCGCTTCGAGCGCATCTTCCGCACCCAGCAGAACACGCTGGAATGGCTGCCGATCTACATCCCGTCCCTGTGGCTGTTCGCCTGGTTCTGGAGCGACACCGTGGCCGCCGCGCTGGGGCTGGTCTGGATCGTCGGGCGCATTCTCTACGCGCAGGGCTACGCCAGTCCGGAGCGTTCGCGCAGCATGGGCTTCCAGATCCAGGCGCTGGCGGTGGCGGTGCTGCTGTTCGGGGCGCTGGGCCGGGCCGTCTGGGTTTGGGTTCAGACCCACTGAGGCTATAGGGGAGGCTCTCCCATGAGCCTCCCCGTCGACCCTGCACGATACGCCGCCTTCCTGAGCGTCATGGCCGTGATGGCCATCACGCCTGGGCCCGCCAACCTGTTCGCCATCGCGACCGGGATGCAGAAGGGCAAGGTCTCCGCGCTGATCGGCGTGGCGGGGATGAACACCGGCACGCTGGCGTGGTTTGGCGCCGCGGCGCTGGGCCTGGGCGCGCTGATCATCGCCTTCCCGCAGGCCTTCCATGTGCTGGCGTACGTGGGCGCGGCCTATGTGGCGTGGCTGGGCGTGAAATCGATCCTCTCCGGCGCGAAGGACGAAGCCGGGCCGCCGGTGATCACCATCCGGCCGGGACGCTCGGCCTTTGCCGACGGTTTCATGGTGCAGGTCTCGAACCCCAAGGCGCTGCTGTTCTTCACGGCCGTGCTGCCGCCGTTCCTGGATGTCGCCAAGCCGCTGCCGGCGCAGCTGACCATGTTCGCGGTCGCCACCATCGCCATGGATGTGATTGCCATGAGCGCTTACGGCCTCGGCGGCGCGGCGCTGTCTGAGAAGATGAGCGCGCCCAGATTCCGGCGCTACTTCTCCTGGTTCGTGGGCGCACTGCTGATCACGGCGGCCATCCTCATCGTCAGCCGGGGTTAGCAGCACTCAACCCCATCGGCTGCCAAGTCGTTGTTTTTCTTGCGGAAGTGGTGATTCTGGGCGCAGCTTGCCCACATGATCACGAGCAACGAAGACCTCATCCGCCAACTGCGCGGCGAGCGGCTCACCACCACCCAGATCCTCTACTACATGCCCGACAGCCCAAGCCTGCTGCAGGAGTTCGTGTGGCAGACGCTGGACATCGCGCCGGAGTTTCCGCGCATCCACCGCTTTCTGGACTTCTGGCGGCGCGAGATCGAGGCGGTGATCCATTCGGTGACGGTGGGCTCGCAGGGGCTGGTCGCGCCCGCCCGGCTGAGGATCGTCGAGGACGTCGGCTTCCTGCACTAGCGCAACCCTACAGCTGTTCTATGTGTTGCAGATCGAGGGACGCACAGCTGTTCGGCCGCGGATCGTCGCGGCCCGCCTGAGGAGGCGAATATTATGAAGCGCAGATCGGCCGCAATCGCGGCGGTTCTCGCGTTGGCGGCGGGCCTGAGCGCCTGCGCCACCGCGACCCCCTATCAGCCCAACATGCCGGGCGCCGCCGTCTCCGGCGGCTACTCGGACTACCGGCTGGACCAGAACAAGTTCCGGGTCACCTTCGCCGGCAACACGCTCACCTCGCGCGAGACGGTGGAGCGTTACCTGCTCTATCGCGCCGCCGAGCTGACCGTCGCACAGGGGTATGATTGGTTCAGCGTCGACGCCCGTGACACCGACAAGACCACGCGGACCTACATCGACCCGCCGATGTACAGCCCGTCCTGGAGCTACGGCTACTGGGCGCCCTACTGGCGCTACTATGGCTCCAGCTGGGGTTGGCGGACGTGGGACCCCTACTGGGGCGATCCGTTCTGGGCTGACCGCATGGATGTGCGCACGGTCGAGCGCTACGAGGCCACCGCCGACATCACCATGATGCGCGGACCCCGGCCCGCCAACGACCCCAGGGCCTTCGACGCCCGTCAGGTCATGGCCAACCTTGGCCCCACGATCCAGCTGCCGGCGGCGCCGCGTCGCTAGCTAGCGCGGCGGCATCCGGATGGCGCCGTCGAGGCGGACGTGCTCGCCGTTGAAGTAGCCGTTGGTGATCATGGTCATCGCCAGCTGGGCGTACTCTTCGGGGTTGCCCAGGCGCTTGGGGAACGGGACGGAGGCGGCGAGCGCGGCCTTCACGTTCTCAGGCGCGGCGTTCATCAGCGGGGTGTTGAAGATGCCCGGCAGGATGGTGTTCACGCGGATGCCGTCGTTCATCAGGTCGCGCGCGATCGGCAGGGTCATGCCGACCACGCCGCCCTTCGAGGCCGAATAGGCCGCCTGGCCCATCTGGCCGTCGACCGCCGCCACCGAGGCCGTGTTGACGATGGCGCCCCGGTCGCCGTCTTCCTGCGGCTCCAGCGTCAGCATGCCCGCCGCCGATTTGGCGATGCAGCGGAAGGTGCCGACGAGGTTGATCTGGATGATCCAGTTGAAGGCGTCGAGCGGGAAGTGCTTGGGCTCGCCGGTGGTCTTGTCGCGGCTGGCGGTCTTGATGGCGTTGCCGGTGCCGGCGCAGTTGACCAGGATGCGCTCCTGGCCGTGCGCGGCGCGGGCTTTCGCAAACCCGGCGTCGACAGCTTCCTCGCTGGTCACGTCGACCTTGCAGAAGATGCCGCCCACTTCCGCCGCCACCTTTTCACCCTTGGCGTCGTTCATGTCGAAGATGGCGACCTTCACACCTTGGGCGGCGAGCGCCCGGACGGTGGCTTCGCCAAGGCCGGATGCGCCGCCGGTGACGACCGCGGCCACGGAGGAATCGAGTTTCATGAGCGTTGCCTCGTTGCTTTTGAGCCTGTTTGGGACAAGCGTTTAAACCCATGAGCGCACGGTCGAAAGCATCACCCCACGTCAAGGACGAGCAGTTTTCCACGAGCCGGGCGCTGGTCCCCGCCGTGACCAAGCTGGACGAGCAGCGCGTCGAGGAGGGCTTCTGGCCCAAGGTGAGGAAGGTCGCGGGCAAGATCCCCTTCCTGCCCGACGTGCTGGCGCTGTGGTGGTGCGCCAAGGACCCGGAGACGCCGGTGGCGGCGCGAGGGATGATGTTCGCCGCGCTCGCCTATTTCATCATGCCCATGGACGTGATCCCGGACGTGCTGGCCGGCATCGGCTTTACCGACGACGCGGCGGTGATCGCCGCCGTCATCGGGGTGGCCGGCAAATACCTGAAGCCCAGGCATCGCGATGCGGCCGACGCCTTCATCAAGGGTGAGCTGAAGCCGTCCGCTGCTCGCGCCAGGTGATGAAGAGGGTGGAGGCGACCACGATGGCCGCGCCGGCCAAGGTCCAGACGCCCGGGACCTCTCCGAACAGCAGGAAGCCCGCTCCGGTCGCGAACACCAACCGCGTGTAGTCGATCGGGGCCATGGCAGCGGCGTCGCCGATCTGCATGCCCTTGATGTAGCAGGCCTGGGTCAGCGTCCCCATCACGCCCATGACGATCAAGAGGAAGAGGTCGAGCGGCGTCGGCCACTTCCAGCCCATGAAAGCGCCGGGAATGGCGAACACGAACCCCAGCGTCGCTGCATAAACGAGGATGGTGAAGGGCGTGTGGTCGCGCACCATCACCTTCATGCCGGTGATGGTCAGCGCAAACAGGAAGGCCGAGGCCAGCATCGCCAGCGCGGGCCAGCCGATGGCCATGCCGCTCGACCCCGGATGCAGGATGATCAGCACGCCGAGGAAGCCGACGATGGCCGCCCCGATGCGCAGCGGTCCCAGCGCCTCCTTGAGCGCGAACGCCGCCAGCGGCACGAGCCACAGGGTGCGGGTGAAGGACAGCGCGTTGGCGTCGGCCAGCGGCATCTTCTGGTAAGCGTAGAAGCTGAAGATCATCGCCAGCGTGCCGGCCGCCGAGCGGAACAGCAGGATGCCGGGGCGGGTGGTGTAGAAGGCCGCCTTCCAGTCGCGCGCGATCAGCGGAGCCAGGATCAAGAGCCCCGCAGTCTGGCGATAGAAGGTCTGCAAGCCCGCCGAATAGTCGCTCCCTAAGAACTTGATCAGGGTCGTCATCACCGTGAAGCCAAGCGCCGAGGCCAGCATCCAGAGCGCGCCCCGGATATTGGGCGCGAGGCCGGGCTTGCGCTCGGCGACTAGCGGGATCGGCTCGTCGGTCACCCCTGCTGGGCGGCCATGGCGGCGCGCATTTCCTCGGCCTGCTCGACGGTGATGCCCATGGCGGAGAGCAGCGGGTTGGGGGCCGTGCGGTCCCAGGCGCTGCGCCCGCCGATGGTCAGGCCGCCGTCGACGACGATGTGGGTCCCGGTGACGAACAGGGAGTCGTCGCTCGCGAGGTAGAGGGCCGCGCGGGCGATGTCTTCCGGCAGGCCAGACTTGGGGATCGGCTGGATCTTCGGTCCGACCTCGGCGACGCGCGCGGCCATCTGGTGGGCGAGCTCGCGGGACATGCCCATGGACGCGCCGAAGATGGAGGTCGCGATCAGGCCCGGGCAGATGGCGTTGACGCGGATCTTCTGCGGGCTGAGCTCGGCCGCCGCACAGCGGGACAGGTGGATCACCGCGCACTTGGCCGTCGAGTAGGCCAGAGGCCCGAACCCGGCCTGCAGGCCCGCGATGGAGGCGGTGTTGATGATCGACCCGCCGCCGCGCTCGATCATAAGGGGCGCGGCGTGCTTCATGCCGAGCGCCGGTCCACGCACCAAAAGCGCGAAGGTCGCGTCCCAGCCTGCGGCGTTCATGTCCAGCACGCCCGACGGCGAGCCGCCGTGGCCGGCGTTGTTGAACAGGATGTCCAGCCCTCCGAACTCGCTCTTGGCCATCCCCACGGCCTTGGCGATGTCGTCCTCGCGGGTCACGTCGCAGTGGGCGTAGCGGACCTTGCCGCCGAAGCCCTTTTCGAGCGACGCGCCCTTCTCGTCCTGCAGGTCGGCGGCGATGACCTGAGCGCCCTCGCGGACGAAGAGCTCGACCGCGCCCAGGCCGATACCGGACGCGCCGCCGGTGATCACGGCGACCTTGCCGTCCAAACGTCCCGCCATTGTCCCTCTCTCCTTGTTCTTTTTGTTGTTACTCGGTGACCACCACGACCTTGCCCATGGCCTTGCGGCTAGCCAGGTGGGCGATGGCTTCGCCCGCGCGCTCCAGGGGGAAGTGTTCGGAGACGTGCGGCCGGATCTTGCCGGCGGCGTAGAGGGCCATCAGCTCCTTGACGTTCTGGGCATGGGCAGCCGGATCGCGCGCCACCGCCGCGCCCCAGAACACGCCGACGATGTTGCAGCTCTTCAGCAGCATCAGGTTCAGCGGCACGGCGGGGATGCCGGCCGGGAAGCCGATGACGAGGAAGCGGCCGTCCCAGCCGCTGGCCCGGATGACGGCTTCGGCATAGTCGCCACCGACGCCGTCGTAGGCTACGTCCCAGCCCTTGGGGCCGACGGCGTCCTTGAAGAGTTGGCCCAGCGCCTTCTTGCCGTCCTTGTCGAACGGCCCGGCCGGATAGACGACGCCGCTATCGGCGCCGTGCGCGATGGCGAGGTCGACCTTCTCCTGGCTGGAGGCCGCCGCGATGACGTGGGCGCCCATGGCCTTGCCGAGCTCGACCGCCGAGAGGCCGACGCCGCCTGCGGCGCCGGTGACCAGCAGGGCCTCGCCTGCCTTCAGATGCCCCCGGTCCTTCAGCGCGTAGTAGCTGGTGCCGTAGGTCATCATGAACGCCGCCGCCTCATCGAAGGGCATGGCGTCGGGGATCGGCACGACGCGGGTCGCGTCGACCAGCGCCTTGTCCGCCATGCCGCCAAAGCCGGTGGAAGCCAGCACGCGCTGGCCGGCCTTGACGTTGGTCACGCCCTCGCCGACGGCTTCGATCACGCCCGCCACCTCGCCGCCGGGGGCGAAGGGGCGCTCGGGTTTGAACTGGTACATGTCCTGGATCATCAGCACGTCGGGGTAGTTGACCCCGCAGGCCTTGATGCTCAGCACCACCTTGCCGGGTTCGGCGACCGGATCGGGACGCTCCTCGAGCACCAGGGTCTCCGGTCCGCCCACGGCCTTGCTAAGCACCGCCTTCATTTAGTTCCTCCAGCTTTTCGTCGAGTTCGCATGACGCTATCGCAGCGCCTGAGGCGTTTAATACGCCGGAGAGGCGCAATGGCGAACAATTGTTTGAGTGTGGCCCTGCACGGCGGCGCCGGCGCCCGGCGCGGGCGCGACTACGGGCGTGAAATCCCCCACATGCGCGGCCTGATCGAGGCGGCGCGGGACCGGTTGCGGGGCGGCGCATCGGCGCTCGATGTGGCGGTGGAAACGGTCGCGGCGCTGGAGGCTTCGGGACTGTACGTCGCTGGTCGCGGGGCTGCGGCGAACACCGCGGGCAAGTACGAACTCGACGCCTCGCTGATGGACGGGCCGACGCGCAAGGCCGGGGCGGTGGCGGCGCTGCAGGGCTTCCAGAGCCCCATTCAGGTGGCCCGCGCGGTAATGGAGCGCACCTCGCACGTGATGCTGGCCGGAGAAGGCGCCGCGGCCTTCGCGGCCGGGCAGGGTCTCGCGCGGATCGAGGACGTTGAGCGCTGGTTCAGCCGCGAGGTCCCCGAGGAAGAGAGCAGCACGCTTCACGGCACCGTCGGCTGCGTGGTGCGCGACGCCGAGGGCCGGCTGGCGGCCGCGACCTCCACCGGCGGCACCTACGGCAAGCTGCCGGGCCGTGTCGGCGACACCCCTGTGATCGGCGCGGGGACCTGGGCGGACGACCGGGTGGCCGTCTCCTGCACCGGCGTCGGCGAGTATTTCCTGCGCACGGCGGCTGCGGTGCAGCTCGCCCTGCGCGTCCAGTTCGGCGAGCGCGTGGCCGAGGCAGCGGATGCGGTATTGGGCCAGATAGCCGCGCTCGGCGGCGACGGCGGCCTCATCGCCGTGACCGCCGACGGGGAGTTGGCGATGCCCTGGAACAGCGAAGGCATGAAGCGGGCGTGGCTGACGGCCGAAGGAGAGATCGGCGCGGCTGCGTTCTAGGTCGCGAGTTCTAAGGTCAGGCGATCCAGTACAAGTCGCCCGGCGCGTGTGGCTCGCAGCCTTTCGGGGTCATCGGCCAGCAGTCCGGCGGCGATGAGGTGGCCGACACGCTCGCGCGTTAGACCCAGCGCCGCGACTTCGCCAAACCCCACGCCGTCATCGATCCGCAACCCAAGCAGCACCCGCTCTTCGGCGGCCTCGCGGGGCGTGAGCACCTCCCGCTCGAAGCCGGCGCCTTCGATGTAGCCGGCGATCTTGCGGGGCGCGGTGGTGGCGAGGCGAGCGCCGCCGAGCGTGAGGCGGCCGTGGGCGCCGGGGCCGACGCCGACGTAGTCTTCGCCTTGCCAATAGACGAGGTTGTGGCGGGAGCGGGCGGCGTCTCCACGCGCGTGGTTCGAAACTTCGTAGGCGTGGAAGCCCGCCGCCTCCAGCACGGCCTGTGTGGTCTCGAACAGCTCGGCGCCGAGGTCGGGGTCGGGCGGGGTGAAGCTGCCTCGGCCGACGGCGCGGTCGAAGGCGGTCCCCTTCTCGATGGTCAGCTGGTAGGGCGACAGGTGCTCGGGCCCCAGCGCCAGCGCGGCTTCCAGCTCGGCGGCCCACGCGTCCGGGGTCTGGCCGGGGCGGGCGTAGATCAGGTCGAGCGACGCCCGCGGGAAGAGCCTGGCCGCTGTCTCGGCGGCGCGGCGGGCGGCGGAGGCGTCGTGGTTGCGGCCGAGGAACTTGAGCGCCTCGTCGTCCAGCGACTGCACGCCGAGCGACAGGCGGTTCACGCCCGCCGCCGCAAACGCGCTGAACCGGGCGGTCTCGGCGTCGGTGGGGTTGGCTTCGAGGGAGACCTCGAGGTTGGGCTCGGGCGTCCACAGCTCGGCGGCGGTGTCGACGATGGCGGCGGCGAAGGCCGGGTCCATCAGGGAGGGCGTGCCGCCGCCGAAGAAGATGGAGACGAGGCGCCTCGGGCCCGTCTCCTCCCGGTGGCGATGGAGGTCGGCGACGATGGCTCTCGCCAGCGCTTCCTGCTCCTCGGCGCGTCCGCGATCGCGGACGACGTTGAAGTCGCAGTAGGGGCAGATGCGCGCGCAGTAGGGCCAGTGGACGTAAACACCCAGCGGCAGGGCCTCAGTCAAAGAGCGCGGCCTTGAGCTTGGCGAAGGCTCGGGCGCGGTGGCTGATGGCGTCCTTCTCGGCCGGGTCCATCTCGCCGAAGGTCAGCTTGCCGCTTTCGGGAATGAAGATCGGGTCGTAGCCGAAGCCCTTGTCGCCGCGCGCCGGGAAGGTCAGCGTCCCGTCGATGCGGCCCTCAACCACCACGGCCGGTCCCTCCGGCCAGGCGACGGCGAGCGCGCAGGTGAACCAGGCGGTCGGATCGTCGGACTCCGCCTCCTCCAGCCGCTCCTCGACCTTCTTCATGGCGTCGGCGAAGTTCTTGCCGGGCCCCGCCCAGCGCGCCGAGTAGATGCCGGGCTGGCCATCCAGCGCCGCCACCGACAGGCCTGAGTCGTCGGCCAGCGCGATCTTGCCGCCCCGGTCGGCCGCCAGGCGCGCCTTCAGCAGCGCATTGCCGGTGAAGGTAG
>Ga0157373_10000800_pt1 | contig 24329 bp, 56 predicted proteins | sample C65metaG_FD_113460 | JGI IMG/M metagenome (GOLD analysis project Ga0157373, IMG submission 113460) | Corn rhizosphere microbial communities from Kellogg Biological Station, Michigan, USA - C6-5 metaG | ecosystem: Host-associated > Plants > Roots > Rhizosphere > Soil | place: USA: Michigan... | reverse complement strand
GGCGGTCGAACTCGGCAAGACGGTCATCCCACAGCCCGGAATGCTCCCGGTCCACCAATCCGCCGTACTCGCTGAACGCGCACCAAACGGCGCGCACCTGCTCTGTTGTCGGTGTCCATTCGCTCATTTAAGTATCCTCCTTAGTAACGGTCGTACAGTTCGGCAAGCGTTTCGCTTGTCTCTCCGAAGTTCAGTTCGGCCTGCTCATCCCGAGTGTCAGGAGAGATAAAATTATACCACTGCACCGGCATGGTCTGGCCGGGGCGATCAAGTCGCTCACCGGCCTGTACATTCAGCATCCAGTTCGCGTGCTTTGCCAGCACAACACCGCTGCTGCATACGTGCTGCAGTCCGTCCAGTCCCTCGGCAACCGTGGGGGTGGTCGCCACGATGACCCGGAACTCCTGCCCGAGTGTTTCTACTAGCGTATCGCGGTCTTTCTTTTTAGTGTCGCCGGTAAAGGCCGCTGACTTGATACCTGCCTTGTTAAGCCTAGGGACTGCGACCTCCACGAACGGCTTGCTCGGGCAGAGAACGAACCACGTCTCGTCGTCGCCGCCATCCTTGATGAGTGCGATAAGAGCGTCCAGCTTGGATGACTTGGTGTTCTCAGCGAACGTAACCTCACCGTCCACCACAACGGGGACTCCCAGCGTGATCTGGCGAAGGCGTAGGTCGTTGACCAGTGAGTTTGACGCGGCGATGGGGGTGTCCCCAATCCATGCCAGCGCCAGCTTGTCCCACTGCTTGTAAATCTTACGCTGTGCCGGGGTCATTTCGCAGATGATATCGATAGGCGGCAGCACAGGGGGCAAGTCCCCTCGGTGGTCGGCTTTGCGGCGGCGGACAAAGAACGGCATGTCCGCCACGATCCCACCGGGCGTCAGTTCACGGACCAGTTTAATTACTGCGCCGTCCCTGATCGTCCGCCAGAACTTGTCGATCCAGTTGTAGTACGACTTGTACCGCTCGGGCCACAGCCAATTCATCGGAGAGAACAGTCCCTCCGGTCGGTTGGCTGCCGGTGTGCCGGACAGGGCGACCTTGTACTCGCTATCGATCCAGCGAATTGTCTTGCTGGTCAGCGACTTCCCAAAGTTCTGGATGCGGTGCACCTCGTCGGCAATCACCATGTCAGCGTAGCTGCCGGTAATGGCACCGCTTCGCATCATTTCCCAGCCAATGAAGTACCAGCCGGGGGCTTTCTCTGCCAGCCTGACGAACGTTCCACGCTTGTGCGCGGCGGGGGTGTTCTCCAAGTAGTAGAACTCCGCGTCGGGGATCATTTCTTTGACTGTCTTCTCCCATGAGCGACGGGTGTTGACCGGGGCAATGACTACCACCGTTTCAACACCCGTCCTCCGGGCGAACTCAACTGCAGCGATGGTCTTCCCGAGAGCCTGCTCGTATGCAAGGAAGATCGACTTGTGCCCCTCACGAATCGCTCGTGACACATCCTCTTCCTGATAATCGAACAGTTTAATCAATGGAAAACCTCATTTCTCTAAAAAATTCGCTGCAATTTCCCGCATGGGCCTCTTACTCTACACCGTCAATCCAGTCCAGCAATCTCCAAAGCGCATAGTGTGCGCCCTCAAGCTGCGGGATGATAACCAACGCTGCGGGGTCTTCCTGCAGGTTGAAGATCGTGTTCCTGATCCTCTCGCTGATTTCCTCGGCTGTGCGAACAACGGTCGCTGTTGCCATGCTATTTCCTCCTAGTAATTACGCATCAACCGATGCTTCAGCTTCCAGATCGACTGCTTCCTCGTCCAGCATACGGGACTCGTGCTGCAGGAAGATCGGGGATTTGGCTTTCATGATGTACGGTGCCAGACCATCAGCCCGGATGCACACACCCTCGTCCACGAATTTCTTGCCCTTGTTGAGGGGCACCGCCTGCGGGTAATCCTCCGCAAGCTGGTAGTCGATCCAGAGATTCGCGTTGAAGTCGTGATGCTTGCCACGCCACAGTTCAGGGACAAACTTAATCCCTGCCTCCGAGCAGAACGCCTTGACCGCATCCCACGGCAGGTCCACGAGCCGTCCCTGATTCGTGATGACCGCGATCCGGTACACGTACAGTTCATGCTGTCCCTCGGGAACGTTGTACGTGTAGTTCTTCTGGATGGCCTGACCGTCGCTGGTGTAGCCGATCACTTCGCCGTACAGGATGAAGTTCTGCGGCACACGGTCAGCGAACTCGCTGCCAACCTCGGTCCACAGATCGACCCCGTAGAAGTGATCTTGGTTCGGGTTGTTCACGTCCTTGATAACCTTCCGGCTACCGTAGACCAGATCGAACTCCGTATCCGCGACCTTGATCCCGAGTCGCTGTGCGAGCCGGTCCTTCCAGCCCAGCTTGCGCTTGACGATGGTGTTGCCGATGCGGATGGAGGTACCGTGCAGCTTCTGCGTCACGATCACGTCCACGTCTCCCGCAATCATGTGTGAGTTGCGGAAATAATTGTCCGTGTCATAATGCTCTGGCATGTACCGCGACTCGACCCGCTTGAACGTCTTGCTCGCATTCTTGTCGATGCGCTGCACACCGGGTTCCTTGAGCAGGAACTTCCGGCAAATCTCGTGCCCGCCAATGAAGTCGAACACGTCGCCGGGGTTCAGGTCATCTGTGTTGATCCCGAGATAGTTCAGTGAACTCAGCGGCATGAACAGGGCGTCGGACTGGTGGCCTCGGAACTTCAGCGCCTTGACGCGGCGGTTGTCCGATAGGTAACCGGCCTGCGTCGGGTCGATGTTCTTCTCTGTGTGCCGGAACAGGTTGTTGTTCGTAGCGAACGCCTCGGAAAGCTGCGTCTCAGCCGTGAACAAGATGCCGATGTCTCCCGGCTTGGTGTCTTTGCTCACGATGGCCTGATACCCCAGCAGCGGGACACCTACCACGTTGTCACAGCCTGCCAGTTCGTTGATGTGTCGCACAACCACGACGGTCGCCGCATAGTTCGCGTTCTTCGGTGCTTCTAGCTTCATTCATTAACTCCTCTCGTTATGATCCAGACTCCCATGTAGTCTGCCCAGTCGTATAGCTCGTCCCATGCCCGGTTCCAGCCGTCGATGTCGCCCAGCCGTGCGTAATACTTGAGGTTCATGATGACGTTGCCAAGCATGCCGTCCTCGTAGTAGTCGTCGCCGTATTCGCGCTCCAGAACCTCGATGATCTTAGGCATGGCTGCCAGCACATCGGCATCCTCACCAGAGTCTGTCCACACGTCCGTTAGATCGATCCGTGCGTCCCAGTTGTAAGCCATGATCCCTCCTCCCTTCCCTGCGTTCAGTCTACCCTAAAAGTTACCGTCCGCAACCTGAAGTGCCTTGAGTCCCTTTGCTCGCCACATCTTAACAACGCGGTCGCGGTCGTCAAGAACAAAGCGAACGTTGTACTTACCGGCGATGTGCTGCTCGAACATTTCATCCTTCACGATGGCATCGTTTCTGGTGTCCCCAGCAGAACGCATGTAAATCTCGTTGTAGCGGATGTCATGAGCGTACAGCCAATCCTCGGTTACTTCCTGATAGGTGTCGTCCCGTGCTGAGAACACGATGATGGCATCGAGTGTATTGCCCCGGTGGATACTCACTAGGTCGCGCACAACCTCGTCAACAGTGTCTTCGTGGTACCGCGTCGGGTCGTAGGGCGAACGCTCTCCCATGTGCGCCAGCGTCCCGTCGATGTCCACCAGAATTGCCCACGGCAGTCCCTCGGTGTGCGAGTAAGGCTTGAACTTAAGTTCCGACTCGTTCAGCGGCACGGGTGGGAGGGACACGCCATCCTTCCCGATGAATCGCTCGAAGAAACTCTTGAGTACAGCGGGTCCGACCGAACGCTCCCGTGCTGCGTCTCGCTCGTATGCCTCATCGATGTCGATGGGGAAGTCCACGAACTCAATCTCGGATGCGAGGCCGTACCACATCCTGACGAACTTGGCTCGGAGGTTGGTGTCGTCTACCACCACATCTAGTCCAGCGTTCAGCGCCGCCTTTACAGCCGCCTGCTGTGCCGCGCTCACCGCCTTCTCCTGTGCGTAGGTGAGGACACCATCGCTGTCGAACATCATTGCCCGGTAGTCGTCCCGGTTGAATCGGGCGCGGCGCTCAGGGTCTTCCGCAACCCACGCCTTCGCCCACGTTGTCTTGCCTGACGCGGGAACTCCGCGTGTCAGCTTCAGCTTACCCAAACCATCGTCCTTTCCTCGTGTCAAGCTCTGCTTTAATTTCGTTTGCCAACTCCCATAGCGCTTCGCTACGGCTGCGATAGCTGTCTCCGTCATGGTAGATCGCTTTGTCCACCGTTGTCTTGAGCCACTGTCGCAGCTTCCAAGTGCTGACTACCTTCAGGTTTCGCTCACTATTCGCCACGTCGCGCCATGTTCCTCTCCAAGTTCTTCTGCTGCCGATTGTCTTTACCTGCTGCGCCATTGTAGGCCACGTCGTAAATCCATGCGACGTACCCACGGTACGTGTTTCTATACTGCTGATGTTCGCCGTCGTCACTACCATAAAAGTAGATGACAACGGTGCAGGCGATAGCGCACAACCCGGCAACCGTCAGAAACATAATCAATAAGCCTAGCAATTATTCCTCCCGTTCCTTTTTAACTTCTAGTGAGCGCTCAGGACTCGAACCTGAGTGTATGCCATTCGCCCAGCCTTACTACTTAGCTGTTGCCGCGCCGACCAGAGGGGTGCTGCCCTCAGGAACCACGTACACCGTCCCCTTACCAAGCTGGTCGATGTAGCGCTGCTGCAAAATCTGCGGCGACAGCGACTTGGTGAGCAGGTTGTTGGCGTCGGCCTGTGCCTGCGCCTCTACCACCTTGGCCTGTGCGCTGATCTGCGTGGCCCGGAGGTCAGCTTCCGCTTTCTTCGCTCCCTGTTCAGCAACCTCGACCGCCTTCAGCGACTTCTCCACGTCATCGCTGTACCGGATTTCCTGCAGGTTCACAACGTCGATCTTCACGCCGTACTTACCGAGCCGGTCTTCGAGCGCCTTACCGATCTTGGTCTGCGCCTCGCCTCGCTTATCGCCTCGGAAGTCAACTGCGCTGTACTGCGATGGCACGTCCCGCGTTGCCGAACGAATAGCCGTCTCAATCACCTGCTGGGTGAATCGTTCCTGACTCTTGAACTGCTTGTACAGGGCGCTCACCTTGTCGGCGTCAATCGAGTACACCACGCTCAAGTCAAGGTCAACCCGCGCTCCGTTCTGGACGGACGTGGTGATCTGGGGGCCGTTGACCTTGCCTCCCGAGTAATTCGTGTCACCCTTGCCGACGTAAGCGGCCTCCTGCGAGAACAAGTCCCAGTTATTAAAGTGCACCAACGGCGACTTCCATCCCGCACCCGGCTCGATGTTCTCGCCCGCCACGGTCCCATCGAAGTTCACCAGCACACGAGCCTCACCGACCCCCTGCGTATAGAATGACGAACTGATTCCGACCACCACACCGATGATGACAGCGACCGCTGTGACGATACCGGCGATGACGTTCTTGGTACTGACTGCCACGATCAGGGCAATCAGGGCGATGATTCCCAGAATCACCATAACAACTACTGCGAACAAATTTCCTCCTCTGTTTAACTTTAACGTTGCGAATAAAACTTTATTTGTTAGGTGATGGTCACCACCCCGTAGGTCAGCAGGTGTGCGATGTCGTTGACCACCAGCACACGGGAGACCTCATGCCTCCCAGCCTTGAACACATTCTGCAGCGTGCCTGAGACGGCACCACCGTCAGGGACGGCGAAGGTCACGGTGCTACCGATGTCGTTCTTGTTCAGGTCTTCGGCTGACCTCAGTTCCGCTGGCCGCGAAAGTGTGACCTTGGCGCTCTCCGGTACCTGCGATGACAGGTTTGTCATCCACGTTTCTACCTCGGCGTGTGTTGCCAGCCTGTCGAACTCAACGTTGATTGTATATGGCATTTGTTCTCCTCACATTCTAGTGGGTCATGACATCAGAGATATCGAAATCGGCAAGGATGTCGTCACGGAAGATGTATTCCGCTGCTACCAAAGCCGAATCCTCGTCCCAGTCATACGGCGACAGACGGTAGCACCACTCATCATGGATCGGGTGAGCATCCGAGACCATTTCGTAGTCGATGTCCGCAAAGGCAGGCAGGACCACGAACACGATGTTGTTCTCATCGCGGTACAGACGCGGCTCGCTCACGTTCATGAACATGATGCGAATGGCCGGGTAATCGTCGTAGTCAATCTCCCCAGCGGGGCTGCTTGGTGTCGGCGGCTTGAATGGGATTGCGGTCAACTTGAACAGCCCCGGAAAAAGGTCTCCCTCAAGTTTCATAAGCTCATTGAATTCCTCTTGTTCAATGAACCTAGTCGGTGTTGCCAAGTTAATTGTCCTCCGGCTCTTCGGGTATCGTTATGTACTGTTTGATTGTCTTGTGATCGCTGGTGCCCAGCATCATCCCGATCTTTCGTGCGGGAATCAGTGCGTACCCAGCCCGTCGTGCGGCCTCGTACAGCGGTGCCCGGTCAAGTTCCAAGCCACGCTCGTACTCTTCCTTGCGACGGGCAATTGCCTCGTCTACCTGCGCCTTCACGATCCCGACCGTATCAAGGATTTCCTGCTGTTCCTTGGTCAGGTTCATTCGTCCTCCTCATTGTCTTCCAGAATCTCGATGTCGTCCCCCATGCCCCTGTGCAGTGCCATTATTTGTTCCGCAACCTTGCGCGTCTTCGGCTCGTACACATAGGGCATGGGGTACCGTCCCTCAGGATCGACGGCTTTAAACTTCATCGTCTAGATCGTCAATGTCCCAGTCGTCGTCAAACTCAGCAACGATGTCGTCCCAGTCATCGTCCCAGTCCTCGTCGTCGTCTCCGATCCACCAGTCCTCGTCATCAAAGAACTCAACGCGATCTTCGTCCAGCGCGAATTCAATCTCAAGGTCAAGCAGAACTTCCTCATCGAGGAAGTCGTCTTCAAGTGCGGCCCCGAATGCCATTGTTCAATTACTCCTTAATAAATTTTTATTTGGTGCTGTGGATGGTGGTGTTGGTGTCGCTGGCGATTCCCAGCAGGCTTTCCAGCCTTGCGATCAGTTCCCCGATTGTTGCCTTACTCATACTTGCATACCTCCTAATGCCCTGTCAAATCAGCCGTAGATCAGCTTTCCGAAGATGGCATATTGCACGACGTGATCCGCTATGTCCGAGTCAATCTCACCGGCTGCGTACTCGCTAGTCCCCTTATGGGGGTCATTTAAGTCCCGCAAATAGTTAGCTGCGTACCGCTGGTAGGCGCTTGGGTACTCTTCCGTTGCGATCCAGACCAGCACCGTGGCAAGGCTCGCATAGGTGACATGGTGAACCTCGGCGCTACCATCGTCGTGCCGCTCGATTTCCACGATGACGGCCTCACCGTCGCCGTACTGCAGTGACTCGGCCCAATACGCGATCCCGTACCCCGCCATTTCCAACAGTACCTCGATGTCACTGTCTGGTATATCGTATACGACCTTTGCCGTTACCTTCGTCATGACCTGTCCCCCTTTCGTTTGTAGACGCTTTCGCCGTTGCTGAACGTCCCCAATTTGTGCAGTGTGCTGAACTTTTCCAGAAACTTGCCCTCGATGCGTGCGATCCACGCCTTAGCAAGCCCTTCCTGTCCAGAGTCTATCGCTGCATCGCTGACCGCGATGCACAGGGACACCATACCACAGTATTCGCTGACAGAGAACTCAGCTAAGCTGTTCTCAAGGAACACATGGACCTCATTGTGAGGCCATTTGTCGGCGTCGTAGAGGGAGGGCCACAATTCCTTCATGTAGTCCGCGACAGCTTCCAAGTCCATCTGGAAGCTGTCTGAATCGTAGTCCCAGCCCTCATGTGGGTAGTCGTCGGGGTCGCTCTCATGCTCCCCTTCCTCCTCGAATCGCACAGGGCATCGCTTGCTGTGATCGCCATAGACATCGACCCAGATCATGTTCCCGTCGAAGTCCCGCTTCACATCCGTGTCGCAGTACCGACACATCGATACGTAGTCGTCCTCCCAGTTGGCGTAGGCAATCACCTGTGCGCCGGGTGCCGTCATCACGCTTCGTCCCATTACCAGACCTCCTAAATCAGTGGAGCCGGATTACCGGCGTTAGTTATTTCATCGGCGTAGCGTTCGAGCAGCCACATGGCGACGTTGTGTGCGTCCCATCCGGGGACCACGATGGAGTCGGCGGTCTCGAAGTAGGGGTACTCGTCGGAGTCCTGCAGGAAGTCGTACACCAGCGTGGCCCACTCGGGCGTGTTGAAGTCGGGGACCATTGTATTGCCGGTCCACTCCGAGAACTCGTCGGCAAGTTCCTTCTGGCTGTACTCAGCCCACCAGCCCTCAGTCATTTCCCTCTGTACTTGCTCCCACTCGAACTCGCTGAACCCGAGGTCGTAGATCGGGTAGTCGATGTACTCCCTCGAATTGGGGTCGAACGCGGCGATGAACCGGATGACCTCACGCATGTTGTCGTGGCTGTAGTCAACCTGCGGGTCAATCGCAAGCTGCTGGCCCCACATTTCCGGGCTGCGACGTACCACATCGGGGTAGTTCTCCAACAGCATCGTGTAGTGGTACCGGGCTACGATGTCCCCGCCGTAGTCGCCCCAGTAGGTCAGGTGACCAAGCCGCTCGCTCAGCCCGTCAAGCTGTCCGCGTACCTCGTTTTCACCGTACATATTAGTTCTCCTCGTTTCCTAGTGTGAATCCCTGCTCGCATTCCGAGCAGAACAGGTTGATCCCCTGTCGCTCGAACCACTGGATCGACACGGTTACCGGGTCGTCGCATCCGCAGTACATCGGTGCCTTGGTCTTGTTGCGCGGCTTGGTCGGTGTCGCGGCATCCGCTACCAGTCCCACCCGGTAGGTCGTCAGCGACTTCTCCAAGTTGTCCAGTCCCGCCCGGTACTTAGCCGCAGTCTCAGCGGGGAGCGTGGTGACGGACCAACCGATTGTCGGTGCCTCTTCCAGCGTGATCCCCAAGTCCTCAGCGATTTTCTTGAACCGCTTGTTGTGGTACCGCCCGTTGTTGGACGTGTCCCGCACACCGGTCTCCTGTGCCGTGGCATGGGCAAGCTCGTGGATCAGGGTACCCAGTGTGGCCTCCGGTCCGCGAGCCAAGCTCTCAGCGCTGATGAGGATTTCGTGGTGATCGTCCTTCCAGCTTTGTGGGGCGAAGTGCCCGTGGACGTTTCCGCGTCCCGAACGTCCCGATGCCAGCACGAACACGATGTTGTCCGGTACCTCAGGGTGGTTCTTTCGAACCTGACCGGCCAGCCGGTCCAGCGCGTCGATGATTGCCAGCGACGGTGTTGCCTTCACTCGTGGTGTCATTTCGAAACCTCCCAGTTCCTTGTATGTAAGAACAGTCTATATCGGTTTGCAACATAATGTCAAGTTTTATTTTTGTGGGTGTCCCAGACTCGAACAAGGGATGTGTGCCGCTCACCCGGTAAAACTTTATTTGGTCACCAAACGGTTGTTTCGAACCCCAGCACCGCCTCGCCCCACGGACGCTTCGTGTCCTGTCGGTCTTGAGCTTCTGCTAGGCCCTTGAGCGCAGCCGGTTCAAATTTGACCGACCTTACCGACGTGATCGGCAGCGCGTCCCCGATCCGGTCCATCTCCTCCCGCTCCTCTTCCGCGAGTGCATTGAATGCCTCCCGGTCGATGTAGTAGATGGCGTGGCCCACCAGACAACTTGGGTCACCGTCCGAGTCGGCGTACACGCAGTTCTCGCCGTTGAGTGCATTGGGGTAGATGTAATCCTCCCCCTTCTCTTCCAGCGCCTTCCGCAAGCCCTCCCGAGCCTGTTCAACAGTAATCATTATTACTCCAATCCGTATTCTTGTGCGAGTTCGTACAGGTACTGGGTAGCGTACTCGTAGATCGCTACCCGCACAATCTGGTCGATGTCGGTGACACCCTCGATCAGCCCGTGATCGTCCACGTCGGGGCGTCCCAGCCCCATCCAGAGATCGTAGAGGTCGTTCGTGTAGATCGGTACCGCGCTGTCGGCAAGCTCGCTGATGTCGTCCTGCCAGTATTGCGGCTGCTCGTAGTCTTCAACTAGCTCCCCGTCTTCATCCACGATCCCTTCGAATCGTTCCAGAAACGCTTCCTTCAACTCGTCCTTGAACATCCATGACCTCCTGTGATAGTCGTGCATTAGTCATTCCGGTACTTGACGGCGATGGCCCAGCCATAAACGTCGAACCATTCGGGCGAACGCCGCATATCGTCACCCTGTGCGCGTGCGTTCCCGTAATTTCCGGTAAACCACGCCGTATCCTCCTCAACCCCCTCGCTGATGACACGAAACACACTACCGGCTGGCAGTTCCTTGAGGATGTCCGAATTCTTCGGCTTCGACTCCTCTACCATCTGCTCGACTTCAGCAGCGACCCGCAGGATTGCCTTCGCAATCTCCCGCGCTTCGTCCGTTGACATGCCGATGTTCTTGATGTTGATGTGTACCGCATCTTCCGGCCTGTCAGGCTGCTCGTGGTTGCGACCAACTTCGACCGGGCCGCCTGCGGTATCCGATCCCATCCGCTTGCTGATGCCCTGCTCAAACCTGTTGTCGTAGTTGTACCGAACCTTGTTGACTGCCATTACTTCCACTTCCCTTCTCGTGCGTAGAAATGCTCTACGAAAATTTCGTTGTCCTCTGCTGCGCCGTCCCGCTTGAAGAGGCGGGAAATCCATACCCGAATCTCTGGTGTCTCAATCACCAAGTCAGCGGTAATCCCGCGCTCAATGACCGGCAGACCAGACAGGTACGCCTTGAGGTTGTCCTCGCTTTTCTTCTTCATCCCGTCCTCCCAAGCTAACGAATAAAATTTTATTCTGGCCGAGACTGGCCGTGCTGATACGCGGCCAGTCTCCCACTACTTATCCGTGCTGGTCAAGCAGTTCTTCGAGGGAGTCGTACCAGTAGCACCCGACCCCATCCGGTGACCATGCATACAGCGTCGTACCATCCTCGTGCAGCACTTCATAGACGGCCTCGGGCTGCAGGTCTGTGTCCCGCATCGCTTCGAAGTCATCCTCATCGATCTTGGTGGTGTGCATATCGTCCTCCTAATACTCGTCCTGAAATATGCCCATGTCCTCAAGCTCCATCTGGCGATAGGCTTGCTCCTTGATGTATTCGTCGCTCCCGTACTTCTGGCTGTTGCAGTCTCCTGAGTTGATTGCCATGATTGATCCTCCCAGAATAAAGTTTTATTGTCAATACGTCGAGCGGGTTACCTCACTAGCTACCGCAGCCGTCCTGCTCAGGTTTGGTGGCTTCCTCGGTCGGGGCAGGGGTTGCGGGTGGCTCCCCCTTGTTCGCTCCGGGTACGGCCTCGTTGTTGACGCAGGAGGTCGGCAGCCCGTCGTCACCCAGCCAGCCCGGTATCTGCCAGTCCTCGCAGTTCAGGGACGCCACCCGCTCGTCCCATGTCTCGGTCGGAGCGTCCTTGTAGAAGTCGGGGCCGACGCAACTACCGTCCTCTGCCATCAGTTCCTCACCGACGCAGGGCCGGGTGTACCCCGGAAGATTGGACGGGTCATCGTTCGGCAGACAGGCTCCCGTCGTCACCACCAGCACAATCCCGGCAAGGAACGCCGCCACCAGTCCCACAGTCGTCTTCAGTGTACGCATGTTGTTTTCCTCCTCGTTTGTGTTCGTAACCTTTAGTAACCGATTCCGTTACTAAAGGTTAGCAGAATAAAGTTTTATTCGTCTCGACCTAGTGCTACCAACAGCGTCAGCACACGGATAGCGTGCCGCAACTGTTCGTCAGTGATGTGGTAATCAAACCCACTGTGTGCACGAGCCAGAGGGTTTTCATCGCTCAAAAGTACAAGCCACCACTCCGCCTGTGCAGGTGATTTTGTACCGCTTCCTCCCGTTTGGATGATCCCATCCATAAGTCGGCGGAAGTCGGCCAGAATCGGGTTGTCGAGCACGGCGTACTCGGGGCGGGGGTCGAGCCACGCACCGGGGGGCTTGGGCATATTGGCGCTATACCGGCAACCCTCATACCACTTGATAGGTAACGGGTCGTGGTTGACAGTGCGCCCCTGCAGGGCCTGTGTGCCGCTGGTAAACATCAGTCCTCCTCATTCCCATCGTCGTAGCACAGGCAGTGCAAGCCGCTGTCCTCTACCGCCACCCACACGTCCTCGTAGTCGATCCCGAAGTCTTCCAGCAACTCATCCGCGATCTTGGCGACAATCTCCGCGTGGCAGTACCCATTGTAGGTCACCGTATCGGTTTCTCCCGCGACTCGGTAGCCCTCATCGAACGCGATCCCATAGGCAGGGTAGCCGACCGAATTACCGGGCATGATGGTGACCCGCGCCGTCAGTCCCTTGAGCGTGATTTCATGTGTCGTCGGCATGTCAGTCCCTACTTCCCGTACTTGTCGGCCATGTAGATGTCGCTGGCGTGCCGGTTCGCGTCCGACCATGCCGACTCCCCACGGAAGCGCTTGATAACCTCACCGGTCTCCCGGTCGATGACCACGGCACGGGTGCTGTCGTCGGCCCACGACTCGAACCGTCCCCAGATTTCCTCCTGACTCAGCCCCGCCAGTTCCTGTGTGAGTGTCTTTGCCATGATTCAGTCCTCCCAGATTTTGACTCGAATAAAACTTTTATTTTTGGTGCTGTGCCCAGTGTTCGGGCTTGATTCCCTCGTCCATGTAGGCGTCGTACTCCGCATCTCCCGCTAGTGTCGGGCCGTCAGCGAGGAACGCCGCTTTCTCCTCGTCGGTCAGGCTTGCCCAGCCTCCCTCGAAGATCAGGTACATCCCTGCCGGGTGCACCATCCGCTCGATGTGCCGCTCCTCACCGTCCGCGTTCGTCCAGTAGGCGTTGATCCCCTCCTGCCGGATTTCCAGCTTACGCGCTGCGACCTTGGCCTGTGCAGCCGCAATCGGGTTGGCGACGTTGGCTCCCGTGTACAGCAGGCTCCCGCCGACGCGCTTGGATGGCAGCAGGAACGATACCAGACTGCTCAACTGTGCAAAGCCAAAGGCAAGGTGTATCTGCCGCTGGGGGATGCGCGCCGCCTCCGCTTCGGCTACCAAGTCCCGCAAAGGTTGCTTCGCCGCCTCCTTCGCGTTGACATACGCCGCCTCGATGATGGCAAGCTCCGCGTCGTACTGCCGCTTTTTACCCTCGATTCTTTTCTTGATCGCGTCCTGCTCCGGTGTGAGTTTCACGTTCTGCTATTTCCCAATCTACTAAATAAACTGTGGTTTTCCTATAATGTATGGGGCTCCCCATGCGTTATAACAATACCACGGAATTTAGGCGGTTGTCAAGCTCCCAAAGTGACCCAAAAAGGGCAAATGAGAGGATAGCGCTACCTTTTTGAACGTAATTATAGGGGGGTCTACCTTATTATTATTTTTTATATAAATAAACGTGTATAAGATAGACGTGTGTTAGGGTAGGCCGAAAAAGCGTCAAAACTCAGGAAACTCTCAGGTTGGACTAGGAGGAGAGAATTCGGGTTTCTCCCCTCCCAGCCCGGTCTGAGGACCGACCCTAGATCAAGGTCGGCAGGGTTTGGCTGTGGTGCTTGACCGCGTTCAGGTACTTCTGCGACTCCCGGTAGTTCCCGGTGTTGTACTCCCGCCGAGCCGAGCGAATCTGTCGCCGCTCCTGCTTGCTGATGCGCTTGTCGTATGCCATTATGCTACCTCCAATTCGGTGAATGCTCCTGTGGTGTCCAGCGCTCCCACGCTGATTTGATTCCAAGATCGGCCCAGAATCAAAGCCTGCTCGACGTTCGTGGTGACGGTGACCAGATCAAGGTGCATGATTCCCTGATACATCCAGCCTCCCACCAAGGGCGACGAACTGACGATGCTAGCCAGTGTATACCATTCCTCGATCTGGTCAAGGGTGGTACTGGACTGGCTGACCAGTAGTTCAGGGATCACTCCCCCGACCACGTAGCAGTCCTGTTGGGGGATGAACGTCTCCCCGGTCAGGGCGTTGATGGTGAATCCCGTCCCGTCTTCGAACGCTCGATCCATTGCGGTGATGATGTGGTCAACTGCGCTGCCTGTGAACATCTTCCTAGTTTCTCCCTTGAATTTGGTCTGACATCGTTAGAATGTCAACCCCGGCTCCTCGAAATAAAATTTTATTTTCGAAGAGCCGAGACAAACACGCTACCTTTTACCGCTTGTTGGTGCCGATGTAGTTCGTGGCGTCCATCGTCTTCATCAGCTTCCCGTACCGGACGATGACCCGGAACTGGTGCTGACGCATCCCGTCGATGTTGATGTACTGCCGAGTTGTGGTCAGTTGGAAGTCCTTGCCGTCCTTCAAGTCGGTTACCACTTCCTTCTGGTTCTAGTAGTCCCTGCCGTAAGCGGGCATTACCTCGATGTAGTCGCCGTCCTGCGGTTCTCCGAACATTTTAAATTCTCCTTTGTGTTTTGGTGATGACTAAATACTATTCCTGTTTATTACACTTTGTCAAGCCGGTAGTTCAGAATAAAATTTTATTCTTCCCAGCGCTTTGCATAGGTGTAGCCCCACGAATCGTTGTCGTTCAGGGCCTTGACCATTGCCTTAGCCGTCTCGTAGTTCTCCTCCCGGTCGATTTCGTACCCGGTCAATTCGTTGTAGATGACCCACATGATTAGTTCTCCCAGATCAGTTCGATAACCCGAAGGTTGATTTTGGTGTCGTTGAGGAGGAGTCGTGTCGCTTTCGCTACCAACTCAGCCTTGGAAATCGAGATAGAGCTAGCGTCATATACTTCCCAGCCCTCACTGCCGTAGTCGTCCTCCGTCCACTGCTCAAGGTAGTACAACCTCGGTTGCAGTTCGTTCTTGAACTCCCAGCTAGCTTCGTCGTACTCCCGCTGTCCGTCGTAATCGAAGAATTCGTTGCAGTTGTGGCAGTACCACGAACCGCTGAATTCGTTGGTTTCGACTAGATCGGCGTGCTCGTGGTCACGGTACCCGACAGGATTCTGCACGAACTTGTACCGGTTGTGGTACAGAGACAGAATCCCGTCGATGATGACGATGCGGCTGTTCATGATTTTCTCCCTTGAATAAAACTTTTATTTTGCGGATTGGATGAAAACGAGCGCCACCGCTCCCAGTGGCAGGGTGATGAGCAGTTGTGGTGCAAGCTGTGCCGCCCAGAACTTTCGGCGCGACACGTCCCACGGTAATGCTCCCTCGATGATGAACGCGAGAGTGCTACCGAGCATGACCATGCCCAGAATTGTGGCAAGAATCAGGATTCCATAGATGAGCAATGCGCTACTTCTCCCCAAGGTAGTAGGTGTACCCGTCGAGGTCGATGAACGAACGGCCTACACCGTTGCCCTGCTTTTCGGCGTCCCAGTAGCAGTCTACCGAGTCCTCAGTCTGGCAGTACGGCAGAACGACATGGTTGTCGTCCTCCCAGACCAGATCGGACTGCTGTGCGTAGTGGTTGTGGATCACTCCCACAAGGGCGAAGATGAACAGTCCCGCCAGAATGCCGAAGTAGATACGGCCCGTGATTCGTCCCATGAATTTCTCCCAGAAATATCGAGTGTGTGCAAGTGCAGTTCCGATTTAGAAGTGCAACCCGAAGTTGGAATAAAATTTTATTCCAACCTCAGGCAATACCGCTAAAGGTTGCCGCTGGGGTGAACCTTCTGCAAGTCGTGCAGTGCCGATACCAAGAGCGACCGAGTTTCGACATGTTTAGCGTACTGACGCATCGAGTCCATGATGACCCATGCTGTGCCGTCTTCCACACCGGCACGCTCAAGGTCACCCATGATCGTGTCTTCCCACCATCCGACCATGAATTGCTCCTGCTCAAGTTCGGACCTAACTGCCTCGATGCTATCTACCGTTGCCATGTTCCTGCACCTTCCTGTGCTGTTGTTCCAACTGTATACCCGAATATGTCATTTTGGCAAATCGAATAAAAGTTTTATTCGTACCGAGAAACGTGATGTTGGTACCTGCACTTTTCGGGGGAATACCGCCGATCCATACCAATACCATCGCGCATTTCGCGGATGAACTTTTCAGAATAAAACTTTTATTTTCAGGTACCCGATTACTCCGGTACCGAAAAATAAAATTTTTATCTATATTTCTGCCCCAAAATTTTTCTTCGCGCGTTTCAAAACTTTATTTACGCGCGAAAAGAAAAAATGGGGGATGAGGGGCGACCCGTTAGGGTCACCCCCCATCCGGGGGTCAGGCTGCGACCTTGGCGGGGGCCTTGTTGGACGCGGCGACCTTATGACGATTGACGACCTTGGCCGCCAGCTTGACGGCGTTCTCATAGGCCGTGGGTGAGTCGGCGTGGTCGCGGATGTCGGAGAGCCCGTTTTCAAGCATTACGAGAACTTCAAGCATGGTTGGCTTGACGGCCTTAATGCCGGATTCCGGCGTGATCGTGGGACCGTCACCGGCCTTAGGGGTACGGGGGGTACGGGGCTTTACCGGTGCCTTACCGGCCTTATGTTCCAACGTCGCGGCCTTGAGTGCAGCAGAGAACGCGGGGGCGTCCTCGGAGCCCTTGAACTTGAGGGCGATGGACTCGCTTTGCTTGCGGGGGAGCGCGCCGGATGCCACGCGCAACAGGGCCTCAATAGTCACGGGGTCAGATGCCATGTCACCGCCGAGCGTGAGCGCCGTTGCACCAACCCATGAGCGCTGGGAGACAAGTTTCTTGAATGACTCGACATCTACGGGCTTGCCAGTCTTGGACTCGACAGCACCCCTCAGCAGGGCCTCAAGTGCGGCAGGCTTAACGCCCTCGCGGTGCAGGTTCAAGCATTCGATAGCCATAGCAACGGATGACTTGGAGCCATTCACGTAGGCAGTAGCGAAGCGGGAGGCGATGGCCTTAGTAGTAGTTGACATGAGCGGGAGCCCTTCTGTTGATGTTCGGTGCCACCTAGTTGGTGACAAGAGAGAGTCAAACACAAATAACAGTTGGTGTCAATACGGGAGAGAAAATAAAGTTTTATTCTTAGTTGAGCATGTCTCATATTCTCGCGTGAGGAGGGAAGAGGAACGGGCGCGCATGAGTAGCCGAAAAAAGTTTGAGAGTCAATAGGCTAAAAGAATCCGTTATTGAATCGTTATATATGAATGTGAAGGCGATACTACGAATCCGGTTATTTACGCATGACCCTACATGGGCCACTCAAAAATATTCGCTGTGGGATTTCCCACATGGGCCTGACCACAGGGGCTAGAGTGCCGCTCTCGCAGCCGAACACAGCGGGGTTGGTACACGTTCCTCAGATAACTATTTAAGGCCGTCTACGGGGCGTACAGACGCGACACGCCGACAGGGGGAATGACTTGACAAGCACAGCACGCATCCAGTAAGTTCATGATATGGATTTGAAGACAATGACACCAACACAACCCATCTACAACCCACAAGGTAACTTTAACGAACTGGCGTTCGTGGACCACATCTGGCCGAAGATTAAGGAGAACGTCGATCTATCGATGAGCGCACTGGACACTAGCCTCCCCGGTGTGTGGCTCGCGCTGACGCTTGCCGCTGACACCGCCGTTCGTGAGTACCGGGAGCATGTCGATGCTCTGGCCTGAGTTCGAGGCGCTGCTGAAGGGCGTCAACTCCTACGACACTGGTTCAGACTGGAATGCGCGCACTGCGATTCGTCGGGCGTTCCTCGAAATGCAGTCCGCTGCAGACGAGCGCGACAGCCTGCGGGAACTGCTTATCGAGGCCGGTGTGCGGAACGCAACGCTGGAGGCCGAACTTGCGGGAGCGAAGGCACGGCAGGCACCGCCGTTCACTGTCCCCGCCTACGAATGGGCGGGACCGCGCGTGACACCGGCACACACCTACACCGTGACCTGCGCGACGAGCAACGCGACATGCCACGCTGATATTGGCGGCGGCTGCACCTGCCTAGAGGCCGAGTGAGGCCGAATAAGGACGACATTTACTGGCGTCCGAAGAAAAAGCCCAAGGAAATCGCCGCGAAGGGGACACTTCTGGGGTGGCGGCGGCTGGAACTGGTGGACGAATGGGCGTTACACGCCCTAACAGAGCATGATTGGGCCAACCGCTATGGAGACGGCGCAGTTGCTGCGCGGACCTGCTGGAAATGCGCGGAATTCACTACGAAAATTAAGGAATCGGAGACATGGACGTAAAGTGGGGCACGAAGCGGCGGCGTGCGGCTGAAATGGTGGAAATGCGCGACGAAATCGCCGCGTTGAACGAGATATTCGCCTATCTGGAGGCGCAAATCGACGTAGTGCTGGCAAGAGTACGCGAGTTGGAGGAGACGCGGCAGTGGTAGGCGAGTATCGCCTGTGTCAGCACGGTTATCACCACCCGCCGTGGCCGCATAGTTGTGACGGCTGCTGGTGCGAGGGCGAGCGTGACAAGCGAGAGTATGGTTGGGACCACGATACGACCCCGTGACGACACGCCCGAGAAACAGCACGACTTGACAGCGAACACACAGGTACACTAGTGTATGAAATACCAACAAATGAGGAGAAATAAATTGGCACGAAAGAGTAAGTCACTGCTGACTGGGCTGACCAACAAGGCAACCCAGCTTCGAGGCGTGGAGGAGACGCAGAAGCAGGCGGCAGTAAACTTTATCGAGGCTTCCCGCAAGGCCGGGGAGACCGCGACCCTCGCGGCAACGCACGCCGCAGCGGTCGAGCAGGCACTGACCATCATCACCAAGGCAGGGGTGCAGCTTTGAGCGACGAGCGCATCCGCGTCCGTCTGAAGAATGCTACTGGCCCCAGCGAAGCCAAGCTGGCATGGGCAACCTTTGCAGGCCCGAGTGAGACGGACCCCGCTGGCTACGTGCTGGAATGGGACGACGGCTGGAGGGATTACCCCAACGTGCGCTGGCAGTTCGAGGGCACTGGCATCTTCGACTTGGAGCGTGTAGAGTGACGCTGCTGGTGGAGGAAATGGATACCCTGCGTAACCTGCAGCGGTTCATCGGGGCGGCGAATGCCATCAAGGGGTTCCACGACGAGGGCGACATCATGCGTTTCGCGGCGGAGACCAGCGCGACGTTTGCTGAGAATAATCTGGTCGCAGCCATCTTCGGAACCGATGTGGATTTGGCAGAGATTCAGGCTGCCAACCTCCGTAACTACTACGCGAACAAGCTGCTGCTGATTGTATCTGAGGCTGTCGAGGCTCACGACGAACTGCGTACCGGACACGGCATGACGGAGACGTACTACGCACCGCTGATCGATGAGTGGGGCAAGGTCACTGGCGCAGGCTGGGAAGACGGCCCGCAGAAGCCTGAGGGTGTCCCCTCGGAACTGGCAGACGTAGTGATCCGCGTATTCGATCTGGCTGATGAGGCAGGGATCGATCTGGCAGGGATGATTGACGAGAAGCTGAGGTACAACGCGACTCGCCCATATCGACATGGTAAGCGCTTCTAAGGTAACGCACAAGCTAGCACGGCAAGAAATTCTAACGAAGGAATAACAATGAGTGTGGAACACAGCGTCAACATCGGAGAGGGTGTCGATATCACCTACTTCCTCAACACGCTTCTCGAAGAGAGCGACGAAGACCCGGAAGAGTTTCTGTCCCGCACGTTAGCAGCGTACCCGGACCTTGACTATGCGGTAGGTGGCTCGTATTGGGGCAGTGATGATTTCTCCTATGTCGTCCTGATTAAGGCTACGACACTCGGCTCGAATGACTTGATTGGCGTCAAGACACTTGCTGAAACCACCATGAGTCCGAGACTGTTGGACTCGTTGTACGATTTCCTGTACGAGATTGGCGGCAAGGAGCTTCGTAACCGGTCCGTGGTCAAGACATACGCCGTGGGGTTTGAATACTAGCCATGCGATACCAGTTCCGGGCGATTGTGGTGGGAATGGGGGCACAAGGCAAGGAGTTTCGCTTTGTGCCCACTGGGTTCCTGACTCGGCAGTATCGATACGAGGCCGTACAGGATGCGGACTCGTGGAACAGAAATCGCCGCTACACCGAGGGCGTAGCCATCGTTGAGCGGCAGGCAATAAGCGAATGGGAAGCAGATACCGATGAGCAAGGAAGCTATAAGGATTCGAATTAAGGCGTCTCCGACCACCTTGGGGTGGGCGACGGATGCTGGCGAAGGCTGGTACACCGTCCATTGGGATGACGGGTTTTACACGGATTACGTGCAGTGGCGGTTCTCTGGCACCGGAAGGTTTGACCTAGAGGCCGTCGAAGAGTGACGGAAGCGGACATCGCCGCGTTCATCGCCTTCTGCGAGGCGGCTGAGACACCGATGGAATATAACAAGCGAATGAACAGTCAGGAAGCTTTTCTGGCAGGACGATGGAGCAAAGATAATGAGTGAAGTTTACGACGTGAATACCCAGCCCGAGGTACCTGTGCTGACCGAGGACGAGAGTTTTGTCCTTGTGCGGCTGCAGCCCGACGCCTACAACGTCTCGCTGTTCAACGTCAGCCCCGAGGAGGCGCATGAGGCGCTTCTCAGCCTTCTCCTGACGATGAGCGGCCAGTGACCGAGGAGGAGCTTGTCGCCGCTATTCTCGATCAGTTCGGTGACATGCTGCTGAAGGTGGCGGAATACGGTGAGGGTCGCGGCAAGGACGCGAAGAATCCCGGCAAGGAACTGTACTGGGCCGGGTATGTCGAGGGCCTGAAGTCGGCGGCGGCGATGGCAAAGGATAGGAAGTTGCGGAAATGAACGACCTGACAAAGGAACTGCTGATCGGGGACGATGACCCATACCGGGTCAGCATGTACGTCAACATCACTGTCAAGGACGTGAGCGAAGACGAGTGGAAGATCAGCGTGCAGAGCCAAGGACTGACCAAGGCGGGTATGCTGCTGGCCCTAATTGAGGCTGGGGAAATGATTGCGGAGGACGACGATGAGCTATAACAAATTTATTGACGAAGAGTACACCACCGTCAAGATCAGCGGTATTGACTGGGCTGAGGAGGAGAAGGTGTTCTTCGACCTTGACTCCAACTACAAGGGGCGTGTCTCCATCAGCGTCACCAACGGCGGTCACATCGAGCTAGCTGTTGACGACCTTCTCGCGGCTGTGCGACTGGTTGAGGAGGCGGATTCTGGATACCGAGGCTAAAAAGCTTATCGTCGGCTGGGCGCTTGCGTTCGGCGGCGGAATCCTGATGACACTGTTCGCGGCACTCGGCCTGCCGCTGTGGGGCCTGATTGCGGCGCTAGTCATGGCAATCGGACTGGCGGTGGTGGTGGAGGCTTTCTTCTGCCACCGCCTGCCGGTCATCAAGGAACTAAAAGATGAAATTAAATTTTGGAGGAACATATGGCATCGGCTATCATCGCAGCGGTAATTCTCTGGTTCGTTAGAAGCATTGTTACCGTTGTCATCGTACTTGGCTGCGCTGGAATCGCATTCCTGATCGGACGCGGCAAGGAAGGTGTCACCATTGTCGGCTTCATCATCGGCTGGATTCTGGGCGTGATCTGGGAAATCTGGGCCATCGTGCAGGTTATCATCAACATTGTCGAGGCAATCCAGATTGCAGTAGGCTAAATGACAACTATCGCAATGGTCGAACACGCCAATGGCGTGACCATCGGGTACGACAGTTTGGTGAGTCTCGGCAGCCAGCAGGCGTCTCTTGAGGCCAGCAAGGTTTTCGTGAACGGCGGCATCATCTTCGGTGTCGCCGGGGCTGTTCTGGACGCTCAGATCATCCGTTATGCTGACCTCCCATACCCCGACGACGAGGACTGGGACATGGATCGCTGGGTAACCAACGAGCTTATCCCAGCCATCAAGGACGCGCTGCACAAGGAAGGGGTTCTGGCCTCGTATAGTAGCAAGATCGAGACTGACTCTACCATCCTCGCTGTTGTGCGGGGCAGGGTATACGCGATCTACCACGACACCGGATGGATTCGCCGCACAGACTGCATCTACACGGTCGGATCGGGCGGTAATTACGCTATGGGGGCGCTGGCGGCTGGCGCAACTATGCAGCGAGCGATGCGGGTGGCGGCTGAGAACGATAAGGGAACCGGGTACGAACTGACGGTTGTGGAAAGTGAGGAACTTGTTGGTAAACGATAGGCAGTTTCTGGGCGAGGGCGACACGGTGGATATGGTCAACCACCCCCCTCACTACACTTCGGACCCGTCTGGTGTGGAATGTATTCAGATTACCCGGCACCGCAACTTCAACGTTGGCAATGCAATCAAGTACCTGTGGCGAGCGGGGCTTAAAGCTAGCGGACGCAAGAATGGGGACCGCTCAAAGGAGATTGAAGACTTGGAGAAAGCTATCTTCTATATCAATGATGAGATCGTTCGAATTAAACTCGAATTGACACAGTTACCATTTTAGTGTAATCTGAAACTCGCATTCGGAAGTGTCTTTCTCTGGGCGGTTGTTCCAGCAACCGCCCTATTCCCCTGTAGCTCAACGGTAGAGCAGCACCCTGTTAAGGTGTCGGTTATTGGTTCGAATCCAGTCGGGGGAGCGCAAACCCGACAAGGAAGCCGAGACGGTGCAACTCTCGTTAAATAGCACCACTTAGGGACTTAGCTCACCGGAAGAGCGGGTGGCTCCAACCCACCGCGTAGGGCGTTCGACTCGCTCAGTCTCTGCTTGGAACTTGACTTACCATTCCAAATACGATAAGATTAATTTGTGAAGACATGCAGTAAGTGTAAGCAACCATTGCCACTAGACTCCTTTAGGAAGTACAGTAAGCGGCCTGATGGCAGACAGGCTTACTGCATCGAGTGCATGAAGGCGTATGATCGCATCAGATACCTTACCACTGATCGTAAGGCGCAGGCGCGAGTCAACGCAAATGCATCTATAAAGCGCAATATCGCATGGGTCGAGGCATTTCTTGTGGGCAAATTTTGTGTGGATTGTGGAACAGATGACAGAAGGGTGTTTCACTTCGACCACCTAGACCCCAGCACTAAGACAGCGAATGTAAGCGAACTCGTTTATCAATCGGTGTCAATTGCTAAAATTGAAACAGAAGTCAACAAATGTGTTATCCGGTGCGCTAACTGCCACATAATTAGAACCGGCGAACAGTTTGGTTGGCGCAACAGCTTGTGGGAAAATAGTAATCTGTCGGGTTTGGACCCTGAAGAAGTCGGAGCGTAACCGGCCAAGCTGACGCAACATAAGAGGGCATAGGCTCCTACGACACGCCTAACACAGGGTAGCGACCCACCGCTAGCTGCCGCTCTAGAGAACTGGTATATCGGTCTGACTTAGAATCAGGCGTCATTGTGGGTTCGAATCCCACGGGCGGCACCCACCAAATCTATCTGGGAGGATACGTGGAATTCACAAGCGAAATTAAAGTTGAGCTTATTCAGCACACGGGGAGCGACGAGGCGATTGCCGCTGCTGCGCGTGTGTCTACCGGCCTCGATCTGCAGGACTACACCCCTGAGCAGAACCGTGGCCTTATTAAGTACCTGATGAAGAATCGTCACGGAAGTCCGTTCGAGCATAACTCGATGACATTCCGGGCAATGGTCCCCATCTTCTGTGTGCGGGAGTGGCAGCGCCACCGCATCGGGTGGAGCTACAACGAGGTCAGCGGTCGTTACAAGAAGCTTGAGCCGACGTTCTACGTCCTCTCCGAGGAGCGTCCCACTGTCCAGTCAGGCAGCGGGGCACACCCGAAGCTCATCAGCGGTGGCCCTGTGCTGACGAAGGTGAGCAACGGCATCATGATCGAGTCGTACACGCACTCGTGGGGTGCCTATGAGAAGCTTCTGGACTTGGGCGTGGCGAACGAGGTTGCCCGTAACGTCCTCCCTGTTGGCGTCTACACTGAAATGTACGCGACGTGCAATGCCCGTTCGCTGATGAGCTTCCTGTCGCTGCGGGTCGATCACCCTGACAACACGTTCAGCACCAAGCCCCAGTGGGAGATTCAGAATGGCGCAGAGCAGATGGAAGATCACCTGAAGATGTTGTTCCCCGAGACGTGGAGTGCGTACCTGAGCAACGGACGTGTAGCTCCTTGACAATAACTAATAAGATATGGTAAAGTAGACCTATGACGCAAACGACTTCGAAGCAGCAGGGAACCACGGGTTCCCTCTTTGGAGTACGCTAAGCGCTAGGTTTCGTTGCAAAAGCCCCTCTCCGAAGTTGGAGAGGGGCTTTCTTTATTTGGATCGGTAGCTCAGAGGCAGAGCAGGGCGCTTTTAACGCTCGGGCCGGGATTTCGAAATTCCCTCGATCCACACGCCACAGTAACTCAGTCTGGTCAGAGTTCCGCCTTT
>Ga0157373_10000799_pt1 | contig 24333 bp, 16 predicted proteins | sample C65metaG_FD_113460 | JGI IMG/M metagenome (GOLD analysis project Ga0157373, IMG submission 113460) | Corn rhizosphere microbial communities from Kellogg Biological Station, Michigan, USA - C6-5 metaG | ecosystem: Host-associated > Plants > Roots > Rhizosphere > Soil | place: USA: Michigan... | reverse complement strand
TTTTTAATCGACGAACAGTCGCACCCTACATAGTTCCTGCATCCATGAGGATAAGTTAAGCCGACATCGAGGTGCCAAACCGCGCACTCATTTTGTACACTCTTGCGCAAATTAGCCTGTTCTGTGTGTTATCATATTAATGATACTTCCCTTTTTTGCAAAAGGGTTCAGACTATGTCTTCATTTTTAATTTTTATAATTTAATAGTTTATTTAATAAAATTTATTTACCTGCTATTCAACCTTTAACAGCAAAAGCTCCAATACGTCTTTTAGATGCTAAAACTGAATAGGCAGTATTTGATTTAACATTTCCTCTGAATAAGGTTGTACTTATTTTTTGGAAAGAAGAATCAATATTTTTTAGTCCTCCTTTTCAACGTAATGAATAAATTGATCGGTCAGCTCTATATCGTTTAGTTAATCTACCCTTTATTTCTATTCTAATTCCACCTAGATTTTTATATTTAATAGAATTAAATATATCTTCAGATATATTATTGCTATTATTATTCATAGTGTTTAAAACTTTGTCAAAGCTTGTTGTTTTTAGATTAGAAATAATTTTCAAATTGTTATATTTGTTTTTATAAATATCCATACTTCTTTTTACATATGTTCTTTCTTTTATAGTATTTGTTTTAGGTAGATGAGTTCTATTTAAAACTCTAGACATTTCTTTTAAACGTCTAATATTTTTTCTTTTTAATTTTAAAGCAATAATATTAGTAAATAAATCAGGATTATTAACAAAATATTTTAAATTTACAATATTATATTCTATCTTTTTATTTTTTAATATTCTAATTTTATTTAAAATATTACTTAAAACACGTAGCATATTTAATTTATTGAATTTAAAAGTATTCAAAGAATACAGTAAACTATGGCTTCTTAATTTTTTCATATGAAGTTCTAAATAACGAGCTATTAATTTACTTCATACTTTTTTTAAATAAATATATTTTAATTTTTTCAATTTATTGAAATTATCTAATTTTAATTTTAAATATAAATCTTTTCGTATAAAACTAGGAATAAATTTATATCTATTATTTAATATTACATAAATTCTATGTATAAATCTTATATTTTGTCTATATAGTCTAAAGAATTTAGTTATCAAATTTTCGTTTATAGCATAATTCATTCTTAAATACTTTTCTTTTAATATATTTTTTTCTCTGTTTAAAATATATAGAGTTATAATAATTTTATTATTAGTATGTTTAATTTCAGCATTACTTGTGAAAATTCTTCTTAAAAAATTACGTCTTCTTTTAAGTAATATAAATTTAGACATACCAGAAAATTTAGGGTTTTTAAAAAACAAATTAAAATAACTTCGTATAATCTTATTTATATTATCTGTAAAAGTAGGTATATTACTTAATATATTTTTATCAAAAGAATATATTGTATTAATTCATTCTTTAGAAAAAGAAGGTAAATACTTCGCATATCCTACTTCATCTTTTTTTACTTTAAATTTAATAATTTTTGAATTATTTTTTAAATTATGTTTAAAAATTTTATTATTATTCATAAAAAATTGAATTTATTTTATCTTATTGAACTTAAATTATAAAATTAAAAATGTTGGATAGTTAAAAGGGATTATTGTTTAATTGATTAAAAAAATCTAACATATTACTCACCCTATAGTCGTTGAACGTTTTTATCTTACTATATGTTAAAATAAAATTCGCTTCAAGTTTACTAAATAGTAATTCTTGAAATTTACCCAATTTATATTAATTATTTTCTACTTTTATAAGTAAAAAATATTATAGGACAAACATCCCTAGCGTAGCTTTTCCTATAATCCAAGATCTTTCCTTATTGTATCTTGTGATCCTATGCCCTGCTTACGCAACTGTAAGATTTGTTGATAATCAAACAGTAAGGCAGGATTTAGCCGTTGAGCTTTTTAGATGTAAACAAAGATTATTTAAAATAATCAAAAAAATATTAAAAGAACTTGTGCCTTTATAATATTTTTAACATCTCTACTTTCAATGTAGTAAAAATCCTACCTAATTTTAAATATATATATATTAGATATAGATATATTTAATTTAAAATGATCAAGAATAATTTCTTTATTCAAGATAGCAAACTAAATAATAATATATTTTTAGACACTCCTGTTTACTCTTTACAGGGTCTGTGCCCCACATAAACTGTCTCCTAGCGATAGTTTCTCACCAAGGGTACTTACTTACTATTACATAAATAAGCTGAACTAGGTTAATTTACTACTAGAAAAGAATTTTAGACTAAATTTTACTTCAGAATAAAAAATCCTAACTAGTCCTAAATTAGTTCATTCAAATGAAAAGAAAATAAAGGTTTTCCATATTTATCAATCGATTACCTTATAATCTGAAAATTGCTTAACATAATCTATAATTAGTGACAGTAAAGCTGCATAGGGTCTTCTCGTCTAACTAGAGGTAAGCTGTATCTGCACAGCTATTCCAATTTCACTGAGTCAATCATAGAGACAGCTGTTGTATCGTTACACCATTCATGCAAGACCGCATTTAACGGCCAAGGCATTTAGCTACCTTAGGACCCTCACGTTAAGGCCGCCTTTAACCGGGGTTTCCGTCGACATTAGATAGTAGTATACCTAGTTATCTCTGTTAACCAGCCGGCACCGGGCAGATCTCACACTTTATACTTAGATTTTTAATCTTTCAGCAAAGTGCTGTGTTTTAATTAAACAGTCGTACAACACTATTTCATGCTTCTTCCTTTTTACTTGATATTAATCAAGAATAATGAGCCCTCCTTATTCCGAAGTTACGGTAGTCAATTTGCCGAGTTCCTTTATGATTGTTAGCTCATTTACGCCTTCGTATTCTCTACTAGCTTACTTGTTTCAGAATCTAGGTACGGTTGTTTTCGTTATATCCTTATTCTATTGAATAATTAGTATAATCGTATTACTATTTTTCCAGTACATTTTACACTAAAATGTCGTCCTTAGTAATAAAGATTTCTCATCGTTTAAACCTTTAGATAATTTTAAACTTAGAGGCCGTTACTTAATATCATCCATAAGCTTTAGGCGGAAAAATTAAATTTTTCTTTTAGTTACTCATGTCACCATTCTCACTTGAATTTCATTCTTTAATATTTAGAAAAGATCTGTTAATTTTTGTACCTAAGAAATATTACTCTTTGTCAGTTAAAATCTCTTTCAACTTATAATAAAACTTAGAATTAAAAAATCTTTTTAAATATAATATTTACTTTTATTTAAAAAATAGAAGTCTTAGTTTAATTCAACGTTCTGCTACCCCACATAATTAAAAATTCATTTTACCTTATATGGACAAGGTTTCGGTATATTGTTTAGATCCGTTAAATTTTCGATGCTTCTACAACTTAACAAGCGCTCTGTTACGAGGTCATAAAATTATGGCTGCTTCTAAGCCTATCTCCTTGTCGACTTAAATAAAAACTTTCTTAATTTCACTTAACTAATAATTTAGGAACCTTAACTCTTGTTCTGGGCTGTTTCCCTTTTGACATACAACCTTATCATTCTATGTCTGATAATTTAACATACATCTTTGCCATTCCGAGTCTACATACTCACTGATAAAATCTTCACGATCCCCCAATTTGTACAATATAGAACAAAAACTATTAGTTTTTGTCTTGTCTGAGATTAAATTCTGTACCTGCTAAGATGTTTAATTAAATTGCCTACTATTATAGGTTTCGCAGAAAACCAGCTATCCTAGTCAGTATTGTCTTTCACTATACCTACCATAATTCTTCGGATATTTTTGCTACAATATTCCGTTCGGACTTTTATAATCCTGATTATGGTAAAATCACCAGGCTTCGGGTCTAACTTTAGATACTAATACCGTTATTTTAACGCTCGGTTTAACTACGTATTTACTCGCATCTAATGTTAACTTGGTGACCCATTATGCAAAAGGTACGTTTTTTATTTCAAACTGCTTATAAAATAACTATTTTTATTTGTTCCCTCACGGTACTCTATTCTATAGCTCATGTATTATATTTAGTCTTTGAGGAAGGTTCCCCATAGTATTCAAACTGTTTAGATACCATTTTACTTTTTAGACTTCTCCACTTTCGTTCACACTATTCATGGAATCTCTTTTGATTTCTTTTCCTAAAGTTACTAAGATATTTCAATTCACTTTGTTTATTATTAAATTTCTCTTAGAGTTTATATTATTATAATTAATTATATTAATAATGATTTCTCTTTAATACATAGCTAAAACTCCATAACTATTTCTTTGTATACTTATTTTTATACATTTAAATTATATATATCTAGTTATATTGCTTATTACTAATGCTTCTAAGTTTTTTTTTAATCGGGTTACTAAGATTCGAACTTAGGGTATCTTTCTCCCAAAGAAAGCGCTTTACCACTCAGCCATAATCCGTAAGTACTAGTTTTATAAAATTACATTTATATTAATTCAAGAGTACTTGGACTTGAACCAAGAAATTGAAGGTTGAAGCTTCCTATTTTGCCAATTAAATTATGCTCTTATAAACAGAGAATATCCGATTTGAACGGATGCAGTTTATACAACTTAATAAAACTCAAACTTACCGCCTTAAACCACTCAGCCAATTCTCTATAAGTTTTCATTTTAATTCTTTTAAGATTTGAACTTAAATTTCATTCTTATCAAAAATGCACTTTACCATTAAGTTAAAGAATCCCTAAGGAGTAAAGGATTCGAACCTTTAACAAACTGTGTGTAAAACAGACATTCTACCGTTGAATTAACTCCTCTGCAATTTTTTTGTTGTCTATAGTTATCACTATAGCACCAACCATTGCTAGCAGTAAAATAAAACTAGCCATAAATAGTCATATATTATAACTTGTGTACAATATATTACCTATAGCAGATATATGACTTGTTTCATTCATATTACTATCTCAGGAATTACTTGAAACAAACCTTGATGCATTATTATAGTCTAAATCTATAAATTGTTTATTATTTAAATTTGAATATATACTATTATTTATTCGATTGGTATAATTATTTAAAATTGCAATTGAATAAGGTAATACGTCAAATACTACAAAGTTAATTAACAATACAATAAATAGAGCTAAAGGTATACTATTAGAGTTGTTACTTTGCAACTCACTACTACGAATATTAATCAACATTAAGATAAATAAAAATAATATAGACACTGCACCTATATATACTATTAAGTAAGAAAATCCTATAAAGGTTAAACCACAGAATATAAGATAAACAGCTATAAATCCAAATAATGCTATTAGACAAATTAAAGATTGTATTGGATTTTTTGTAGTAATAACTGCTATACCCGCTCCTAAAGCAAATAAACTTAACCCATCTAAAGATTTTACATCAAACCCATTACTAATAGACTCTAGTACGGTAAATACTTCGTTCATTCCGTTTTATTTTTTTAAGTGAATTCTTGTTTTTTTTTATTTATTAAGTTTTGTAGTACAAGACTAATGCAAGAACACATACGGAAAAAAGGTGATTTGAACACCTAAGTGTATTAACACAATACATAGCAAGTATCTTACCTTACCAATGGAGATTTTTCCTGTCTAAAAGTCTCTAAGATGAATCGAACATCTATCATAGTATTAACAGTACTATGCTCTACCGTTGAGCTATAGAAACTTCATAGTATATAATACCTTTGACACTTATTTCATTGCCCATACGGAACCATACATACTCATTATGAATAAAAACAAAAACAAAAACAACAGTAACTCTAAACTAAACTAGGTTTTTATCCCAAGATGTCTACGATACTTTTCTACTTCTGCTAAGATACGAGACCCTTTTTGTATAGGACCATCTTGCAGTGCTTTTTTTGTCGCAGGGATTTGCTCATTTAAATCAGTAACATTCTCCATTGCTTCTTTATATAAAGATAATAATTTATTAGTATGAAGTTGCTTTGGTATACTTAAAGACTCATTATTTGCTAATCCTTGCATAATTTTATATTTATATTCGAGTAAATCTTCAGAATTAATTAGTCAACGTAATTTATTAATACTTTGTATACAATTGATAAAATTATCCTCAAGTACATCAACCACATGGGCTGAGTTATGTATAGCCTGGATACTTTGATCCAGTATAGAAGACTGAGATAAATAAGACAGCGATATTTCTAATACTACGCTCATTTTATTATTTTTTTTTGTGAACACGCGATTATTATATTTATTAAGTTTTGTAGTACAAGACTAAAGCAAGAACACATATAGATACTAGGGGATTCGAACACCTAACCATAATACATAGTAAGTATTTTACGCTACCAATAAATATCTTTAAATCTCACTTGATAGCTAGTACTTAATTAAGAACCTCAGTAATACATAGATATATATAAAAATAATCATACTACATCAACGAAGTGTCAGTATAAGATACCAGCTTCGTATCCTAAGTGGTGATGATCTGTTAAGTGGTATGCGTAAATTCTTCATAAAGCAACACCTAAAAAGATAGTACCGATTATAACATGGAATCCATGAAAACCTGTACCAAAGAAGAAACATGCACCAAATACACCATCACTAATTGTGAAAGAAGATACATTATATTCTATTCCTTGGAATACTGTAAATATCATTGCAAGTACTACTGTAAAAATAGATCCATATAAGGCACCTTTTCTTTCACCTTTAATTAAAGAATGGTGAGCATAAGTTATAGTAGCTCCACTTGATAATAATATTACCGTATTTAATAAAGGTAATTCAAAAGGATTAACAGGTTCTATACCCATTGGTGGTCATTGACTACCTAACTCCACTGTAGGTGTTAAAGCACTATGGAAAAAGGCTCAGAAGATAGCTAAAAAGAACATAACTTCAGATATTATAAATAATATAACACCCATGTTTAATCCTTTTTGTACAGCTAAAGTATGATTACCTAGGTATGTACCTTCAGCTATTATATCCTTAAATCAAAGTGACATAGATGAAATAACTAAGAATAAGCTGATATAAAAAAATATATAGCTATTTGAGAATAAATGCATAGCAAAAGCTGCATTTATTGTTAATCCTAACAAAGATATACTAGTATATAAAGGTCAGGGACTAGGTGATACAAGATGAAATGGATGATCTTGAAAATGACTTCTATCTAGATAGGTCATATAAGAATATTTATTTATTATTTTTTGTCTAAAATCATTTTTACAATTATAAATTATATTATAAAAGTGTTAAAATCAATTAAATGGCTAAGGACCTGAGACGCCAAGTCCTTAATGTTCGAACTAGACCAGATTCGAACCGATATCTCTTTCCGTGACAAGGAAATTCTCTACCAAATTGAGTTACTAGTTCTAGGAGACAAGAGATTCGAACTCTTAAAAGCTTTAGCTATTGAGTTTACAGCTCAACCCTTCTTACCTATAAAGGAACCCTCCTTCACAATAATCCTTCTAGGTTTATATTAGTTAAATTTTATGATTCCCGTGCAACTTCCACTACACGAACCGTATTTCGACTTTACACTAATTAGAACCACGCATACGAAGATTTTTACTAAAAGAAAACAAACTACTTATAGTTTTTACAATATAGTAAAAAAGCAAACTTATTGCGCACGTTCCTTTCAGCATGTGACGAGTGGTTAGTACCAATCCAAAGGTATATTCACCGTGTCATGGTGATTCACGATTACTAGTAATTACTTATTCATATAGTCGAATTCCAGACTACAATCCTTTTTATATCCTATTTTTTGAGATTAGCTAGAATTCACATTTTTGCATCTCTTTGTCTAGGTATATGTTGCACTTCTATAGCCCACAATATCAATGCCATTATGACTTGTCTTAATTCCTTTTAATTTCGCCAACTATTTGGAAAAAATTACTTTATCGTAAAAAAAAAATAAAGTATGGGATTTCGTTAATTTTATGGAAACCATAGTTTCACAACATTAACTGAAAACAGCCGTGCAACTCCTGTAATATATTTATTATTCAAATTGTGGTAAGGTTTTTCGTGGATCATCGAATTAAACAACATACTTCACTACTGGGGTTAGAAACGGTCTAGTGATTTCAGTTCCTGCGTTGCCACATTACTCTTGAGGTGAAATGCTTACACTTTCATTTATAGTTTGAATAAATTTATTCAACCCATGGCATTCATAATTTACTGCAAAGACTACTTGGGTATCTAATCCTTTTTGTTATCTATGCCTTCGTCCCTCAACGTCAGTTTTTACATAAAGGGCTGCCTGCGCCTTTACCGAGTCCCTTTGGTATCACGAAATTTTATCTTTCCTCCTCAAGTACTGCCCCCTTACATAGAAAACTCTAGTCTTATATTAACATTTTTACAAGATATATCGACCGTTTAGGTACCCTTTAAACCTAATTAAGATGAATAACACTAGTCTCTTACGTATTACCGCGACTGCTGGCACGCAATTAGTCAAGACGGTATATATATACTGTCATTATCAGTATATAAACAAAGCTTCATTCAAAATTAATAGAACTTTTATATTCTCGTGTTAAAAAACACATATAAAAGCTTATCACTTCTCCAAGTTGCCAGTTCAGCCGTTAGGCCATTGACCAATATTCCTCACTGCTGTACTAATATGCATTGGGATTTTTTCAGACCCAATGTGATCGATCAACCTTTCAGTTTCGACTACGAGAGTTGTAGGCTAGTTAAGCCATCACCTTAACTACTACCTGTCTCGGAAATATTCATTGTCCTCTTAAAGCGGAGAGAATTATCTCCTTTTTAATAAAGAATTTAGCTTTACTTTAAGGTCGGCGGAGAATATATTTATACTCACCTGTACACCACTTTTTAACTTAGAAAAATTAAAACGTTCGATTAGCATGTGTCAAGCACTTGGACAGCATTCAATCAGAGCCATCACCAAACTCAATTTAAAAAATATTTATTCATAACCGAAGGGTTACTAATATAATAAATATTACTATTTCATCTACGCAAGTAATAAGAGAGGTTAATAAGCTATTTATTGTTATATTCACTTTATAATAAATCCTCAAAGTAAAAAAGACCAGGTTCGCTTATTTTTTTGTATTTAGTATAATTAATTATATTATTTAGTTTCTTTAAAGATTTTTTCTTTATTTTTAATGTTTTATACAAATTTACTTTTATTGTTGTTATAACTTTCCAGTACCTCTCTATTATACATTTATTTTTCTTAAATTAAGTATTTTATTATTTTAAATTAATGTAAATCTAATCCATCTTTTATATAAGAAGATGATAATACAACAAAAACTTGTGCTTGGATAAAAGCTATAGCTAATTCTAAACCAGAAAAAGCTATAATAAATAATAAAGGTATTAATCCTAATATGAAGAATATAATTCCTGAATTCATAATATTATAAACAAATCCACTTAATATACTTAATAACATATGACCAGCTGTAATGTTGGCTGCTAATCTTAGTCCTAAAGAAACATTTCTAGCTAAGTATGATATAAGTTCTATAGTTACTAATAATGGTAATAAAGCTAAAGGACAACCTGCTGGAACAAACAAAGAAAAAAATTTTAAGCCATGTCTTTGGAATCCTAAAATAGTAGCACCTAAAACTATAGTGAAACTTAAAGCAAATGTAAGAGCAAAATGACCTGTAGAAGCAAAACTATATGGAATCATACCAATTAAATTATTTATTAAAATGAATATGAATAAAGTATATATAAAAGGAAAATAAATTTGTCCATTTCTAGGATTAATTTGATTTGTTACAATATTATGTATTGTAACATATAAAGATTCTTGAGCTATTGATCAGTTGTTACTTACTAATTTGTTATAATTAGTAGCTGTTATAGACATTATTAATATGATTAAAGATCCTACTGTTAAATAAAATCCTATGTTTGTTAAAGATAAATGTAAACTACCTCCTAAAATTTCTAAACTTAAAATGTTTCTTATTTCAAATTGATCTAAAGGACTAGTAATTTCATTAAATAAAACTAAATTATTTGAAGATAATTGCATTAACTTAAATAAAAGTTAATTATTATATATAATCTTGATAAGCTAATTGTGGACATTTAAGTCAAGGTGGAGCTGAAGCAAGCTGAGTTATTTACAATATATAAACTATTAATTATATTTTGTCTATAAACATACGAGATACGAATAAACGTACTATTCTAGGTAAAATATATTTAGATAATATATATAATATAAATACTATTAATGAAAAAGCAAAAACAATTTCATTCATATAATAAAATGGTACTAATTGTGGCATATTTATTTTATATTAAAAAGTTGATTAATACGTTTAACCGTAACAGGTAAAAAAAAAATTAGGTATATAAGTTATAATTAATACACAAATAGAAAAATATATTAATTAAAATAAACTAATATTTATAAAGAATATTCCAAAGGCGTATAATATACAAGGAATTAAGAATATAAACGCAAATAATATAGGTATTAATACAGTTCAACAGAAAGACATTAATTGGTCAAAACGTATTCTTGGAAATGAAGCTCTAACTCAAATAAATATAAATACCATAATTCCACTCTTAACTCCTAAGCTAATACCTGAAAATAATCCATCCATAGTAGGGTGAATTAGTGAATTTCTGATGTTTAAATAATCTAAAGATAATATCCAGTCAATGTCAAATATATAAGCATAAATATAATTTACTTTATCAAATAAAAATATAAGATCAAAATCTACTAAATACCCTCCTAAAAATAGAATACTTGTAAAAATACACATTATTACAATACTAGAGTATTCAGCTAAGAAAAAGAAAACAAAAATAACAGCTGCGTGTTCAGTCATAAATCCACTAACTAACTCCGATTCAGCTTCAGCTAAATCAAATGGAGCTCTATTAGTTTCTGCTACAGAACCTATGAAAAAGATTATTAATATACATAATAAAGGAAAAGCTAATCATGTTATTTTTTGAAATTGAACATTTATATTTAAATTTAAACTATTAGTTATCATTATTACAATTAGTAAAACAGAACTTAATACTAATTCATAACTTATAAGTTGAGCTGTACTTCTTAAAGAACCTAAGAAAGCATATTTACTATTAGCACTTCATCCTGCAAGTAATATACCGTAAGTAGCTAAACCAGATACAGCTAACATAAAGAATATACCTAATTCCATATCACTTATAGATAATCCAGGTCCATAAGGAATAACCGCGAAACCTAATAAAGCAAACATTAATGTTATTATAGGACCTAAGAAAAATAAGATTACATTAGCTTGAGTAGGCGCTACATATTCTTTTAATATTAATTTAAGAGCATCCGCAAAAGCTTGTAATAAACCATAATATCCTACTGCATTAGGACCTAATCTTCTTTGCATACTTGCCATTGTTTTTCTTTCCGCTACAGTTACATAGGCAACACCTAATAAAGCAGGTAATATTAAAATTATATTTTCTAAAATAGAAATTAAAGTTATATTAAATCTCATTTTTTTTTTGTAATTTTTATTAAGATTCTAAATCATTTAAATTAATAGTATTTATCCTTGTTTATTTATGCAATTAATTCAATATTTTACTTAATAACATATGTTTATTAATTTATATATGAGTTTACTAAACTAAATTTAAATGATAAAGAAGAAATAATAACCGAAAATTTTTTTTTATTTAATTAAAGATTATTAATTATTTTTATTTTACTTAAACCTCATTCCAGAATCGAACTAGAATACAAATATTAGAAGTATTTTGCTTTACCATTAAGCTAATGAGATTATCACTCATTTTTGTTAAACATATAAAATAAGAATGCTTAAATTACTGTAAATAAAAATGAGTAATCTTTTTAATTTAATTTAAATTATATAAATAGACATATTGTCTTAACTTTGTAAAGGTAAACTTACAAAAGCGTGAGGTTTAGGTGGGCTTGATAAACCTCACTCTAAACTTGTATAACATCTATTTAAATTAGCTTGTAATATATCAGTATAAAATCCAGGTGTTAATCAAGGATTTCTAGAAGAGATTTTTCCGTCTACTAATTGTTTGTAAACAATGTATAAGAATAATCAAGCTGCTATAACACTAACTATTGATCCAATACTACTAATTAAATTTCACCCTGCAAAAGCATCAGGATAATCACTGATACGTCTAGGCATTCCTTGTAAACCTAAGAAATGTTGAGGGAAGAAAGTTAAATTAACACCTATAAATAATAGTCAGAATTGTACTTTAGCTAAATTTAAATCGTAAGTTAAACCTAACATTTTAGGTATTCAGAAGTATCAACCAGCAAACATTGCAAATACAGCACCTAAACTTAGTACATAGTGGAAATGAGCAACTACATAATAAGTATCATGGAAAGCAATATCTAATGAAGCATTAGCTAATACAACACCACTTAATCCTCCAATTGTAAACATAAATACAAAACCTAATGAAAATAACATTGAAGGTGTCATTTTTATAGATCCTCCATAACATGTAGCTAATCAAGAAAATATTTTTATACCTGTAGGAACAGCTATAATTAGTGTAGCTGCAGTAAAGTATGCTCTTGTATCAACATCTAAACCTACAGTATACATATGATGACTTCAAACTATAAATCCTAATATACCAATAGACATCATAGCATAAACCATACCTATGTAACCAAATATAGGTTTGTTAGAATTAACTGATATAGTTGTACTAATTATACCAAATGCTGGTACAATTAAGATATAAACTTCTGGATGACCAAAAAATCAGAACAAGTGTTGAAATAATATAGGATCCCCACCTCCTGCTACTTCAAAGAAAGAAGTATTAAAGTTTCTATCTGTAAGAATCATAGTTATACCTCCTGCTAATACAGGTAGTGATAATAATAATAATATAGCTGTTATTACAACTGCTCATCCAAATAATGTTAATTTATGTAATCTTATACCTGGAGTTCTCATATTAGCGATAGTAGTTATAAAGTTTACTGCACCTAATAAACTACTTACCCCTGATAAATGTAAAGCAAAAATAGCTAAATCTACACTTGGTCCACTATGACTTTGTAAACCAGATAGAGGAGGGTAAAGAGTTCAACCTGTACCCACTCCACCTTCTATACAAGCAGATAACACTAATAAAATTAAACTAGGTGGTAGTAATCAAAAACTTATATTATTTAATCTAGGAAAGGCCATATCAGGACCTCCTACCATTAAAGGCATTAAAAAGTTTCCAAATCCTCCTATTAAAGCAGGCATAACCATAAAAAATATCATTAAAATAGCATGAGCTGTAACAATACTATTATATAATTGATTATTTCCAATAAATTGTACACCAGGACCACTAAGTTCTAATCTAATTAGAACTGAAAAAGCAGTACCTAATAAACCTGAAAATAATGAAAAAATTAAATATAAAGTCCCTATATCTTTGGCATTCGTTGAAAGAAATCACCTTTCGGTACCTATAGACATTTCAGACTTTAATAGGTTATTTTCTTTAATTCGACTAACCAAAAAAAGAAAAATAACTATCAATAAAAATCAGTATAATTTATAATCGTAATATATTTTTGTACTATTACAAAAAATCGAGTTAATTAGGGTTAAGGATATAATTAGTCATCTCCACCACCAATCTCAGGTCCAGATTCCTCCATTATACCCACAGCTAAATCCATAGGACTTTCTAAGTCTGCTGTTAAATTTTCCATAACTTCTTTTTTTTGCGATCTAGATTTATGTATTTCGTCATTTAAAAGTGATTTTCTCTTATCGATATAATCTTGTAAAGTTGGATCCTTCTTATCAATTAAATTGAAAATAGGATCTAGAGCTTGAGAATTTTCGGGCATTATCTCTTTTAATTTAAGATTTGTCTTAAGGTCCTCATTAAGAAGTTCCAGATGCTTAATTTTTTCTTGGGTAATTTTCTTATGACTAGAGCTAGAAATTAATAGAGCTTTCTCCATATAAGCTATACATTTCTCACCCTTAAACTCTTCTTCTAACTCCATTCAGTTCTGATCACGTTTTTTTTCTAGGGCTTCTATTTTTTCGTTATATTTTTCGATAGCTTCCCGGTGTCTTTTTAGTGAAGATTCAGGTCTACCTGCAGTACCTTGAGCACTATCTAGAAAATTCTCTATTTTTTCCTGAGTTTTCCATACACCGGTAACTTGGTCCCTAAGATTATTTAACTTAGTGGACCCAAAATCGTCATTTATTCACTTTTCCTTAAAAAATTTTTCATCTTTACGGAAAGAAGCTAAGAATTTTTGGTGATCTGAAAAGTTGAAGTTACTTAATTTATCGAGTCTGTCTCCTGATATTCCAGAAGGCCTATTAGAACTCGAATACTGTCTTATACCTATTGTATAACAAAGGTAATTCTGGTTAGTTATTTTAATAACTAAGTATCTCATATTGTAATTTAAAAATCGGATAGTAGCGAAGCGTTTTTGATCAGATTCCTCTCATCAGTACCAATCCTGTGTTTTAAGAAAATATTATACGAAGGATGCTAACCATTTTTTAATATCCAAGATCCTCACGGGACCTTCTTGCCTAAAACAGATTGTTTTGTACTAAAGTAATTAATAGAAACTAAGTTTAGTTACTGTAGGACGTCTTGGCAGGTGTCTTAGAAGTAAATATTGGTGTCATATTCTTAGTTTAACCCTAGAAATTGCGAAAAATTTTTCCTACAAAAATTCAAATATTTATATCAAATTTATCAAAGATATTTTATTATAAATTAATATATATATATATTGCTTGCTTCTTATTTGTTCTAATTTTTTTTTTTCAAATCTAGAATATTTTAGTTATAAATTTTTGTATGTTCTTATAAAAAAATAAACAAATATGTCTATATCCATATTTTTTTAATATAGGTTGTTTTTATTTAATATTTTTTTAGAACTTCTACTTCTTCACCTTATAAATAAGGAAACTTAATTAAGACAAAGAATAATAAAGTAAATTTGTTTTATTTTATCTTAAAAGAAGTAATTAAATACAATGTAATAAAATTTAGTCCTTACCTTAATTATATAAATAAAGTTTTAATTATAAAATTAATAGAGCTATGGAGGAATCGAACCCCTATACTTAAGATTTGCAATCAAAGTGTATAACCATATACAAACACAACCCTTAACTTTATTTAGCATAAAAATTTGACTTGTTACAGATACTTCTATGAAAAACAAAGTTAATTATTAGTATAATTACTTATATTATATATAAATTTGCATTATATAAAATAGACAATTTATTGAAGAATAATGAATTGAACTTAAAGGTAAGTCCTATTATCTCGTTATAAATTACATAAACTAAAGAAACAAAAAACTTTATTTCTTACATTACTTTATTTCTATTTTACTTATTTACACGTGCTATATCTACCAATGTATTTTCAATGATACTAGCTAAAGGTATAAATACTAAGAAAGTTAAGAAATATATAACAGTAGCTATTTGTCCTAATTCTATATAAGGTGTTTCTACATGTTTGGCACCTAATACCATTAATATTAAGAAATCAGTTACAAAGAAAAAGAATACAAATTTAGTTATTAATCTAAACTGTAAACCTTTAGTGTTTCCTAAATCTGTTATAGGTAATATTGTAAGAATTATTAATGCACTAAACATAGCGATAACACCTAAAAGTTTATTAGGTATAGATCTTAAAATAGCATAGAAAGGTAAAAGATATCATTCAGGTACTATAGCAGGTGGTGTTTGCATAGGGTTACCCATTATATAGTTATCACTATCACCTAAGACATTTGGCATAAAGAATACAAATATACTTAAACCTAAAATAAAAATAAATATAGTAATTAAATCTTTAAATAAGTAATAAGGTGCAAAAGGAATTCTATCATAATAACCTGGTACTCCTAAAGGATTACTAGATCCTACTGTTTCTCCTAATGTAATTAAATGCATTAAGACTAATGCAGCTAGTACGAAAGGTAAAACAAAATGTAAAGCAAAGAATCTATTTAATGTTGCATTATTTACTGAAAAACCTCCTCATATAAATTCAACTATATCTTGCCCTATTCATGGTATGGCACTAATTAAATTAGTGATAACTGTAGCTCCTCATAAAGACATTTGTCCATAAGGTAAAACATAACCTAAGAAACCTATACCCATCATTAATATTAAAATGATAGTACCTATAACTCATGTTAATGTTCTTGGAGCTCTATATGATCCATAATATAAACCTCTTCCTATATGTAAATATACTAAGAAGAAAAAAGCAGATGCTGTGTTACTATGTAAATAACGTATTAATCATCCATTGTTTACATCACGCATAATATGTTCTATAGAATTAAAAGCTTCTAACACATTAGGATTATAGTGCATAGCTAAAGTCACACCTGTAACTATTTGTATACCTAAACATATAGCTAATAATGAACCAAAATTTCATAAATAACTTATATTACTAGGTTGAGAGTGATCTATTAAATATGAATTTAATAATTTCAATAAAGGATGACTTTTTAATAATCTCATTTAATTTCGTTTTATTCTTTTTTATTTTCATATTTATGCCCTATATCAATATATTTTGACATAATTATTTTTTTTTTCATTTTACTGCTACATTTAGCATATTTATTTTTAATTTTTTAATGACAGATGTATAGTTAAATAAATTTTATCTAGGAGGAATACCTCTACTATACTCTCATTTTCCATTTCTGTCATTTAGTTTATTATATTTATTATTTAACTTTTCACGATTTATCTTGTTTTAATAACGTACCACTATTAATTAATATTATTATAAAAGTCAAGAGGTTTATATTTAAACTATCTACATTTAAATCAACAAAACTAAATAAAGACAATATAGTACAAACAGAAACTAATATGTATACAGCATAATCAGTTACTACTCCTTTACTTACAAGAGATACATTTTTACTAATTTTATTTAATATACTTCATATACCATATGGACCTATTCATTCAACACTTCCTTTATCTAAAATTTTTGTAGTTTTTCCTCCTATATTTAATATGGTATTTACAATATAATTATTATAAAAGAATTCTATAAGGAAACGTTGATTGAAAAAACCAAAAATATAATAACCTAATTTAGAAAGTTTAAAATTAGTTATTACATTACCCATAAATTCAGGGTATATTACAGCTAATATAGAAAATAAAACAGTTAATATAAACGGAATTAATTTAAATAAAGTAGGAACACCAAACTCAGTATTTATTAATATTTCATGCATAGGATGAATAAATATACTATTATCTACAAAGAATCCTGAACCTAAACCTATATAAATATCTTTAGTTAAATATCCAAAATATATAGAAAATATAGCTAAAACTACTAAAGGTAGACTTAAGAATATATCACCTTCATGTGCGTTTTTATAATAATTTACAGATCCATTAGGATTAGTTAAGAAAGTTAAATAAATAACCTTTACTGAATATAATGTAGTAAATATAGCACCAATAACTGCTATAAAATATACATTAATACTGCTAAAGAAATACTGACCATAAGCAGACTCTAAAATAAAATCTTTACTATAAAAACCTGTCATGAAAGGAAATGCTACTAAACTAAGACTTGCTATTAATATAACTGTATATGTTAAAGGTAAAAATGATATTAATCCCCCATATTTTCTTAAATCCTGATTATCACCAACTGCGTGTATAACTGCACCTGCTCCTAAAAATAACAATCCTTTATAAAAGGCATGATTCATTAAATGAAATATAGCTATATTATATGAAGATAAACCTATTGCAATAACCATCATACCTAACTGACTCATAGTTGAATAAGCTATAATTTTTTTGATATCTTGTTGGAACAATCCTATTAAAGAACTGAATACAGTAGTAACAGCACCTAGTCATAAACAAATTAATAATACAGTAGAACTGTACTCAATTAAAGGAGATGAACGTATTAATAAATAAACACCAGCTGTAACCATAGTAGCAGCGTGTATTAAGGCAGATACAGGAGTAGGACCTTCCATAGCCATAGGTAATCAAATATGTAAACCTACTTGAGAACTTTTAGCCATAGCACCTATTAATAAACATATACCTATTAATGTAATTATATTTTCATTAATATAAGGTGCTAATGAAAATACAACATTATAGTCTAAGTTACCTAAAGCTCATAAAAGCATAAACATACCTATTATAAGTAAAGCATCACCAACTCTATTTGTTAAAAATGCAGCTAAAGAACTTTGATTAGCCGCAATTCTAGTAAATCAGAAACTAACTAATAAATATGAACATACACCCACACCTTCTCATCCTACAAACATTACTAAATAATTATCACCTGTAACTAAGATTACCATCATAAAAGTAAATAAACTTAAATAACTAAAAAATCTTTGATTGTGCGGATCATGACTCATATAACCTATAGAGTAGAAGTGTACTAAACTACTAATTATTAAAACTGGTATCAACATTGATACAGTTAAACTGTCAAATTTAAAATTTCACATCATGTTAAACAACTCACTGTCTAATCATGGAAATAAACTTACAGATACAGGATTGTTGTTAAATCCTACTTCTAAGTAGCTAATAATAGCTAATATTGTTGTAATAATTAAACTAGTACAACTTAAAAAACGACCACCTGTCACTCCGATTTTTCTACCAAAAAAACCAGTTACTATTGATCCTAATAAAGGTAAAATTATTATACTTAAATACATTATTGATATTCTATTGCAATACTTCCTCTTAATCTATAAAAAGCAACCAGTATAGCTAATCCTATTGCAGATTCAGCTCCTGCTATAACTATTATATAAACAGCATAAGTTTGCCCTATTATATCATCTAAATTTAAAGAACTTACCAATATTAAAAACGTAATAGATAATAACATTATTTCTATAGAAATAAGCATTAATATTATATTTTTTCTATTAAATATGAATCCTAAGATTCCTATTAAAAAAAGTACTAAAGTTAAACTCACTATTTTTTTTTTTATTTTTCAAATTATTCTATATTTTTATTAACTCTTTAACAAGAAAGAAGTTAATTTAAAATATATCCTATACTAAGCTAGAATATACTTTAAAGAGTATTGTAGAGTTGAACTACAATTTAAACATCCGTAGTGCTTTATTTTACCATTAAATTAATACTCTCTACTAAATTCATTTCTGAATTTAGTATCCATAAATATTTTATTTCTATTATATGAATTTATTATATAAAAGTTTTAAACATTATATAATCATGTTAAAAAATTAGGTAAACTTACTGACTCTATTACTATAGGCATTGAGCTATGTAATATACCACAGATTTCAGAACATTGGCCATAAAAGACTCCTTCTCTATTTATGTATGTAGAAAATTGATTTAATCTTCCAGGATAAGCATCACATTTAATACCTAAAGCGGGACAAGCATATGAATGTATAACGTCTCCTGATGTAACAATAAATCTGATATTTGTAGATTCCGGTACAATTACTCTGTTATCCACTTCTAACATTCTTAATCCTCCTTCTTCAAGATCTGAATCCGGTACGATATAAGAATCAAATTCAATTAGTTCATCACTAGAATCTAAAAAGTCAGAATACTGGTAACTTCAATATCACTGATGTCCTTCAGCAATTATAGACATTGAAGGGTCAATAACTTCATCCATTAAGTATAATAATCTAAAAGAGGGGAAAGCTATTAAAATTAAAACTACTGCTGGAGTTATTGTTCATATTAATTCAATAGTTGTACCATGATTTAAATATTTATGACTGATTTGTGTTTTAGAATAGATAAAATTAATCACAGTAGAAAACATAATTCAACCTACTGTAAATAATATTAATACTAAATAAAACATTATACTGTCATGTAATTCTACTAGTCCTTCCATTTGGGGACTAGCACTGTCTTGGAAATAGACACCTCAAGGTGTAGGTGCGTCCAAGTTTACAAAACTGTTAAAAAATAAACTCATAAAAAAAAGTAAAAGTCTGATTTCTATCCTTTAAATAGAATTAATAAAAAAAAAGATAGTTTCTTTAGTCTATATATACTATCAAAATATAGTTGTTTTATAAAACAAATTTTATTTTATACAACATATAATAGCAATAAGGCCATCATAAGAGCAAATAAGGCTGTTGCTTCAGAGAAAGCAAATCCTAATATAGAATAAGAAAATAATTGATTTTTTAAAGAAGGATTTCTTGCTACTCCTAAGATCAAACATCCAAATACGACACCAATACCTACTCCTGCACCTGCCAGTCCTACAGTAGCTAAACCTGCCCCTATTAATTTTGAAGATTCTAACAAAAAAAAATTTTGTTAGTTAGTGAAATGCTTTAAATATTAACATTATGATCCAATTTCGTAATTTACGGATAGCTGATCCGCATTATTTAGGTATATACCACAAAGTTTGATAATTAAGTTTGTAGTCTATTTGTTTTCTACAAATTGACTTATAAAATTTTTAGATTTTAAATAATAGCTAGAAGATTGTCTACTATCTATTTTTAAGGCGCTTTTTCCTAATTCAAAGACAAAACCTACTGTTATGATACCAATAAATAAAAGTACAATGATTAGTCCATATATACCATTTTCATAACTACTAAGACCAAAAGGGAAAATAACTAAAATTTCTAAATCTAATAATAGATATACTAAGGCAAAAATAAAGAATTTTACACCAAATTGAGTTCTATTTTGACCTAAGAAACTGTGAAATCCACATTCAAAAATACTATATTTTTCCTGGTAAGGATTATGAGGTGCTAATATAAAATTAAGTGCTAAAAAAAGTAAAGTAATTATAGACACTAAAATAAAAAGAAAAGTTATACTGCTCATTTAATTATTAAATAATATTTGTACCAATATGGTACCCATACTTAATCATTCTTTATTCATAAATAAAAATAATAATATTATTAATGTTATGTTTGAAATTATAAAAGAAATTGGACTCGAGATATTTACATGCTGGATAGCATAGATTTTGTTATCTATCCCTGAAATAGAATAATTATTCTTGTTTTCAATTTTAGATTCTATACTATCAGGTAAGCTGAAAAACATTTCTTTTATAATTGTTAAATAATATATACCACCTATTACACTAGTTAATATAGCAACTAAAGACAAGAATACAAGACCACTATCTAAAGCTGCACTTAAAACCATCTGTTTAGCAAAAAATCCTACTAAAGGAGGTATACCTACAAAAGAAAAGATAGTTATACTTAAACTCAGACTTAAAATAGGATTTATAAAAAAATAACCTTTCAATTGATTTACTAATTGAATAGGGGAATTACTTTTTTCTAATAGTTTTTGATGTTCTTTATTTTCAATTGTATAATAATACAATGTATAACCAATAGCTAATAGTATTATAAAAGCATTTAAATTACTTATAGTATATTGAGTAAGATAAAATATAAATGCTTGAGTTGATTCTACTGTAGATATCCCTAAAGCCAATAATATAAATCCTACATGAGAAATAGTACTATAAGCAAATAGTCTTTTTATTCTGAATTGAGTTAAACCGACAACAGTTCCCACAACTAATGAAAATAAAGAAGTAATTAATAAAACATATGTTCAGTTGTTAGAAAAATTATTTTTAGTGTAGTAAACTATTTGTAATAATAATATAAATATAGATATTTTTGCTATTATAGCTACAAATGTAGTAACTACTGTTGGTATTGCATCATATACATCAGGAGATCAGAAGTGAAATGGTGCTGCACTTACTTTAAATAAAAATCCTATTACAAATAATATAAGAGACATGTTAATAAAATTAGGTTTATATCATAAATTATTTAAAGTAAGATCACTTATATTTGTTATTATATAAATATTATCTAAACTTGTACTACCTGTATTAGAATATAATAATGCTGTACCTAATAATATAAAACATGAACTTAATCCTCCTAATAAAAAGTAAATTAATCCACCTGTCGTCGATAATTCTGAATTTCTGTATATAGTACTTAATATATATAAACCATAACTTTGAAGCTCTATAGCTAAAAAGATTGATATCAAGTCATTAGTTGAAATTAATAAAACAGCTCCACTAACAATAAACAATATTATTAAAGGATATTCTACTATTTTAAATTGGTTAGATTTTTTTCCTAAGTTTATATAGTTGTGAACAATTTTTATTTTCGCTGGATAAAATGCAGTTAAAGTTAATATTAATCCTGAAATTAAAAATATAAATACATGAAATAAATTATTTAAATTTGTATAAAGTAATAAACCTCCATGTAGACCTATTGCTTTATTTAATATGTTAGCTGTAGCATAAGAAATTAATCCGCAGTAAAACAGACTAACTAAACTTACTCTGTTATAAAGAATAGCCATATCTCGTCGTAAATTCACGGCATTTGAAAGTAATATAAATAGAATAGAAAGTATTAACATTAGCCTGGTATAAGATTTGAACTTATATAAACAACGTATGAGATTGCTATTTTAACCATTAAACTAACCGGGCGAAAAATATATTGTTATATCTGTTAAGGGTGAAAATTAGGATTCGAACCTAAAACCAACTATGCCACAAATAGTTACTCTACCTATTGAGCTATGTCCACCTTAATTATCATAGAGTGATTCGAACACTCAACCTCGAATACCAAAAATTCATGATCTACCTATTGATCTATATGATATTTTTAGAACTAAAGAACATAGAACATTAGATTTACAGATAATACGACTTGAACGTATAAGGTTTTCACCACTCTGGCCTAAACAGAGCCTGTTTTCCAAATTTCAGCATATCTGTTTTTTATAAACCATATTGTTCATAGAGTTTTATACTAAAAAAAATATAAGACTTATAGGATTCGAACCTATATTTTGATGATTAAAAGTCATATGTATTTACCATTATACTAAAGTCTCTTTATACATTTGATTATGTATAAATAAAAGGCTAAAGCCAGTTATAAGAAATTTAGAGTTTACTTATTTTCTCTATAAAGTTATTAAATAATAACTAAAATATTCTCTATTTTAATATATTTTACTTTACTATGATCTTCTTCCTATATGACGTAAACATTTTAAAGCTAATTGTTGGTCATCGTCATTTAACAAATTAAAAGTACTTTTGAAATGCCTTCTATTATATGGAGTTACAAGGTAATCCAATTTATCATTATCATAACGTCCACAATATTTATTACAGATATGATCTATACTTGCCATCTCCATTGAAAAATTGTCCAACCATGCTATTTGTACAGAGTTATGTAAACATCTTGTAAACTCAGAGTTCAACTTAAGATTCTCTAGAAGTTCTCACAATTCATATTTGAATTTTAAATCTATATTTGTATCTATATGTATTTCTTCGTCATTTCAAGATTTTAATGATTCATGCAAAAATCTCTTTGAGTTAGCTAAGATAAATAAGTCATTATTTGTACCATATCTGAATACAGTAAAAGTGCTTAAAGGATAATCAAACACCTCTTTAGAACCTTGTAATGATTCAGGATATTCAAGAATACTTTTATAAATGTCTTCTTTATAATTCTTTGATAGTATTAATCTATCTGAATCATTATACTCATTATTACTAAAAAATCAATCTCTTTCACCAAATCATGATACTATACACTGCAACGCTGTATTTAAACTAGTATAAACAAGTCTAACACTACTATTTATAGGTAGAGAGACCCATTTATGTATATCTACTGTATAATTAGGTACAGGATTATCAATATTATTATATTTAGTTAAACTTGATGCTTTATAACTTATACTTGATATAGGTTTAACTAAAGTAGAGATTCTTAAGCTATTTAAATCGGAAATATTTATATCTAGTTGTGTATTTAGTTCTTGTATACCCGTTGAAATATTATTAGCATCTATAGTACTTTCAGCATATAGGAGACCAGCTCCACGACGTGTTGAAGGAGTAGAAGCTAGAGTCATACTACCCTCACCATTTTGTTCAAGGATAAAACCAAGCTTTTTTTCTTGATTATTATAAAAAAACTTTAGGCTAGTATCTTCATTAATCTTAGCTGCTAAATCAGAATTTCAGGCTTCTAAGATATTCTTTGGTCAAATTACTCGCGTATTTGCTAGAATTTGCTCTGCCAAATTTACAGGTAAATTTGATTTTAATTTAATTAAGTTAAACATATCAAAATCGTGAAGTTTA
>Ga0157373_10000793_pt1 | contig 24394 bp, 25 predicted proteins | sample C65metaG_FD_113460 | JGI IMG/M metagenome (GOLD analysis project Ga0157373, IMG submission 113460) | Corn rhizosphere microbial communities from Kellogg Biological Station, Michigan, USA - C6-5 metaG | ecosystem: Host-associated > Plants > Roots > Rhizosphere > Soil | place: USA: Michigan... | reverse complement strand
ACAGCACCAGGCCGAAGCCGAAGCCGAGTTTGCGATTGACGCTTACGTTTCCCAGACTCTGGGCAAGCCACCGGAACATGCTGATACTCCCTTGAGGGACCAAATTGGTTTTATGGGGAGCTATATCGGCAGCTTGGGCGGAATCTGTAGGACTTTAGCGGCGGGGGGATCAGAACAGTCTTGCGAGCAACGCCGTCACCGCGGTCTCGACCCGCAGGATCCGTTCGCCCAGTTGCACCGGTTGCAGGCCGGCCTTGCCCAGCAGGTCGATCTCGTAGGGAATCCAACCACCCTCGGGGCCAATCGCCAGCGTGACCGGTTCCGTCAGCGCCCGGGGGCAAGGCGGATGATCGCCAGGGTGGCCGATCAGGCCCAGAGTGCCACTGACGATGGCCGGCAGGCGATCTTCAACGAAGGGCTTGAAGCGTTTTTCGATGATGATCTCCGGCAGCACACTGTCCCGAGCCTGTTCCAGGCCGAGGATCAATTGTTCGCGGATGGCCTCGGGCTCGAGGAAGGGCGTCTGCCAGAAGCTCTTCTCGACGCGATAGCTGTTGACCAGCACCACGCGCGGTACGCCCATGGTGGCAATGGTCTGGAACACCCGCCGAAGCATTTTCGGCCGCGGCAGGGCCAGTATCAGTGTCAGCGGCAGCTTGGCCGGCGGCGGTTGGTCGAGGGTCACTTGCAGTTCGGCTTCGCGCGCTTCCAGGCGCAGTACCTGGGCCGTGCCCATTAGCCCGCCGATGCGTCCGACCCGCAGGCTGTCACCGACGGCGCTGCGATGGACTTCCTGCATGTGGGTCAGGCGGCGATCGCTCAGGACGACCCGGTCCGGGCCGATGAAATCGGCCTCTTCGAGCAGCAGCAGGTTCACGGTTGGGTCGCAGGCGGCTGGTCGTTGTGATCATCGGCCGTTTCAGTTTCCGGCTCTTCGCTACGTTTACGCACCAGGCCGCCGAACAGCACGCCGATCTCGAACAGCAACCACATCGGTACCGCCAGCAGGGTCTGGGAGAAGATGTCCGGCGGGGTGAGGATCATGCCGACCACGAAGCAGCCGATGATCACGTACGGACGGATCTTCTTCAGGTATGTAACGTCGACCACGCCGATCCACACCAGCAACACTACCGCCACGGGGATTTCGAACGCCACGCCGAAGGCGAAGAACAGCGTCATGACGAAATCCAGGTAACTGGTGATGTCGGTCATCATCTCTACGCCGGCCGGGGTGGCGGCGGCGAAGAACTTGAAGATCAGCGGGAACACCAGGAAATAGGCGAAGGCCATGCCGGTGTAGAACAGCAGGATGCTGGAAACCAGCAACGGCACGGCGACGCGTTTTTCATGCTTGTACAGGCCCGGGGCGATGAAGCCCCAGATCTGGTGCAGGATCACCGGGATCGCCAGGAACAGCGAGACCATCATCGTCAGCTTCAACGGTGTCAGGAACGGCGACGACACATCGGTGGCGATCATGGTCGCGCCTGCCGGCAAATACTGGCGCAGGGGCGTTGAGACGAAGGTGTAGATCTGCTGGGTGAAGGCGAACAGCCCGGCGAAGATGATGAAAATCGCCGCCACGCAACGCAGCAGGCGGGTGCGCAACTCGGTGAGGTGCGATACCAGCGGCATCGGCTGATCGTTCTCTGGGATATTGCTCATGATGCTCGCGGCGGCTGTGTGGGGTCGTTGGGGGCCGGTGTCGGCGCCGTTGGGGCTGTCTCTACTGGCGCGACTGGCTCAGCCGGCACCGCAGCGGGCTCCGCCACCGGCACCTGGGGCGCCGTTGCCTGTTCGGCCGTGGGCTGGACCGGTGTCGGCTCCTGCTGGGTCGGCGCGAGGATCTTGCGCGCCTCCTGTTCCAGGGACAGGATGTGTTCGTTGTGAAGTTGCCGACGGATTTCGTCGGCACCGATTTCACGTTCAACTTCCTGTTTGATCGCATTGAAGCTGCGCTTCAGACGCCCGATCCATAGACCGGCGGTGCGCGCAGCACCCGGCAGGCGCTCGGGGCCCAGCACCAGCAGGGCGACGAGGCCGACGAGCAGCAGTTCAGTGAAGCTGATCCCAAACATTAGTCAGTGCTCACGAGTCTTTGCGGGTCGGCTCTTCGACTTTCTGTGCCTGCACATCGATGGTGTGCGGCGCATTCACAGGTTGTGCTGCCTGAGGCTGTACGGGCTGGGCCGGCGGCACAGGCTGGGCAGGGGCTGCCGTCGGGTCGGCCGGCTTCTCGTCGTCGTTCATGGCTTTGCGAAAGCCCTTGATCGATTCGCCGACATCGGTACCCAGGTTCTTCAGTTTCTTGGTCCCGAACACCAGCACCACGACAACCAGGATGACGATCCAGTGTTTCCAGTCAAAAATACCCATGTGGCTATTCCTCTCGATAGTTGATCAGGCGGACGGGCGCGAGGCCTTTTCGACGTGCCCGGACAGACCGAAGCGACGGTCCAGTTCATCCAGTACAGCCTGTAGGTGCTGCCCCAGTTGAGCCAGCATGACCAGGCTGTGGAACCACAGATCGGCGGTCTCGTAGATCACGTCGCTGCAGTCGCCGCTGAGAGCGGCGTCCTTGGCGGCGATGATGGTCTCGACCGATTCCTCGCCGACTTTCTCCAGAATCTTGTTCAGGCCCTTGTGGTACAGACTCGCGACATAGGAACTGTCGGCCGCTGCGCCTTTGCGCTCTTCCAGCACCTGGGCCAGGCGGGTCAGGGTATCACTCATGGGTATGTCCTGAATAAATGGCATGCGGGTCTTTGAGCACCGGATCGACGGTTTTCCAGTCGCCGTTCTCGAAGACACGATAGAAGCAGCTTTGACGGCCGGTGTGACAGGCGATTTCACCGACCTGTTCGACCATCAGGATGATGACGTCGCCGTCGCAGTCCAGGCGCATTTCATGCAGATGCTGCACGTGGCCGGACTCTTCGCCCTTGCGCCACAGCTTGCCACGGGAACGTGACCAATAGATGGCGCGGTTCTCGCTGGCGGTCAGGGCCAGGGCTTCGCGGTTCATCCAGGCCATCATCAGGACGCGCCCGGTCTTGTGATCCTGGGCGATGGCCGGCACCAGGCCGTCAGCGTCCCATTTGATTTCGTCCTGCCAGTTTTTCATCTTCGACTCCGACCATGGGCCTTGCACCTCAACTCGGTGGGCCCAGCGTTGAAACAGTGTGCCAGTGCGAACCGGTGCTGGCTATCGACGAACGACCAGATACAAACCAACGATCACCATCACGGCGGCAGGCCAATGCCCCAGTTCGCTCAACGGTCCGCCGGCTGCCAGTACAGCGCCGCCACCCAGGTGCGCGGCGCCGAGCAGACGCAGCAACCAGTCGTCCTTGCGACGTTTCCACGGGGGGGCGGGGTCCTGGGCGTGGGGCTGGGACATGCGTTCGAGCAGGTCCCGGGTCATGTTGGCCAGGTGCGGAATCTGTTCGAGCTGGCTCTGCACGTTGCCCAGCAGGGCCTTGGGGCTGACGCGTTCGCGCATCCAGCGTTCGAGGAAGGGCTGGGCGGTGTTCCACAGGTCCAGGTCCGGGTACAACTGGCGACCGAGGCCCTCGATGTTCAGCAGGGTCTTCTGCAACAGCACCAGCTGCGGCTGAACCTCCATGTTGAAGCGACGCGCAGTCTGGAACAGGCGCATCAGCACCTGGCCGAAGGAAATATCTTTTAACGGTTTTTCGAAGATCGGCTCGCACACGGTGCGGATCGCCGCTTCGAATTCGTTGAGCTTGGTCTCGGCCGGTACCCAGCCTGAGTCGATGTGCAGTTGTGCGACGCGGCGGTAGTCGCGTGTAAAGAATGCGAACAGGTTGCGGGCCAGGTAATCCTGGTCTTCGGGCGTCAGGCTGCCGACGATGCCGCAGTCGATGGCAATGTATTGCGGGCTCCACGGCTGCACGGTGCTGACGAAGATGTTGCCGGGGTGCATGTCGGCGTGGAAGAAACTGTCGCGGAACACCTGGGTGAAGAAAATCTCCACGCCACGCTCGGCGAGCATTTTCATGTCGGTGCGCTGGTCGGCCAGGGTCGCCAGGTCGGTGACCTGGATGCCGTAGATGCGTTCCATCACCAGGACCTTGGGGCGGCACCAGTCCCAATAGACCTGCGGCACGTACAGCAGCGGCGAGCCTTCGAAGTTGCGGCGCAACTGGCTGGCGTTGGCGGCCTCGCGCAGAAGGTCGAGTTCGTCGTAGATGGTCTTCTCGTAATCCAGCACCACGTCGACCGGGTGCAGCAGGCGTGCATCGGCGGACACTCGTTCGGCGGCGCGGGCGAGGATGAACAGCCACGCCAGGTCCTGGGCGATGACCGGCTTGAGGCCCGGGCGGATGACCTTGACCACCACTTCTTCGCCGCTCTTGAGCTGCGCGGCGTGAACCTGGGCCACGGAGGCCGAAGCCAGGGGCTCGACATCGAAACGGCTGAAGACTTCATGGATCTTCTTGCCCAGTTGCTCCTCGATCAGGGCCACCGACAGTTTGGAATCGAACGGTGGCACGCGGTCTTGCAGCAGCATCAGCTCATCGGCGATGTCTTCGGGCAACAGGTCGCGGCGGGTCGAGAGGATCTGCCCGAACTTGATGAAGATCGGTCCCAGGTCCTGCAAGGCCAGGCGCAGGCGGGCGCCACGGCTCAGGTCCAGCGTTCGCCGGGGGAACCAGCGCCACGGCAGCGCGAAGCGCAGTGCCAGGAGAAACCAGGGCAGGGGCAGGGCGAACAGCAGGTCATCGAGGCGGTAACGGATCACGACGCGCTGGATGCGCAACAAACGGCGGACGGCAAGCAGCTTCATGCGTTATCGCTTGGTTTCAAGGGATCGGGAAAGGCGCTCGAAACGCGCCTCGAGACGTTCCAGATCAAGTTTGATCTGGTCCAGTTCATTAAAACGAGCTTCGGCTTCGCGTTTTCCTACGAGCGTACGCGATTCTTCGGCCAGGTATTCACTCAGATTCTGCCCCAGGCTGGCGAAGCCCTGCCGATACCAGCGCGTGCGGCTGCGCAAATGGCCGCTGATCAACTGGGTGGCCACCGGGCCGAGCCAGCGGGACAGCTCATACTCCCAGTCCAGCTCCAGGTCCTGCAGGATGGCCGCCAGGTCCAGCAGCACACCGCTGTCGCCTTCGAGCTCGACGTCGGGGCTATGCAACACCGCCGTCTTGTCTTTGCTCAGGGCCAGGTTCAGCAGGCTCGACGCCGGGGCGCGCAAGGTGCAATCGGCCTCGGCTTCCCAATGGGAAGCGAGCATCAGGCCTTCGTCGCTGGGCAGGATGAACAACTGCAGCGCCGGGCTTCGGCAGTCGACGGCAATCACCTTGCTGCCCAGATGCGCCAGGCGCGCCAGCGCCGTGCTGTCCAGGCGCAATACCCGGTTGATGCCGAGTTCGACGCTGGCGAGCAGGCCGGCGAGCAGCATCAGGGTTTGATACCGCGGTGCAGGGCCACGATGCCCGAGGTCATGTTGTGGTAGGTCACGCGGTCGAAACCGGCATCGACCATCATCGACTTCAGGGTTTCCTGGTCCGGGTGCATGCGGATCGATTCGGCCAGGTAGCGATAGCTTTCCGCATCGTTGGTGATCAGCTTGCCCATCAGTGGCATGAAGGCAAACGAGTAGGCGTCATAGGCCCTGGACATCAGTGCGTTGGTGGGCTTGGAGAATTCCAGCACCAGCAAGCGGCCACCGGGCTTGAGTACCCGCAGCATCGAGCGCAGGGCGTCTTCCTTGTGGGTGACGTTGCGCAGGCCGAAGGCGATGGTCACGCAATCGAAGTGGTTGTCCGGGAACGGCAGTTTCTCGGCGTCGGCCTGGACGAACTCGACATTGCCGGCCACACCCAGGTCCAGCAGGCGGTCGCGACCGACCTTGAGCATGGACTCGTTGATGTCGGCGAGCACCACATGGCCGGTCGGCCCGACGATGTGGGAGAATTTTTTCGTCAGGTCGCCCGTACCGCCAGCGCTATCCAGCACGCGGTTGCCGCTGCGCACGCCCGACAACTCGATCGCGAAGCGCTTCCACAGGCGGTGCATGCCGCCCGAGAGCAGATCGTTCATCAAGTCATATTTGGCGGCTACCGAGTGGAAAACCTCAGCGACTTTTTCCGCCTTCTGGCTTTCCGGCACGTTCTTGAAGCCGAAGTGAGTGGTGGGTTCGGCATCGCTGCCTTTGCGCTGATCAGTCATATCGCTGTCACCAAAAAAGAATGCGGGACATTCTAATCCCGGTGGAGGGCTTTGTCTTGGCAAGGCTGAAGGTAAGATGAACCACCGCCGGGACGTTTTGACGCAGTCCGGGCAATTGCCGATATAACAGGAGTCAGCAAATGGCCAAAATCAGTGTTGAGCGTACCCATGACCTGGGCAAGGAAGCGGCCCGCGCGAAGGCCGACCAGTTGGCGCAGAAATTATCCGACAGCTATGGCCTGAAGCCGCAATGGGTCGGCGACACGCTGGAGTTCAAGGGGTCTGGAGTGGAGGGCACAGTGGACGTCGGCGAGGACCTGATTCGCGTCGACGTGAAGCTGGGCCTGTTGATGTCGGCCATGAGCGGGATGATCAAGACGGAGATTGAAAAGGCGCTGGACAAGGCGTTGGCCTGACACCGGAAATCATGTCTGGCACTCCCCCTGTGGGAGCGAGCCTGCTCGCGATGGCGGTGTCAAAGTCACAACATCATCATTGAATGACCCACCGCCTTCGCGAGCAGGCTCGCTCCCACAGAGAAAGTCAGCGCGCTCAGTATTTGGATGGGTTGTTAGGGTGCCCTTTCTAATTATTCTCCCTACTTTGTGCCTGAGCCCGTCCGCATGCGGGCAGTTCCTCCAACCCGTTTTCGAGTGAGGTGCACCATGGCCAAAGTTATTCTGAAGAAAAAAACCGACGTCGAACCTTCCACGCTCAGCGGCGTGAAAACGTACGCGCGCAAGATCTGGCTGGCTGGCCTGGGCGCCTACACCAAGGTCGGCCAGGAAGGCAGCGAGTACTTCCAGGAGTTGGTAAAGGCTGGCGAAGTTATTGAAACAAAAGGCAAAAAGAATATTGCCGGGAAACTTGAAGCGGCCAACAGCGAATTGATTGAAGCCAGGGCCGACGTCAATACGTTCAAGGCCCGGGTCGAAGTACAACTCGATAAAGTCGAGAAGGTATTCGACGCCCGTGTTGCAAGTGCCTTGAATCGTATCGGCATTCCGTCTAAACATGACGTTGAGGCACTCTCTGCCAAGCTCGATGAGCTGACGGCACTGCTCGAACGTGTGACGCGTAAACATTAAGGAGAACGGGATGGCTGGCAAAAAAACAACCGAGAAAGAAAGCAGCTCGTGGGCCGGGAAGATTGAAAAATATTCCCGCAAAATCTGGCTTGCTGGTTTAGGCGTGTACTCGAAGATCGACACTGACGGCAGCAAACTCTTCGAGTCCCTGGTTAAGGACGGCGAGAAGGCCGAAAAACTCACCAAGACGGCGGTCGGCAAACAAGTCGATGCGGCCAAGGACTCTGCCGAGTCCGCCAAGTCGCGCATGAGCGGCGTGAAGGATCGTGCACTGGGCAAGTGGGACGAACTGGAAGGGGCTTTCGACAAGCGCCTGAACAGCGCGATCTCCCGCCTGGGCGTGCCAAGCCGCAATGAAGTCAAGGCACTGCACAGCAAGGTCGACACCCTGACCAAGCAGATCGAAAAACTCACCGGGGCCAAGGTCGCACCAGTGGCGGCCAAGACTGCAGCGGCCAAGCCGGCCACCAAAGCGGCGGCCAAGCCATTGGTGAAAGCGGCGGCAAAAACCGTGGCCAAACCTGCGGTGAAAGCCGCGGCCAAGCCAGCGGCAAAAACCGCTGCGGCCAAGCCCGCAGTCAAGGCAGCGGCCAAACCGGTAGCGGCCAAAGCGGCAGCCAAGCCTGCCGCCAAAGCCGCGGCGAAACCTGCGACAAAAACCGCGGCGGCAAAACCTGCTGCGGCCAAAGCGGCAGCGAAACCGGCGGCCAAGCCTGCAGTAAAAGCCGCAGCCAAACCTGCCGCCGCGAAAAAGCCTGCCGTGAAGAAAGCGGCCGCGCCAAAAGCAGCGGCACCGAAGGCACCGGCAGCCGTCGCAAAACCGGCTACCCCGACGAGCACGACAAACCCCGTCTCGGCGCCGACCCCGGTGGCCACCCCGACTCCAGCGCCGGCTCCATCGACGCCTACCAGTCAGTCCTGATTTTTCAGGGCACACAAGAAAACGCCCGGCCTGCGAAGGTCGGGCGTTTTTGTTCATGGGTGTCACAGGGCCCTTGTGGGAGCGAGCCTGCTCGCGATAGCGGTGTATCAGTGACCTCCATGCTGCTGACCCACCGCCTTCGCGAGCAGGCTCGCTCCAACAGAAAGGGCTATTCGTGGTCTTCCAGATACCGCAACGCCCACCGTTCGGTCGCCACCTTGGCCGCCGGCAACAGATGCGGGGCCACCAGCATCATGATCTGGTAGACCACCAGCCGACCCTCCCCTTCGCGATCAAGGATCCGCTGGTAGTCCAGCGAGAACAGCAATGTCAGGGTGATCTGCTCCACCAGTTGCCCCAGGGCCTGGGTGCCGCTGACCAGGAGTCCCTGGGCCTTGAGTTGCGCCAGCAGGGATGCCAGGGTCCGCTTCAGGGCATTGAGCAACTGGCGGATACCCTTGGCCAGTTTCGGCAGGCGCCCGGCCAGGTTCGACAAGTCCTGGAACAGGAACCGGTACTGGGCCAGGCGTTCGACGATCAGGTGCAGGAACAGCCAGTAATCCTCCGGTGCCAGTTGCGCGTCGGCGGGGGGATCCAACAGCGGTGACAGTTCTGCCTGGAAGTGCTCGAACAGCCCCAGGACAAGGGGTTCCTTGCCATGGAAGTGGTAATAGAGATTGCCGGGGCTGATGCCCATTTCGTTGGCGATCTCCAGAGTGGAAACGTTCGGTTCGCCCTTTTCATTGAACAGATGCAGGGCGCATTCAAGAATGCGGTCGCGGGTTTTCATCCGGTTTTCTTAATGATGGAGTCGTGCCACGGCCGACAGCTCGACCGTGGGGTGAGCCATTCAGCGCACCCGTACATAGGTTCCGGGCGCCGCCTCCAGCGGTGGATATTTTGCGTTGCCCAGGGCCATCTGGGTTTCACGCCGGGCACCGGAGCGCGCCTGAATCCATTCCAGCCACTGAGGCCACCAGCTGCCGTCGACGTGTTTGCCGTCGTAGTACCAGGCCCGCGGGGCGCCGCTCAGTTGCGGGTTCTCGACGTAATTGGCCTTGGGGTTGCCCGGTGGATTGATGATGCTCTGGATATGCCCGCTGTTGGAGAGCACGAAACGTCGCTCGCCTCCCAACAGCAGCGTCGAACGATACACCGCGTCCCATGGGGTGATGTGGTCGTTTATACCGGCCACGCTGAAACTGTCCACCGTCACTTTTTGCAGGTCGACCGGCGTGCCGCACACTTCCAGCGCCCCGGGGCGGGTCAGTGGATTGTGCTTGAAGAGGTCCAGCAGTTCGCCGTGATAGGCCGCCGGCAGCCGGGTGGAGTCGTTGTTCCAGTAGAGGATGTCGAAGGCCGGTGGTTCTTTACCCAGCAGGTAATTATTGATGAAGTAATTCCATACCAGGTCGTTGGGCCGCATCCAGGCGAATACCCGGGCCATGTCACGACCATCGAGGATGCCTTTCTGGTAGGACCGGCGCTTGGCGGCTTCGAGGGCCTGCTCGTCGAGGAACAGGGTGGCCGCGCTGTCGATCTCGCAGTCCAGCAGGCTCACCAGGTACGTGGCGCTGGCGACCCGGCGCAGTTGGCGCTTGGCCTGCAGGTGGCCCTGCAAAGCGGCGATGGTCGTGCCGCCGGCGCAGGCCCCCATCAGGTTGACCTCTCGGGCACCGGTGATCGCCCGGCAGACGTTCATCGCTTCTTCGGTCGCTTCCACATAACTGGACAGGCCCCATTCGCGGTGACGCACATCCGGGTTGCGCCAACTGCTGATGAACACCTGCAAGCCATTCTTCAGGGCGTATTGGACGACGCTGTTGGAGGGAGTCAGGTCGAAAATGTAGAACTTGTTGATCTGCGGCGGCACGATCAGCAACGGCTTGGCATACTGCTTTTCGCTCATGGGTCGGTATTGGATCAGCTCCAGCATCTCATTGCGGAACACCACGGCACCGGGTGTGATTGCCAGGCTCTTGCCGACCTCGAAGGCATGGGGCGTGACCTGCCGTGGCATGCCATCGTTGTGCAGCAAGTCGTCGACCAGGTGACTGAGGCCGCGGATCAGGCTGGTGCCGCCGGAGTTGAAGAACTCCTTGACCGCCAGCGGGTTGAGCAAGGTGTTCGAGGGTGCTACGGCGTCGTTGAGCAAGGAGAAGGCGAAGTGCGCCCGTGCATGATCATCTGGCGTCATGTCGCAATCGTCGATCCAGCTCCTGACCTGTTTTTGCCAGCTCAGGTAGGCCTGCAGGCTGCGCCGGTAAAAGGGATTGAGTTCCCAGGTCGGGTCGGCGAAGCGCTTGTCCTTGGGATTGATGGGATGCAGGGTTTCCCCCAGCAGCACGCGACCCAACTGGCCGCCCAGCTTCAACGCGTGCCGGGCACTGTGCACCGGGTTGCGCAAGCCGTAGGCGGCAACATCGCGCAAGGTGGACAGCAGGTCCCTGCCGCGCAGGCCGGTGACCGCACTTTGCGCATTCATGAAGCTGGCAGGGGCGGGCGTGGAACCCTTCGCCGGTTTGTCGCGCATGGGTCAACTCCTTCATCATCAGGCTAAAAACAAACACACCGAACCAGACAACATAGTCGCTGTTTCGGAAGTTGCGCGTTCCGGCGTCCTGCCAGACGCGATGGGGCTATCAGCCACTACCTTGCGGCGTGGGACGCGGATGCATGACCGCACGCTGACGTTCTTCCTCGAGGAATTTCATGATGATGGGCGCCACGGCCTCGGCCCGGGTGATCAGGAAGAGGTGGCCGTCATCGATGATGTGCAACTGGGAGTTGGGGATGCGCCAGGCCAGCATGCGCATGTTGATCAATGGGATCAGCGGATCGTCGTCCCCGGCCAGGATCAGGGTTGGCTGATGGATCTTGTGCAGCCAGTGGATACTGGTCCAGCCCAGGCCGGCAAACAGTTGCCAGTAATAACCGAGCTTGCCCGCCGAGCGGACCCTGGCCGCGTGGCTCGTCGCCAGGTTCGGATCGCGGCGGAACGAGCCGCCATAGATCAGCGGTGCGATGCGCAGCACATGGGAGGGCTGAACGTAGCGCCTGGGACTGGCCATCATCCACAGCACCTTCGGCTTGCCCGGCACCATCACCGCTCCGGCGGCTGTGGCCGCCAATATCAGCTTCTTGCAGCGCTCCGGGTAGTCGTAGGCGAACTGCTTGGCCAGGGCGCCGCCCCATGACACCCCCACCACGCTGACCTGCCCATAGTCGAGGTAATCGAGCATGCGCGCGGCAAGCTTTGCCAGGCCGGGAAAGCGATAGGGCCGGCTGGGTGTCGATGAACCGCCGACACCGGGCACGTCGAAGGCGATGACTTCCAGGTCCGGGTCCAGGGCCTCGATGAACGGGAAGACCAGCTCCAGGTTGGCGCCGATGCCGTTGAAAATCAGCAGCGGCGTCAAGTGAGGCTTGCCGGGGCGTACCGCAGTGCGCAAGGTCTGGCCATCCAGGTCGACGGTACGGAAGATGTAAGGTTGCGGCATGCTTCAAGCCCTGTGGGTTATGTCGCGATCTTTCATTTTTTCCCGAGTCCTTGTGGGAGCGAGCCTGCTCGCGATGACGTCGTGTCAGTCGGTATGGATTTGACTGGCCTGGCGCTATCGCGAGCAGGCTCGCTCCCACAGGGGATTTGCAGCGGGTATGGGGTTGGGTTCGCAGCGGGCGAGCCCTGCCTCACATCAGGGTATCGGCAGGCCAGTCGCATCCGTTACCGCTCATGCACATACGTGCCAGGCGCCGCTTCACCCGCCACATAGGTCTTGTTGCCCAGGACGGTGGGGGCCTTTTTCAGTTTGCCCGAGCGCTCGGCCTGCCAGGCTTGCCAGTGCAGCCACCAGGAGTCGGTGTGCTTGGTGGAGTTTTCCTGCCAGTCCTCGGCCTTGGCGGGCATTTCCTCACTGGTCATGTAGCGCGACTTGGGATTGCCCGGCGGGTTGAGGATGCTCTGGATATGACCACTGCTCGACAGCACGAAATCCACCTTGCCACCGAACAGCTGCGCTGACTTGTAGCAGGATTTCCACGGCGTGATGTGGTCGTTGGTGCCCGCGAGGGCAAAGATGTCGGCGGTGACCTGCTTGAGGTCGATCGGCGTGCCGCACACTTCCAGTGCATTGGGCCGGGTCAACGGGTTGGTCTTGAACATTTCGATGAGGTCGCCATGGAACGCCGCCGGAAGCCGTGTGGTGTCGTTGTTCCAGACGAGGATGTCGAATACCGGCGGCTCGTTGCCCAGCAGGTAGTTGTTGACCCAATAGTTCCAGATCAGGTCATTGGGGCGCATCCAGGCGAAGACCTTCGCCATGTCGCGGCCTTCAAGCACACCCGCCTGGTAGGAGTGACGCTTGGCGGCTTCGAGGGTCTGCTCGTCGACGAACAGCGCCACGTCAGTGTCCAGGGTAGTGTCGAGCACGCTCACCAACAGGGTCAGGGCATTGACTTTCTTCTCGCCGAGGGCGGCGTAATGGCCCAGCAGCGCGGTGCAGGTGATGCCACCCGAACAGGCGCCCAGCATGTTCACGTCCTTGCTGCCGGTGATGGCCGTGACCACATCCACCGCTTCCTTGAGCGCGTCGATGTAGGTCGACAGACCCCACTCGCGCTGTTCCTTGGTGGGATTGCGCCAACTGACGATGAAGGTCTGTACGTTGCTGCGCAGGCAGAAGCGCGCCAGGCTCTTGTCCGGACTCAAGTCGAATACATAGAACTTGTTGATCTGCGGCGGGACCACCAGAAGAGGTCGTTCATGGACCTGTTCGGTGATGGGGCGGTACTGGATCAGCTCCAGCACGTCGTTGCGAAACACCACGGCGCCTTCGGTCACGCCCAGGCTCTTGCCGACTTCGAATGCGCCCATGTCCACCTGGCTCGGCATCCCACCGTTGTGCACCAGGTCCTTGGCCAAGTGGGACAGGCCGTCCAGCAGGCTCTTGCCACCGGTTTCGAAGAAGCGCTTGACCGCCGCCGGGTTGGCCGCCGAATTGGTCGGCGACATGGCCTCGGTCATCAGGTTGATCACGAAATGCCCACGGCTGATGTCCTGGGGAGACAGGTTGCTGTCATCGATCCAGGCGTGCAGTTCCTTGCGCCAGGCCAGGTAGGTCTGCATGTAGCGTTTGTAGAGCGGGTTCTGGCTCCACGCCGGGTCGTTGAAGCGGCGGTCATCGGCGGCAGGTTGCAATGCGGACCTGCCGAACAGGACGTTCTTGAGCTCCGCGCCGAAATGGGCGACATGCCTGGCACTGTGCAGCGGTTGCTTGAGGGTCTGGGTCAGCACCATGCGAGCAGAGGCCAGCAGGTCTTTTCTGCGCAAGCCGACGACGGGGTTCAAGCCCAGGGTATTTTCCGAGGCCTGGTACTTCAGGTCATCGTTGTTCTTGTTGCTCATCTACGACGCTCCATTGTCAGACGAGTACCGGGAACCGTGCCATAAAGCCACACAGCCAATACCAGGTACGCTGCTCGGGTGACCGTTAATTCCGCATCGTGGCCAATGAGGAAACATGTGCAAGGGAACTCGCAGGTTCCTTTGCAGGGAACTTGCCAGCTCCATTGGTTACCCGAGTTTAATTTTTTTCGCAAGCAGGCCAGTCATTGACCTTGGCGGGTGGACATTCAAGCAGATGAATCTAGAAAATTCGCCCTAAAGCGCCAGCCCTTGAGCTAGAGCATCAGCTTGACGACGGTTTCGTTCGGGTCGCGGGTTTTTCCGGCGGCCTTGAGCTCGGCAAGATAATCGTTCCACAGCTCGTCCTGGCGCACGGCCAACTGGTACAAGTACTCCCAGGTGAACAATCCGCTGTCATGACCGTCGTCGAAGGTCAATTTCAGTGCGTACTGGCCGGCGGGTTCGATCTTGGACAAACCGACGTTGAGCTTGCCGTATTGCAGGATGGGCTTGCCGTGGCCCTGGACCTCGGCGGAAGGCGAATGCACCCGCAGGAATTCGGCGGGCAGGTGGTACTCCTCGTCCGGCGCGTATTTCAGCGTCAGGGTCTTCGAAGCTTTGTGCAGGTTGATGGCGGTGGGGAGTCTGGTCATGAAAGCAGCTTAAAGCTACAAGCTACAAGCTACAAGCGGATCACCCCCCGCTTGCAGCTTGCAGCTCGAAGCTTGCCGCTTTTAGAGGATATACCGCGACAGGTCTTCGTTCTGAGCCAATTCACCCAGGTGGCTGTTGACGTACTCGGCGTCGATGAGGATCGGCGCTTCGTCGTGTTTGCTCGCCAGGTCGCCGGCGCTGAACGACACTTCCTCGAGCAGACGCTCAAGCAGCGTGTGCAGGCGGCGAGCACCGATGTTCTCGGTCTTCTCGTTGACCTGCCAGGCGATCTGCGCCAGGCGCTTGATGCCTTCCGGCGTGAACTCGATATTCAGGCCTTCGGTCTTGAGCAGCGCGCAGTATTGTTCGGTCAGGGATGCATGGGGCTCGCTCAGGATGCGTTCGAAGTCTTCCGGCGACAGCGCCTTGAGCTCCACACGAATCGGCAGGCGGCCTTGCAGTTCCGGCACCAGGTCACTTGGCTTGCTCAGGTGGAACGCACCGGAGGCGATGAACAGGATGTGGTCGGTCTTGACCATGCCCAGCTTGGTGTTGACCGTGCAACCTTCGATCAGTGGCAGCAGGTCACGTTGCACGCCCTCGCGGGAGACGTCGGCACCGCCGACATTGCCACGCTTGGCGACCTTGTCGATCTCGTCGATGAACACGATGCCGTGCTGTTCGACGGCTTCCAGGGCCTTGGCCTTCAGTTCTTCCTCGTTGACCAGACGGCTGGCTTCTTCATCGCGCACCAGTTTCAGCGCTTCCTTGACCTTGAGCTTGCGGCTTTTCTTCTTGCCCTTGCCCATGTTGGCGAACAGGCTCTGCAACTGGTTGGTCATCTCTTCCATGCCCGGTGGCGCGGAAATGTCGACGCCGGCCATTTCGGCCACTTCGATTTCGATTTCCTTGTCATCCAACTGGCCTTCGCGCAGGCGCTTGCGGAACAGCTGGCGGGTGTTGGAGTCCTGGGTCGCGGCGGAGTCGGCGTTGAAACCCATGCGCGCCGGCGGCAGCAGGGCATCGAGGATGCGTTCTTCAGCCGCGTCTTCGGCGCGATGGCGGACCTTGGTGATTTCCTGTTCGCGCAGCAGCTTGATGGCGGCGTCGGCCAGGTCACGGATGATCGACTCGACGTCACGACCGACATAGCCGACTTCGGTGAACTTGGTGGCCTCGACCTTGATGAAGGGCGCGTTGGCGAGTTTCGCCAGGCGACGGGCGATCTCGGTTTTACCGACACCGGTCGGGCCGATCATCAGGATGTTCTTGGGGGTCACTTCGACGCGCAGCTCTTCGGGCAGCTGCATCCGGCGCCAGCGATTACGCAGGGCGATGGCGACGGCGCGCTTGGCATCGTCCTGGCCGATGATGTGGCGGTTGAGTTCGTGGACGATTTCGCGGGGAGTCATGGACATAGTAGTTGGCGGTCCTCAAGCAAGAATGAGCCGGGGTACGGGCTTCATTCCGCGAGATCCTGCTCCTCAATGGTTTGGGTATGGTTGGTGAAGACACAGATGTCGGCGGCGATGCCCAGGGCGGTCTCGACGATTTCGCGGGCCGACAGGTCGGTCTTTTTCAGCAGTGCACTGGCGGCGGCCTGGGCGTAGGCGCCTCCGGAACCCATGGCGATCAGGCCATCTTCGGGCTCAACCACGTCGCCGTTGCCGGTGATGATCAGCGAGGCGTCCTTGTTGGCGACCGCGAGCATGGCTTCGAGGCGGCTGAGGGAGCGATCGGTGCGCCACTCCTTGGCCAGTTCCACGGCGGCACGGATCAGGTGGCCCTGGTGTTTTTCCAACTGGCCTTCGAAACGTTCGAACAGGGTAAATGCGTCGGCAGTGGCCCCGGCGAAGCCGGCGATGACCTGGCCGTGATACAGGCGACGGACTTTCTTCGCATTGCCTTTCATCACGGTGTTGCCCAGTGAAACCTGGCCGTCGCCGCCCATGACGACTTTGCCATGACGGCGGACTGAAACGATGGTGGTCAAGGGAAGAGTCTCCACGCAGCGGGGCGAAAATGCCCGGATGAAAACTCATATGGGGGTGGCGTGGGGTTTTTCAACTGCGGGGGGTGTGAGGGGACGGATGGTCTCTTACTGATCGTTCCCACGCTCCGCGTGGGCATGCAGCCCGTGACGCTCCGCGTCACTGGACGCGAAGCGTCCCCTGAGGCGTTCCCACGCGGAGCGTGGGAACGATCACGACCCTAGCGGCTCTGGCGTTGTTGTAACAACAGGTTGCTGAAGCCGCTGCTGGCCAGTTGTTTCTGCGCCTTGGTCAGTTCTTCGCGGTTGCTGAACGGGCCGACCATGACCCGATACCAGGTTTCATCTTTCACGGTCCCGGACTCCACCGACACGGATTGGCCCTGCAGGATGATCTGCGCCCGGACCTTGTCGGCGTCGGCTTCCTTGCGGAACGAGCCGGCTTGCAGGAAGAACTTCGTCACCGGCGCGGCTTTCTGCACAGGCGGCGCCGGTGGCGGCGTGATGCCGGCCAGGGCGGCCTGGGCACGGGCGGTGTCGATCTTCGCGGCTTCGGCCGGTGTGACCGGCGTGGCGGGCACTTGTGGCGTCGGCAGGGTCTTTTCCGGTACCGCATCGGGCGGCACGATGACTTCCGATTCCGGCAGCAGGGTGTAGAAGTCGTATTTCGGCTTCACCGGTTGTGTCGGGCTCGGTGGGGTCTTGTTGGCCTCGGCGATGCGCGTGGCTTTCTGCTGCTCCTGGCGAACGCGCTTGACGTCATCGCCCTGGCCCGGCTCCAGTTTCATCAGGAACACGATGAAGGCGCCGACGCTCAGGCCGATCGCCATCCACAACCAGCCCGGAATCGGCTTCTTGGCCGGGGCCTGGTAACGACTGGCGCCGCGTTTGGGTGCAGGTTTTTTCTTGGCAGCCAACTTACATGCGCTCCAGCGTTTCCAGGCCCAGCAGTTCCAGGCCTTGCTTGAGGGTGCGTCCGGTCAGCGCGGCGAGGCGCAGGCGGCTCTGCATTTGCTCCGGGGTGTCGGCGCTGAGGATCGGGCAGTTCTCGTAGAAGCTGGAGAACAGACCGGCCACGTCATACAGGTACGCGCACAGGGTGTGGGGCGTGCCCTTGTCGGCGACGTTGTTCAGCACTCCGCCGAACTGCGCCAGCCTCGCGGCCAGCTCCTGTTCGTGAGCGGCCTCCAGCACAATCCGGCCATCCACCTCATCGAAGCTTTTGCCGAGCTGGCGGAACACACCGGCCACGCGGGTGTACGCGTACAGCAGGTACGGCGCGGTGTTGCCTTCGAAATTGAGCATCAGGTCGAAGTTGAAGCTGTAGTCGCTGGTACGGTGCTTGGACAGGTCGGCGTACTTCACCGCGTCGATGCCCACGACCTTGGCGATCTGGCGCAGTTCGTCTTCGGCCAGGTCGGGGTTCTTGCCCTTGACCAGGGTGTAGGCGCGCTCCTGGGCTTCGGTCAGCAGGTCGATCAGTTTCACCGTGCCGCCGTCGCGGGTCTTGAACGGACGGCCATCGGCGCCGTTCATGGTGCCGAAGCCCATGTGCTCCATTTCCATCGGGCGAGGCACGAAGCCGGCCAGGCGGGCCACTTCGAACACTTGCTGGAAGTGCAGGGCCTGGCGTTGGTCGACGAAGTACAGGACCCGATCGGCCTTCAGCACGCCGTTGCGATAGCGCACGGCCGCCAGGTCGGTGGTGGCGTAGAGATAGCCGCCGTCGGCCTTGACGATGATCACCGGCAGCGGCTCGCCGTCGGCGGTCTTGAACTGGTCGAGGAACACGCACTGGGCGCCGTTGCTCTCTACCAGCATGCCCTTGGCCCGAAGGTCGTTGACCACATTGATCAGGTCGTCGTTGTAGGCGCTTTCGCCCATCACGTCGGCCATGGTCAATTTGACGTTCAGCAGCTCGTAGATTTTCTGGCAGTGGGACAGGGAGATGTCCTTGAACCGGGTCCACAGCGCCAGGCACTCGGCATCGCCGGCCTGCAGCTTGACCACCAGGCCACGGGCACGGTCGGCGAACTCCGGCGACTCGTCGAAGCGTTGCTTGGCGGCGCGGTAAAAGTTCTCCAGGTCCGACAGTTCGTCGCTGGTGATCGGGTTTTCCTGCAGATAGGCCATCAGCATGCCGAACTGGGTGCCCCAGTCGCCGACGTGGTTCTGCCGGATCACGGTGTCGCCCAGGAACTCCAGGACCCGGGCCACGCCATCGCCAATGATGGTCGAGCGCAGGTGGCCGACGTGCATTTCCTTGGCGAGGTTCGGGGCGGACAGGTCGACCACGGTGCGCTGCAACGGGCCGGCCTTGCGCACGCCCAGGCGTTCGTCGGCCAGGGCGGCGTCCAGGCGCGAGGCCAGGGCCTGGGTGTTCTGGAAAAAGTTGATGAACCCGGGACCGGCGATGTCTGCCTTGCTGACGTTTTCGTCAGCCGGCAGCGCGGCGATGATTTTCTCGGCCAGATCCCGTGGTTTCATGCCGGCCGGTTTCGCCAGCATCATCGCGATGTTGCTGGCGAAGTCGCCATGAGTCTTGTCGCGGGTGTTTTCGACCTGAATCGCCGGCGACAGGCCTTCTGGCAACACACCTTCAGCGACGAGTTGGGTGATGGCTTGCTGGATGAGCTGGCGAATGGTGTCTTTCATGGTCTTCTCTTTCAACCGCAGGCGCGGCGGCGCTTCGATGCGCTGGTGGAAAAACTGGGCATTATCCGTGGGGAAGACGGGCTTGCCAACTGTAGCGGGTCGGTTGGGGGCCGGTGGTGACTATTCGGACGCCATCGCGAGCAGGCTCGCTCCCACATTGGAATGCGATTTCCTGTGGGAGCGAGCCTGCTCCGGGCGGCGATCCGACGATGGCGATATTCCATTCAGTACAAATCCACCGGATCCACATCCAGCGACCAGCGTACCGCTCGTCCGCTGGGCATCTGTTCCAGTACCAGCAGCCAGGCGCTCAGCAGGCGATGCAGTGGCGCCCGGGCATTGGCTTGTAACAAAAGTTGCGCCCGATACCGCCCTGCACGTCGTTCCATCGGCGCCGGTACCGGGCCCAGCAACTCGATTCCGCTCAGGTTCTGCTCGGCCAGCAAGCGCTCGGCCTCGCTGCAGGCATCGTCAAGAAAACCTTCGGCCTGCCCCGGCTTGTGGGCCTCGGCCCGCAACAGCGCCAGATGGGCAAACGGCGGCAGGCCGGCGCTGCGGCGTTCGCTCAAGGCCTGCTCGGCAAAGGCGAAGTAGCCTTGCTCGGTCAGTTGTATCAGCAGCGGATGGTCCGCCAGGTGGGTCTGGATAATCACCTTGCCCGGCTCCTCGGCCCGCCCGGCCCGCCCGGCAACCTGGACGATCAGTTGCGCCATGCGTTCGCTGGCGCGGAAATCCCCGGAGAACAGCCCGCCATCGGCGTCCAGGATCGACACCAGCGTGACCCGGGGGAAGTGATGTCCCTTGGCGAGCATCTGCGTGCCCACCAAGATGCAGGGCTGGCCCTTCTGGATCGTGGCGAACAGCTGGTTCATCGCGTCCTTGCGCGACGTGCTGTCGCGATCCACCCGCAGCACCGGGTAATCGGGAAATAGGATGCCCAGCCGTTCTTCGGCGCGTTCAGTGCCGGCACCCACCGGGCGCAAGTCCACCTTGCCGCACTGCGGGCAATGCCTCGGTACCCGTTCGGTGTGGCCGCAGTGGTGGCAACGCAGCTCGCCGTAGCGTTGGTGCACGGTCATCCGCGCATCGCAGCGTTCGCAGCCGGACATCCAGCCGCAGTCATGGCACAGCAGAGTCGGGGCGAACCCGCGGCGGTTGAGAAACACCAGGACCTGCTGGCCAGCAGCCAAGGTCTGGCCGATGGCTTGCTGCATCGGCCCGGAAATGCCGCTGTCCAGTGGGCGGCTCTTTACGTCCAGGCGCAGGAACCGCGGCTGTTTGGCGCCACCGGCCCGTTCGTTCAGGCGCAGGAGCCCGTAGCGACCGGTGTAGGCGTTGTGCAAGCTCTCCAGGGACGGCGTCGCCGAGCCGAGGACAATGGGGATGTCCTCCTGGCGAGCCCGCACCAGGGCCAGATCGCGGGCGTGGTAGCGCAAGCCTTCCTGCTGTTTATACGAGCCGTCGTGTTCTTCGTCGATGATGATCAGCCCGGGGTTCTTCATCGGCGTGAACAGGGCCGAGCGGGTGCCGATGATGATATCGGCCTCGCCGTCCCGGGCGGGCAGCCAGGCTTCCAGGCGTTCGCGGTCATTGACCGCCGAATGCACGAGGGCGATCCGGGCGTTGAAACGCTGTTCGAAACGCGCGAGGGTCTGGGGGCCGAGGTTGATTTCCGGAATCAGCACCAGGGCCTGCTTGCCTGCTTCCAGGGTCTGGCGGATGAGCTGGAGATAGACTTCGGTCTTGCCGCTGCCGGTGACGCCCGCCAGCAGAAAGGCGTGATAACTGTCGAAGCCGGCGCGGATCGCTTCGCAAGCCGCTCGCTGTTCGGCATTGAGCGGCAGCTCCGGCTGGGCCAGCCAATGTTCATGACGGGCGCCCGGGGCATGCCGGCGGACTTCCACCTGGACCAGGTCCTTGGCCAGCAGCAGGTCGAGGCTGTCCTTGCTGAGCATCAGCTTGCTCAACAGTTGATGTGCCACACCGTGGGGGTGCTGGGCCAGCGTCGCCAGGGCTTCGCGCTGACGGGGCGCGCGGGCGATGCGCGGGTCATCCAGCGAAGCCCCTGGCGCCACCGACCAGAACCGCTCCTGGCGTGCTTCGGCCGGTTCGCCCTGGCGCAGCAACACCGGCAACGCCCAGCTCAGGGTATCGCCGAGGCTGTGCTGGTAATACTGGGCCGTCCACAGGCACAGCTTGAACAACGAGGCCGGCAGCGGCGGCGTGGCATCGAGCAGCGCCAGGGCGGGCTTGAGCTTGTCGGCGGGGACTTCGCTGTGGTCGGTGACTTCCACCAGAATGCCGATCATTTCCCGCCGACCGAACGGCACCCGCAAGCGCATGCCCGGTTGCAGCCGGGCACGTGGGACTCCGGCCGGGGCGCGATAGTCGAACAGGCGGCGCAGGGGCGAAGGCAGGGCGAGGCGCAGGATGGCGTCGGGCACGCGGGGATATCTCGACACAAGCGGTTAAAGGACCATGCACATGTGGGAGCGAGCCTGCTCGCGATGGCGGCGTGCCAGTCAACATTCATGCTGCTGATCCACCGCCATCGCGAGCAGGCTCGCTACCACAAGGATTGTGCTTGAGGCCGGGAGCCTAGCAGACGGTTGGTACAAGGCATAGCTTGCGTGATTGTCGATGTCTGGTAGAATTCGCGCCCTAATTACGTGCGGTATTCAACAATAGTGTTGGGTGGCGGCACGCTAGCCTGAGGAAAACACCATGAAAGCCGATATCCATCCGGAATACCCAGCCATTGCTGTAACCTGCAGCTGCGGCAACAAGTTCGAAACCCGTTCGACCTACGGCAAAGCCCTGGCGATCGACGTTTGCAACGAATGCCACCCGTTCTACACCGGTAAGCAAAAGACTCTGGATACCGGTGGTCGCGTTCAGAAGTTCGCCGACCGTTTCGGTGCTTTCGGCGCCAAAAAGGCCTGAGACTGATCATTTTGTCTGGTCGTTTCGACGGCTGCGAAGTGATGAAAAAGGCGTCCCTTGTGGGCGCCTTTTTTGTGTCCGCGATTTGGCTGGGCAGCGCCCAGGCCTTCTGCCCGGCACCGATGGACGCGACCGAGGTGACGGTCCGGCGGGGGGTGGATGGCGATACCCTGCGCCTGGCAGATGGTCGCAGCGTACGCTTGATCGGCCTCAACACACCTGAGCTGGGTCGGCGGGGGCGTTCCGACGAGCCCTTTGCCGTTGCGGCCCGCCGGCGCCTGGAAGCCTTGGTGGCCGCCAGTGACGGGCGCGTGGGGTTGGTTCCAGGCAGGGAGAGCAAGGATCGCTATGGCCGGACGCTGGCCCATGCCTATGGTGCCGATGGACGCAATCTCGAGGCGCAGATGCTCGCCGAGGGCCTGGGCTTCCAGGTGGCGGTGGCCCCGAATGTCGGTTTGGCGGATTGTCAGCGGGCCGCCGAGCGCCAGGCGCGTGACGCGCGTCTCGGGCTGTGGAAGCGTTCACCCGTGCTCAAGACCGGGCAGCTCAAGGCGTCCGGTTGCGCGGTGCTGAGCGGGCGCGTCAGCGCGGTCAGGCGCAATCGTGGCGGTGTTTGGCTGCAATTGGAGAATTCGGTTGTATTGCGCATTGCGCCCAATCTGCTGGAACGCTTCGATATCGCTTCACTCAAGCGCCTTGCCGGCAGGCAGGTCGAGGCGCGTGGCTGGGTGGTCGAGCGGTCTCGCCATGGCAACGCTGGGCAGAGGCAGGGGCAGGATCGCTGGCTGCTGCCGTTGACCGACCCGACGATGCTGAGTCCGGTGCCGGGATAAAAAATTGTAGACATTTTTTCTGTCGATTGTATGCATTGAGCCCTTGTGTTTCGCGGCCCTTGGCCCAAAGTCGTAGGGCAGCGCGCTTGACAGCGGTGACCGGTCAGTCTTGTAGGGACTTTGCGAGGCGCGTATCCTCGGCGGTCCGTCTGTCCAACACAGTAAAAAGCGGAATGCCCACATGTCTGATCTGAAAACTGCCGCTCTCGAATATCACGCTCATCCTCGTCCAGGAAAGCTGAGTGTCGAGCTCACCAAGGCCACCGCTACTGCCCGCGATCTGTCGCTGGCCTACAGCCCCGGCGTAGCCGAGCCAGTCCGCGAAATCGCTCGCGATCCTGAACTGGCCTACCGATACACCGGTAAGGGCAACCTGGTTGCAGTCATTTCCGATGGCACCGCGATTCTCGGCCTGGGTGACCTGGGTCCATTGGCCTCCAAGCCGGTCATGGAAGGCAAGGGTGTGCTGTTCAAGCGTTTCGCCGGTATCGACGTGTTCGACATCGAAGTCGACTCCGAAAGCCCGCAAGCCTTCATCGACACCGTCAAGCGTATCTCCATCACCTTCGGCGGCATCAACCTGGAAGACATCAAAGCGCCTGAGTGCTTTGAAATCGAACGCGCCCTGATCGAACAGTGCGACATTCCGGTGTTCCACGATGACCAGCACGGTACCGCAATCGTGACCGCGGCCGGCATGATCAACGCCCTGGAAATCGCTGGCAAAACCTTGCCGGAAGCCAAGATCGTCTGCCTGGGCGCCGGTGCTGCGGCCATCTCCTGCATGAAATTGCTGGTGAGCATGGGCGCGAAGATCGAAAACATCTTCATGATCGACCGTACCGGTGTGATCCATTCCGGTCGTAGCGACCTGAACCAGTACAAGGCTGTCTTCGCCCACGCGACCGACAAGCGCACCCTGGCGGACGCATTGGACGGCGCCGACGTATTCGTCGGCCTGTCGGGTCCGAACCTGCTGAGCCCGGAAAACCTGCTGCGCATGGCGCCGAACCCGATCGTGTTCGCCTGCTCGAACCCGGATCCGGAAATCTCCCCGGAACTGGCTCACGCCACCCGCAACGACGTGATCATGGCGACTGGCCGTTCGGACTACCCGAACCAGGTCAACAACGTACTGGGCTTCCCATTCATCTTCCGCGGTGCCCTGGACGTTCGCGCCAAGCGCATCAACGAAGAGATGAAAGTCGCGGCCGCCAACGCCCTGCGCGAACTGGCCAAGCTGCCGGTGCCTCAGGAAGTCTGCGACGCCTACGGCGGCATCAAGCTGGAATTCGGTCGTGAGTACATCATTCCGAAGCCAATGGACGCCCGCCTGATCACCCTCATCTCCGACGCCGTGGCCAAGGCTGCGATCGAGACTGGCGTGGCAACCCTGCCGTACCCGAAAAACTACCCGCTCAAGAGCGTGGATGATGTGTTCAACGGCTAAGCTGTTGTAACGCCTCAACGAAAAACCCCGGCTCCTGTGAGCCGGGGTTTTTTATTGATCGTTCCCACGCTCTGCGTGGGAATGTAGCCTGGGACGCTTCGCGTTCCATCAAGAGCCGAACGCGGAGCGTCCGTAGAGGCATTCCCACGCAGGAGCGTGGGAACGATCACACCTTGAGGGCGCCACCGTCAGAACAGATCGATCGGTGCCGCTTCATCCGCCGGCAGCGGGCTGCCTGGCGCAACGCCGTT
>Ga0157373_10000791_pt1 | contig 24404 bp, 19 predicted proteins | sample C65metaG_FD_113460 | JGI IMG/M metagenome (GOLD analysis project Ga0157373, IMG submission 113460) | Corn rhizosphere microbial communities from Kellogg Biological Station, Michigan, USA - C6-5 metaG | ecosystem: Host-associated > Plants > Roots > Rhizosphere > Soil | place: USA: Michigan... | reverse complement strand
GTCGGGGCGTAGCGCAGTCCGGTAGCGCACTAGCATGGGGTGCTAGGGGTCGAGTGTTCGAATCACTCCGTCCCGACCATATAATTCAAAGGGTTGCGAGATTTTATCTCGCGACCCTTTTTTATTTTTGGTTGTTTTTACCCCCACAAAACCACCGGCTCTGGGTGGAATCCTCACGGCTTCCGCGTGGGCGGACGCAGGCTTTGGCGCTCACGCGTGGTCTCTTTACCAATGTTGTTTGGTCTTTCTTTTCAGGTCCTGACGTTTTTGAGTGTTTAAGACTATTTTCCTGCTTATTGAGAACTACATACAGGTCAACCATCAGCTTGTTTATCTCAGGTCGCTCGGGTCATCCTGCGTACCCGGTAGTTAGGCTTGGGCGGCACTGGGATCGTATAGCCGTCGGGGACTAGACTGCGTAGGTCATAGCCCATCATGAACAATCCAGCTTCAAAGGCGTGGCAGCGGTCTACCAGCTGAGGCTGCTTGGCGAATAGTTCGGACCCTTCTAGTACCGCGCGGATGATCCAACCTAATTGGAGCTGGCGCCGTGCCCAAAGGTGGCGACTGGTGGTGGAGAGTTGCGGTGTACCGTTGTAGCCAAGCTTTAAGTGTTTTGGGTTTCGAATCTGGTCGCCGATCCCTGGCCCCCAGGCGAAGTCCAGTGCCTGCGGCGCAGTGGTGCCGGTGCCTTGGCGGTACAGGCGGTAGAGCAGCGCGATGGCGGCACCGACCCGGCCGTCATAGATGGGAGAGCCAGTGGTGTCGAGCAGGGCATGGATCTTAGTCATGCCCGAGTCGAATCTTAGGATGTTCTGCTTGGTGAGGTGGTTGAGCTGCTGCTTGCGGTCCAGCGCGAGAAGCGCCTGGCACTGCTTTAGGTAATTCACCAAGTTCTTGTCGTGCATTTGCTCCTTGAGGAATCCGACGGCGCCATCGACATTTCCCCACGCTAGGATCGCTTCGCAGGCCCCATGCGTGGCGAACTCATCGCGGGCGCGAACCGCAAGGCGCAAGCGAATGCGCAGCCGGCGCAGCTCCGCCTTGACCGTCTCCCAGTTCCCGCCCCACTGGTATTCCGCCTGAACCGCTTCGATACCTTGAACCTTGCAGTCGATCGCTTTGCGCACGAACCTGCTGCGCGCGACCTTCAGATGCACTGGCAGAGTGGGGAGGTTTTCGATTAGCCACTCGATGAGGCCGAGCACGTCCGGTTGCTCGAGAAACTGCTTGCGATTCATTCCATGGTTCCTAGTCGCGTCGTGATGAGGATGAAGCTCTAAGGTAGCGCACGACGGGGTATGTTTGAGTGCCTGTTTTTCGATCCACAGTGGATCCTTCACTATTGACTACACTCGACGAGCGGGCATTCGCTTTGGCTAATCCTAAAAGTCACTAGAGCTGGCATTTGGACGACAGAGCATCTGAATGGACTTTTGATGAGGTCGGAATCAAATGCAAAGGCTAGGCGATTCGATTTTTCTTAGTGCTTCTGACTTGGTTGGACATCTTAACTGCCGGCACTTAACGAGCCTTGACTTAGCGGTGGCGAATGGCGAGCTAGAACGCCCCGCTATCTGGGACCCATTGCTGCAGATTCTTTGGGAGCGTGGCGCGCGACATGAACAAGGCTTTGTCGAGCACCTACGATCCCAAGGTCTATCCGTCACAATCATTGACGGTGTCGGAGTTGATGACGAATCGGTCGAGCGCACAAGGAGCGCCATGGTCGCTGGGGACGAGATCATAGTACAAGGCGCGTTTCGCGCGAATGGTTGGGTGGGTCGCACGGATGTCCTCAGGCGAGTAGAGGTCGAGAGCGATCTCGGAGCATGGTCTTATGAGGTGATCGATACCAAGCTCGCTCGTGAGACCAAAGGTGGAACTGTCTTGCAGCTTTGCTTGTATGCGGATCTAGTCGGCACCATCCAAGGGGGTTGCCCGACGCATAGCTATGTAGTTGCCCCATGGTCTGGGTATGAGCCACAGATGTATCGAATGGACGATTACGCAGCGTACTTCCGACGAGTCAAAAGCAGCCTTGTAGCTGCTATCGAGCACGCGGGGGAGGTGATCTATCCTGAACCGAAGGAGCATTGCGACATCTGTCGTTGGCAGAGTCGTTGCGACCGGAAACGTCGAGAGGATGACCATCTCTCGCTTGTGGCCGGGATTACCAAAGTCCATATCGATGAGTTAAGACGGCGCGGCATAGAAACCATGACGGATCTAGCAGCAATGCCGGTTCCGCTTGCATGGAGACCCTCGCGCGGGGCAGTACATTCGTACGAGCGGGTACGAGAGCAGGCGCGCATTCAGATCGAGGGACGCGAAGCTGGGAGCGTGCTTCACGAACTTTTACCTGTGACGGAAGGATTCGGTTTAGCGAGCCTACCCGAACCCTCAGTCGGGGATATCTTCTTCGATCTGGAGGGCGATCCATTTGCTGGGGAAGGCGGCCTTGAGTACTTGTTTGGTTATACTTTTATTGATGGTAGCAATGGCATCGCTTACACAGCTGACTGGGCGCTATCTCGTGAGGAGGAAAAACTGAATTTCGAGCGTTTCATCGATTTCGTCGTCGCTCGACAGGAGCAATACCCGGATCTGCACATTTACCATTTCGCACCCTATGAGCCGGCTGCTCTAAAACGGTTGATGGGGCGGCATGCAAGTCGTGAAGAGGAGATTGATGCTCTTCTGCGCTCCAAACGCTTTGTTGACCTTTACAGCGTGATACGAAATGGTCTGCGAGCGAGCGTGGAAAGTTACTCGATCAAAAAGCTTGAGCCCTTATACGATTTCATCCGAGATACAGAACTTTCAGAAGCAAACATGGCGCTTGCTAAGGTTCAAGCATGTCTTGAGCTGGGAGATTTAGCATTCATCAATGATGCTGATCGTTATGTTGTGACTGGATACAACCGAGATGACTGCGTATCTACATGGCGCCTTCGGGACTGGTTAGAAATACGGCGCACCAACTTGATCAATGTTGGCAATATCATTCCTCGACCGGAAGTACCTGAGAGCGTGCCAAGCGAGGCACTTGGTGAATGGCAAGAGAAGATCAATGGGCTTATCGAACGGTTGACGGACGGGGTTCCTACTGATGCGGCGGAGCGCACGGCCGAGGAGCATGCTCGATGGATTCTCGCGCATTCGCTCGACTGGCACCGGCGAGAACAGAAGGCGCTTTGGTGGGAGTATTTCCGCCTTTCCGACCTTATGGCAGAAGATTTGCTCGACGAGCGAGCTGGACTTTCAGGTCTAACATTTGTGGGCGTGAATGGGGGAACAGCTAAGGCACCCATTCATCGCTACAGCTTCCCTCCTCAAGAAACGGAGATGCGCGGCAGTGAAGATTTACACACTTTAGGAGGCAGGAAACTAGGCAGCGTCGACGCAATTTCTCTGGATGAACGTTGGGTCGATATTAAGAAACGAGGGGACAGTGCAAATATTCATCCTGAGGCAGTTTTTTCCCACACAGTTATTAATACTACTGTCCTTGCGAATGCGCTTGTTCGCATCGGCGAACATGTCGTTGCTCATGGAATGGAGGGGGACGGACCCTTTCAGGCCGCTCGTGATCTTCTGATGCGTCTGCCCCCTCGGATAGGCAATCAACCGATCCAGCATGATGGTGAGCCTGCCCTAGATGCCGCACTCCGTGTTGCGGCACATATCGAAAGTGGACTGCTTCCAATCCAAGGGCCGCCAGGTGCCGGCAAGACGCACACAGGCTCACGCATGATCTGTTCTCTCGTACAAACCGGGATGACTGTTGGAGTAACTGCCAATAGCCACAAGGTCATCCGCAACCTTCTCGATGGAGTTGTGAAGGCTTCTGAAGAAATGGGAATTGATGTTTGCTGCTTTCAAAAACCTTCGGAGATGGAACCAGATCAGGAGCGATTGCGATTTGTAAAAAGTAATGCTGATTTGCTAAACGCCATCGGCAGCAGAGCAAATGTGGCAGGAGGGACTGCTTGGCTATGGGCGTTGCCTGATGCAGCGCACTCCGTAGATGTGCTGTTTATTGATGAAGCGGCGCAAATGGCGCTTGCGAATGTAATTGCGGTATCACAAGCGGCGAATAGCGTTGTGTTGCTAGGCGATCCGCAACAACTCGATCAGCCGATGCAGGGTAGTCATCCAGAAGGCACTGATGTTTCAGCTCTGCATCATATTCTTGGTGAAGAGCAGACGATTGCGTCTGACCGAGGACTTTTTCTTGCGGAGACATGGCGTCTTCATCCGGACATCTGCTCCTATACGTCCGAACTATTCTACGAGGGGCGTCTTCATCCTCGCCCAGGATTGGAGGCTCAAGCAATTCGCTCACCCGGACGCCTCAATGGTTCAGGCCTCCGCTATGTGGCAGTCGTTTCTGAAGGCAATCAGAGTTCATCGCCGGAAGAGGCTGATTGCGTTCGAACGCTCGTGGAGGAAGTCCTTGCGTCAGGCACTACCTGGATCGACAGGCATGGTGTTGAGCGACTGATATTGCTTCAAGATATATTAATCATTGCTCCCTATAATGCGCAGGTGTTCGAGTTGCAGGACCGCATTTCGGGCGCTCGGATCGGAACTGTCGACAAATTCCAAGGACAGGAAGCGCCGATCGTCATTTACTCGATGACAACATCAAGCTACGTCGATGCACCGCGTGGAATGGAGTTTCTCTACAGCCTAAACCGACTGAATGTCGCTACATCACGTGCAAAATGTGTTTGTGTACTCGTTGCGTCACCTACTTTGTTTGAGGCTCAATGCCGAACACCCCGCCAGATGCAACTTGCCAATGCTTTCTGCCGTTACGATGAACTTGCGACGAAAATATAGAAAAAGGAGTTAGTAATCCTGACGTCCGCTGCGTTTTCTGCCGCATCACCATGGCTCGTGATGATACGTACTCGCCAGGAGCGACATCGCGCGCACGGACCTTGGGCTTCATTAAGTCGCAGGCTCGAAGCTTGCTATCAATGGCCAGATCGAAGAGAGCCAGATCTCTGCGTCGATGCCTGCGCCTGCGGTCCAGGACCAGGCGGCGAAATCAAACTTCGTCATGAGCGTTTATCCGAAAGGCGCCAGTGGGGCAGTATCCCCGCCGGTGCAGGGCGGATGAATACGCCGGCCGGAATACAGTTGTGAGACGCAATCATCAATCAGCGGATGCGTTTGAACGATGCCATGCAAGGGTAGCCTGTCACCTATAAGATTTAGGGCTTCAAAAACTATAATGCGATGAGGTTCGTGTTCCAATGCAGCAACTTAATATCGCTGTGCCTTATGGCGAACGATGCGTGCTCACACCAAGTGGTTGCGCAGTGGTGTGGCCGTTTCTGAATGCAAAGAAAGGCGATGGCCCCTATGAGCTATTTCTGGACACCAATGCCCTGAGTAAAGTGGATTGGGCGCGCCAGCTGCCACAGCACGTCCGGCACCAGTCCATTCTGAATCCGTTGCCGGCGCTGATGGAACAGTGGTTTTCCAATCCAGAGTTTCGCGCTGACCCGATTACCCGAATAGACGCGATGACCCAAACCTTGTGCGATTTGGGCTTTAACTTTCGAGCGAATTTCGCCGAGCAACAAGTGGCCCTTTTACGCAGGAATGAAGCGGCACTGAAGACGCAGTTCAGCCTCATTTTTCCCTATGTGGTGATCATGAAATCATTGCTGTCGAGGAAGACGCCGGTGGAGACAGCGCTGGCTGAGCTTGATCGAATTGGCCAGGCTGATATTCCGCGCTTCACTTCCAGCCTTATGTTGACTGCCTTAGGGGTTGTGCTGAAAAGTAAGCAGGCGCTCAAACTCGACGGGGATACGAAGCCTGCCTACTCGTATCTGGATTCCTTCCTGGCTTTCCAGTCGGGACAAAAGGTTGAGGGCAGCCACATCACAGTGCCGTACCTGCGTAACCGGGCGGGGGATTTGAACCTATGGTTGATACTGCCGACGCTACGCCAGCAGGGTTATTCATTTATTGGCACACCTGCAGTGGTCACGGGCGATAAAGTGCTGCACCGATTGATCCTGCGCGTACTGCCACCGCTGCTGCATGTCAGTCAGAAAACGTGCTTTTCCATCTTTCCGGAGGGATTGGATGAGGCCCAATGCACGAAAATTCTCCAGACTGTACAGACCGTTGGGATCAGAGGCGATATGACCACGGAGCAGCGCCGGCAGCGAGTGGCGGCGTTGTTTGAGTTGGCCAAGGATTTTTGTGCCAACGCTGAAGAGCGTGCGGCCGTAGACGAAAGTTGGCAGGAATGGTGCCTGCCGGGGCTTGGGTTGGATGTCCGATTGGACTGAACTATCAGCGCCGGTCCTGATTGCTCAGGACCGGAATTAGTTTGGTGAACTGCGCGTCGGCCGATATCACGGCAGTGCCATCGACGACTTCATCAGAGAGTCACGACTCGATCAACTCCCGCACCCGCGCCATCAAGGTGCTGAGTTGTGGAAGTGGGGATGGATACGAGATTTCCGTGTGCCAATTTCATTTCTTTGGTTGGTGAGTGGAGTTTTTTTCAACCGCTTATTATTTGCTGGTTCGTGTGCTCCCTCACTTAGAGCATCGAGTAACGCATTATGTGTCGATATCTGATACGATTTTGCTCAGCAATAAGTGCTTGGATTTTAAAAAATCAGTTAATGTCTTTTGGGATCGCTGCTTGAATTGCTGGTTTAGTGGTGTCAATTTTCGTTCTAAATTTCAACTGGTACCCTCAGGGAGGGAATTCTGTGACTGTAGAGGCTCCAGATGTGCTTCCTGCCATCGTTGATACCAGCAAGCCGCTGGGGCAAGCAGTTGTGGCGATGTTTAAAGGCGTTGAAGAGGAGCTTGAGGAATATCCTCCAGGGGCTGTGAAAATCATCATTTTTGGTGGAGTCGCGGTACACCTGTATACCAATCACCGTGTTTCGGTAGATATTGACGGCGAAATTTTTCACTGTGATCGATCTTTGAGCAAGGATGAGCTCATTGAAAGCCTAGGGGCTACGCCTGAGTCGTTCGTCGATCCTGCAGGGCGAACCCTTGCCCTGAACTACGATCTCACGTTCAATACGACGCTTGGGCCACTTCATGAGGACTATCTCGATCGTGCGATTCGCCTTGAAGAATTTGGTGACGCTTCTCCAATTCATATTTTCATTGCGGCCCCATTGGATCTAGCCATCTCGAAGCTCGGACGTGCTACTGAGCAAGACATCGAAGATATTGAAAAGCTCTTACGGATGGGGTTAATCTTGACCACAGATCTGAATCGACTGGCTTTACAGGCGATTGACGTGTACGTTGGTAACAAGGAACCACCACACTCGATCCTTAAGCGGATTATTGCGGATTATCTGGAGACTCACGATGATGACGAAGCGCCATAGCGCCACCGTCCTCTCGACTGAATTGGAACGGCTGGCGAAGCAACCTCTGGATCAAGCGGATGACGCTGCCTTGGTGAGAGCTGCTCGTGCGTTTTGGTACTCGAATGATAACCTTGAAACTGCACTGAATTCATTTTTGCGTAAGGGCAGAAGCGCTGTTGAGGTTAGGCGTGCTGGCTATCTGTTTGAACGACTGACTCAATTTACATGTGCTACGGATTCTCGCGTGTCCGAGGCCAATCGTGCTTTGAATCTTGTCGTATCTCACAAGCAGAGTCATGCCGTTGCAACAAAAGGCCGCGTTGATCGATTAGCATTGTCTTGGGGGCTAGATAAGGGGTTGGGCTTGAAAGTTCAAGCGCTGATGCCCTTTCAGACAAGGCATTTCGAGGCTACCCAGCGACAAATGCAAACGGCGTGCTGAGTGAGTGCTGTAAAAAAACCGGCCGTTTGTTGCCGGTTTTTTATATGTGTATTTTGTTGAATTGACAAAAGCGTAGATCGGGGTACCCTACAGGCAGGCCTGAGCCGCTTAGCGGCTCAGGCCTGCCTGTAGGGTACCCCGAGCATACGAAATCACTCTCTTCAAACTAATACTTGAGAAAGTGATCTATCCTGAACACCAACTGTTGATTTGAGGCGGTTCTACTTAAGTCACGATACCTTCTCAGATTTGATTGTCGACGGCTTCTTTCTTCAAAGTGCCGAAAGCGTATGTCGGACTCTGTCTTCTAAAATATTTTATTGAGCCGTAAATACAAAACTCAAGGTTAAAGTCAGTAACCGTGCGCCAGTAATATACCGTAGTCTTCAACAAATTTCTGTCGTAAGTAAAACTTCCGGTAGGCTTGTTGTACAGTATTGAAGTATTCCGACGGTGAGCCCCATGTCATGCTGCGTAGGAGATTGCCGCCATCGGAGTCCTCATTGTGAAAGTCGTTGTACTTGACCAAGTCCGTAAATTGGAAACCCAGTGCTGAAAGCTGCCGGTAGCACTCCAGCTCCTCCGGAGTTATAGGGCCGCTAGTCAATGCGCAATGCCCACTCATTTCGTCAGGGAATGCTTGTGCGTGAGCGAATGCTTGGTCCCAATCGAGCGCCAGTCGATCGTAATAAATATAGCCTTTAGCTTTTGGATCTCCTACTTGCTGCTCTTTGCTCAGAACACTAGTAGCCTTAGCGAAATCTTTATATAGCGCGAAATATGCCAGCGTCACGCCGCTCTGAACGGCAAAATCAATGGTCTGCAGTGCAGTTTCCTGCGTCTCCCATGGGCCGCCAAGCATGAAATAGGCTTTTGTGAGAATGTCCTTTGAGTGAAGTCGAAGGAACAGTTCTGAAATTTTGGCATTGGTAACGAGTTCACTCGCTGCCTTATTTTTTCTCCGTTGATCCTCGCTCCCATGCTCAACGCCAAATGCGAGCATGCGACATCCTGAGCGTTGCAATCGGTCTATGAAGTCGTCGAGTTCCAGATCGTAGGAAAAAAAGTCCTCAAGGCGGAAGATTCCACGCCAGCCAAAAGAATCACCAGTCGTTTCCTTGATTTTTTCTAGGCCATCTAGAAACTCGCTAGCCCATGCGAGCCCAGAGTATCTGGCATTGTTGTCGCCCTTTTTCGCATCCGAAGCTATCTGCGGTAGCAAGTTGTCATCAATGAACTGAATCCGAATATTTTGGTGCTGCAGAGATAGATTGCGAATTTCGGCGAGTACATGTCCGACTTTGCGGCGTTGTTCACCTCCGCTCTTATCTCTGCGTTCAGTACAGAAGGCGCAGTTCCAGTCGCACCCTTGCGACATGACCAGATGAGCCTCATGGAACGTCTGCGACTTCGACCTTGTTCGGGCCGGTTCATATTGGCTATCGCCGACGCGATAGATCCGGCGATCAAGCAAAACATCCGACCATGCAGTCCCCGGCGACTCCAGCGATGGTTGCTGCGGCGTGTTGCATCGTTGGATGCCGCGACCTATGACGTTCCAGCTCTTGAGGTTGGCAGTAATGCCTTGCGCTGCAGGCCACTGTCCCGAAGTTTTCAAACTCGCCACTAGTGTAGACAGATTCTCTACTGCATTGGTCGCAACGGCAAAGTCCCAGCTTGCCTGGGCGTCCTCCGTATGCACCATAGAGAACTGCCAGGCATTGAGCTTGGCTGCCGGACCACCAATTACCAGCGTCGTACTATGTGTTCGGTTGCGAATATCGACGAGCATATTCATTGTTGATCTTATGGTGGAAAACACAGTGTTGAATCCAATCAGATCGAAAGTTCGCGCCAGGCTCAACACTTCAGCGCGCAGCTTCGGGAACCTGTGGCAGTCAGCGATCTGCACGTCGTGGCCTTGCGCCGCGAGATGAGACGCCAGCAGGCCCAGGCCCAGCGCAGGAGTGCTAGTTCGTGATGCGCCCGACTCATCATCGTCGATGGGGGGCAACACGAGCAGTATGCGTTTCACAACCTGTAGGGTGTCGGTACGTGTATCAGCAACTTCCGGATGGGTCCGGCCGCGGAGTTGAGGCGCTGTCCCACCCACGACGGGACCAATCAACCATCTGGCCACGGGAAAATCCAAGACGCTCAGAAGAGTTGGATTACCGGCCTCTGAAGCCGATGCGCGCTCCTCCAAATAATGAGTCAGGAATTCCCGATGTAGCCATGGATGGCCCTTGTCGGCTCCGACAGCCATGTCCACAATTTTACCCAGCTCCTCGTTAAGGGAGCTTTCGATGCAGAGGCTCCCTGCAGCAATGGCAGCGTCCAGCCGTCGCCGCAAGGTGTGTGAGAACGCGAGATGCAATGCAGCCCAACGAATACTCTCATCTTCATCAAGGGCCATGCTATGCAGGACCTTGAGAATCACCTGCGTCGGGAGGCTTGCTGTAGCAAGCGCTGCAAAGACGCGCTTGTCACCACGCCAATGACCCTTGACCTTGCCCGCATCCGGATAATAGTTCTTGAAAAAAGTGACAGTCTGATCGGCCACCTGTCGGGCCGGTTCTAAGCCCAACGCCATTAATGCTAGTGCTGTCGACGCAAGTCCAGGGTCGCCTACGATGGCTAGAGCAATGTCATGCGCCTCTCGTGTTACTTTCACGCAGCGCGCGTGTTCGAGCGCGAATGCTGGGTCACTTTCAATGTTTGTAAAGAGCTGCTTGAGTTCTGGATATTTGCTGGCAAGGCGTGCAAGCCGAGTGGGAAATGAGGTCGCCGCACCGGGTAACTGTGTAGGCTTGAAGAACTTTGGTGCAATCTCGCTCGCCTGGTGCGAGAACTCTTCGGCAAAGTCTGAGGCGTAGTAAAACAATTCCTTTATTAAAAATTCATCCTTCCAGATCACCTGCAGCATGGCCTCTGGAAAGGACTCCGAAAACTCCCTAAAGCTTAAGCATATGTTGGAGCATGCCGCCATGAAGCGCCAACACACGTCCATACGTCCAGACTCTCTCGCAGCTTCTTCGGTTGGACTCGTGGCGGCCATGCGATTGCCAATAGTGCTGCCGATAGCGCGCAGCTTCATAAGCAGCTCGGCTTTACTCTCTTCATTGACGCTCTTGCCGGCATCACTAAGGTTGTTGAACGCAGTCGTTAAATCGCCCCAATCCTCTTCGAGATCCAGATGGTGTAGATCACTGAGAATACGCTCCAACACAAGACGAGACTCCTCCTGCTTTTGCCCCACGGCCTGTCGGGATGCCCAATGAACGGATCCAGGTAAGTACCAGCCAGTGCCCTCAAGTAAGTCGGAAGCGCAGCGCTTCCAGCTGAATTCACGTTTGATTAGTTTTGCCAGCTCAATAGCAGCCTTCTTACGCTCTTCGAGGTCAGTCATGATCTCGAGCAACACGTCGGCAAAACTCTCGATGTCCGCTGGATTGGGGGTGCCTGAGGTCGTGCTGCCCCCGATATTGACGAATTCGACACTGCTGAATGTCATCTCTGGGAATTGCTGCTTCAGATCTTCGAGCAGCATAGCGAGCCCCGACTGAGCCGAACACACGAGCGGGACGCCGGCACAAAGGGCTTCCCAACCGCTCAGTCCGAACCCCTCATGCCACGACGGCATCAGTGCAACATGGCAACGGGCTAATCGACGACGCAGAGCTACCTGATCGTCAGAGAACGGTTCAGCGTGTAACGCAAATGCTGCGCCCCTACTGCCTATCTCCTTTAACTCGTCTAGCGCGGTTTGATCAGAATCGGGGTCAACTCCCCAGGCGAATAATTGACCACGCGCGCGCCACACTTCAGCATTGATTGCACGTCCACGCTCGTATGCCTTTGCCAACGCATGAACAGCTAATACCGAGTTTTTTATTGGGTCATCGTCACGGTTAAGACGTCCCGAGATAAAAATGTGCAGGTCAACGCGGGAGTCGTGTGTCTGAAAATCAACTTTGTCTACGCCCGGTATTAATGACCTAACTGGCGATCTTGGGCGGTGCGTAGCGCTTCGTGCTGATGCGAAGTTGCGCTGTAATAGTGGGCCCACCGCAAAAGCACAATCTGCGGTCGCGATGATGTCTCGCTGTATTGTGGAGCGATTGACCACATCCTGCATGCTCTGACTTTTCATGAAGGCGTACGCCGAGTAGTCCATGTGACCAATCACGGCGGATTTGACGTTAAATCCACTTCCAAGGTGCTCACTAAGCTCCTTGGCGCAGTCGATGGCCACCCGACCTGTTATGGAATCGTGTCCAACCACTAGTACTCCCAGTAACGTTTCTGGCTCGAACTCTTTGCAGCGTTTGGCAATGTCCTCCATGAGCGTGGAAGCGTTGAACGTCGTATGTTCGATAAGTTCGATGGCGACTGAACTGCTGCCCACAATTGGCCGCTGATTAACAAAGCAGATCGTCTTGCTGCCTTTCGGCAGGGCCTGAGTCATACCTTCCGCTAAGCCTTTGTTGAAGACGTTTAATCCACCCAGCTCGCTTCCCCAGCGGGTTGCAAGCATAGCCACCACGTATGCCATTTTGGCTCCTAGAATTTGTGATGTATTGGCGGTTAACCGCGGCGCTTAGCGCGTAAGGGACCATAGTGTAGGGCTGCTGTTGATTCAGTTAGGTTATTCATCGGCGCAAGGCCTGATTCCGGAATCATTGTCCGGAACGGAATGTTCTTTAAGTCGTGGCACCTCATCACCTGTGATGGCTACGGCAGTCGCTCCCTGAACGCGTTGCTCAGGATTGAGTAAGTTGAATCCGGTGTAGCCACTTTCGTCGATGTAGAAGCATTCCATGCGTATTCATCCTGGCGTCAAAGCTCGAACATCACGATTGCAGTTCCGAACTGATCATGCCCGAAGGCTCGCGTGCTGGCGAGGCACACTTCGCTTGATGAAACGACTAGTGATACGACGGAACGGCGACTTTCTAGAGCACTACATGTTCGTGCGACGCCGATTTGATCCAGTTGCCGAAATGCCACTGATCCAATCTGACTCCTCTCGAACCTTCGCCTACGCTGGATTTGTACCAATTTGGAGGTGGGGCAGTCTTGCGTCGGCACGTGGGTCAATTCGGTGTCTGCGTGAACAGCCTCTGGTTTGAAAGCAGCTGTAGCAGAGATTAGCCAACGCTTGGAGCACCAACACAAGGCCACTCTTACTGTGCATCAAGTCCTGTTCAATAGCATGAAAGACGCCTCACTACAGTCACAAGCGCAGTCAGACCAAAAACTGCAGGCCAGTAAGGTGCTGGTTGACACACTGTCCGACGGGCAGGCCAGAATCATCGGGGTGTTGAATCAGCATACTGGCGCCCTGACCGCCCGCCTTGATCAGAGCCAAGCCAAGCTACGTCAGCTGACGATCACTTTGGCCGTGTTTTTCGGATCGATGATGGCCTACGTGGGGTATGAGCTGCTGAGTCGGTTTAGCTGATGCCTTGAGGGGGAGCCATAAAATCTATGGTCGCCCCAGCACAATGAGCCCCAAGAACCCCTCTGTTACTGACATCTAGGTCAAATGTGTTCTAGCTCGAGCATTCAAAGCGCAGCTCGTTCAACTGGCTCCAACTTTATCGCTCCCGCCCAAGTCTCCATTTGGGCTTCTGTATCCCGGCGCGAACATTGAGCTTTCTACCCCATAGAGAGCCAAGGGATCACTGAGCCATAGGCGGTATGCATTGTCTTCAATGCTGTGGTCGGGTGAGCAGTCCACGTGGTATTGCTGTAGGACGTACCCAGCCATCGCTGCGCGCACTCTAAGTCTGAGCACACCGCCAGGCATCTCGTAGTCGAGCATCACAATCTGCGCATAATTCTTATCAGGGTGCGGCACGAGCGGGAGATCCAGCATTCTATTCCACTGATCATCGTGCTTTTGGTTTTCGTCGTTCTTGGGTTTAGCCCCCCACAGAGTCTGAGCCGTACCGATTCGAGCCAAAACGAAGTCCACAAATTTCTGGCGTTTCCGATCGTACGCTCGGACGTGCCAGCGCAAGCCATCGCAGCTGACCGCGAACGGCACGATTTCCCGCTCAGACTCGCCCGACCCCGAGGTATAGCTGATTTTTACCACCTGGTTGAGGCTGATCGCGCGCGAGATCGGCGCCAAAACCTCTACCTTTGGCTTGCTGAGCAGCGAAATGGATTCGTTCAGAATGAGTGGCTTCTCTCCATCTAGACCGTATCCGTACCCTTGGGAAAGCGCCGTGAGCACGCGCTCAGGCGAGTGCACGATTAGAGGCGAGAACGTCTCGCGTATCGCATAATGCTTGGTCACAGTGTCCAGCTCAGTGTTCTCAGGAGCAATCTCCCGATACTGCGCGAAGTCGCGGGTGGCAGCCGCCGCGCCCACCCCGAAACGATCCATGAGATCAGTTCGTGAAACGGCCCCCGTGAAGTACAGGCGAAAATCTATGTACACCAGGCGCTCCCGTTGCGCTTGGCTGTATTCGCTCAAATCAATCATTTGCTCTCCGTCTTGCCTTCTTACCTGTCCTGCTGAATATCCAATATCTGATCGGGCGCATCTAGCAACAATGATAACACACGAGTGCTTGACGTCATCAAAATGATGATGATATGGTTTGGTTATGGTTGTTATACATATCTATCCATAGCACCTTAGGCGATTAAAAAAGGAGGCTTGGATGGGATGTCAGAACGCCAGAAACAGAAAGGCCGGTCAAGGTACGAACTTGACCGGCCTTTGGGAAAAGACGTCTGAATTGGTTCCAGATGTCTCTCGCGCTTTGTGGAAAAAGCTTGTGGATGGTAGCCCCTATGGGCTCCCTCCGCAAGGGAGCGAGTTCTGTGTTCGAGCCACCTCATAGGAGACATTTTATGTCCCAGCTTGAGATGTTCGAAAAGCCCGAGGCGGAAGGCGAGGTCATTTACCGTATAACGATCACCACCAAATCGGGGAAGGTGATTCGACGTGCTAACGGCCAACCGTTCCGCATCGTCATTCGCCCAAAAGCGAGCAATTGATTTACTCGCTTAACAGAGCCCAGCGCACGTTTTGTGCCATGGGGCTAGTCGCTCCCATATAAAAGGATTACGACATGTCTAGATGTACAGCACCAGTACGTGGACATAACTCAGCTGCCGCTGCCGCTGCCTGTCCTGCATGCCGCTATCGCACCAGTTCCCGCAGTAGCTCTCGCTATGACGGTTATGGCTCGTCCTACTCCCCCTCGGTCGGCAATGGAGGTAGCCATGCTAACAGTAGAGGTGGTGGTGGCGGGTCCAGCAGCAGTTCAAAGCCGCGCTGGTCGAGAGCAGGTTCATCCGTGTCGTACTCACCGGCCCAGGTGCAGTCCCTCACTCCAATTCGCGAAACCGTTGAGACGCGAGCAGCGGAGCAACCTGACCTTCGTGACGTCTTCCTGTGCCACGCATGGGACGATCGGCACGGACCTGCCAAAGAGCTGCACGAGTTGCTCGTGGCGGCTGGTGTCAAAGTTTGGTTTAGCGAGAGGGACCTAGGTCTCGGTGTTCCAATGATGCGCACAATCGACAAGGGCTTAGCGAATTCGCGAATTGGGCTTGTGCTGGTCACTCCCGCGTTGCTGACGCGCCTTCCCAAAGAGAGTGTTGCTGACAAAGAACTTTCGGCACTCCTGGCGGGTAACCAGCTCGTTCCCATTGTGCACAACACGACGTATGAAGCTCTCCGCAATGTAAGTCCCTTGCTCGCCTCCCGAAGCGGCTTGGACACTGCAGAAGATTCAATGGCGGTGGTTGCGGCAAAAATCGCCGAGCTGGTAGCGCTCTAGCTCTTTTGCTCACACAGTTTCGGCATTCAGATGCGGATGCTCGTACATTTTATCCTCTACGGTTTAACAGACCTGCCTTCGGCAGGGCTGTTAGCTCCGACTAAGAGACCGATTCGGGCCTATTGCTGCCTGTTGTCAAAAGCTGAAGGCAGTCTGAGGATGCCGTCAGCGGTCGAGTTGCAGCAGCAATTTTTAGGCAGTCACCCAACGGTATTGTTTGGGTACTTTTACCCGCGAAGGCGTTACACGAGACGGCTATCCATGGTGGAAAAGTAGTGCAGGCGATTCTCCATGGAGGGGGAGTGATCTCAAGATGCCTTTATGGTGATGGTCCGAATGGAATTTCTAAGGAGGAGTGGGTTGATGGTAAAGGAATACGCTGAGTATGAAGTCCAACGGACATTGCATCACGTGTGTTCTGCGAATAACCCAAAGGATGCGTTGGAATGCTTTTAGAAAAATCGAGCTGCTCGGTGGCTGGCGCATCATGTATGCGGCAGCTCAATCGGGTGGGCCGTTTAGCTCGGTAGCCGCGACGAGCGGTATATGCTTCAGCCAAGAAACCTTATGGTTTCACTTGTTTCGCAGAGCGCAAGGGATGCAATGTCGAGGATCTACACCTATCTGAACTCAATCAGCTCTGGTCAGCCGATCAACTTTGAGGCTTTTGCTAAGGAGTTGAAGAAGCATGGCAAGGGTGCTGGCTTTCTGTTCGATACGTTTTCAACGTCGAAAATTGGAAAAAACAGCTATCAGGTGGCTGTCTTGCGTGAGGATCGCTTTGCGGAGCTGATTCGTGAACACGCTCCATCAGAAGTTTCGGGTCGTATTGGTGCTGCTTTCGACGGAAGTAGCCACGCAGCAGCAGTAAGCGGCTCGCTTTTGATAACACGAAGCGTGGTCCATCCTCATCCAAGCGTAGTTCTTCTGAGCAAGCATGGGTGGGAAGCACCTAACACTCCCCGGCCAGCGGCGTTGCTGGTGGAGAATCTCGAGAATTTCCTAGCTCTCAAACAGACCGTCGACATCCTGGCCGACTGTGGCGTAGCTGAGCAAAGTGAAAGTTTCGATGTCATTTTCAGCGCCGGTAATCAGATCACCAACAGACTGAATATGCCATTTCTCAGCCAATACCAGAGGCTGTACTGCCTTTTTGATGTCGACTTAGGTGGGCTGACAATGTATCGAACCCTTCTCAAAGGGTTGCCAGATGGGCACCGGGTAGTGTTTGTGTACCCTGATGATATCGCCCACCGGTTAAGCGCTTCCAAATACTCTCTAAATCAGCAAACGAGACAGGATCTCCTTGAGTTTGTTGGTCTATCCAAGGAAACCAATGAGCTGATCGGACTTATGCGAGACAGCCAAAAAGCGCTAGAGCAGGAAACCTATTTGATGTCGACAACGACAAGGGACTGATGATGTTGAGCGATTCCTCTGCGTTCCAGGATGTATACAAATTCCACAGGCTGATTTTTGTTAACAGTGCTGCCTATGCCTACACCGTAATCCGCGTGGACAAGCACACCGCTTTGTGTGGCCAGAACAACCTCGGAAAGACCTCGATGCTGAATGCATTGAAGCTTTTTTTGCTGCCACACGAGAACTTCAAGAGCTGCGCTAAGAAATTCGCCTTCAAGGGGCCGGCCGGGACGTACTACTCGACTGATGCTAGCTACAGCTACTATTTCCCGGAAAACCACTCCTTCATCATCCTCGAAGCAGAGAACATGCACGGCCCGTTCTGTTTGGTCCTGCACCGCGGGAATCGACCATTCTCATACGGCCGTATGGCAGTACCTTGCATGTATGCCGATATCCAGCACATGTTTTGGGACCTTGAGTCGCCCATCAATGGAGGCATGGGGGCTCCGATAGAAGGCATCTCACTTTCTGGTGTGCTTTCGGATCTCCGAGCTCGGGGCGGGGAGGCAATGAACGACGGTGCTGTCATTCGCCAGCGGCTCTTCGGTCAACAGGCTCTTAATCGTGAGGAGGGCCGATTCTGCTTGCTGCCTCTTAGGAATGGCGGTACAGCACGCGAGATCGAAGCGTGGAAGATGCTAATCCACCTGGCCTTCGACATTGGGGCGAAGGACAACCGCACTCTGCCGGATACTATCGCTACGATCATCGAGGGGGATAAGGACCGTAAGAATGCAGAGCTGAGTGTCAGCCTGAGCGAGATCCTCGATGACTATGAGAACCTGAAAAAAGAAGGCGATCGCCTGGCGGACATAGAAAGCGCGCAGAGGTCTTGGGAGAGCTTTGATAGCCAGTTCCAACTGTTTGAGACGAAATCCGAACTGATCGTTCAGAGTATCGTCGATGTTGAGCATGCCTTGGCTGAAAGGCAGTCCAGCATTCTTGATGATGTTAAGGCAGCATCCGAGAGTTATCAGGCTCTTGATGTGGCTCACTCAGCTAAGAGACAGCACCACGGTCTGGTCAAGGCTGAGTATCTGAAGCTGGCTGGAGCACTGAGTCTCCGGCATAAGGATTTGGACGGTGTCCAAAAGCAGCTATTCAAGGTCAGCGAGATTCTTCGGCGTTACCCTGGCACAACAGAGCATGAGGTCCGCGAGCTATTATCCGATCTCTCCGCAGAGTTGACCGCAGAGATCGAGACCCTGACAAACAAGGTTCAGAGCGCTGAACAACTAGCCCAGGCGATCAGGAATAAGAACAGTCTTTTCCATCAGCGCGACCAACTCCGAAAAATTCTTGATGAACATGTGGAAACTGTTCTCGAGCAGGTCGATCGTCACAGTGCGTCGGTTCTGAGTAGCTTGAACTCGACGCTGTTCACCAAGTTGACTCCTCGACTCAACTCTGACCAGAAGCAAGCCATCAAAGAGTTTGGCTGCCTATTCCAGGAGCGAGGTTCTTTCATCAGCTTCCTGAGCCAGGAGACCTCATTTGGTTTCATGTCTTTCGACCCGACCAGAGCAAGGAAGCAGCACGAGCAAGACCTGATCAAACTGGGTGACGATATCAAGGACTGTGATGACCTCATTCAGCGCCTAAACGATGACAGCAAGTTGACTGCTGAGCAGGCCAAGGAGAAAGCCAAGAAGCTGACCCGCGAACAGATTGAAACTGATGAAGAGGTTCAACTACTCAGTCGGCATGGCTACATGCGCGAGCAGCAGAAAGCATTGGAACTTGAGGTGGGGGAACAGACAGTAGAGTTGGCCAAGCTACATGAGAGTGTGGCGGATGCCGCCGGCGAGCTGGAGGGCCTAGCGGTACAGGTTGAGCGCGCAAAAGAAGTGCTCGGCAGGGTCAGGAAGGAAAACGAAGATCTGCGCAATTACCTTGAGCAGATCCGGAACGTAGCTGAGATCACTTTAGGATTCCTTTCGATCCGCGAAATGAAGCTGAAAGCTTGCGATACTTTCTTTCACCCTAGCCAGATCAAGGAGATTGCCCAGTTTGCTTCTGAGGTAGCCAAGAGCAGAGAAGCTCTGCAAGTGGCCTTGGATGAACTGCTGAAACGTAACTTGCTGGGCGAAGAGGGCAGAGACTTTGGCTACCATGCTTTCCATGACTTGAGTCGGATGCGTAGCTGTCGGAGAGCTTTCGCGGCGATGTTTGGCACCTTGGAGGGTGAGCAGCAGACCTACCAGGCCAAGGTCACCGCGCATAACTCGAATACCTCTATTCAAATCGACGAAATCAAACACGCCAGAAGGATGATTAAGGAGTTCGAGAAAGAGGTAGATGACCAGCTCTCGGAGTTCAGTGTGTCTGACCTTGAGGCGATCGAGATTTACTGCGTGTTGAATCCCCATTTCGAAGAGCTGTTGGTCGATATTGATTCCATAAACCTCATGACAACCGGGCTCCACGAGAAGCGCTTGTATGAACGGTTACGAGCTTTCTGTACCGAGTTCTTTGTTAACGGTGGCCGTCGGGGGACCACGCTGGATATGAGCCTGCTGATTGATCGGGTTGGATATCGGTACCGCAAGCGTGGGCATGACAAATACACCGAAGAGGATCAATCCAACGGTACTACGGCAATGATTAACTGCCGCCTGCTATCGATTCTTCTGCGTAGGCTGCTGGTTGCGAATACACAGATCTGTTTGCCATTGGTAATGGATGAACTGTCGAATCTGAGCCACTTGAATCTGAAGGCTGCGCGTGGCATCGCTGAGTCAGAAGGGTTCGTGCTGTTCGGGGCAACGCCGGAGCCGACGTCTACTATCGCGAAAGTAATCGAAAACTACATCGATCTTTCGCATTTTCTCGCCACCGACAGGGCATACAGCCACTTACGTCGAGTGATCTACACAGGTGAAAGCGAGTCGTTGAGAACAAAGAAAGGTCCGACTGATGCTGTTGCGGAGATCACTGTCGGATGATCGTTGCAGCAGACAAAACGGTCATGCTCATGATCGAGCATAAGCACATTTTTCTTGATCTTATCGACATCATGGATGAAGGCTCGGCTGGCGAAGAAGTGTCAACTCGCCTCTACGAGTCAAAAGTGATGAAGCTGCTTGATTCGCTGGGAGACAGTAAGTCCGATCGGCAAAAAATTGAAGCGGCCTTCGACGTGCGTAACCTCGTCCGGGCAAGCTTGATATTGCACCATGACACCAAGCGAGGAGTCATTGCCTTCGCCCCGTTTTTGATCGAGTTATTTCGCCACTTTGATAGATCGCGTCTTCGGCAGCTGAGTAGCGCCGATCTTGAGGCTCTGTGCGACAGCTTCAATGATAGTCTTGAAAAGCTTCGCGATTTGACAGTGATTGAGCAGGGGAACGACACGTTCGAGGATGAGCTTAAGCTACTCCGGGAACGCATCCGCTACGCTCAAGGGAAGATCAAGGAGAACGTGGACAGTCTTCAGGGGCAGACTCTTCGCCTGGCGGAGATCGTCGAAGTGATGAGCCTTGAGAACCTCGACGAGGTGAAGCAGGCTCGCGGTGCTTTGCAGGCGATCACCCGAATCTACGGTAGGCATGTTCTCCCCACATTGCAGTTCCTCAACGAGAGGGAACCTCTGAAGAAAGGCCTACCGGCACTCACTGCCTTGCTGCGGATATCCGAGATGTTCCGCGATGCCAAGTTGCCAAAATTGGGTCAGCAGGTTCTCTATGCAGTGGCATCCATTCGCTCCTATCGCTACGACGTGGAGGTCATCAGCAAGTCTCTGCAGCGCTACGTGCATCAGAATGAACGTCAGCGTCGTGAGTACGACCAGGTTGAGAGTGTTTTCAACGATCTACTGGTTGCCTGTCGGGAACTCCATGACGGGAAACTAAGGGGCAATCTCATCCCTAAAGATCATGAGGTACTGGAGCGTTTCTCTACCTTCAAAGGCATGAAGAGGCAGAGAGCCGATAGCAAGATTGAATGGCACAACGTAGACCATTGGCTTCACATTCAGGAGCATCTGCGGAGTAGCCTGGATTCACTTAAAAATACCCAAGTAACAACAACGTCTGTTGAGCCAGTTGGAGAGGACGTGCTCAAAGCCAGGCGTGCTTTAGACGTGCGCAGAAAACTAATTGGAAGGCTGATAGATGAGTGGCATGTTCAGGTTGGGCCTGACGCCCATGCGTCGCTTCACGCACATCTGGCCCAGCAGATCAGCGACTACGAAATTGCTGACCTAGTGGAAGGCATGTCTTGGCTAAAGCACCGAGAGGACATTGTGCTAACCCCTCGATTTCAGTTAGGGGTGATTGAGGACGACAGGCAGAAGTTGACCTATTACAAATTGAGGATCGAGGAGCAGGGCAGTGAGACAACAGCTTAGCCAAGCCATCTACAAAGAGTTGATGTCGGGGAAGGTGATCAACAAAGACACCTACGAGAATGGTGAAATAAAACCCAACCCGCTCTTCGAAGAGATGCTCAATAACTACGATCAGAGCTACAAGCCCTTGTACTTGAACATCGGGTTTGAGTTGGTGATGCGGAATGGCTTTATCTACATCCGTTCAGTCGAGCGCGATGAGGAGTACAGCGAGGTGGTCAGGAAAATACAGGTTCTGCTGTTGATCCTTGCTCGCGGACTGCATGAACAGGGCTACCAGCTTGATATTCTGCGCGACGGGGAAGCTGGTGTGTCTGATGGGATCATGGAGGAGATCGGGAAGGGAGAAGACAAACAAGATGTCATGTCTGCCAGCAACATGAAAGGGGAGGCTCTTACATCTGCAGTTAGGAAAAATCTCGAGCAGCGTGGGATCGCCTACAGGAATGCAAAAGGCAATCTGGTACTGACTCATGCTGGATTAGCGTTCTTTGACGACGTATTTAAGTACAGTAATGCTGAACCAGGTGCAGTTATGGTGGTGGCTTGAGTTTCCGGCTTTATCAATTGGTAGATGGTTTCTTTACCCTCCATCACATCCTCGACATAGATACCACCAATGCCTGGTGAATCGTCCCCGGTTTAGTAGACGCGTTGAGTGCCTGCTTTTGGCTCGTTGCCAGCGGCCGAATCGCCGCTACTTTTTTAGACGTGCGACTGGCAACTGCTGGCCGACTTTTGCCGGTCATGATGGGCAGAAATCGAGCCAAATAGCGCGCTCGGCGATGTCATACGAAACTATGATTACTCAGTACTGAAGATGCCGACTTATGAAGTCGGTAGCAATCCATTCTCGGTATAGGCTGGGAAAGAAATCATCGACTCGGCCGGAGGGTGCTCGTAGGCGGAGGACAACACAGCACTGAGTCGATCGCCCAGCAGATTCCAGGCACGTTTCTTCTCTTCGGCATAGTCGTGATGCAGGTAGTGGCGTCTCACCCTAGAACCGGCCAGCACATGGTTTTGGCAGCGATCGATGACGTCCAGGCTGACCCCCAAAGCCTGCATCATGGTTGCGCCCGTGCGGCGCAGGTCGTGCGGCGTCCAGTCGCCGTTCTGGCCGTCGGCCAGGACCAGGGTATTGTCATGACGCCGTCTAGAGAGGGCCTTGCGGTTTTTGAAGCGAGCCTGGCGGTCACCGACCTGCTTGCTCACCACTTTTACGTCCAAATGCCCTTCATCCTGCTTGTTGGGAAAACACCACTGTGAATCTCCCGTCAGGGTTTTGAGTTCCTGAAAGAAATGCAGGGCAAAGGGGGAGAGGAAGACATGGTGGTCTTGCTTCTTGCCCCGGGTGCCCTTGACGTTTTCACTGGGGAGGAACCAGGTCTGCTGGTCCAGATCGACATTTTTCCATTCGGCCTGCAGCAACTCGCCAATCCGGCACAAGGTGCCCAGGCTGATCCAGAGCGCGAGCTGCGTTTCCTTCTTTAGCGGCCGAATGCCGTCGTATTTTTGTCCCGCGGGGAGGGCGTCGTAATCGGCGGTCATTTGCTGGAAACGATTGTGCAGTTCCAACAGCTCCGCCGAGGAAAGGATGCGGCTTCTTTCTGCCTCGTAGTGAGCTGGGATCAGAGGGGAGATGTCGACCAGCTCAGTTGGATCACCCTCGATCAATAAGACCCGCCAAGGTTGGCGCTTTCTAGCCCAGCTAAACATCTGGGAAAGGTCGGCGAAGAAACTGATGGCTTGCCGGTGAGCGCCGCGGTTGACCACGGTGCGGATCAGCGCCCGAACATCGTGTTCGGAGACGCTGCTCACTGCGGTCTTGCCGAGTGCTGGCAATAAAGCGTCGTGGCAACTCGGCATTGCCATCTTTACGCGCGACGCCATCCAACAGCCAGGCCTTGGCCAGATCCTGGACGGTCAGCGTTTGCACCTTCGTCGTTTTTACTTGTTCGGCCTCTACGTTAGCCGCGGCGTATGCCTGTGCCTTGGCGGTTTTCTTGTGCTCGTTGGGATTGATTTGCTCATCGATGAGCGCCCGGGCCTGGTTGCGTGCTTTACGGATGTCCGTCAGGGATTTGCGTGGCCAGGACCCGCAGGCGTATTCTTTGTTCTGCTCGCCCCACCGATAGCGATAGAAAAAGCTGACCGACACGCCGTCCTTACGCAGGGAAATTCGACCCGCGAGATTGCCATCCTCCCTGAGGATTCGGCCGGCATCGTTGGCGGTCAGCGACTCGAGTTCTTTGATGGTGATTTTGGCCATGAAACGGACTCCCCCTACTTTTACCCCCACAAAACCGTCGGCTCTTGATGGACGTTACTGGACTCTCGTAGAGCAGAACACCGCTGGAGCTCAAGTAAATACTAGCTTGGAAAAATCCAGAGTAAAATTCTGGAAGCTTTCAAGAAGTATGAAAAAGGAGATGGGGTGCTAGGGGTCGAGTGTTCGAATCACTCCGTCCCGACCATTATTCCTGAGTAAAATCAGACACTTAAGCCGATCATCTAGATCGGCTTTTTTGTGTCCGCGCAAAAAACTGCACAAAGCGCCCCGGAAGATTCACTGTTATTCAGTGCCGTTTGTGATTATTGCTCTTGGTACACGCTGATTCTTGCGCAGTCTCGATGGGATTTGGTCGGTCGCCCGGTCGATGCAGCCAGCCCTGAAGCTCCATTAAATATTGGCTGACGGTTGCCGATACTCAGTCATCTAGATTCCGATCGAGCGAAGGCGCATGGACATCAGCAATACCAGCAGTGAATATCAAAAGCCGAAAAATCTCGCTGGGCTGGGCCGTCGCTGGGGTGGGCAGATCATCGATACGTTGATCACCTACTTTTTGATCCTCTTCGTAGGACGGCTGGCGGAGTTTATCGGTTTGCCGCCAAATGTGGTGGCTGTCCTGGCTCTTGGTACGGGTGTGGCGTATTACCTGTTTTCCGACGCAATGCCCAACGGGCAAAGCCTGGGTAAAAAGCTGCTGGGGATGTCGGTGATT
>Ga0157373_10000790_pt1 | contig 24415 bp, 28 predicted proteins | sample C65metaG_FD_113460 | JGI IMG/M metagenome (GOLD analysis project Ga0157373, IMG submission 113460) | Corn rhizosphere microbial communities from Kellogg Biological Station, Michigan, USA - C6-5 metaG | ecosystem: Host-associated > Plants > Roots > Rhizosphere > Soil | place: USA: Michigan... | reverse complement strand
ATCCCCAGCCGCGGCCATTGTAGCGCTCGGTCTTGTTGATCCCCTCACCCTTGAAATTCACATAATCAATCAGTGCATACGTCCCTTGGGCGGAAGCAGTCACCTTGTGATAGTTCGCCTCGATGCGCTTGCTCTCACTTCCAGGCGCGGCTGCCAGGATCTTGGGCAGGGCTGCACGGGAGCGGGCGATGATGAAATCCGTCTGCACTTCCACATTGCCCGCCAGCCACGTTCTCAGCGCCGTCATCTGCGGGCCTTTGAATGCCGCCTGGAATTCCGCCTTGCTGCGCCATGGGCTGTGCGGCTGCTGGGCGATGGCTGGAGGATTGAGCCCCTGCCTGCGTGCGAATGCCACGAACTGTGGCCAGCTCTCCTCGAATGGCCCACGGAACCCGGCAGGATACCAGATGAAATGCCCTATTCCCAAGGAGGGAAACTCCTCCCCGCCGTTCCAGGAAGTGAGGCCTGCCACGGATCCGGCACATTCATTCTGCCAGATTTTCCGCCCGATGGCGGCTTTTTGGGCACCGGAGATCCCCGCTGCATGCGCAGAGGAGATGAGGGAAATGGCCACGACGGCTTGGCAAAGGATGCGGGAAAGCTGCATGCCTCCATCTATCCATTTGAAATGGAATGCCGCAAGCCGCCGCATGGAAAATCGTAAAACTGGACTTTCCCCACCGGATTCCGCTCCATGGCCGAGCCATGCCACACTGGTCGAAAATTCTCTCCATCACCCCGCTGGATCTGGTGAAGCTCTTCGTCACCGCGGCCGTCATCCTTTTCGTCACGAAGATCCAACTGGTGAACGACCGGCTGTCCGCACTGCTCATTGCTCTGCCCTTCACCTCCCTGGTGGCCATGATCTGGATGCAACAGGCCGGACAAAGCCCGGAGCGGCTGGCCAATCACTCGGAAGGCACCTTCTGGTTCGTCCTCCCCACCCTGCCGATGTTCCTGATCCTGCCATGGATGCTGCGCAATGGATGGGGATTCTGGACCGCCTTGCTCGCCAACTGCCTGATCACCATCGGCCTCTTCTGGCTCACCGTCGTCACCCTGCGCCGCTTCGGAATCGATCTGATGCCAAAGTGAATCCCCTCTGGGCATGGGAATTTTTGAAAATTCCCCGATCACATGGAAGATAAGACTTGTCAGTGCAGGAAATCCCTGCTTTCACCACCAGCCCGGCTTTAACCCCGGACCATCCGCTACCCCAACCGTTTTGAGCGAAAAAGTGCCGTCACCCCTGCCCGAGAACGTTGTTCCGTTCGAGCAAGCCCGGCCTCTTTCGCGCTATCCCGGCTCTCCTATGAAAAGTGATCTCGTCGAAAAGGCCTCTGAAATCATCCCTGATCCCCTCGTACTGATCAATCTGGTCTCCCAGCGCGTCCGCCAGCTCAACAGTGGTCGTTCACCACTGATTCCCGTGCGCCCCAGCCTCGGCGTGGCGGACATCGCCCTCACCGAAATCATTGAAGGCAAGATCAAGCTGATCCCTCAGGAAGCCCCTTGATCGGCCGCTTTTCCGGCGTATTTAAGGTTCAATGAGTGCCGAGATCGCGACCAACCGCAAGGCCGGACGGGACTACACGATCCTGGACAAATACGAAGCCGGATTGGAACTGAAAGGCACGGAGGTGAAATCCATCCGTGCCGGAAAAATCAATATTTCCGACGCCTTTGCACGTGTGGAAAACAACCAGGTTTTCCTTTACGGCTGCGATATCCAGCCGTGGCAAACCGCAGGCGAGTGGTTCAACCACACCGCCAAGCGCCCGCGCAGACTGCTGCTGCACAAGCGGGAAATTCTCAAGCTGGCTTCCGCCACTGCCATCAAGGGCTGCGCACTCCCGCTTCTGCGGATCTATTGGAAAGATCGCCGGGTGAAGGTGGAAATCGGCGTCGGAAAGGGCAAAACCCATTCCGATCAACGCCATGATCTGAAGAAAGAGGTGGAGTTGCGCGAGGCACAGCGGGAAATGGCCCGCTTCAACCGACGCTGAGAGCTACTCCTCGATAATGGGAGCTGCCCGGAGAATCTCCGGTTCCTCTTCTTCCACCACAGGAGCCGCCCGGGGAGCATTCACCTCCGGCTCTTCCACCGGTTGGGCCTTTTGCGGTGCCTCCTCCACAGGCAGAGCCCGCTTGGGCTTTACCAAAACTGCCTTTGGCGGCTCGGGCTGCTGGACCGGGGCCGGTGTCTCTTCAATCACCGTGGCTTTTTTCGGCACGGCGACGGGTGGCTTGGGCATGTCAGCCGCCGTGGGCGGCGTTTTCCGCATCCGGATCTCCACCCGTCTGTTGGGAGCTTGCTCCTCACGTGTGCCGCCGGCCACCAGTGGCACCCCACGGCCGAATCCTTGGGTGATGATCCGCTCCGGATTCATGCGCATCGATTTCACCAGATAGCTCTTCACGGCTTCAGCACGTTTTTTGGAAAGCTCCCGGTTAAATTCATCACTGCCTACGAGATCCGTGTGGCCTTCGATCCAACAGTAGAGGCCGGGATTCCGGTCGATGAGGAGAGCCAGCTTCATGAGGCCCACTTTCGCGCTTTCCCGCATCTCGGCGCTGTTGAACTCAAACAAAAGATCACTGGGCAGCAGCGTTTTTTTCCCAAGCAGGGCACTGGATGGCAGGGCAATGAGTTCATCCAGGGAAGCCAATCCATCCAGAGTGCCATTCGCCACCTTGCCATTGGCCCCCTTTTTGATGAGATCATCCGTGAATTTTCCGAGTTCCTTGTCATCCGCCTGCACCGAGCCGGGATCAATCGTGATTTGCCCCACGGCGGCTGCCGGAAGATGGCTTTCCATCCGGCCCAGTTCCGGCATGTCAGCTTCCATGTCACTGGAGGAAATCTCCAGAGCTGTGGCCTGTGGGTCTCCCTCCATGGCAGGGTTTTCCATTTTCAATGCAAATTCCGGCTCGATGGCAGCAGGCTTGATATCCAGTTCGGCATTTTCCGGCAGCATTTCCAGCATATCCACGTCTTCCAACAAGGATGCTGAATCCGTGGGCGGCTGGACCACATCTTCCGGCGGGGGCGTCTGCTGCACATCCAGCGGCTGGGTATCCACCTGGCGGATGCTCACCTGCTCCGTGGTGATTTCTTCCGCCTCCCTCACACGCAGGCCCACCCGCAGATTGTCCAACGCGAAGAATACAATGACGTGGAGCAGAATGGATAAGGCCATGGCCACCGCTGCCCACCAGCCCAAATGATTCGAGCCGGGCAAGCGGTAACTGCTCTTCGCACGTTCATCACTCCAGGAATATCCGTCGGCCACGCCAGCAATATAGCCGATCGAATCCTGCTGGCAATCCTTGGAAAATAACGGTAATATCCGCACTGGCATTCACACTGCTGATCATCCCTGAAAATCAAAAACTTCTTATGGCTGCGAAAAAGACTGCAAAAAAAGAAGCTGCACCTGCCGCTGCAAAAAAAACGGCTGCCAAGAAGGCAGTGAAAAAAACTGCGGTGAAAACTCCCGCAAAGAAGGTGGCCGCCGCAGAACCTGCACCTGTAAAGGTGGCGGCTAAAAAAGTAGCTGCGAAGAAGATGGCGAAAAAAGCTGCTGAGAAAGAAGCCGTGGCTGAAAAGCCAGCCCCTGCGGCCAAGGCAAAGAAAGCTGCCAGCCATCCATCTCCGGATTCCCTCGCACGTGCAGCGTATCTGAACTACCGCCGCCGGGTAGAGAATGGCCTGCCTGGTGATGCCCAGGGGGACTGGCTGGAAGCCGTGCGGCAACTAAAGTGACAGGCCTGCGGCTGCCGTTTATCCATTCAGCCCCTCAATGATTTTATCGAGCTCAACCACGCGTTCCCACGGGCAACGCTTGCGCTGGTATTTTTTCCAAACGATTTCCCGGACCTCTTGCCACATCTCAAGGGTCGGCTCGTCCACGAAGTCCCACTTCGGATCCCGCTTTTGCAATGTAGTGAGGATGGTCCAGTTGGATTCCTGCAGGTTATCCTTGGAATCATGGCGGCCACTTTTGGAACCCTGACGCCCACCCTGATAGTTGGCGCGGTAGTAGCGTTTGCCCTCCTCGGTGTTTTCATTCCATTCGTGACTTTCCATGGGTAGAGCGTCCGGTCTGGGAACGCGGGAGGCAAGACGGAACACGAACTGCGGCTTTTCATTCCTGCCACGGGTGATAGAGTGCGCCGCGTGCCCGATGTCCTGAAAGTCTGGTTGTATGCTGCACTGTCCCTGGTGACAGGTGCCTGGATCGCTCCCGTGGTCTACAATGCAGGAAAAGCCCTGGCGGAAGTGAGCGAGACGAAGATCACCAACGGCCCACTGGAACACCTGGGAAATTGGTGCCGGGTGATGCAGTTCCCGAATTTCTACGAATTTTCGATCGTGCTGGCAGCAGGCTTTTGGTTCATGTGGTTCTTCGCGTGGCTCCAAGTGGGAAAAGGAATCCCCAGGGGCCCCGGTCCGTGGAGCATACGTTTGCCGGAAGGCGCTCTTCAGACAGATGGAGGCCAGCGCCTGAGAAAAAACCGCTACGGCTGGCTACAGGCTGCCAGCGGCTTCCTGTGGATGACAGGATTTCTGATCGTTCTGGGATGCGCACTGCTTGCCGCTGGATCATTCATCTGGCTCAAACCCGGCCCCGGATGGGCCAGGACCATGGCATGGGCCTTCGCCGCTGCCTGCATTCTGGCCATCATGAAAGAAGTGATGTTCCGTGGAGTAGCTCTGGGGATTTTCCTGCGGGCCATGCCAGCTTGGCTGGCCATTCTCATGTGTGCTTTCCTGTATGCTGGCGTGAATTTCCTCCTGCCCATTGGCGGCATCACCGTGGCGGATGCGGATGCCAAGGGGGTAGGCTTTGAACTCATCGGGAAACTGGCCATGCGGTTTGGAGACTGGCATGCACTGCTGGCGGATTTTTCCGTATTGCTGATGTTGGGCATGCTGCTGGCCTATGCCCGCTGGCGCACCGCCTCACTGTGGTTGCCGTGTGGCCTCCAGGCGGGGTGGATTTTTGCAGAATGGGTCTTCGGTAGATTCACCATGACTGTGGAGCGGCCGGATATGGTCGCGAAACTGCTTTCAGGAGAATCCCTGCAGCAGGGAGTGATCCCGCTGGTGGGAGTGATTTTCACCTTTATGCTGATCTATTTTTTCACAGATGCCCGCCATGATGAACCCACTGCCAGCCATCATTGAACGCAGTGGCCTGAAAAAACTCAGCGCGGTTTTTCTGGATTTGTTGTTCCCGCCTACTTGTGGTTCATGCGGTGTACCCTTGAAAAATGGCCGCGCGGTTTGCTCCTGTTGTCTGGCGAAGTTCCCCCGGTTGGCGGCTCCCTTTTGTGAGAAATGTGGTGAGGGATTCGAAGGCCGGATCGAAGGTCCGTTCGATTGCCCAAACTGCCGCCATCTGAATTTTTCCTTCGCCTTTGCCAGACCTGCCTGCTTCCGCAGCGAAGAACTGATGGGCCTGATCCACCGCCTGAAATACGGAAGGGAAATTCACCTGGCGCAGGAATTGGGAATGGTGGCCACGGAGGCCTTCCACGATGAGAGGCTGGCGGTGGCGCTGAAAGAAAAGTGGCCACTCATACCGGTGCCGCTGCACTGGCGGAGGGAGCAGGAACGCCATTTCAATCAATCTGCGGAACTCGCGCGGGTGATGGCCCGGCACTTCGATCTGCCTCTGTTACCTGCGCTGAAACGTATCCGGCGCACCCAGACGCAGACTCAGTTCACGCGCGCCCAACGGCTGGTAAATTTGAAAGGAGCCTTCAGGATCACGTCCTGCGGAAAGCGCCATCTATCTGGCAGAAAAAACGGCGCCATCCTGATCGATGATGTCTTCACCACCGGTTCCACGGTGGATGCCTGCGCCAAGGTGCTGAAAAAGGCAGGCTACAAGACCATCGCCGTAGTGACCGTCATGCGGGGCTGATCGGCCGCCGCCACAGCTTCAGTACAAAGTGGCAGATGACAGCCGTTAGCGCGAGCGTGATGAGCGGCAGCACGCCGGAGCGCAGGGTGCCGCCCACCCACCATGGCTGGAGCGGATGCGGATCCAGCATCTTGTGGATCTTGCCGAAGCCTTGAAAAGCTACAATCCAGCCGGCATGCAGGCCGATGGAGAACCAGAGTTTCCCCGTCTTGATCCGTGCATTTGCCAGGATCATGCCTACCAGAAACAAGGTGGCAAAGTCCGTGATGAAAAACAACGGATCCACGAAGTGCCCCAGAATGCTGCCCAGCAGTTGAAAACCCGCCAGAGGAGCAGATGGATCAGCGATCACCGTTCCGACGGGCGGCTCCACAAAATGCAGGAAGGCAAATACCAGGGAGCATCCCAGGCTGGCGGGCAGGGGCCGCGTGAAGCGGAGCCACAGCCCCAGCATCACGCCGCGGAAAAGCCACTCTTCCAGCAAGGCCACGATCAGGGCCACTGGCAGCACGCCTTTCAACGCCTTGAAAATCCCAGGAGACTTGGGGTGAGGCTTATAGGCGCCCAGATATTCGAGGACACTTCCGGCCAGCCACAACAGCCCCCCGGCGACGATCAGGGCCGTGATCAATTGGAGTGCCGCAGTTTGAGGAGGCATGGCTGGAATTTTCTCCACGACCACCGCATCCCTCCGCCGGATGGACTTCACCATCTTGAAAAGAAACGGCAGCAGCAGCAGGGCGGAGATCGTAAGCGCACGGCTGAAGTAGCGGTCGATCTGGGCACTGGCACATTTTTTCCCCAACCAATCCAGAACGCCGGGAAGCTCATTCGCCTGGGCATGGTCCGCCAGCCACTTTCCGGAGGAGTAAAGCCACGGGGAAAGGATGGCTGCCATGATGAGGGCTGAGAGTACCCAGATGACGGCAGCACCAGCTTCGGAACGTAAAAATCTCTTCACTCCCTGAGTGTCTGCTGGATTCTGCCCGCGATGTCCAGCGGAGGAGGAAGAGAATCGCGCTTGCAGGCAGGTGGCGAGGTGGAGAATGCTCGCCAATTCCTGTGAAGAAACCACGCTCATTCATGATAACCTCCCTCGCCACGATAGGCCTGGGCATTGCCCGCATGTTCGGCCTGGAGCGATATCTCTCCTATTACCGGCATCTCTGGACTGTGAAGGGGCCGTTTACGATCGGCGTGCTGGCAGGTCTGGTTTACGCCATTTCCAGCGGTCTGGGCATGCCTCTGATGGTGAAGGTGGTATTTCCTGTGCTGTTCCATGAAAGTTCGAACAAGCACTCCTGGTACACGGATTGGCTGATGGGCATTCTGGGATCCATCTCGCACGAGAAGCTGCTCATCATTTCCTGTGCCTGGATTCCCCTCATCATGCTGTTCAGGAGTGTGGCCTCCTATGCGAACTCCTACTATATCAGCTACGTGGGCATGCGGGTATTGGAGGAAATCCGCATGGAGCTTTTTGCAAAGCTGCAGAAGCTGCCCCTTTCATTTTACAAAAACAACAAGTCCGGCGATCTGCTGGCCCGCCTGATGAGCGATACCGGTGCTCTCAAGCAAATCGTGGCGAACGTTTCCAGTGATCTGATCAAGCAACCTGGCACCCTCATCGGTGCGCTTGCTTTCATCATCGTCAATTCCTACCAGAACAAGAGCTTCTTCATCGCGCTGATTTCCCTTCTCAGTGTTCCGCTCTGCGTGATGGTGATCCGCACCTCCGGGAAAAAACTGGCCCGCCGTTCCCGTGTGTTGCAGAAGCAAGGTGGGGATTTCACGGCTGTCCTTGCGGAGAGTCTCCAGGCACCACTCGAAATCCGTGCCTACAATCTGGAGCAGCGGCAGCTCAATACCTTCCGCAGCTACACGGAACAAATGATCCGCATGGGCATGAAGGTGGTGAAATATCGCCAAGCCATTTCCCCGTCCATCGAAGTGGTTTCTTCCGTCGGCTTCGCCACCGCCCTCTACATGGGCGTGCGGCACGGCATGACCATGGAGGATTTCATGGCCTTGGGCATGGCGTTGTTCATGTCCTATGAGCCGATCAAAAAGCTGGGCCTCATCCATTCCCAATTCAAGCAGGGTGATGCGGCAATCGACCGGATCGAATACATTTCCAAAGAACCGGAAGGCCTGAATGACCCGGAGCAGCCAAAACCATTCGCCGGTCCACTTACCAGCATCCGCTTCGACCATCTGAACTTCGCCTACAAGACGGAGCCCGTGCTCAAAAATGTGACGCTGGATATCCCCGTAGGCCAGGTGGTGGCCCTGGTAGGCCCCAGCGGTGCAGGAAAATCCACTTTCGCCCACCTGATTCCCCGCTTCTACGATCCGCAGCAGGGCGGAATCAAAATCGATGGCACGGACATCCGGGAATTCACGAAGGAAGCGCTGCGCAACCAGATCGCCGTGGTGCCTCAGATGCCCGCGCTGTTCATGGGCACCATTGCAGACAACATCCGCATCGGAAAACCCACCGCTACGGATGAGGATGTCATCATTGCTGCGAAAAAGGCACATGCCCACGATTTCATCCTCACCCTTCCGAAAGGATATCAAACGGAAGTGGGCGAGAGAGGAGATCTGCTTTCAGGCGGCCAGCGCCAGCGCATTGCCATTTCCCGCGCCTTCCTGAAGGACGCTCCGATTTTGATTCTGGATGAGGCCACCAGTGCGCTGGACTCCGAAAGTGAAGCGAAGGTGCAGGCAGCGCTCTCTGATCTGGTGAAGGGCCGCACCACCTTCATCATCGCCCACCGCTACAGTACCATTACCATCGCAGACCGCATCCTGGTCTTCCGCAACGGCGAGATCGTGGCCGATGGCGATCACGCCTCGCTTCGGGAAACGGACCCGACCTACAAAGGAATGATCGGCAGCCAGTTTCTGGGTGCCGCTGCCGGAGCTTGAACAGCTCTGTAGCCCTCCTCTCCCCCATCAGGGGATGGCATCCTCAAAATCCTCCCGCAGGGGAGATTCCTCTGCGGTGGATCTGCCCGGAGGCTCATCGCCGAGAAAGGATTTGCGGCTCAGTTCCGCATACTTGCCATCCAGCAGAAGCAATTCCTGGTGGGTGCCTTGCTCGATGACGGCACCCCTTTCCAAAACGTAGATCAAATCCGCATTCTGGATGGTAGAGAGTCGGTGGGCGATCACGAAGGCCGTCCGGTTTTCCATAAGATGGTCCAGAGCCTCCTGGATCTGGCGCTCCGTCTCGGAATCCACGGAAGCGGTGGCTTCATCCAGCAGCAGGATCGGCGCATTTTTCAAGAGAGCCCGGGCAATCGAGAGGCGTTGTTTTTCACCTCCGGAAAGTTTCACGCCCCGCTCCCCCACATTGGTATCCAGTTGCTGGGGCAGGTTTCTGACAAAGGATTCCGCATGGGCCGCCGCCAAGGCTGACCACAGTTCCCCATCGTTAGCATCACGGCGGGCCAGTAGCATGTTTTCCCTCACGGTGCCATTGAAAAGGAACGGTTCCTGGGTCACATAGGCCATTCGATCCCGGAGGGATGGCTTCGCGAGTGTGCTGATATCCACCCCATCGATGGTGATGGCCCCGGAGGTGGTTTCATAAAATCTGGCCAGAAGGGACAGCACGGTGGTTTTTCCCGCTCCGGTGGAACCGACCAGTGCAATGGTCTGCCCCGGCTCTGCATTCAAAGTCACTCCATTCAGAGTGGGCTGGGATTGATAGGAAAAGTGGACATTTTCAAAACGCACATGCCCACGGATGGAGCCGGGCAGGCTGGCTCCTTCCACCGCATTGGGCTCCTCTTCGGAATCCAGGATCTCAAAGACCCGATCCGCCGCCGCCTGACCGGAAAGAACCATCTGGTTCAGTGAGTTGAGCTGGTTGATCGGCTCATAGAACAGAGAGAGGTAGAGGAAGAACTGTACCAGTTGCCCCAGTTCCATTTCCCCTCTCATCACTGCCCTGCCGCCGAATGCCAGCACGAGCACATACCCCGTCATCCGCACAAAGGAGGTGGCAGGGGAATAAATGGCCCACCACCGCATCATCCGCAGGGTCGCCCCGCGAAGGGCCTCCGAATACCGGTTGAAGCGTGCATGCTCCGTGGCTTCCGCTGCGTAGGATTTAATCTGGCGGATTCCGGAAATGTTATCGTGCAGGATGGCATTCAGATCCGAAGATGCCTCGCGCTGGTTCCGGTAGCGGTCCCTGCCCTTCGAGGAATAAAACCATGCCCCGAAGGCAAGGACAGGCACAGGCAGCGTGGCCCACATCGCCACCACCGGATTGAGGTAAAAAAGAAAAGCACCCACCCCCAGGACTTGGAGAGAGGCCACCAAACCCTGCTCGATCCCATCGATGAGGACGCGCTCCATGTTCGTCACATCCTCCACCACCCGGGTCATCACATCCCCCGTCCGCCGGGTATCGAACCACCGCAGCGGCAGCCGCTGGATCTTCTCGTAAAGATCTGAGCGGATGTCATAGATGACCTTTTGTTCGAAGATATTATTTATAAAAATTCGCAGACCATTCAGGAGCTCCTTGAGAAGAAAGCCCCCCAGAGCCAGGAAAATCCAAAAAGAAAATTCACCGTGGCGGGATGCGTCCGGGATGATCTTGTCGATGACATGACCGGTGGCATTTGGGAAGATAAAGACTGCCGCCGTCATGCCCACGGCACAAAAAAGCTGAGCTGCCGCCAAGCCAGGATAACACCGCAGATAATTGAAAACTCGGAGAATGGACTTCATGCAGAGGGTCAAAGCGATGGCCCCGGAGCGCGTTTTTGTAAAGACCCGCACCGAGTTTCCTGCAAAGTCCGTGAAATTTGGGATTGCGGTAGGGAAACGAGACTTCCTAGTGTCTGCCTCACACGCGGAATTCAAAGCTTACATTCAAAAAACCCCATGGCCAATATCTTCGGAATCTCCACCGCTGTAGTACTGCTACTTTCAGCGTATGTTGCTTTAAAAAATAAAACTGCCTACGAAGAGGAAATCAAGAAGTCCGAAGTCGCCACCCACAACCTGGCTGAAAAGAAATCGGAACTGTCTGATACCGAAGAAGAGCTCAAGAAACTGCCCGATGACCTCTCCTCAGTGGAAGCTGAAGCGACAGAACTCTCCCAACAAGAAGCCACTCTCCGCAAGGCGAACGAAGAATTAAAAGCAGAGAAAGACGCAAAGGCAGCGACGCTGGAAAGCAACAAAGCCAAACTCACCGCCATCCGTGAACAAAGCGGGCAGGTGGCCGACGTGAAAGAACTCGCCAGCCAACTTAAAATCGCGGATCAGGAGTTGGAAACCCTCACCCAGGATCTTGCGGATGCAGAGGCAAAGCTCGCAAACCTCACCGCTCAGAGCAGCCAGGCTCAAGCTTCCGCTAATGCTGTGAAAGTCGAGTTGGACCGTCAGGCAAACAATGAATCCGCCTCCACACTCAACACCCGCGTCCGCTCCTATTACCCCACCTGGGGTTTTGTAACGCTCGCGGGAGGAAACAATGTGGGAGTCGTAGCCAAGTCCACTTTGGACGTTGTGCGGGATGGCCAGACCATCGCCAAGCTGCTCGTCACCACGGTGGAAAGTTCCTCTGCCTCCGCCAGCGTCATCCCGGACACTCTGGCCGCTGATGCCACAATCCAGGCAGGTGATCGCGTGGTGCCAGGCACCAAGGTTGAAAAAACCGCTCCAGCTCCCGCCAAAAACTGATTTTTAAATCCGGAACCCTCAAAACCCAATCCACGGATCATTCATGAAAGCCATTTTCCTAGCCCTCGCCATCCTTGCTTCCGGCGGTGCAGCGTTCTTCTCCTACAATCAGAGCAGCAAGCTCAAGGAAGTGATCGCAACACGCACCCAGACGGACGAAGAAACAGATTCCGTCGGTCGCACGCTCGCCAAAATTGAAAAAGAAGGTGATGCCGAAAAAGCAAAAATCAGAGAGGCCAATGTCAAGAAGGATGAAATCGCCCAAAGCGTCTCCGCCCTCAAATCTGCCGGTTCCTCTCTGAAGCGGGAGACCGCCACCCTGGAAGCAGATCTGAAAACCCAGGAATCCGAGCTGGGAGAAATGAACAAGGCCATCGAAGAAATCAATGGCCTGGTCAAAAGCCTCGGTGCGGATGTCACCATCGATAACCTGGCCAGCAAGATCCAGGAGATGCAGGACAACAAGCGGACCAAGGAGACCAAGCTCGAGGAAACCAAGACTCTGGCGGAGGCTGCTGCCAAGGCGGCTGCCGAAAGCCGTGCCGAACAGGATCGTCTGGTTAAACGCAAGCTGGAGCGTGCCTCCTCCATCCGCCGGAATGCTACGGAATCCGTCATCACTGCAGTGAATCCCGAATGGGGTTTCGTGGTGGTGGGCGCCGGTTCCAACTCTGGATTCAAGCCACAAACAGCCCTGCTTGTTGAACGGGATGGCCGCTACATCGGAAAAATCATTCCATCATCGGTGGAGCCTACCCAAACCATTGCCGAGATTGACAATGCCTCCCTCTCCACTGGAGTCCGCCTCCAGCCTGGTGACCGCGTCATTCTTGGAAAGACCGCCAACTGAGGTTTTTCCTCAATTTTGAAATCCAAAAGCTCCGCAGGCTTGCACGCTGCGGAGCTTGTTTTATGTTCGGACCCATGACCCGCTTCCTTTCCGCTCTCGCGCTGGCCGCGTTTTCCGCTCTTGGGTTCTCTTCCTGTGCCGATGAGCCGGAAAGAAAACCCGTAGGCCCGACCACGGAAACCAGCCAAATGCCATGGAACACTCCTGTGGCTGGCCAAGGCCAGGGCCAACTGGGGATGATGCCTCAGAACCAGTACCGCCGCTGATCGAACCGATCAGCCAAGGCGGCACCTCCGTCCTGCCACACGCTCACTTGACGGTGAGCTTTTTGCCCTTCCCCGTCTCCCAGGATTTTTTTGCACTGTCAAAAATCGTGGTCAACTGGGCCTCGGTAAGAATGCGGTATTCAATGGAGCGGGCATGGGTGGTTTCCGGATACTTCTTTACCACCATGTTTTGAAGATCGCTGCCTGTGCGCTCAGCAGCCTTATCCAGCAGTTCCTGGCCGCGCCCGGTGGCTTTATCCAGGATTTTACCAGCGGCAGTTGTGGAGGCCTCACTGCTCGCTGGCTTGATGAAATAGAAGCGTACCAGCGCCTGCCCTACGGTATCGATGGTCACCTCATCCACGATGAGCGCCCCATCCAAAAGATACTTGTGGCGGCTAACCGAGGATATCCGCGCCAATGCCACTTCGTATTCTCCATCGGGCAGCTTTACCTGCCAGAAATTCTCCAACCCCACAGCCTCTCCAGCATTCTCCTTGGGATCTCCCTCGGAGCTGGATGAGCCGGCATCTGCAGTCTGGGCGGAAAGCGTAGCTGCAAATGTGAGTGAAAGAAACAGGATGCGGTACTTCATGATGAAGAAAGGTCTAACCTGCGGTGTGGAAATTGGCCAGTGCGCTGATCCGCTTTCATGAAAGTTAAAATTGTCAGCGATGGATGAAGCAGCCATAACCACCGCATGGTTCGCTATCGTCCCAACGTGGCCGCACTTCTGGTAAATCAGTTGGGAAACCTTCTCATCTGTGAGCGTTGGACCATCCCTGGAGCATGGCAGTTTCCCCAAGGCGGCGTGGATCAGGGTGAGTCCCTGCAGGATGCCCTTTATCGGGAAGTGATGGAGGAAATCGGCATTTCAGGGCAGCACTATGAAGTCGTGGCGGAACGCGGGGGCTACCGCTATCTTTATCCCGAACAGGTGCGCCTGAAAAAACTGAAGAAGCATGGCTATCACGGGCAGGAGCAAACCTACTACTTGTGCCTGCTCAAGGACGGTGCGCCTGAAGTGGATGTGAAACAAAAGCAGCGGGAATTCCGCGCCTACCGCTGGATCGATCCGGAGGAATTCGATCTCGATTGGCTGCCCTCCTTCAAGCGCGATGTTTACCGGCAGGTGATGATGGATTTTTTCGGGGTGGAACTGTAAGCGATCCGGTTTCTAGCTGATTTCCCGCCATCACTCCGCAGGTTTTCCAGATAGCTGGAAAGCTTCTGCTCCAATTTCCTTATCTCTCGGGTGCGATCACGATTATCCAGCATTTGCTTCATGTTAAAAAAGTTGGGAGGCGATCTGCCCTCAGGGGATAACGGATGGAGGTTCTACATCTGAGCAGACATAATTATCATTGCTGCTCATTGGCCAGAGTGGAACAAGCTTTCAAAGAACCAAGCCGGAGGCAGGGAAGCAGCACTGCTGCAAGTGTGATTCCGGTCGCGCTGAGCGAATAAACGTTTCGTAAGGACACAGGCAGAAACCATCCCACGATCCCGGTGGCCAGAATGAGAATTCCTGCTCCAAGCAGATACCATCCACCGATGGTATTGATGCGATACCAGTCGGCATCCGAAGCAAATGCCGCCTGGGTCCGCACACCATACGCCGAATTGCGCGGCACCTTTTTCAAGATCAGCGGAATGGCAAGCAGGATTATCAACAGGCCGGAGCCGCTGATGATGGCTGCAAGTTGCTGGATGGAGTTCATTTGTAAGAACCCATTAATCACTCCTAACAAAATTAGCAAGGAGAATGAGAGCATGGGGATTCCCATACTTTTCATTCCCGCCGTATTTTGTGAAATGTATGCTGGCCCAAACCCGTAGCATCATTCCCATGCGATCCCTCTGCCCCTCGTTCGGCATTTTCCTTTTATTGGCCTCTCAAAGTTTCGCGGATGTCACCTTGGCAAAAGTTCTCGGTGACCACATGGTGCTTCAGCGCGGCGAGGCCGTTCCCATCTGGGGCAAGGCAGCTCCAGGAGAAAAGGTGAAGGTCCGTTTTGCCAATCAGCAAAAGCTGGCGACCACCAATGCCAAGGGAGAGTGGCGCGTGGACCTGGAACCGCTGGCTGCTTCCGCCCAGCCCCGCGAATTGACGGTCACGGGCTCCAACGAGATCAAGCTTCAGGACATCCTTGTGGGGGAGGTATGGCTTTGCTCCGGCCAGTCAAACATGGAGATGGCCACCGGCATCGATACTGGCGGAGCGAAGGCGGTGGCTCCGACCGATCCGGAACTGCAAAAGGATCTGGCATCCGGTGGCATTCCCGGCATCCGCCTATTCAAGGTACAGAAAAAGATCCAGGGTGATGATGTGGTGAGCAATGGCTGGACGGAGTGCAAAGGCGCCGCGCTGGCAGAGTTTTCCGCCGTCAGCTACATTTTCGGTCACCGCTTGCATGATGAACTCATGGTTCCCATCGGCCTGATCCAGGCAGCATGGAGCGGCAGTCGCATCGAGTCATGGACGCCACTAGAAGCCTATCAGAAGCAACCGGCCTTCAAGGAAACCCTGGCCCAGACTCCGGGCATCATCGATGACGAGTCCCCGGGAAAAAACTATGGCGGAATGATCAAACCGCTGGCCCCATTCCGCCTGAGAGGCGTGATCTGGTATCAGGGAGAGGCGAATGTTTTCAGTGGTGACAGCAGCATCCGCTATGCCGACAAGGTGAATGCCCTTCTTACCCAATGGCGCGGCATCTGGGAACAACCCAATCTGCCGTTCTATCAGGCACAGCTCGCCTGCTATAGCTATTCCATGCAGACCCAGGACCCGATCCCGCATGCCGCCACCGCCTTGCCGGAACTCTGGGAAGCGCAGCGTCTGGTCACTGTCATCCCCCACACCGGGGTGGTCCCAACCAGCGATCTTTCCCGCAATTACAAAGACATCCATCCTATGGAAAAGCGCCCCGTGGGAGAGCGTCTCGCCCAGCTCGCACTGGCCCAGACCTACGGCCAGACAAAGTTGGTGGCCAGCGGGCCGGTATTCGATGCCATGAAGATCGAAGGCAGCAGCATCTCACTGTCCTTCAAAAATATCGGCGGAGGCTTGAAGTCTTCGGACGGAGAACCGCTCACCCACTTTGAAATCGCAGGAGTCGATGGCGTCTATCAGCCCGCCGAGGCTGTGATCAAGGGAGGCACTGTCAGCGTTTCCAGTGCTGGTGTGGCCTCACCTACCAGTGTCCGTTTCGGTTGGCATGAAAGTGCATATCCGAATCTAACGAACGCTGAAGGCTGGCCTGCCTATCCCTTCCGTTCGGGTGCTCCCGAGTGGGTGCCCGCGAAGTAATGAGCAAGGAGAGGCGGTTTGCCGCTGGCTATGTCCGCTGCGCTACCATTCCGAACCGCCTTGTTTTATCCCGATTGCGTATGCTTCGCCTTCTTTAAGTTCAGGTTAGGGCGCTTCGGGGGGCGGCCCTCCTTGGGGTATCCCACCCGGATTCTTCCCGATCCCATTCAGCAGGAGGAACACCCGCCGCGCGAAATCCGGGAATGATTTCCAGGGTCGTGTGGGGCACACCGTCTCCCAATGCGGCAGCACATGCGGCTGCAACTTTACGGTGGGGTTTACCACCGTTACAGCATCACAGAGTTCCAGCATCGGCAGATCGGCATGACTATCCGTATAACCATGGCAGTTCACCAATTTTCGATCCGGGCGAAAGCAGGTGGCAGGCAGCAGTGCTTGGAGCCGCCTTACTTTTGCTGCCCCCTTGTGGTTATCCAGTTCCGGGAAAAAGGCGCACGTCGCACCGACTTCCACGGGGGTGCCCAAAGTGAGGTCAAAGCCCAGTTCCGCGCCGATATACTTTACATAAAACTCCGGACTGGCGGAAGCGAGGATGAGAAAATGCCCCGCTTTTCTGTGCCCTTCAAGGCAGGCACGAACGTCTTGATAGATCGCAGGCATCACGGACCTCGCGAATTCCCTGGAATAAGCATCGAGTTTATCCGGCGTCATGCCGAAGAGGTAGCTGAGGAAAACCCGCTTCATTCCACCCGCACCCAACACCGGCGTGAGAGGCAGGAAGGCCAGGAATACCGGTAAAAAAATCCTTCGCCACGGTTCGTGGCGAAGGATGAAATGACGAAACAGAATCTGGCAGTCCCAAGCGATCAAGGTGCCGTCCAAATCGAACAGGGCAATGCCTTGCGGCGCATGGACTGGAAGGCGGGAGGCCACGCAGATGCTCAGACGTAATGAAGCTCGACCGCCTTCTTCTCGATGGCGTCGTTGTTGTCGAGCAGCTCCTGGATCGGATCCCAGCGGCCGGAAACAAGCGCCTCGCGGGCGGAATCCGGCATGGTGACAGGGATCGTGAGCCCCCCCGTGCTGAGAACACGCATGGTTTCCAGATCAATGGTGATTTCCGTCTTCGGATTGGCTTCCACTTCCGCCTGAAGTGCAGCGATGCCTGCGGCATCCGCCATCACGCAGGGCATGGCCAGACCGGTGGAGTTTCCGAAGAAAATCTCCGCAAAGGATTGGGCAATCACGCCATTGAAACCATACTTGCGCAAGGACTGGGGAGCATGCTCACGGGAGGAGCCGCAGCCGAAGTTCACACCGGCGATGAGGATGGATGCGCCGGAAAAGCGCTCGTCGTTCAGCGGGTGATTGGTCTTCGCTCCGGTCTCCGAATCGTAACGGACATCGTAGAAGGCAAATTCTCCGAGGCCGTCGAAGGTGACGCATTTCATGAAACGGGCCGGGATGATGCGGTCCGTATCGATGTCTGCGCCGGGGATGAAGACAGCGCGGCCGGAAACTTGTTTTACAGGTTCAAGTGCCATGGAAATGATGATTTTTAAGGATTAGGCAACAGCGGCGGCTTCTTCGATCTCGAAGAGTTCACGCGCATCGGAGATGTGGCCATTGATGGCGGCGGCGGCCACCATGACAGGGGACATCAGGACGGTGCGTCCGGTAGGAGAACCTTGGCGACCCTTGAAATTCCGGTTGGAGGAGGAGGCGCACAGTTGGTCGCCCACCAGCTTGTCCGGATTCATGGCGAGGCACATGGAGCAGCCTGCGCCGCGCCATTCAAAGCCGGCGGCACGGAAAATTTCCGGCAGGCCTTCCTGTTCCGCCTGGATGGCGACGACCTGGGAACCTGGCACCACGATGGCCTGCACGCCATCAGCCACCTTGTGACCTTGAATATACCTTGCCACTTCCCGGAAGTCCGAGATACGGCCATTGGTACAGGAGCCGATGAATGCGACATCGATTTTCACACCCTTGATCGGGGTGCCTGCATCCAACTTCATGTAGGCGAGAGCTTCATCGATGGAGGCCTTTTGCTCGGGAGTCTCTGCCTTGGCAGGATCCGGTATGGTCTCGGAAATGGAGATGCCGTGATCCGGGGAAATCCCCCAGGTCACGGTGGGCTCGATTTCGGAAGCATTGATCTTCACGATGTCATCAAACACTGCATCCGCATCAGAGGCGAAGGACAGCCAGCGGGTGGCGGTTTCCTCGAAATTCTTGTTATCCACATAGGGACGGCCATTCAGGTATGCCACTGTCTTTGCATCCGGATTCACGTATCCGCAACGTGCGCCACCTTCGATGGACATGTTGCACACTGTCATGCGCTCCTCCATGGACATGCGCTCGAAGACATCACCCGCATATTCGTAGGCGAAGCCGATGCCACCCTTGGCTCCCAGCAGGCGGATAATGTGAAGAATCACGTCCTTTGCATACACGCCGGGGCGGAGATCACCATTGACCTCGATGCGGCGGACCTTCAGTGGCTCCACAGCCAAAGTTTGGGAGGCAAGCACATCCCGCACCTGGGTGGTGCCGATACCGAAGGCGATGGCACCGAAGGCACCGTGGGTAGCCGTGTGGGAGTCACCACAGGCAATGGTGGTCCCGGGCTGGGTGATACCCTGCTCAGGTCCTACGACGTGGACAACGCCCTGCTTGCCGGAAGCGAGATCGAAATAGGTGACGCCGAAATCATCGCAGTTCTTGCGGATGGCATCGATCATCTCAGCCGCCAGTGGGTCGGCAGGCTGATCCTGATTGATGGTGGGGACGATGTGATCGATCGTTGCGAAGGTGCGCTGAGGGAATTTGACCGTCAGCCCGAGATCCCGGAGCATGCCGAAGGCTTGCGGAGAAGTCACCTCGTGAATGAGGTGCGTGCCGATGAAGAGCTGCGTGCGGCCATCGGCCAGAGTGCCGACGGTGTGAGCGTCCCAGACTTTTTGGAAGAGGCTTTTACCCATGTTCAAAGCCGCCGTGGTTCGCGGCGGGGCGTGAAGCTGCCTTCGAGCAGAGAAAATGTCAAAGCCACATGCACATTGGCCAAAAATCGGCAACCCGGGACCTCAGGGAGCCAACTCGATCCAAAGGCCAATCAATATGGCAACGAAAACCCCCACCCCCAGCAACAGCCCAATCACCTGCAATCTGGAAAGCCTTACTTTCGAGTTGCTCCCAGGTTGATTGCTTGCGCCTCCACCTGCCGCATGGCGGCGATGGTAGTGGCGCTGGACTTTTCCGAGATTGGTATCCCGGCCTTTGGCAAAGGTGCGGTTCATGGGGGAGAAGGAAAACAAGAAAAAGCGCCCGTCCGCTTTTAACGGAGAGCGCCCAATGAAACTCGGATGCCCCCGAAATTACTTCGAATACTCCACCTCGGTGGCTGTCGTAGTCGTCGTCTCGATTTCCTGGAATTCAGGAAGCTTGCGAAGGCGGGGTGCCTTTGGCTCGCCCGTGCAGCAGCAGGATGCGGAAACGAGGACGAAAGCAGAAGCAACGAGGGCGGAAAGAATACGGATCATACTATCTAAGGCAGGAGTTTTTTTTAAGAAGTGCCCGAGAGGTATCGGGAATTTTTCAGGAAAAGACAAGAGGATTGGCCCTGCCGCACGAATCAGCAGCAGGGCCGGAAAACTTACTTCGAAGGCGCTTGGTAAGTCGGCTTGCTGGGCGCGGGAGCCGAGTTGGGGCAACAGGATGCAGCAAGAAGGATGCCGGCCGCAGCAGCAGCAAAGGAAGCAGCTTTGATGAATTTCATGATGTTATGGGTTCGTTGTTAGCAGATACCCGCCGTGAAATTTCACGGCGGATGAAACGAGACTACCGAGGCGCCAGATGGCTGCAAGGCAAAAGAAGATCTGGGTTTTCAAGGGTTTGCAGGTGTTGAAAAAGGCTTCCCGAACGACGTTGACGCACCCGGATTTTCCGCTAAAGCTTCGCTCGCTATCCACCTCACTGGAATCCAAACATATTTTCAAATGACTCTCATTCGTCGTTTTCTCGCTGTGGCACTCGCCGCTTCCTTCATCACCATGGCTGCTGCCCAAGAGGGCAAGCTGAAGATCGCCACGGTGGATATGCAGGAACTTTTCAAGCAATACTACCGGACCAATGAGGCCCAGAAGCAGATCAACGTGGAGCGCGCCCGCATCCAAAAGGAAAACAACGAGCGCCTTTCCCGCATCCGCGAACTGGAGGACAATCTGGCCAAGCTGCGCAAGCAACTGGAAGATCCGGCCCTGAATGACTCCAAGAAGCAGACGCTCTTCAAGGAGTGGCAGGTGCAGCAGCAGGAAGGAATCGCCCTCGACCGTGAGCGCCGCGAATTCCTGCAACGCCGCAACCAGGCTCTCAACGAGAAGATGGTGCAGCGCATGAAGGGCATCCTGGAAGAAATCCGCAAGGTGGTGGAAGAACAGGCGAAGACCGACAGCTTCGACTATGTGTTCGACAAATCCGGCCTCAGCACCTCCCAGGTTCCTTTCCTGCTCTACACGAAGGATGCAACGGACATTACCGCAGGCATCCTCAAGAATCTCAACAAGGACGCACCTGCGGAATCCGCACCTGCCGAAGGCGAAGCTACTCCTGAGATCCCCGTGCCAACCGCTCCAGGCAGCGGCGAATAATCCCGGGGCAACTCCTACAGGATTCCAAAGTTGGCTTTCATTCTCACACTTTCCGAGCTCGCCAGATGGGTCGATGGTGACATCGTCCGGGGCGAGCTCGATTTGCCTCTCAGCGGAATGGCCGCACTGGATGCGGCAGAGCCGGGAGACGTGAGCTTCCTTGGCAATGACAAGTATCGTGCCCAGTTCCTGGAAGCGCGGGCCAGTGCCGTAATCGTCCCGCGGGGCGAAACAGGAGGCCCGGAGAAAATGGCATTGATCGCGGTGGATAATCCCTCCCTGGCCTTTGCCGTGGTGGTCCGCCACTTCGCCGCAGCCGTCCAAAAGTTTAAACCGGGCATCCATCCCCATGCCTATGTAGACCCTGCCGCCATCCTCAATCCAGAGACGGTCTGCGTCCATCCGGGTGCGGTGGTGATGGCAGGCACACACATCGGTGACGGCTCCGAAATCGGCGTGAACAGCGTGATCGGTGAAGGTGCCGTGCTGGGAAATAACTGCCGGGTGATGGCAAACGTCACGATCCGCGAACGTTGCATTCTGGGCGACCGTGTTATCATCCAACCCGGCGCTGTCATCGGCTCCGATGGCTATGGCTACGAGTTTTCACAGGGCCGTCATGTAAAAATTGACCAGGTGGGCATCGTGGAAATCGGCAACGATGTGGAAATCGGTGCGAATACCACCATTGATCGCGCCCGTTTCGGCAAGACCCAGATCGGAGAAGGCACGAAAATCGACAATCTCGTCCAAATCGGACACAACGTGGTGGTGGGAAACCACACTCTGATCATTTCTCAGTCCGGCGTAGCCGGCAGTTCCAAAATCGGCAATTACGTGATCATCGCGGCCCAGGCGGGCATCGTGGGTCACGTCTCAGTGGGTGACAAGGCCGTCCTGACGGCGCGCACTGGCGTGACGGCCAGCATTCCCGGTAATGAGACGTATGCGGGTAAGCCCGCCCTGCCCTTGAAGGATGAGCTCAAAATGCAAGCCCAGCTCCGCCGCCTGCCGAAGTTGGTCGAGCGGGTGAAGGAGCTGGAGAAAAAGGCGACTGACGCGAAGTGATCACCACTGGCCGCCGAGGGCCTTGATCAGCGCCACGGATACGGCCAGACGATCTGCCTTTACGCTATTGGAGGACCGCTCCGCCTCCAAGCGGGTGCGTTCCGCATCCACCACATCGAGAAAGCTGGAATATCCGGCCTGAAAGCGCTTCGAGGAAAGATCGAAGGTTTTCTGGGCAGCCTTGGTAGCTTGATCCTGCACCACTTCACGGCGGGCAAGGATGGAAGTAGCCTGCAGGGCGTTCTCCACATCGCGCATGGCTTCCAGCACACTCTGGCGGTAGTCGGCACTAGCGGCTTCATGCGCTGCGACTGCTGCCCTTTTTTGGGATCTCAGATAAGCTTGGCCGGTAAGGGGAATGGTGACATTGGGGCCGACGGACCAGACCAGCGAGGAGGATTTGAAAAGCTGGCTGGCCTGGGTGGAACTGTAACCTGTGGATGCCCCAAGGGTGAAGGAGGGGTAAAATGCTGCGGTGGCTACTCCCACATCCGCATTGGCTGCAGCCACGCGGCGCTCGGCCGCACGAATATCCGGCCGCTGGCGCAGCAGTTCGGAAGGAACGGAAACGGGAATGGAGGGAGGTGCTGGAAGCATGGTTTTTTCTGCCACATTCGAGCCGGTGGCGGCTGCTCCTGCGAGAACCGCCAGGGCATTCACCAATTCCGCACGATCGCGATCCAGCCCGATGCGCTGGGAATCCGCAGTCGCCACTTCCGTTTCCGCACGGGAATAATCCAGCCCGCTGATGGTGCCGGCATCGCGTTGCTTGCCCAAGAGGTCCAATGCCTTTTTCCGCAGTTCAACGGTGCGGAAAAGCAGTGCGCGGTCCGCATCCACAGCCCGGAGTGCCCAATAGGTCTGCGCCACTTCACTGGAAACAGTGAGGCGCAGCGCATTCAGGCTCTCCGCCTGGGCATCTGCCTGCGCATTTGCGGACTCCACCTCACGACCGAGCTTACCCCAGATATCGAATTCATAGCTGAGATCCACCGGCAGCGAAAAATCGTTTTCGATTTTTCCTGGCTCATCGCCACGGGCGCTGGTCTTGGAGCGTGTGCCGGAGGCGCTGATATCCACGCCTGGGAGATAACGGGAACGGGCCGCACGACTCAGTTCCCGGGCCTGCTTGAGGCGGGCGGTGGACGCAGCCAGGCTCTGGTTCTGCTCCAAGGCACGCTCGACGAGGGAAGTGAGGGCTCCATCATTGTAAAGCCGCCACCAGCTCCGCGCCTTGGGCTGATCGTCCGGGGAATGGCGCTTCCATTTCACGCCACCATCGGAGAAAGAGGCTGGGAGATTCATTTCCGGCGTCTTGTGATCCGGGCCCACCTTGCAGGCACCGAGCGCCAGCATCGCGGAAAGAGGAACAACGTATCGAAACGGGTGGCTCAAGGTCATGCGGCACGAATCAAGCACATTCCTGCTTGCATGCAAGTGGATGCTTGCAAAAAGTATCCACATGAGCAGCGATTCCACACCAACTCCTTCACTGAGCAAGGCTTCAGCCAAGACCAGGCACCGCCTGCTGGAAGCGGCCCGGGCGGAATTCAGTGAAAAAGGACTGGAGTGCGCGACCACCCGCAGCATCGCAGAACGTGCGGAGTGCAATGAAGTGACGCTTTTCCGCCACTTTGAGAACAAGCAGAAGCTGCTGGCGGCAGTTGTGCAGGAAACCTCCGAGGAATTCAGTCTGCTATGCAGTTGCCCGGGGAACATGAGCGGGGATCTGCTGGAGGATCTGATGCGCTACGGCACCGCCTACAATGACTCCATGGTGCGCTGCGAGGGAATGATCCGCACCCTCATCGGGGAAGGCCGTCGCAAACCGACCCTGTGCAAGGAACTCATCGGAGATGTATTGGAGCCATTCCACCGCAGCATCAGCCATTATCTGAAAAGCCAGATCGAGGCAGGAAAAGTCCGGCCCGAGGTGAATACCTGCATCTTTGCGGAAATTTTCACCTCCGCCCTGATGGGCAGCATGCTCCGCCGCTCCTCCGGCCTCTCATTGCTGGATAAGGAGAACGGCTACCGGGAGGTGGTGGAGCTGATTGTCCGTGGCATCCTGAAGTAGCGGGCAAACTTCCCATTTGATTTCCTCCGGGAAAAGGTGATGGATGGATGGGTTGTAAAAATCCCAGAAAATCCATGTCCAAATTCATCCCCATCCTCATGGCCGCCGCCCTGATTTCCCCTGCGCTGGCGGAAACGACTGCGGAAAAGGCCCAGGCCTTCTATCAATCCGGCATGGCCGCTGAAAAGACAGGCGATGCCGATGCTGCCCGCAAGGCCTATCAGAATGCGCTGGCCGCCTATCCGCAGCATGCCGGAGCACGCTACCGCCTGGGCGAACTGAAGATCCATGGTGCGGCCATCACCGCGAAGGGGCGCGAGGCAAAACTGGGAGCGGTGCCTATTCCTGTATTCCAACTGGATGGAGCATCCGTGCAGGAGGCCCTGGCTGCGCTCGGCTCCTCCATCGAGAAGGAATCAAAGGGTGGGATCACTCCCAACTTCGTCATCGAAGACCCGGCAGGTAAGCTGGCGGATAAAAAACTTTCCGTCCAACTGAAGGCCGTTCCTGCGAAGGCGGTCCTTGATTATCTGCTCGTCGAGGCCAATGCGAAGGCTCGCTTCGACGAACATGCGGTGGTGAT
>Ga0157373_10000789_pt1 | contig 24417 bp, 22 predicted proteins | sample C65metaG_FD_113460 | JGI IMG/M metagenome (GOLD analysis project Ga0157373, IMG submission 113460) | Corn rhizosphere microbial communities from Kellogg Biological Station, Michigan, USA - C6-5 metaG | ecosystem: Host-associated > Plants > Roots > Rhizosphere > Soil | place: USA: Michigan... | reverse complement strand
TGCCGTGCGGGCAGCCGAAATTCAGCTCGATACCGTCAGCGCCGGTGGCTTCCACCAGCGGCAGGATGTGTTTCCACGACTCTTCGACGCACGGCACCATCAGCGAAACGATCAGCGCGCGATCCGGCCAGTCCTTCTTCACCTGAGTGATTTCGCGCAGGTTGATCTCCAGCGAACGGTCGGTGATCAACTCGATATTGTTAATGCCCAGCACTTCACGGTTGTTGCCGTAATGCGCGGAGTAACGCGACGACACGTTGACCGCCGCCGGATCCTCTCCGAGGGTTTTCCAGACCACGCCACCCCAGCCCGCTTCGAAGGCGCGGACCACGTTGTAAGCTTTGTCGGTCGGTGGCGCAGAGGCCAGCCAGAACGGATTCGGCGCTTTGATGCCAGCGAAGACAATCGACAGATCGGCCATTTACGCAGCCTCCACGTTAAGCATCAGTTGAGCATTGATCGCCTCGGCGGCGCGTTTGCCGTGCTGCACGGCTTGCACGGTGAGGTCCTGATCGAGGCTGGTGCAGTCGCCGCCGGCATACACGCCGGGGATGCTGGTGCGCAGGTTTTCATCAACGTAGATGCGTTCGCCCTGACGCTTGAGTTCGCGGGCCAACGGGTCGGCGAGGGCGCTGCCGTCGAAGGCCTGACCGATGGCTTTGAAGATCGCGTCGGCGGCCAGTTCGAAGGTCTCGCCGGTGGTTTGCAATCGACCGTCGACCAGATCGGTGCGGGCGAAACGCATGCCGCTCACCTGGCCCTGAGCGTCGAGCAGCACCTCTTCCGGTTGTGCCCAGGTCAGCAGGCGCACCTGATTGGCTTTGGCGATGTCTTGCTCATGGCCGGTGGCGCCCATGTCGGCAGCGCCCCGGCGATACACCAGATTGACGTCGCGAGCCCCGAGGCGAGCCATTTGCACGGCCATGTCGATCGCGGTGTTACCGGCGCCAAGGACGATGCAGCGTTCGGCCAATGGCAATTGCGTGAGGTCATCGGCCTGGCGCAATTCGCGAATGTAGTCGGTGGCAGCGAGCAGGCCCGGGGCATCTTCGTGGGGCAGGCCGAGTTGCTTGCTGGCGCTGAGGCCGAGGCCGAGGAACACCGCATCGAACTGCTGATGCAGTTCGCTGAGGGTCAGATTCTCGCCGAGTTTCTGCCCGTGACGGATCTCGATGCCGCCGATCTGCAGAAGGAAATCCAGTTCCTTCTGCGCGTAGTCGTCGACCAGTTTGTACTTGGCGATTCCGTATTCATTGAGGCCGCCAGCCTTTTCCCGAGCTTCGAAAATCACCACGTCATGGCCGTGCATGGCGCTGCGATGCGCACAGGACAAACCGGCCGGCCCGGCACCGACCACGGCGATGCGTTTGCCGGTCGCTGCGGCGCGCTGGAACGGATGTTCGCTGAAGTGCGCGTTGTCCACGGCGTAGCGTTGCAGCAGGCCAATCAGTACCGGCGCGCATTCCTGAGCGTTGTTGCGCACGCAGGCTTGCTGACAGAGGATTTCGGTCGGACAGACCCGCGCGCAACTGCCGCCAAGGATGTTCGCCGAGAGGATTTTCTGCGCCGCACCGGGGACGTTGTCCTGATGAATGTTGCGGATGAACGACGGGATGTCGATCTCGCTGGGGCACGCATTGACGCACGGCGCGTCGTAGCAATACAGGCAGCGCGAGGCTTCCAGATGCGCCTGCCGGTCATTGAGCGGCGGCGCCAGATCGGTGAAATGCCCGGCGAGGGCGGCCGCGCTTTCGTGCGGGTGGGGGAGATGGTTCAGGGTCTCGATCACGGTTTTGTGCCTCACGGTTATTTGAGGTTCTCTGCCTCTGTCGGGCAGTGGTTTTTGTGGCGTTCGGGATGGCCTCTTCGCGAGCAAGCTCGCTCCCACATTTGGAATGCATTCCCCTGTGGGAGCGAGCTTGCTCGCGAAGGCCGAAGGCCTGGATTTCAGCGTTTCACAGCAGTGGGCCGGTGCAGCTCAGCCCGCTTGCTCAGCAAATCAAACACCGCCGGATACGCCGGCCGTTCGATATACCGCCCGGCCCCGCGCTCGGCGCGCAGGTCTCCGTCGGCCCAGACCACCCGGCCCTGGCTGACGGTATGGCTCGGCACGCCGCGCACGGTCTTGCCTTCGAAGATGTTGAAGTCCACCTGCTGATGGTGGGTCTTGGCGGAAATGGTCCGGGTGCCTTGCGGATCCCACAGCACCAGATCGGCATCGGCGCCGACGCGAATCGCACCTTTGCGCGGATAAAGATTGAAGATCTTTGCGGTGTTGGTGGAGGTGAGAGCGACGAAATCCTGCATCGACAAACGACCACTGTTGACGCCTTCGTCCCACAGCACCGCCATGCGATCTTCGATACCCGCCGTACCGTTGGGGATCTTGCTGAAGTCATCACGGCCAGCGGCTTTTTGCTCGGCGCAGAAGCAGCAGTGGTCAGTCGCGGTGGTGTGCAGATTGCCGTTTTGTAGTCCGTGCCACAGCGCCTCTTGATGGCCGCGCGGACGGAACGGCGGGCTCATCACGTAACCGGCAGCGGTCTGCCAGTCCGGGTGTTGATAGACGCTGTCGTCGAGCAACAAATGCCCGGCCAGCACTTCGCCGTACACCGGTTGGCCCTTGCTGCGCGCATAAGTGATTTCGTCGAGGGCTTCCTTGGTCGAAACGTGCACCAGATACAACGGCGTGCCGATGGTTTCAGCAATACGAATCGCCCGGCTCGCCGCTTCACCTTCAACCTGCGACGGCCGCGACAGCGGATGCGCCTCCGGCCCGGTGATGCCCTGCGCCATCAACTTGCGTTGCAAGTGATAAACCAGCTCGCCGTTTTCCGCGTGCACGGTCGGCACCGCGCCGAGTTCCAGGCAGCGCTCGAAACTCGCCACCAGCGTGTCGTCGGCGGCCATGATTGCGTTCTTGTAAGCCATGAAGTGCTTGAAACTGTTGATCCCGTGATGGCTGACCAGCTCGGCCATTTCCTCACGCACCTGCTCGCTCCACCAGGTGATTGCGACGTGGAAGCCATAGTCGGAAGCCGACTTTTCCGCCCAGCCGCGCCACTGATGAAAGGCCTCCATCAGCGACTGCTGCGGATTGGGAATTACAAAGTCGATGATCGACGTGGTGCCGCCGGCCAGACCGGCCGCCGTGCCGCTATAGAAATCTTCGCTGGCCACGGTGCCCATGAACGGTAGTTGCATGTGCGTGTGCGGATCGATGCCGCCAGGCATCAGGTATTGACCACTGCCGTCGAGCACTTCGGCGCCGGCGGGAATATCAAGGTTTTCACCGATGGCTTTGATCACGCCGTCGGCGCAATAGACGTCGGCGCGATAACTTTCATCATGGGTGACAACGGTGGCGCCACGGATCAACAGAGACATTCCGAGTTCCTCGCAGGCATTGACCGACTTGTGCCGGTTCTAGATGTTTTATTGATGTACGGCGATGCAGGGCGTATTCCTGTCAGCGCTGTCAGGAATAGAAACTAGTCGCAGATTTGCAATAGAGCAAGATTATTTTTTATAAGCTTATGACTGTTTTAAGTGTATGAAAAATAACGATAAAAAACGTAAATCACCAAAATGGTGAGGCTGTTCACCATTTTGACGCACTTGACAGGATGGAAATATGAGCAAGATTTCCTATGTGAAATCAGCCGCTTGAAGTTGAGCTGCGGCTGCTCGCTCACGATGAAAATAAATGCAGTGCACCAGTTTGAGTCCTGTCTGTTCGGACAACTTGCCAAGTGTTTAGCCTGAGCGCCCAGACAAGTTTCCGTGAACTCACCCGGTGAATAATTAAAACTGATGAATATCAGAAAGTTGCAAAGCGTTTGACCCTCGGCCCGATGCGTAAGCGGGGCACCCGGCACGTTTATTGATGCCGCCGCTGACACCTTGGCCGGTGCACGAAAGTTGTCAGTTCCTCCGGCCATCGTCCGGCTCGCACCCGCGTGTGCCAGCCGCCTGATGAGCAAAAAATAATCAGAAGAACAGTGGAGCGGCCATGCAACAGATCAGATCGCAAGTGACCGAGCGCGACGGCTTGTTTGAGCTCGAAGCCGGCAGCGACGTCCTCGACAGTCCCCGTTACAACCACGATATGGCACCGACCAAGGTGCATGAACGAACCTGGAACAAATGGCACATCACCGCGCTGTGGGTCGGCATGTCGATCTGCGTGCCGACTTATACCCTCGGTGGCGTGCTCACGGCGTACTTCGGCTTGAGCGTCGGTGAAGCGCTGCTGGCGATTCTGTTCGCCAACATCATCGTGCTGATTCCGCTGACACTTAACGCTTTCCCCGGCACCAAATACGGCATTCCGTTTCCGGTGTTGCTGCGCTCGTCGTTCGGCATTCTCGGTTCCAACGTGCCGTGTCTGATTCGTGCGTTGGTGGCGTGTGGCTGGTTCGGTATTCAAACGATGTTTGGCGGGTTGGCGATTCACCTGTTTCTCGGCTCGGTGTTCGAGGGCTGGAAATCCCTCGGCGGCACGGGGGAGGTGATTGGCTTCATGGTGTTCTGGGCGCTGAACCTGTGGGTGGTGATTCGCGGCGCTGAGTCGATCAAGTGGCTGGAAACCTTGTCGGCGCCGTTGCTGGTGGCGGTCGGCATCGGTCTGCTGGTGTGGGCGATGCCCAATGTGTCGATGACAGAGTTGATGGCGATCCCGGCCAAACGCCCCGAAGGTGCCAGCGTCTACGGCTACTTCGCCGCCGGACTGACGGCGATGGTCGGCTTCTGGGCGACATTATCGCTGAACATTCCGGACTTCAGCCGTTACGCCAAGAGCCAAAAGGATCAGATTCTCGGGCAGATCATCGGCCTGCCGCTGACCATGTTCCTGTTCGCTGCGCTGGGTGTGGTGATGACTGCCGCGTCGGTGAAACTGGTCGGTGTGACGGTGTCCGATCCGGTGACGCTGATCGGCCATATCCAAAGTCCGGTATGGGTCGCGGTGGCGATGGCACTGATCATCATCGCCACGCTATCGACCAACACTGCCGCGAACATCGTTTCGCCAACCAACGACTTTCAGAACATCGCGCCCAAGGTGATCAACCGCACCAAAGCGGTGTTGCTGACCGGGTTGGTCGGGCTGTTGCTGATGGGGCATGAACTGCTGAAAAAACTCGGCTGGATCGTTTCCGAGGTCAGTCTGGAAAGTGTCTATTCCAATTGGCTGCTCGGTTATTCGAGCCTGCTCGGACCGATCGCCGGGATCATGGTGGTGGACTATTTCCTGATCAAGAAACAGCAATTGGACCTCGCCGGGTTGTACCGCGACGACGTCTATCCAGCGTGGAACTGGGCCGGTTTTGTTGCCTTTGGCGTACCGGTGGTGTTGACCGTGATGTCGCTGGGCAGCGATGCGTTCAGCTGGTTTTACAGCTATGGCTGGTTCACCGGTTCGGCGCTGGGCGGGATTATTTATTACGGGTTGTGCGTGATGCGTGCTAGTCCGTCAGTAGTGAAATCTGCGGTGTGAATGCAGCCCTCTTCGCGAGCAAGCTCGCTCCCACATGTGAACGCATTCCAAATGTGGGAGCGAGCTTGCTCGCGAAGGCGGCCTGACTTACGGCAGAGATTTATCTGAAGAAACTCATAAGAAAAGCAGCCTGAGGAGATCCCCATGAACGCAGCCGTAGACGTTCTGCAATCGAGCCATCAGCACATCAACCGCGACCGCCTGTGGGCCTCGCTCATGGAACTGGCCAAACTCGGCGCGACGGTCAAGGGCGGGGTCTGTCGCCTGGCCCTGACCGATCTCGACCGCCAGGCCCGCGACCTGTTTGTGCAATGGTGCAAGGACGCCGGATGCAGCGTCACGGTCGATGCCGTCGGCAACATTTTCGCCCGTCGCCCAGGACGCAATCCCGACCTGCCGCCAGTGATGACCGGCAGCCACATCGACACCCAACCGACTGGCGGCAAGTTCGACGGCTGCTTCGGCGTACTCGCCGGCGTCGAAGTCCTGCGCACGCTCAACGACCTCGGCGTCGAAACCGAAGCGCCGCTGGAAGTGGTGGTCTGGACCAACGAAGAAGGCTCGCGCTTCGCCCCGTGCATGATGGGCTCCGGGGTGTTCGCCGAGAAATTCACCCTCGAAGAAACCCTCGCCAAAGTCGATGCCGATGGCGTCACCGTCGGTGAAGCGCTGAACGCCATTGGCTATGCCGGTGCGCGTAAAGTCAGCGGGCATAAGGTCGGCGCCTATTTCGAGGCGCACATCGAACAAGGCCCGATCCTCGAAGACGAACAGAAAACCATCGGCGTCGTGCTCGGCGCGCTGGGGCAGAAGTGGTTCGACCTCAAGCTGCGCGGCGTCGAAGCCCATGCCGGTCCAACGCCGATGCACCTGCGTAAAGACGCGCTGGTCGGCGCCTCGGTGATCGTCGGTGCGGTCAACCGCGCCGCCCTCGGCCATCAACCCCATGCCTGTGGCACCGTCGGTTGCCTGCAAGCCTATCCCGGCTCGCGCAACGTCATTCCCGGCGAAGTGCGCATGACCCTCGATTTCCGTCACCTGGAACCGGCGCGCCTCGACTCGATGATTGCCGAGGTTAAACAAGTCATCGAAGCCACCTGTGAAGAACACGGTCTGACTTATGAACTGACGCCGACAGCGGACTTCCCGCCGCTGTACTTCGAAAAGGGCTGCGTGGAAGCGGTGCGCGGCGCAGCGAAAGGGCTGGGTTTGTCGAATATGGACATCGTCAGTGGCGCCGGACATGACGCGATTTTCCTCGCCGAACTCGGCCCGGCCGGAATGATCTTCGTGCCGTGCGAAGGCGGCATCAGCCACAACGAAATCGAGAACGCCGCGCCGGATGATCTGGCGGCGGGGTGTGCGGTGTTGTTGCGGGCGATGCTGGCGGCTTCGGCGATGGTCGCGGGAGGGCAGCGGGCGGCTTGAAGATGAAAAGATCGCAGCCTTGCAGCAGCTGTCGAGTGTAACGAGGCTGCGATCTTTTCCTGTCACCCAAACGTCACAAACCTGTGCGATGTTGCCGGCCCATGAAAATCATCACCTCCGGCGCGTCCTATCTGGACATTGACGCCTACGCCTGCTGCATTGCCTATGCCGAATTGCTCAACCTGCAAGGCATTCCCGCCCGCGCCGTCAGCAGCGCGCCTGTCAACGCCAGCGTTTCGCCAAGCGTGCTCGGCTGGGGCGCGGCGTTTCACGACTACCAGCCGACATCGGACGATGAGTTTGTCTTGGTCGATGTCTCGGACTATCACCATTTCGACCCGTTGGTGGTGCTTGAACGGGTGGTGGAGGTCATCGACCATCATCCAGGCTACGAAAACTATTGGCAGCAGAAGCTTGGATCTGCTGCCAATATCCGCCCGATCGGCGCCGCAGCGACTCAGGTTTTTCAGCGCTGGCAGGCGGCCGGTGTGCTGCCGCAGATCAGCGTGCAAAGTGCCGCTTTGCTGGCCACCGCGATTCTCGACAACACGCAGAATTTCACCGGGCAGATGACCACGCCAGCGGACATCGAGGCTTACGCCGACCTCGTTTCACGGGCAAAACTGCCGGCAGACTGGCCTCGGCAATATTTTCTCGAGTGCCAGGCCAACATCGAGTCGAACCTTGCCGCTGCATTGGCAGCCGACTCGAAACGGATGAAACCCGAGAGCAACCTGCCATGCTTTTTCGCGCAAATGACTGTTTGGGATGCCGATGCCTTGCTGCAAAAACACCTGCCGCTGATCAGGCGCTGGATGGCAGAGCAGGGCGATGACTGGCTGCTGAATGTGATCAGTATCCGCGACCGCGAAAGCTGCTTTCTGGCGCCAGCCGAGGTCAGCCAGCAAAAGCTCAATCGCTTGTTGCCACTCGATTGGCAGGGCGGATTGGCCGTGCGCGCACCGTCAATGCTGCGCAAGGAACTGTTGAAATTGGCACTGGACGCTGGCAGTCACTGCGCGCCAAACACCATCGTCCAGTAAACGCCTTCATCACTGCGCGCCTCACTGGCAAACCCGGCGCCGACCTGAGTAAACATCGGATTCATCAGGTTGGCGCAGTGCCCGGGGCTGGCCAGCCATCCGGCCATGGCTTTGCCCGGTGAACTCTGTCCGGCGGCGATGTTTTCACCGATTTGCCGACCGCGATAGCCGGCTGCACGGGCGCGATCGGCAGGCAGGTCGCCGTCCGGATCGCGGTGGGCGAAGTAGTTGCCGTAAGCCATGGCTTTGCTGTGCCCCTGCGCGGCTGCGCCCAGTGCTGCGTTCCAGCTCAACGGCCGGGCGGCGGCGAAGCGCTGGCGTCCGCACATCCGTGGCCGGGCGCGCGCGGCGTTTACCTCAGCGAGCAAGGCCTTGCCGACGCTGCGGTTATCGCCAACGCGGCTGTCGAGCACCGGTTGCGCCAACACCACTTGCCATTCATTGCGTGAGCGACTGATGCCGATGTCGGCGTAGCTCGCATCCAGCAGCGCGGCGCAGTGTTCGTCTTGCAGCAAGTCGAAGGCCTCTTCGGCGTCCTCGGCCCCGATCACGCGAATACTGCGTACCGCAACGGCGGAGTAGCCGGACGACTTCAGCGCTTCACGCATGCCGCCGGCGTAGCGATAACCGATCGGCAAGGCCAGGTTCGACTTCAGCGCCAACGGCGCCAGGCGTTGTGCCGGGCGTCGATCGCAGCGCTGCGGATGGGCACGATAGTCGTTGATGGCGGCCACCAGTTGCCGCTCGGCACCGGCATGGGCGGTTGCAGCGAACAGCGGCGAAAGGATCAGCAGGCACAGCGAAACGAAGCGAGACGAACGAACGGCGTGGCGCATGAGACGGGCAGCTCTGAAGAGGGACAGCGCAAAAGTTGAGTGAGCCGCAGAAAGCGGCGCGAGTAGGACTGGGCTTTTTCGACTTGGTTCAAGGGGCGGTGAAGGCTTTACGGCGAAGCGACGAACAGTGGAATCAAACAGAGCGCTATGTTGCGCCGGATGACGCTATCGCGAGCAGGCTCACTCCTACATTTGGAATGCGTTCCCCTGTAGGAGTGAGCCTGCTCGCGATGGCGTCACTGAAAACAATACAAAAGACACAGGCAGACCACTATCACCGATTCAACACATCCTTCATCCACTGCAAATACTGCGCACGATCCGAGATCGAGTTATGCCCCGAATCCGGCACCACCCGGAGCACCGCCACGCCTTGCGGGAAATTCTCCAGCAAACGCTGGGTGCTGGCGCGCGGAATCACCTCGTCATCACTGGCCGCGAGCAACAACGTCGGCACGCGGATATGCGCGGCGTACTTGCCGGATTCAAATCGGTCCTTGAGCAACCACTGCACCGGTACCCACGGATACTGGCGCGCCGCGATTTCTTCGAGGCTGTTGTAAGGCGTCACCAGAATCAGCTGTTGCACCGGCCGTTGACTGGCCAGACGCACGGCGACGCCCGATCCCAGGCTGCGGCCAATGAGCGAAACCTGCGGGTGGCTGGTGTACACCTGATCAAAAAGTGCCAAGGCATCCTCGGCAATCGCCGCTTCCGACGGTGAACCGCCGCTGCCACCGAAACCGCGATAGTTCAGCAGATACACCGCGTAATCGGGAAACGCCTCGGTAAACTCCGGCAGATTGCGCGACACGTCCTCGGCATTGCCGCCGAAATAGATCAGCGCCCGTGGCCCGACACGCTCGCGGGTGATCACTGAAACCCGCGCGTCCGGCATCGACAGGATCAGTTGTGAGTCGCTGCCGCTGACGGCATTGGGCTGCGGAAAATAGATCAGCGAGCGCTGAAAAAAGAACAGCGCCGCGCACAGCACCAGGTACACGGCAACGATCAATGCGACGAGTGACATCAGGGTTCGGGACATTCGGCTACTTTTAACGGTGTGTGAAGGATCGCTGTCGCAGTGTAGTTCAGCCCTGCCACCGGGCCGCTCGCACACACAACAGGCAACAGATCCACGCAGCAGGGGAACCAGCATGAGCCACACTGAGGGTTACTCCCGTCGCCGATTGCTCACGCTGGCTGCCGGGGTTTCGGCGGTCTTCACCTTTGATCGGGCGCTGGCCACAACCACCACGTCCACGACCACCGGAGGCCAAACCATGCAGACCCGTGCCATCCCGTCCAGTGCCGAGCCGCTGCCAATCGTGGGCCTGGGCACCTATCGCGGCTTTGACGTCGCCCCCGGCGATCCGGCCTATCGGCAATTGCCGGCGGTGCTCGATGAGCTGTTCAAAAAGGGCGGCACGCTGATCGACAGTTCACCGATGTATGGCCGCGCCGAACAGACCACCGGCGAACTGCTATCGATCCACGAACCGCGTTCGCCGGCGTTTCTGGCGACTAAGGTGTGGACGCGCGGGCGCAAGGAAGGCATCGCGCAGATGGAACAGTCGTTCAGCCTGCTACGCACCGAGCGCATCGATCTGATGCAGATCCACAACCTGCTCGACTGGCAAACCCACCTGCCGACCCTGCGTGAATGGAAAGCCCAGGGGCGCATCCGTTACATCGGCATCACCCATTACACGCCCTCGGCCTATGAGGAAGTCGAATCGGTGTTGAAGGCCGAACAACTGGACTTTCTGCAAATCAATTACGCCCTCGATGACCGAGGCGTGGAGAAACGTATTTTGCCTTTGTGCCGCGAGCGCGGCGTCGCGGTGATCTGTAATCGACCGTTCGGTGGCGGCGGTCTGCTCGCGCGGCTCAAAGGCAAACCGCTGCCGGGCTGGGTGTCGGATGTGCAGGTCAACAGCTGGGCACAATTGGCGTTGAAGTTTCTGCTCTCGCATTCGGCGGTGACTTGCGTGATCCCGGGCACGGGCAATCCGCGCTATATGGCCGATAACGCCAAGGCCGGGTTCGGGCCGATGCTCACCGATGCGCAACGGCATCAGTTGATTGCGTTAGCAGCGGGATAATCGATCTCGTAGACGGCGCTTAACCGCGATAGCGCAACGCCTCCAGCAACAATGCAAACGCCGGCGCCGCCTGGCGTCGGCTCGGGTAGTAGAGGTGGTAACCGGCAAACGTCGGGCACCAATCTTCCAGCACTTGCAGTAAACGGCCGTCGGCCAGATACGGTGCGACGATGTTTTCCGGGATGTAACTCAGGCCGAAACCGTCCAGCGCAGCGTCGAGTAACGGGTAGACACCGTTCAGGATGACCTGTCCGGAGACCCGCACTTTCAGGCTTTCGCCATCCTTCTCGAACTCCCAACTGTACAACCCGCCGTTGGTGGGCAGGCGCAGGTTGTTGCAGGCGTGGTCAGTCAGGTCGCGGGGTGTTTGCGGCGGGGGGCGTTTGGCGAAATAGGCGGGTGAACCGACCACCGCCATGCGCATGTCGGGGCCGATGCGGGTGGCGATCATGCCTTGCGCGACGTCTTCGCCCAGGCGCACGCCAGCGTCGAAACCCTGGCCGGCGATGTCGACGAAACTATAATCGCAGCAGACCTCGATGGATATGTCCGGGTACTGCGGCAGAAAATCCTTGAGCACCGGGCGCAGCAACCAGTTCAGCGAGTGATCGGTGGCGCTGATGCGGATCTTGCCCGCCGGGGTGTCACGTAGATTGCTCAGTGCCGCCAGTTCCACTTCGATCTCTTCGAAGCGCGGGCCGATGGTTTGCAGGAGGTGTTCGCCGGCTTCGGTGGGCGAGACGCTGCGAGTCGTGCGGGTCAGCAAGCGCAGGCCCAAACGGGCTTCGAGTGCGCGGATTGTATGGCTCAACGCGGACTGCGAGACACCGAGCTTGGCCGCGGCCTTGGTGAAACTGCGCTCGCGGGCGACGGCGAGGAAGGCGAGCAGGTCGGTGGCATTTTCACGCAGCATTGATGAGGGTCCTGCATAAGTTTTTTCGAATTCTAGTCGATTATCTGAAGAGTTGGTGCCGTTAGAGTAGTGGCACTGTTTATTTGGAGACATTGCCATGAACCCGATCGCCGCTTCTGCGTTGACCCTTTCCCTGTTGGCGGGTGAGGTGCAGGCCAATGAAACGCCACGAGTGACCGTCACCCCGAATGGTTCGCAACCTTCGGCCAAGGGCCCGGCAGATTGGTTCACTGGCACTGTGCGGGTGGATGCGCCGTTCAAAGGCTCCGACGCGGCGCGGATCAGTGGCGCGACAGTGACGTTTGAGCCGGGCGCGCGTACCGCGTGGCATACGCATCCGTTGGGGCAGACATTGATCGTCACGGCCGGTTCCGGGTTTGTGCAGGAGTGGGGGCAGCCGGTTCGTGAGATTCGTCCAGGGGATACGGTGTGGATTGCGCCAGGGGCCAAGCATTGGCACGGTGCGGCGCCCGGTACGGCGATGACTCATATTGCTATTGCTGAGGTGCTCGATGGCAAAGTCGCGGATTGGATGGAGCAGGTGAGTGATGAGCAATATCCGTCAACCGAGTGAGGCTTTTCCCTCACCCCAGCCCTCTCCCGAAGGGAGAGGGGGCCGACCGAGGTGTCTGGCGTCATACATCGACCTGAGAGACCGAGACGATTATGGATTTACGGGAAAACGCTATCCATCGATCTGAAAGTGCTGTGTCAATTATGGATTCACAACAGGACGTTCAAGTCGGTGCAGCTCCCGAATATCCCCGGATCGGTCCCCTCTCCCTTTGGGAGAGGGCTAGGGTGAGGGGCTCTTTTCAGGCGTTTAGATCATCTCCGGCAGTGAAGAAAGGATTTTATCGAGGGTAATCGGATACTCCCGCACCCGCGCTCCGGTGGCGTTGTAGATCGCATTCGCCACCGCCGCACTGACCCCGCAAATCCCCAACTCACCGACACCCTTGGCCTTCATCGGCGAAGACACTGGATCAGTCTCATCAAGAAAAATCACCTCCTGATGCGGAATGTCGGCATGCACCGGCACCTCGTACCCGGCCAGATCATGGTTTACGAAAAAGCCCAGCTTCTTGTCCACCGCCAACTCTTCCATCAACGCGGCACCGACGCCCATGGTCATTGCGCCGATCACCTGACTGCGTGCCGAAGTCGGATTGAGAATCCGTCCCGCCGCGCATACCGCCAACATGCGCCGCACGCGTACTTCACCGGTGGCCGCGTCGACGGCGACTTCGACGAAATGTGCGCCGAAGGTCGACTGCTGATACTTCTCGGCCAGATCACCGAACTCGATGCTGTCCTCGCCGACCAGCGCGCCGCCTTCAGCCGCGTTGCGCAACGGTACGCTCTTGTTGCCGAGCCGCACCTGACCGTCGACAAACTCCGCCTGATCCGCCGCCATGCCCAGCTTGCCCGCCACCGCTTCACGCAGTTTTACGCACGCGGCAAAGACCCCGGAGGTCGAGCAGTTACCGCCGAACTGGCCGCCGGAGCCGGCCGACACGGGGAAGTTCGAGTCACCCAGCCGCACCACCACCGCGTCGAGGCTTACGCCCATCATCTCGGCGGCAGTCTGCGCGATGATCGTATAGCTGCCGGTGCCGATATCGGTCATGTCGGTTTCCACAACAATCTTGCCGTCACGCTCCAAATGCACGCGGGCGCCGGACTTGACCAGCAGGTTGTTGCGAAACGCCGCCGCCACGCCCATGCCGATCAGCCAGCGACCTTCACGACGGCTGCCCGGTTGAGCCTTGCGCTGGTTCCAGCCGAATTTCTCGGCGCCCGTCTGCAGGCACTTGATCAATTGCCGCTGGGAAAACGGCCGTTCGGTCTTCACCGGATCGACCTGCGTATCGTTGAGAATGCGGAATTGCACCGGGTCCATCTTCAGTTGCTCGGCCATCTCGTCCATGGCGATTTCCAGCACCATCAACCCCGGTGCTTCACCCGGCGCACGCATGGCGTTGCCTTCGGGCAAATCGAGCGGCGCGAGGCGCATGCTCACGCGACGGTTTTCGGCGGCGTACAGCAACTGGCTCGGTTGTGCGGCGAGCTCGACCTTGCCGTCGGCGAGGTTGCCCGACCAGCCCTCGTGGGCGATGGCGGTGAGCTTGCCGTCCGCCGTGGCGCCCATGCGGATGCGCTGAATTGTCGCCGGACGGTGCGTGGTGTTGTTGGCCATCTGCGGGCGGGCGAGGGCCACTTTCACTGGTCGGCCAGCCATGCGCGCACCGAGGGCGGCAAGAATCGCGTCGGCGCGGATGAACAGCTTGCCGCCGAAACCGCCACCGATATACGGCGAGACCAAACGAACTTTTTCCTTCGGTAGGCCGAGGGTTTTCGCAATGTCGCCGACACTCCACGCGACCATCTGATTGGAGGTCCACAAGGTCAGTTGATCGCCTTTCCACGCTGCCAATGTCGCGTGCGGTTCCATCATCGCGTGGGACTGATCCGGTGTGGTGTAAGTCTGATCAAACTGCACCGGCGCGGCGGCAAAGGCCTTGTCGAAATCACCATGATTGACGTCGGGCAACTCGTCTTTCGGCTCGACGCCCAAGTCTTTCACGCTGGCCAGATCGAACTTGCCTTCGACGGCTTCGTAATCGACCTTGACCCGTTGCGCGGCGGCGCGGGCTTGTTCGAAAGTCTCAGCGACGACCAGCGCGACGGCCTGCTGATAATGCTGAACTTCGGGACCGGCGAGCAGGTGGGCGGCGTTGTATTGACCCTTGTCGAGCTTGCCGGCATTCGCGGCAGTGACAATCGCCAGCACGCCCGGCGCGGCTTTCGCCTCGTCCAGATGAATGGCTTTGATCCGCCCTTTGGCGATGGCCGCATCGACCATGACACCGTAAGCCTGATTGGCGGCCGCTTCATGTTGCTCGTAGGCATACGTGGCCTGGCCGCTGGTTTTCAACGGGCCTTCGATGCGCTCGGTGGGTTGGCCGATGACCTTCAACTGGTCGATCGGGTTGGTGGTGGCGGGCGTGTCGAATTTCATGCTTGATCCCTCGCTTGCGCCAACACCGAGCCGAGCGTGCGCTCGACCAGGGTCAGTTTGAACTGGTTGTCGTGGGTCGGCGTGGCGCCGTCGAGCAGGCGTTCGCTGACGGCTTTGGCGCCTTTTGGCAGCAGCGCTTCGGCCTCTTCAATTCGCCACGGTTTCGGCGCGATACCGCCGACCGCAACGCGACCGCTGCCGTCTTTTTGCAGGATCAGGCCGACCGAGACCAGCGCGAATGCGTAGGACGAACGATCACGCACCTTGTGATAAATGTGGGTGCCGCCGACGGGCGCGGGCAGTGTCACCGAGGTGATGAACTCGCCGGGCGTCAGGCTGGTTTCGATGTTCGGCGTAGTACCGGGCAACTGGTGAAAGTCGGCCATGGCGATGCTGCGGGTGCTGCCGTCGGGTTTCACCGTGTCAATCTGCGCATCGAGGGCACGCATGGCAATTGCCATGTCACTCGGGTGCGTGGCGATGCACGCGTCGCTGACGCCGATGATGCCCAGTTGCCGACTGACCCCGCCAATCGCCGCGCAACCGCTACCGGGATTGCGTTTGTTGCAGGCCTGATGGGTGTCGTAGAAGTACGGGCAGCGCGTGCGTTGCAGCAGGTTGCCGGCGGTGCTCGCCATGTTGCGCAACTGTCCAGAAGCCCCGGCGAGCAAGGCGCGCGAGAGCAGGGCGTAGTCTTGCCGCACGCGCATATCGGCCGCCAGATCGGTGTTGCGCACCAGCGCGCCGATGCGCAAGCCGCCCTCGGGCGTGGCTTCGATCTGATCCAGGCCGAGGTGGTTGACGTCGATCAGGTGCAGCGGGGTTTCGATGTCGAGTTTCATCAAGTCCAGCAGGTTGGTGCCGCCAGCGATGAAGCGTGCGCCCTCGACCTGTGCGGCTTGCGCAGCGGCAGCGGCGGGGGAGTCGGCGCGGCTGTAATTGAACGGTCTCATGCCGGTACCTCCGCGACTTCGGTGATGGCTTCGATGATGTTCGAGTACGCACCGCAGCGGCAGATATTGCCGCTCATGCGTTCCTGAAACTCTCTGGCGATCAACTGCGGCGCCTCGGTGAGGCTCTCACTGACGTGGCTGGGGATGCCGTCGCGGATTTCCTTGATCACTGACACCGCCGAGCAGATCTGCCCCGGTGTGCAATAGCCGCACTGATAGCCGTCGTGCTTGATGAATGCGGCCTGCATCGGGTGCAGATTGTCGGGCATGCCGAGGCCTTCGATGGTGGTGATCTCGCTGCCTTCGTGCATCACCGCCAGGGTCAGGCAAGAGTTGATGCGTCGACCATCGGCGATCACCGTGCATGCCCCGCACTGGCCGTGGTCGCAGCCTTTTTTGGTGCCGCTCAGGTGCAAGTGCTCGCGCAAGGCATCGAGCAGGGTGGTACGGGTGTCGACGTCAAGCGCACGCGGCTTGCCGTTGACGTTGATCGTCACTTTGCTCATAGCCGGTTGCTCCAGATTGGCCGCGTAGGCCTTGAGGCTGATAAATGGCGGCATCGCGAACGCGGTGGCGGTCACGGCGCCGAGGATCAGAAATCCGCGTCGGGAAATCGTCATGGTTCGATTCCTTTTCTCTCTTCATCAGGGCAGCAGGGTCGTGGATGGCCCAAGCGGGCAGCCAGCGTCATCGCCGGTCTCGTAAAGGAGTGACTGCCGAAGAGAGGAAAAGGTTTTTGCGGATTTGCGCTATAGAGTTATGCGTGTGGTTCATCAATCGCCTGACTTGGCACAAATCCCTGTGGGAGCGAGCTTGCTCGCGAAGAGGCCGGCACATTCAACCTCTTCATCGACTGAACGGACGCCTTCGCGAGCAAGCTCGCTCCCACAGGGGAATGGGGTCTACCTGGCTAATGCGAGCCAACCACCATATGCGTAAACGGCGCCACATACGCCTGCAACGTCACCAGTCCGCCGACAAGAATTGCCAACACAATCGAGTGGAAGAACACATAGCGCAGAATCTCGCCTTCATGCCCGTACCAGCGGGTCGCGGTGGAGGCGACCACGATCGATTGCGCATCGACCATTTTGCCCATCACCCCGCCGGAGCTGTTCGCCGCCGCCATCAGGATCGGACTGATCCCGAGCTGTTCCGACGTCACCCGCTGCAAGCCGCCAAACAGTACGTTCGATGCGGTATCGGAACCGGTCAGCGCGACGCCCAGCCAACCGAGCAACGTGCCGAACATCGGATAGAAAATCCCCGTCGCGGCAAACGCCAGGCCCATGGTCGCGTCGAGTCCCGAGTAGCGCGTGAGAAACCCGAGCGCCAGCATCGCCGCAATGGTGATCAACGAAAACCGCACCACCCACAACGTGCGCAGGTATTGCTTGATCAGTTGCGGGATCGAATAGCCCATCAGCAAACCACCGACAATCGCCGCCAGCAGAATCCCGCTGCCGGTGGCGGTGAACCAGGTGAATTTGTACACCGCTTCCTCGGCTTTCGGGGCGGGTACCACCGGCGGGACTTTTTGCACTTGCAGGTGCAGGGTGGTGAAAGTCACGGCTGGGGCGAAGATCGGATTAGCCTCGTTCAGCGGCTTGCCAGTCGGGTCGAGTTTGGCCGAGTGGGTGACCGGATCGATCGCCGGCCGGACATCGAAGATGTTCTTGAAGCCCTGAGTGCCCCAGGCAAACACGAACACGGTGAGGATGATCCACGGCATCCACGCGCGCATCACCGCCGGGCGCGCCTGATCGCTGAACGCGGCGCTGGCAGTGACTTTTTCTTCCTCGACTTTGGAGTTGTCGACGCGCCCTGACAGCGCTGCCGAGGTGTGAATGGTCGCCGGTTTCCACACCTTCAAAAACAGCGTCAGACAGGCCATGGAAATCAGCGCGGCGATCACGTCCACCAACATTGGGCCGTGGTAGTTCGACACGAGAAATTGCGGGATCGCGAAGCTGACGCCGGCCACCAGAATCGCCGGCCAGATCTCCAGCATCTTGCGCCACCCGGCGAAGGCCCAGATCAACCAGAACGGCACCAGCACCGAGAAAAACGGCAACAGCCGACCGACCATCATCGACAGCTCCATTTCATCCAGGCCGGTGACTTTGGCCAGCGTGATGATTGGCGTACCGAGTGCGCCGAATGCCACCGGCGCGGTGTTGGCGATCAGCGCCAGACCCGACGCGGCCAACGGCGAAAACCCCAGCCCGATCAGAATCGCCCCGGTCACCGCTACCGGCGTGCCGAAACCCGCCGCACCTTCAAAAAACGCACCGAAACAGAAGGCGATCAGCAGCAACTGCAAACGGCGGTCATCGGTGATCCGCGCAAGGGAATCCTGCAGCACTTTGAACGAGCCGTTCTCGGTGGTCAGACGGTGCAGAAAGATGATGTTGAGGACGATCCAGCCGATTGGCAGCAAGCCATTCGCCGCACCGAACAACGCCGCAGAACCGGCCATGCTCGCCGGCATGCCGAAGGCAAAAATCGAAATCAGCAGGGCGGACGCCAGCGCCAGCAGCGCCGCGAGATGCGCCTTGACGTGGAAGAACGCCAGCGCCGCAAGCATCACCACCACCGGTACGGCGGCCATGAGCGTGGAGATCACCGGGTTGCCGAACGGGTCGTAAATTTGCTGCCAGACCATGGTCCACCTCTGCTTGTTGTTATTGAGGGCGCAGATCCATTGCGTGGGGCTTGGTTGCAAGGAGTATAGGTGGCATTTCGCCGCTGCTCGGGCAGCGCGGGCGGGGCGACAAACGGTCGATAGTGGCCAGTGAATCAACGGCGTTTTGCCCGGTCGTATCTGCGGCTGCGCGCACCGCGTCCTGAAGGCGCGGGCAGCGTCGCCGATTCCGTCGTCAAGACCTTGGTTTTAGGGAAGTGTTGAATGAAGCGCGCAACAACGATGCTGCTGACCGTGACCGCCGCCGTATTGCTCGGCGGCTGTGTCGCGGATTTTGATGATGACCACCGCCATGGCCGGCATTACGACCGCGATCATGGCCGCAATTACGACCACGACCGGCGCTGGGATGATCGCGATGATCGCCGCGATGGGCGTCGTTACTACCGTGATCGGGATGATGATTGATTGAACAAAAAGAGGGCGTTCCCCAAAAAGGAACGCCCTCTGTCATTAGCCCTCAATTAAAAGTGAGCGCTCGCCCGGACGCTGGATCGCCCAGGCACGGAGGCCTCGATGTCCAGCAAATGGATGGCGAGAATGTCGCTCAGAAAACGGAACTGATCGTTGATGCCGACCACTTCATTGTTGAAATGATTGGTGGCGGCGGGCATCAGCAGATCTTCGAAATCTTCGTTGAACACCAGTGCCTGCGCCTTGTGCGACACGGCGTGCTGGTCGTAATAGTTGCTGCCGAACACCGGGAAACTCACGGAGAGTGTGACGTGGGTGTGAATCATGTTGTGAACTCCTCGTTGTGTTTCGGATGGGTCAATCGTGCCTTTGATGGGCGGTGGGCGGAAGGCAATCGTGGCGATGGTGAATATCGATGGCAGTGATGGTTGTCGCAGACCACTGTGGGAGCGAGCTTGCTCGCGAAGGCGTCGAGCCAGTCGATTCATATGTGTCTGATACACCGCATTCGCGAGCAAGCTCGCTCCCACAGGGGATCTGCAGTGTTTTCGCGATAGCGGACAAATGGTCCGACGCCCACACCTATACTCAAATCTGACTCCTCCTTATTGAAAGGAAACCTCAACCGTGAACTCGCGTGCGCTGCTCGTCGCCGCACTGTTGTTGCTGGCCGGCTGCGCCACTTCGGCGCGGGCGCCGGTGTCAGCGCCGCAAGCCGTGTTTGTCTCGCCGGCCACCTGGCAGCAGATCGACCGGGAAATTGTCAGCGCTTCGCAGCAGTCCACCGAGCAAGTCAAAGTCTTTGCCCGTGGCTCGATGGAACATTGGCGCACTCGGGTCTATCAGCAAACTGAAGAAAATTTCATTCCGTGGTTCAGCAGCTACTGGACCCAGGAATGGCTGTCGATGAAGGTCAGTTGGTACACGATCAATGCCGGCGGTGAGCAGGACGCCTCGGCCAAGCGGCTGGCGGCCTATCTGCTTGAGCAATATCAGGAAAGAGTGCTGGCGCCGGTGGCGGTGGAGATCGATCCGGATGCAATTCTGGGGCAGGCGACGGCGTTCTATGCGCAGTTGATGGCGCAGCAGATGCCGCTCATCGCCCAGCGTCATGGTGTACCTGTCGCTCAGCTCAACGGGCGTTTGCAGAAAATCCCCGCCATTGCACTGGGCCCGCCGCCAGCGCGGGATGCTTCGTTGTTTCAAGTGATCAGCACGGAACCGTTGAACACCTTGCCGGCCTATGCCGCGTTGATCGACAAGATCCACACTGACGGCGGCGCCAAGGGCATTGCCTCGACCGATGCCGGCATGGCCCCGGTGGCCAAGCGCGCCAGTCAGCGGATGGAAGCGGAAATGGCGCCGCGCGGGGCCGCCAGTGCTGTAGCGGCTGCGGCGGGGAAACTGGCGGGAGGGCTGATCTCGGTCGGTGTCGCCGGCATTCGCGCCAACCTCCAGGCCAATGACCGGCCCGACAGCGAAGCGCTGATTCGCAGCAGTCTGGGCAGCACCTTTGACAAGGCCTGGCTGAAACTGGTGCAGAACCCGACGACCGGGGTTATGGCCGGCACGTTGCACGTGGCCGGGCAGGTCGAGCGCAATCTGGGTGGGGGTGATGAACCGTCGGTCGGCTTGGGCGTGAATCCTGTCGAATGGCAGCCGCCGCAATCGACTAACCAGCAGATCGAACCCAACGTGCAAGGAGAGTGATCATGGCTTACATCGATATTTTTGTAGCGCCGGTGCCAACCGCCAATCGTGAGCAGTACAAAAAACACTGTGAAATCGCCGCGAAGCTGTTCAAGGAATACGGTGCACAGGATGTGATGCAGTGCTGGGGCGATGACGTGCCGGAGGGCAAGGTCACGTCATTTCCGATGGCGGTCAAACTCAAGGAAGGCGAGACGGTTTCATCCGGCTGGCTGATCTGGCCCGACAAGGCCACTCGCGACGCTGGCATGGGCAAAATGATGGAAGATCCGCGCATGCAACCGGACGTCAACCCGATGGGGTTTGATGGCCAGCGGATGATCTTTGGTGGCTTTAAAAATATCCTCGAACCCTGAAACCAGCGTAAATCTTTTGTAGGAGTGAGCCTGCTCGCGATCGCGGTGGGTCTGTCAATGAAGCATTGAATGTGCGAACGCCATCGCGAGCAGGCTCACTCCTACAGGTATTGTGTTCACTCCGAGGGGGTGATGCGACAGCTTTTACGGTTGCGGATCTGCTCGTCCGTCGGGCGTTCGCGGACGAATTCGAAGCGCGGCTCACCTTCGCTGTAATGCACCAGCCAGCCCCATTCCAGTTCCTTCTCATCCTGACCGGGATGCGGTGGCCGGGCCCACCACGGTTCTTTGCTGAGGATCGCGCGCATGGCGGCCTCCGGTTGATGGCAATCCTTGAACTATAGCTTCCTGTCACGAGTCGTCAGATCAGGCTGTGTAGAATCCGGCGGATCACTTTGAACAGGGGAGCAGGGCCATGACCGAAGAAGCGAAGCGACTGTTTTTCGCCCTCGATTGCCCGGCGGTGCAACGCAAGGCAATTGCTCAGTGGCGCGGGGAGTTGGGTTTACGCACCGGTAAGCCGGTGCCTGCGGACAATTTTCACCTGACGCTGCTGTTTATCGGCGCCGTGCCCTTGGCGCAGATCAACGAAGTCTGTGAGGCCGCCGGACAAGTGCGTACGCCGGGAGAGGCCTTGAGAATTCCGCTTGATCGACTGCAGGTCTGGCATCGCCCCGGGGTGTTGTCGCTCGCGCCCGAGCAGGCACCGCCGGCGTTGCTGCGCCTGGTCTACGCGCTGGAACAGGCGATGTTGCCGTTCGGTTTTGAAGAGACGCCCCGGGAGTTTCGGCCGCACCTGACCCTGGCCCGAGACTACCGTGCGGCAGAGCCGGAATCTGCTACGCCGCCAGAGTTTTTCCTGCGCGCTGAACGTTTTGCCTTGTTCGAATCGCACAAAGGGCGCTACCGGATCCTGCAGGACTGGTCGCTGATCTGAGGCACAAAAAAAGGCGCCCGAGGGCGCCTGAAATTCACCTTGACCGAGGAAGCCAGGTGAGGCCGTTCATTGCAGGGTGCAGCGGTGGTAAGGCGCTGCGTGAACGGGAAATCTTTACACTGCATCGCTTTACTGTGGGAGCGAGCCTGCTCGCGAAGGCGTCGGAACATCCAACATTTTCAGCGCCTGTCCTACCGCTTTCGCGAGCAAGCTCGCTCCCACATTTTGATTTTCGCTGGCTTACTTACCGAGTTTCACCCGGGTCCAGCCACGGGTCATGATTCGCTGTGTGGCAATCGGCTGATCCGGCACCGCATACAACGTCGCCATCACCGCTTGCGACGGGTACGAACCCGGGTCGTTGCGGATCGCTTCATCCACCAATGGCGTCGCCGCCGCATTGGCGTTGCTGTAGCCGTTGCTGTTGGTGATCTCGGCAATGATGTCCGGACGCATCAGAAAGTCCATGAACAGGTAGGCGTTCTCGACGTTCGCCGCATCGCGCGGGATCGCGACCATGTCGTAGAAGCTGCCGGCGCCTTCCTTGGGAATGCTGTAGTCGATCACCACGTTGTTGCCCGATTCCACCGCGCGGGCCTTGGCCTGCAGCACGTCGCCGGAGTAACCGACCGCGACGCAGATGTTGCCGTTGGCCAGATCCGAGATGTATTTCGAGGAGTGGAAGTACGCCACGTTCGGGCGGATTTTCATGAACAGCGCCTCGGCTTCCTTGATGTGCGCGGTGTCCTTGTCGTTCACCGGGTAGCCCAGGTAGTGCAGGGCGGCCGGGATCATTTCAGTCGGCGAATCGAGAAAACTGATGCCACAGGCTTTGAGTTTTTCAGCGTTTTCCGGTTTGAACAGCAGGTCCCAGGAATTGGTCGGGGCGTTGGCGCCGAGCACTTCCTTGACCTTGGCCGGGTTGAAGCCGATGCCGATCGAGCCCCACATGTACGGGAACGCGTGGGCGTTGTCCGGATCACTGGCGGCGGCGTTTTTCAGCAGCACCGGGTTGAGATTCTTCCAGTTCGGCAGCTTGGATTTGTCCAGCGTCTGATAGACGCCGGCCTTGATCTGCTTGGCCAGGAAACTGTTCGACGGCACGACCAGGTCGTAGCCGGATTTGCCCGCCAACAAACGCGCCTCAAGGGTTTCGTTGCTGTCGAAGACGTCGTAGGTCACGCGGATACCGGTCTCGTCTTCGAACTTCTTGACCGTATCCGGCGCGATGTAATCGGACCAGTTGTAAACACGCAGCACCTTGTCGTTGGCCTGGGCGCCCATGACCATCGCGCCCATTAAGGACAGTGTCAGCAGAGTCCTGCCAAACATTTTCATCGGTACAACTCCATTCTTTTTATTCACGTTACGCAAAGCCCCCTCACCCTAACCCTCTCCCAGGGGGAGAGGGGACTGACCGAGGGGCTGACTACAGGTTAAGCGGTTGCTGCGGATTGCTGAGGCTGCCACGACTCGTTTGCGGTCTGATCCATCGCTTCCTGAATCGCTCGTTTGCGATTGGCTTCTGCCTTGCGGCCGAAGTACCAGACCAGGAAGGTCACCAGCGACACCGCCAGCAGAATCAGGCTGGCCACGGCGTTGATCTCAGGCTTGACGCCCAGACGTACCGCCGAGAACACTTCCATCGGCAGGGTCGTCGAACCCGGCCCGGAAACGAAGCTCGCCAACACCAAGTCATCCAGCGACAAGGCGAACGACATCATGCCGCCCGCCGCCAGCGACGGCGCGATCATTGGAATGGTGATCAGGAAAAACACCTTGAACGGTTTCGCGCCGAGATCCATCGCCGCTTCTTCGATCGACAGATCCAGCTCGCGGAGGCGGGCGGAGACTACCACCGCGACATAAGCGGCACAAAACGTGGTGTGGGCGATCCAGATCGTGACGATGCCACGCTCCTGTGGCCAGCCGATCAACTGCGCCATGGCCACGAACAGCAGCAACAGCGACAGACCGGTGATCACTTCAGGCATCACCAACGGCGCGGTGACCAGACCACCGAACAGCGTGCGACCCTTGAAACGCGTGACGCGAGTCAGCACGAAAGCGGCGAGGGTGCCCAGCGCCACGGCAGCAATCGCCGTGTAGCAGGCGATTTCCAGCGAGCGCACCACCGAGCCCATCAGTTGCGTGTTGTCGAGCAAACCGACGTACCACTTCACCGACCAACCGCCCCACACCGTCACCAGTTTGGAGGCGTTGAACGAGTAGATCACCAGAATCAGCATCGGCAGATAAATGAACATCAGACCGAAGATCAGCATGAACTTGGAAAATCCGAAGCGTTTCATCCCCGTGCCTCCAGCTCTTTGGCCTGGCTGCGGTTGAACAGCAGAATCGGCACAATCAGGATCAACAGCATCACCACCGCCAAGGCAGACGCCACCGGCCAGTCGCGGTTATTGAAGAACTCTTGCCACAGCACGCGACCGATCATCAGCGTCTCCGGGCCACCCAGCAATTCGGGGATCACGAACT
>Ga0157373_10000786_pt1 | contig 24439 bp, 19 predicted proteins | sample C65metaG_FD_113460 | JGI IMG/M metagenome (GOLD analysis project Ga0157373, IMG submission 113460) | Corn rhizosphere microbial communities from Kellogg Biological Station, Michigan, USA - C6-5 metaG | ecosystem: Host-associated > Plants > Roots > Rhizosphere > Soil | place: USA: Michigan... | reverse complement strand
TTATAAGGCGCGCCTCTACTCCCCAACCCTCGGCCGCTTCCTGCAGACCGACCCCATTGGGTACGGCGACGGGATGAATGTCTACGCCTACGTCAGAAACGATCCGGTCAATGTGACCGATCCCTGGGGGCTGCAAACCACGGTTCGCCCCGCGACCGGCATGGGCCATGGCTTCCCCAGTCTCCAGGCAATGGGCGGACACGGTGTTCACGGATCTGGCGCCTTTGGCGGACATTCGGTCTATGCTCAAAATGGCGAGACTGTTACGACCGTCGCCGAAGCCGTCGCGCAAGCCGCAAAGAAAGCCCGCAAGGAGATGGAGAGGGCCATCGGCACGGCTGGCAATGGTCTATCCAACGTTTGGCAAGAGTTTGGCCCAGACGGGTGTCTGGGCGACGTCGGTTGCCTCGGAGAGTTCGGTGCCGCCGTAAAGGCGCCCGAAGAGGGCGCGGCTATTGTGAGCGATGCTCTCAACGCTGCCGGAGACGCTTTAGGCCCGGAGGGCAAGCTACTTGGAAGAGAGAAATTGGGAGGGTCTAGCCTGTTCAAGCTCAACGCAAACAGCAAGCTGCGAATCGGTTGGGGTTGGAAGGGCACCGCTTCCGAGGGTAAGCACGTCTTCAGAGTGTCTGGGCGATGGGTCGACCGAGTAACGGGCGTTAAGGGCACACATCTAGACTTGTTTACTGCTCGCGGACATTAACGTTGTTGGACCCGATCTCATACGTGCTTCGCTCTTTGAAAACGTTCTTAGTCCGCTCGACCGTCGTTCATGCTAAGCCGCAGGCTAGCCTGACGACCGTAGAGGCGGTTCAAGTTATCGATAGATTCTTGGATGGGACATCAAAGTATGACCTTGAGTGGGACGATTTCATTTCCTGGGAGAATGAAAACCCTAGCGTGGAGAGTATTAGGAGGGAAATCGCCGCCCTCGAACGTCAATTTTTTTCTAATTCAAGTGAAGAGCGCCTATCCGCAATAAACAAGACGATTTCCGCACGGAATCGAATTGCTGTAACCATGGGGCTTGCCCCGCGCACGTTGATGACGGAGCTGCCCCGCCATCCGTGATAGTCCCAATCCTATGATGGAAGCGGTTTGGAAGAAGAGCCTTTCGTCAGTGCGAACGCGCGAAGGCGAGCCAGATGGAGCCCACTTTTTTCAGGCGCTGAGCTTTAGAGCGTTATCCGGCGTCCGCGGCGCTCACCTAGACCCGCTCCGTCGCCTGGCCTCGACGGTGAGCGGCTCGACCACGACAAAGTTCCTGTAAGATGATGATGAGACGATCGCCGAGTACGAAGGGAGCGGGACGCCGCTGCGGCGTTATGTGCACGGCCCGGCGGACGACGAGCCGTTGGTCTGGTACGAGGGCTCAGGCACGAGCGACCGGCGCTTCTGTCGCCGCCACGATCGAACCCGGCTGGTCGGCGACCAGCCAGGGATCCGGCGATCGCGGCGGTCCGCGAGGGCTAGGCGCTTTCTAATCCGCTGGAGCGAGTGACGGGCTCTCCGCGATCGGTGGTGCCTCGCCGCGGCGGGCGACGCTCGGGGTGATGTTGACCCGGCCGCCGCATAGAAGAGCAGGGCGCCCTTCGACGCATCGAAGCGCTGGAAGGATTTTCGGTACGGCCATGATCGTGGTTCTGGGCGGAGTGATCGGCATATTGATGGGCGGAATGCTCAGCAGCGTTAGACAGATCGGAAACCTCGCGGTGCATTAAGATGGAGGCGTCGGCTTCAGCTAAAGCGCCTTAGGCGCGAAAACTGAGGTTCCTTTTCGGTGCCCGCCGGCTCCGGGTGGTGGGAGACGGCCGCTTCTGACTCTTGGTAGACCTCTGGGACGTCCGCTTCCAGATCATTGCTCACCGGCGTTAATCTGGCCGCGCGATAGAATCAACGGCAGAAGGACATGCTGGACACTTGGCGGCCGGATTAGGCCACGACGCTGCGGCGCTACTTCGGCTCGACAAATGCGACCATGCCGCTCAGCTCCACCCGCACTATGGAGCGCTCGAGCAGGCCAGCGGGATTGGCGAACGCCTTGGCGACGGGGTGGGTCGTGTGCGCCTCATAGACGCGCCACAGGATGTATCGGTCCCGCTCGCGAAGCGCCTTTTCGAATTCCCGCTGAGGCCAATCAAAGCGGCCATCGACGCCCATCGTCGACTTCACTTCGAGCCAAAGGGGCTTTCCGTCCTGGTCGACGGATCGAATGTCATGGTCTGCGCCAGGCTGGTTCTTCGAGACCCAGATCACGTGATCCTCAGGCTTCTCGTAACCTAGCCCCCGAACCCGCTCCAATTCCGCAAGGTAGACGAGCTCCTCGCCGCGAGCGCCAACCTTTTGATCCCGTTCCACGTCGTAGGCATCCGGCGGTCGCCAACTGCTGCTTCCGCCCGCGTACCAGCCGCCGCCCTCTTTTGACCGCGGCCTCGCTGCGACGGCATGGTCGCTCGGCCGCTCGATGATTGGGCTGACCGTCTTCAGGTCGGGCAAAGTAAACCTTGGCCTTGAAGCGGGGGGAGCGGGGGGCGTCTCCAGCGGTGGCGTCAGAGTTGGTGACGACTGCGGCGGTTCGTCTTGACCTGCGGCCTTCGCCTGGTCGAACATCTCCATCACGAGGGATTGAATGACCGTCTGTTGAGGCGACGGGCCTGGCTCAATGTCCGCCTCAGGCTCCATCCATGGCATAGTCGTCTCGCTCCAGGCGGGCGGCGTGAGCCCTTGGCGCCCGAGATAGGCTGACATATCAGCGCTGGACTCGCACATGAGGAGCGGCAAGAGCGCGACCGACAGCCCGCGCGCATCGCTGACTTGGGTGACGCCGAGCAGTTCGGCCAAGGCGTATGTCAGGTTCTGCTCGAACTCGAATTTCGTCCGTGTGGGTTGTAGCGCGATCTCGCCGTCAATGGCCGCGGCCTCTGTGGTGATCGCGACCGTCTTTCCGCCAACGGTGTACCGTCTGTCTATGCCGGTGACGAAGCGGACACGCTCGATTGAGACCAAGCGATCCATCACCTCCCGCCGCCGCAGCAGGTGTACACTGCCGTGCTCGCGCCTATAGTCGTAGATGATGAGGTCGACCGCGGTCCGGAAGTCTTCACGTTTCAGAAGGGCCAGAATGCGGTCCGAGTGCCCCGCCTTGAACCAAGGCGGCGGTTTGCTTTCAAAGCCAACGGCGAGCTTGGGCGCGCCGGAGATCGACGTAAGCCGACGCAGGGACAGCGATCCGAAGAAGTGACGAGTCTCGTCCGTGATTGCCGCAAACCCGGTGGTTGCGCCTGCCTGCTTCAGTTCCGCGGCGAGGGCAGGGAAGTCGTCTTCGACAAACACCCCCGAGCGAACGTCAGCACGGCTGAACAGGCGCCCATCCTGCCCAAGCAGGCAATGGGTATCGTCAGGAAGGCTATCGGGCAGACTCGCATAGCCGCGCCGATGGTAGGCATCAAGAAGGATCTGACGCAGCTCTAGCCCTGGGGTAGATGACTCCGCCGTTTGACCTGAGGCCCACTGGAAAAGCTTGATCCAGTGATGGTCCAGCGGCCCCGTTGCGGCGCCCAGGGCCTCGAAGCTGTCGACGATCCCTACAGGTCCGCGCAGATGCGGCGTGGCTTTCTGGAACCAGGAGGGTATGCGGGTGCCGACGAGAACATCCCTGGGGGCATGATAGGCGCCTGCGCACCAGAGAATCGAGCGATGGGCGAGGTCGCCGGCAGCGATCTTCTCAACCCGCAGGGCCTGGACCAGGATTGCGTAGAACGTGGCGACATCATCAGGTGCCCGTGCCTCGTCCTTCAGCTCTTCCAACGCCTCGAGCATGACGGCGACAGAGGGACGCTCTCGGCATCCCAATCGCACATAGAGGTCATGGTTTCGCCCCGCTACGATCCGACTGTCGTTTGCCGCACAGATGCGGTTGACCGTGTTGTCGATGAACAAGTCCTGCGGCGCGGCCAAATTGCCTGAGCGGGTCGCGAGGAACGGAATTGGCCGTAGGCGTTTCACGATGCCGGGCGTGAGATACTGGGTGTTGTTCTTCAGGAGAGCTTCGAAGGCCGCGGCTTTTTCGGGCTCATTGACGAGGTGATCGGCGAACACCACCAGGTCCTCACCAGTCAGCCTCTCCCGCAATCGAAGCGCTGCCAGCAGCTTTGGCCGTTTGGCCACTGCCGCGGCCGGCGCGTGGATGGTGCTGGAGAGGAGCTGGGCCTGCGCTGTAGGGAGGATCACCATGTTGATAGGCGCTACCCACCCGCCACGGTGATCGCGGATCACGGGGCTCTGCCTCAGCGCCGCGATCGTCGATCGGCGGAGGGGCAGGTCGTTTGAGAGCAGATGCTTGTAGAGCTTCTCGCGCTCGTCCTCGTCGATCGCGCCCAACCGTGCCCTGTTGGCGGCCGCACGCACCCAAACGTCGAGATCGAACGGCGTGCAGAGATCAGTCAGCGCCTTCTCGCCGTTCAAGGAGCGGTGCAATCGCGTTGCGAAGGGTGCCTGGCAGACGTCCCAGATATCGTTGCCGACCACCACCAACGTCTCGGCGGCCTGCAGCGACCCATCGGCGGCCAAACTCGACTTTGTCGATCGGAGGTCGTGTCGATTTTCATTCGACAGCCGCCGGCTGACTGCGGCTATGGCCTGAGCCATGGCGCGCTGCCGTTTGGGGTTGGAGAGGTGGCCCGAGTAGTCCTGAAAATAATAATTGGCGTCTTCCTTGGGGACCTTCGTAGCCAAGCCGGACTCGTCCTTGGGAGCGCAACGAAGACGGACCATTGAGTTCCGGGTGAAAAATTTCGCCCCGCATTGCATAACCAGTTCGCGAAGCTCAGGAACCTCGGCAAGGTCCGGCCGAAGGTACCGTGACGCGGAGAGAAGGCTGATAAATGCCGGCTCTTCAGGAAGGACGAGATCCGCGGCCTTGGCGAGTCCTCCGGCGGACGCGGTGGGCCAGCAAGCCGCCTCCTCGAGGTGCTTCTTCAAAGCGGACGCGAAAGCCGCTGGCTTCGCGTCGGTTACGCCGCGGATGGCCAGGAAGGCGTCAGATCCGAAGCGAGCGATCCAGTCATCGGTCAGCAGAACCACCATCAGCTCGGCCGCCTGGCCCATCAGCCAGGTATTCCAGTCGCAGTCCAACAGGGCAGAGCGATCGCCAACCAAGTCAAACGGGGCGCTGACGCTGACGGCTGACCCCGTCGCGGAGCTGGGCGTTTGCAACGGGTAGAAAAACCGACCGGTACCGCTGAGGTCGGGCCGTTTCAGACGGATGGGAAGCGAGATGCCGATGCGGACCATATCGTCACCTGCTTGGTAGTAAGGTCCCAAAGGCTGGTCGACGAACTTCGCCGGCACGGGCACGGCGCGGGTGAACTCGATCTCCTCGAACCGACGGGTTACGGACTTCGCGCTCGCGTCAGACCGATCCGTCAGCCGCCCGACCCGCCGAAGGGCGTTCACGCCCGCCACCTTGCAGGGCTCGAGCTCGACGTCTTGGCGCCACGTCAGGGTTCGCCCTTGGCGGTCCGAGCGCAGGGTCAACGCGCGGATCCCGCGCCTCCGACCTGGCAGCGCCAGCTTGACCATCGTTGCGAGGAGGCCGCTGGCCATCTTGTTGAAGGTCTCGGCCTCGCGTCCCGCCGTAAAGGGCTGCAGCTTGCCGAATGCCTCGGTGCGATAGGGGACGTGGATGCTGACGCCCCGTTGCCCCTTTGAGTCTGGGTCGCGTTCGATCTTGGTCGCCAGCCGGATCAGGTTTTGAACAGCGCGCCGGCCATTCGAGCGGACGAAGATCCGGTCGCCGAAAAGGAAGAGCGATCTAAGGCCAAAGTTTTTGGAACCGATCCCGTTTTCCTTGGGTTCGATTTCCGCTCCACTCGTGTCACCGGCCATCCGCCCGGTGCCGATCACCACGTCCAGGCGCTGCCACCCCTCCTTGTTGATCGGCCTGCCGGAGCCCGAAATGGAGAGCTGGTCGGCTCCAAAGATGACAGTCATGACGTCGCCGTCGGCATCGAATTCGTTCTGGACGAGCTCGCGCAGCACGTCCGTGGGATCGTGTCCGACAACGAACTGATCGATGATGCTGCCACCGATCTTGGTCTCGTAGCCCTCGGCGCTATCGTCGGGTGGCGACCAGCTTTGACCTGCAGCCGCCGCCGCCGGTACCGGCGTGGCGCGGCGTCTGCTCCGCGGAATCGCGCCTGCACCGCGCATACATCTCACTCATCGTGATCCAGACAGCGTCGATGTTCTCTTCGCTGCACAACCACGACGAACCTGCGCAAGCGGGCCCCTCAAGTCTAGATGGAGAATCGATTCTCGCAGGTGGCCGGGCGGGTTTTGCGGACTAGATTCAGCTGCCGCTAGGGCGCGGAAGCGGAGTTTGGTCAGCGTGCCACGCTTCATTGCCCACGTTGAAAATGTCCTCTTGGGCTCGAGGTTGGCTGCGACGGGTCCGCTGCTGAACTCTTAGCCAACGTTCGGAAGGTCCGCTCTGGAGCCTCGGACAAAGCTTCGCTGTGCCCGGTTGACTAACTACATTCAAGGTCAGGTCGTCCCTGCCGCCGGAGCTCCACCGCGGCGAACCACAGCTGACTGAAGCGACGTGGGAGCGGAAGGCCCGTCAGGTGAGCGAAGACGGGCAGTAGCTGATGGACGGCACGGTTCCAGGAAAGCGTAAGCTGCCCGATGAGCTCTGCGTGCGCGCCACTGTTGTTCGCTGATGGCCATGGCAGGCTCTCCGTTCCCCGCGCGAGCACGAGCCCACGTCTATTTCCTTTTCGGCTCGGTTAGTCCCTTGGCGAGCTTGATCAGGTCGGCCTTGCTCATGGCGCCGGTCTGGACGAGCGACTGCAGATAGGCTTCAGCCGCGTCGCGGCTGGGCGGCCCCGAGACGCGCGTCAGCGTCTTGGCGACATCGTCCAGGGTCTTGAGCTCTGGGGTGCCTTCTCGGCCGACGAAATAGCGCGCGCCCTGCCGAAGATCCTTCGCGCAGCGAGCAAGCTCATCGGCGAGTTCCGGCCGTTGGGCCGCGAGCCCTGGCAGCTCCTTTGCGAGCGTCGCGGCGACGCCGTGGTCGGCCAGGCGCGCGATCTCCAGTCGGATCTGGAATCGATCCAACGGCGCCTGTCAGCGGGCGAACGCCTTTGCATCGTTCCATCGGATGAAGCACTGGTCCAGGTAATGCTCCCGCTTCGGGTCAAGGCCCGCGGTGGACGGACCTGGATGGCTCTGCCGGACGGGCGGTCGCCGCTGGCCAGGATTACGGTCGATCCGGTTCTCGTCGACGGGCTTTCGCGAGCCCATGGTGTCATCGCCAACGTTGCTGTGCGACCAGACGGGAAGCAGCACGTCGATCGAAAGGCTAAAGCGCCCGCGTCCGCCTATCAGCGCATGCTGGCCACGCTCGCCTTCCTCGCTCCCGATATCCAGGCCGCCATCGTCGCCGGGCGCCAGCCGGCTGGTCTTAAGATCGAGCATCTTCTGCGTACAGAGACGCCGCTGGCATGGGCTGATCAGAGGGCAAAGTTCGGCTTTTGAGCCTGATACCACCCTGTTCCGCTGAACTTCTTTCCCTGTTACCGCTCGTGATTTTCCTGTTCCTGGCGAAGAAATGGCCGCGCCCGTGTAGGCCTAAGGCCCTGATTTCAGGGACAAAGAGGCCCTTTGAGCGCGCCCTGCGGCGGTGGGCAAGGCCTCCGAAAAATCGATTAACAGGGAAACTGCACCACATCGCGGACGCGCGGAGACGGCGGCGGTCACTCGGCGCAAAGCGCCGCCCGTAGGCGGCGAATATGCCGCGCATACGGCGGATTAGGCCGGAATAGGTGGGGAAGTACCGAGGCTTGCGGCCAGCCGCGAACTACAGAGGCGAGTGCTCGGGGTCGGTGGCGGTGCGGGCAGTCTGACGCGAACTTGTCTCCACACCGCAGGTGTTGCTCGACAGGCATTATGCGTCGTGCAAGAGCCGGAGGATGGCGCGCAGTCTTACGCACTTCGGCCCCGACGGGCGGCCCAGGATGGTGGATGTGGGCGGCAAGGCCGTCACCACGCGCGAAGCCGTGGCTGCCGGGTTGGTGCGAATGAGCGCTGCGACGCTTGAGGCCGCGCTGGCCGGTGGATCGAAGGGCGATGTCCGGGCGGTGGCGCAGGTCGCCGGAATCATGGCGGCCAAGCGGACGTCGGAGCTGATCCCGCTGTGTCATCCGCTGGCGCTGACCAAGGTCGAGGTAGCGGTGGAACCCGCGCCGGAGGGGCTTGCCGTTATCGCGCGGGCGAAGACCGAAGGGCAAACGGGCGTGGAGATGGAGGCGTTGACCGCCGTCAGCGTCGCCTGCCTGACCATCTACGACATGCTCAAGGCGGTCGATAAGGGCATGGTGATCGAGGCGGTGCGACTGCTGGAAAAGACCGGCGGCAAGTCGGGCGACTGGCGCGCGCCTTAGGTGAAGATCAGCTTGGCGCCGGCGATCGTCAGCACCACGCCCAGCACCTGCAGCAGGACCGGGCGGGGCAGGCGCGAGACGCCGAAGCTGGTTCCGATTACGGCGCCGACGAGGCTCGCGCCCGCGAACCAGGGCAGTTCGGGCGACAGGTGGCGTAGCGACGGCAGCGCGCCCGCCAGCCCCGCCGCCGAGTTCGCCAGGATAAAGGCCGCCGCGACGCCCGACGTCTTCCTGGGTTCCTCCCAACCGAGGAGCAGGATGAGGGGGCTCAGGAAGATGCCGCCGCCGGTGCCGGTCAGCCCGGCCAGCAGCCCAAGGCCTGCGCCGGTGGGGACGGCGATCCGCAGAGACGGCGCGCGCACGTCGAACAGGCATGGGAGGGGCTTTGACCAGAGCAGCCGCGCGGCCGCCGCCCACAGGACGATCCCCACCAGCGGCCGGTAATACTCCGGCGGGAGGGCGAAGCGCCCGCCGAGGAAGGCCATGGGGATCGCCGGGATGGCGAACATCCAGAAGAGCCGGGGATTGAACTGGCCCGCCCGGATGAACCGCGCCGCCGTCAGCGCCGAGGCGATCAGGTTCAGCACCAGCGCGGTCGGCTTCATGGTCGCGGCGGGGACCGCGAACAGCGCCATGATGGCCAAATAGGCCGACGCCCCGCCGTGTCCGATGGACGTATAAAGAGCGGCCGCAAGGCAGATCAGCCCTGCGATCAGCACTATCGTCGTAATGTCCATGCCCGGCCCGTTCGCGGCTTGACGCCGCTCGCCACGGCGCACGATCACCGGCCCACGGCAAACGGGAGCACGCATGATCGGGGTCGATGAGGCGCGCCTGCGCATGCTCGAAGCGGTGATGCCGCTGGGCGCCGAATGCGTGGGCATCTGGGTTGTCGAGCCAGGGCGCGTGCTGGCGCGCGACATCGTCGCGCGCCGCGATCAGCCGCCGTTCGATGTCTCGGCGATGGACGGCTGGGCGGTGCGGCGCGAGGACTTGCCGGGCGCGCTCACAATCGTCGGGCAGAGCGCGGCGGGGGCGCCGTTCGGGGGCGTATTGGGCATCGGCCAGACGGTTCGGATCTTCACCGGCGCGCACATTCCGCAAGGCGCCGATGCCGTGGTCGTTCAGGAAGAAGCGAGCATGTCCGGCCCGAACGTGTGGATCGAGGGCGTGGCGAAAGCGGCCGCGAACATCCGGACGCGCGGCAATGACTTTCGCGGGGGCGAGGTGGTGCTCCGGGCCGGACAATCGCTCGACGCCTGGGGCGTCGCTTTGGCCGCCGCGGCGGGCGCGGGTGAGTTGTGGCTGGCGCGGTCGCCACGGGTCGCCCTTGTGGCTTGTGGCGATGAGTTGGTCTGCGCGGGCGAAGCGGCCGGGCCGCACCAGATCCACGACTCCATCACCCCGGCTCTGGCGATGAGGGTGCGAAGGTGGGGAGGACAGCCGGGCGTCACGTTGCTGGCCGACTCCCTCGACGCCGTACGCAATGACATCGGCGCCTGCGAGGCGGATCTGATCGTGACGGTGGGCGGCGCCTCCGTCGGCGACCGCGACTTGAGCAAGGCGGCGCTGGCGGAACTGGGCGCGGAACTGTTGGTCAACAAGGTTGCGGTGAGGCCGGGCAAGCCGGTGTTTTTCGCCAGGCTGCCGGATGGCCGCAAGGTGCTCGGGCTGCCGGGCAATCCCGCTTCGGCAATGGTATGCGCCGAGCTTTTCCTTTGGCCTCTGCTGCGGGCGATGCAGGGCGGCGATCCGCGTCGGGCGCGGGAGCATTTGCCGTCGTCGTCGACACTCGCCGCCAACGGGCCGCGCGAACACTGGATGCGGGCGCGGATTGGGTCGGACGGCGTTTCGGCCTTCCCCGATCAGGACTCTTCGCTGGTGAGCGTGTTGGCCGGCTCCAACGCGTTGATCCGGCGCCTGCCCGGCGATCCGGCCATTGAGGTGGGCGAAAAGGTCGAGGTGTTGCGACTCGAATGACCCGGCTTGGCGCCATCATCCTGACAGGCGGGGCCTCGCGGCGGATGGGGACCGACAAGGCCGTGCAGGACTGGGCCGGTCTGCGCGCCGTCGACCGCGTTGCGGCGCTGGCGCGGCTGGCGGGCGCCGAACAGGTCATCAGCGCTGGTGGCGACTACGGCCTGCCGTCCGTGCCCGATCCGGGGCGGTACGCCGGGCCCGTGGCGGGGCTGTTGACGGGCGCGACGGCGTTGCAGGCGCAGGGGTTCGAGTGGGCGCTGGTGCTCGCCGTCGATGCGCCGACGCTGCGGCCGCAGGACCTGGCGCCGCTACTCATCGAGCCGCGCGGCGCGGCCTACGGCGGCTTTCCATTGCCTATGGTGCTGCCGCTTGCGGCGATCCCCCAGGACGCTGAGCTCGATTGGCCGCTCAGGCGCCTTGTCGAGCGGGCCGGGTTAACGCGGATCGGCTGTCCGGCCGATGTGGCCAGGCGAGTTCGCGGCGCCAACACGCCGCGGGAGCGGCAGGCGTTGCTGGGCGGCGGCGCCTAGAGGTTGGGCGCCGCGCGGTATTCCGGCCTCGAATCTGCATCGGCGCTCCTGTTTCGTTGCATCGCAGCATAGCGGTGCTGCCCATGCGGGTGCTTGTTATTGATCCGGACCCGGCGCGCGCCGCCCTCGTGGCCGAGGGCATGGCGGCCGATGATGTGCGTGTGGCGCCGTCGCTGGAAACGGCGGACCTGGCGCATATCGCGCCCGATCTGATCGTCATCGCATGCGACAGTCCCGATCGCGACACCCTGGAAAGCCTCCGCGAGGCCACGGCCCATAATCCCCGCCCGGTCGTGATGTTCGTCGACCGCTCGGCGCCGGGTCTGGCCGAGGCCGCCGTCCAGGCTGGTGTGGCCGCCTATGTCGTGGATGGCCTGCACCCCGGCCGGGTGCGTTCCGTGCTCGAGGTCGCCATGAGCCGCTTTGCGCTGATGCAGCAGCTGCGCGCCGATCTCGCCAAGGCCAAGGCGGACCTTTCCGACCGCAAGATCGTCGAGCGCGCCAAGGGTCTGCTGATGAAGGAGCGCGGAATGGACGAGGACGCCGCCTACCGCCTGTTGCGCAAGCTGGCCATGGACTCAGGCCGCCCGCTCGGCGCCGTGGCCTCGGACTTGATCTCGTACGCGAGCGTATTGAAGGGAGGCGGCTCGTGAAGCCCAAGACAGAGCTGCGCCTGGGTTTCATCGCCTTGAACGACTGCGCCCCGCTGGTGGTCGCCCGGGAGCAGGGCCTCTTCGCCGCCGAGGGCCTTTGCGTCACGCTCAGCCGCGAGGCGTCCTGGGCCAATGTGCGTGACAAGGTGGCGGTCGGCGCGCTGGACGGCGCCCACATGCTGGCCCCGATGACGCTGGCGGCCTCGTTGGGCGTGGGCGGTGAGCGCACACCTATCTGCGTGCCGTTGTCGCTTAACCTCAACGGCAGCGCCGTGACGGTGTCGAAAGCGCTGGCCGACGCCATGCGCGATATCGACCCTGATGGGATGGCGGAAAAGCCGCGTACGGCGCGGCCGCTGGCGCGGCTGATCGCGGCGCGGCGTGGGCGAGGGGAGCCGCCGCTGACCTTCGCGGTGACCTTCCCCTATTCCATGCACAACTATGAGCTTCGCTACTGGATGGGGCAGGCGGGAATCGACCCGGATCGCGACGTGCGGTTGGTGGTCGTCCCTCCGCCCCGGATGGCCGCGCGTATGCGTTCGGGCGACATCGACGGTTTTTGCGTCAGCGCGCCCTGGAACGCGGTTTCGGTCTCTGAGGCCACGGGCGAGATCATGGTCTACGCCTCGGAGATGTGGCGGCTGGGTCCTGACAAGGTATTCGGCGTCACCGCCGCCTTCGCCAAAGCCAATCCGCAGACGCTGCAGGCCATGCTGCGCGCCCTGCTGAGAGCCGCCGCCTGGGCTGACGCGCCGGAAAATCGGGCCGAGCTGGCGCGGATGCTGGCGCGGCCTGAGTATGTCGACGCGCCGGAGGAAATAGTGCGGCTCTCGCTAGTCGGCTCGCCGCCCTACGTGGCCGGGGAGGCAGGGTCCGATTCGCTCGACTACATTGTCTACCACCGCTACGCCGCCAGCTTCCCGTGGCGCAGTCACGCGGTCTGGTTCCTGACCCAGATGCGGCGCTGGGGCCAGGTCGGGTCCGACGTCGACATCGCCGCGGCGGCCGACGCCGTCTATCGTCCGGACCTCTTCCGTGCCGCCGCCGCCGAGCTGGGCGAGCCCGCGCCGCTGGTCGATGAGAAGGTCGAAGGCGCCCATCCCGAGTGCTGGACACTCGACGAAGCCACGGCGCCGATTCCCATGGCCCCCGACCTGTTCTTCGACGGCAAGGTCTTCGACGCCGCCCAACCCGAGGCCTACGCGGCCTCATTCGAGGTCACCCGCGCGGCGCCGCACAAAATTTGAGCGGCGCATGAAAGCCTTCTGCACAAAGGGGGCGCAACGGACGTTTCAGCAGGCGGGCGTCCTATTTCGCAGTTGCGAGATGCCATCCCCGAGCGCCTCATCGCATCGAACACGCGGGACAACGGCGTCCCGCGATGGCCCTGGCGGGCCGCCGGCGCGGAGTTTGCGGCCGGTTTGGTGAGGACAATGACGTCCGGAACGGGGTGGCCCCCCGTCCGGGCGTTTTCTTTTTTTGGCCTTGGGGGATTGGGCATGAACTATCTGAAGGGAGCGCTGATGGCCGCCGCCGCGGTGTCAGCCTTGGGTTGGTTGCCGGCCGCCGCGCAGGAAGCGCCGCCGGCGGACGCCGCCGCTGCCACAGCGCCGTCGGACTACCAGCTGCCGGCCGACGATCCGGCCCCGGAAGAACCGGCGGCGGCTGTGGAAGAAACGCCCGAGCCGCCTCCGCCCCCACCACCCACTCCGACGATCAGCGACGCGGTCGCCGGCGGGAAACTGCTGTTCGAAGAGCGTATTCGCTACGAAACCGTCGATCAAGCCAACCTCGCACCGACGGCCGAGGCATTCACTGCCCGCACCCGACTGGGCTGGGAAACGGCGGACTGGAAGGGTTTCAAGGCCCTGATGGAGTTCGAGGACGTCCGCCAGCTCGGCGGCGAAGACTACAACACCACCATTAACGGCAAGGCGGCCTACCCGGTGATCGGCGACCCCGATGTCACCGAGCTTAACCGCCTGCAGCTGACCTACACGACGAGCGCGGCCTTCACCCTGACCCTCGGCCGCCAGCGAATCTTGCTGGACGATCAGCGCTTCGTGGGCAACGCGGGCTGGCGTCAGGACGAGCAGACCTTCGACGCCATTCGCGCCGATGCGACCTTGGGCAAGCTGAAGGCGACCTACGTCTACATCGGTCAGGTCAACCGCATCTACGCCGAGAAGCTCGACTGGGATAGCAACAGCCACCTCTTCCACGCGATCTACGCGTTTGCCGAGCCGCTGAAGCTCCAGGGTTTCGTCTATGCGCTCGACTTCGACCAGTCGGCGGCCAACTCGACGCTGACGGAGGGCGCCAAGGTCACCGGCGCGGTCTGGCTGGACCTCGTCAAGCTTACCTATGGCGCCACTTACGCCAGCCAGAAGGACTACGGCCGCAACCCCGGCCACTTCACGCTCGACTATTGGGAAGCCGATCTGGCGGCGACCTTCGATATCTACACAGCCAAGGCTGCCTACGAGTCGCTGGGCGGCGACGGGGCGCGCGGGTTCGGCACGCCGTTGGCGACGCTGCATGCCTACCAGGGGTGGGCGGACGTCTTCCTGACCACACCCGCTAATGGAATCAACGACCTGAACTTCACCCTGAACGCCAAGCCGCGGCTCAAGGCGAAGTACCTGTTCAACCTCGACCTGACCCTGCGCCACCACGACTTTGAAGCCGAGCGGACCGGCGCGGGCCTTGGCTCTGAGTGGGACGCCCAGGTCACGGCCGCCTTCAACCCGAAGCTCTCCGGCTTTGCGAAGTACGCCGACTACGACGGCGTCACCGCCTTTCCGAGCCGCACGAAGGTGTGGGTCGGTCTCGAATACAAGCTCTGAGGACCCTCCGACATGGCCAACGATACCCCTAAGGGCTTTACACGGCGGACCGCCATCACCGCCGCCGCAGCGACCGTCGCCGCCGTCAGAGCCGCCTTCCCCGGCGGAGCCTTTGCCGCCGGCAAGGGGCCGGAGGTTTCAGGCGCCCGGCTGGGCTTCATCGCCCTGACGGACGCCTCGCCGCTCATCATTGCCAAGGAGCGCGGCTTCTTCACCAAGCACGGCATGCCCGATGTGGAGGTGCTCAAGCAGGCCAGCTGGGGCGCCACGCGCGACAACCTGGTCCTGGGCTCGGGCGGGGGCGGCATAGACGGCGCCCACATCCTCAGTCCCATGCCCTACCAGTTCAGCGCCGGGGTCGCGACCAACGGCAAGATACTGCCGATGAACATCCTCGCCCGGCTGAACATCAACGGTCAGGGCATCTCGGTCGGCAACGACCTGAAGTCGGTGAAGGTCGGCCTGGACGCCCGCGGCGCCAAGGCCAGGTTCGCCCAGCTTAAGGCCGCCGGGAACATCGCCAAGATCGCCATGACCTTCCGGGGCGGCACCCACGACCTTTGGATTCGCTACTGGCTGGCGGCGGCCGGCATCAACCCGGACGTGGACGTCTCCACCATCGTGATCCCGCCGCCGCAGATGGTGGCCAACATGAAGTCCGGCACCCAGGACGCCTTCTGCGTGGGCGAGCCCTGGAACGGACAGCTGGTCAACCAGAAGGTCGGCTACACCGCCTGCCTGACCAGCGAAATCTGGATGAACCATCCGGAGAAGGCCTTCGCCATGCGCGCGGAGTGGGTGGACAAGCACCCTAACGCGGCCCGCGCGCTGACGGCGGCGATCATGGAAGCCCAGATGTGGTGCGACCAGATGTCGAACCGCCCGGCCATGTGCTCGGTGGTCTCGGGGCGCCAGTGGATCAACGTGCCGATGGGCGACATCCTCCCCAGGCTGCAGGGGACCATCAACTACGGCGACGGGAGGACGGCGCAGGGCTCGCCCCACATCATGAAGTTCTGGCGCGACAACGCCTCCTTCCCCTTCAAGTCACATGACCTGTGGTTCGTGACCGAAGACGTCCGCTGGGGCGTGCTGCCGGCCAAGACCAGCAAGTCGGCGCTGGTGAACAAGGTCAACCGCTCGGACATCTGGCGCGCCGCCGCCGCCGATCTCGGCGTCAAGGCCCCGGCCTCCGACAGCCGCGGGCCGGAGAAATTCTTCGACGGCAAGGTCTTCGACCCGGGCAATCCGAACGCCTGGCTGGCGGCCCAGCCCATCAAGAAGCTCGCGTAGCGTTGAGGAGAGTTCGATGAGCATTCCGGCGCTGAACATCGACCCGGCGGTGGAAACCCAGGCTCCGGCCGATGTGGCCCCCGCCGCCGTGGCCCTTCTTCCAAAACCGCCGAGCCGGATCGCCGCGCGCCTGACCGAAGCCGGGGGTGCTACCGCGCGGACCGTCATTCCGCCGGCCGTCACTCTGCTGGTCCTGCTCGGCATCTGGCAGATGCTGGCGAGCGGCCAGGATGGCGGCGGCCTGCCGGCCCCGACCATGGTTTGGCTGGAGTCGAAGGATCTTATCCTTCACCCGTTCTACGACCACGGCGGGGTCGACAAAGGCCTGTTCTGGCATGTGCTGACCAGCCTCAAGCGGGTTGGCGTCGGCTTCTCGATGGCGGCGGTGGTCGGCGTCGCGCTGGGGGTGTTTATCGGCGCCAACAAATGGGCGCACCGGGGGCTCGATCCGATCTTCCAGGTGCTGAGGACGGTGCCGCCGCTGGCCTGGCTGCCGATCTCGCTGGCGGCCCTGCATCAGGCCGAGCCGTCGGCCCTGTTCGTGATCTTCATCACCTCCATCTGGCCTGTGATCATCAACACTGCGGTGGGCGTCAGGAACGTGCCCGACGACTATCGCAACGTGGCGCGCGTGCTGCGCCTGTCGCCGGCCGAATACTTCGTCAGGATCCTGCTGCCGGCGACCGCGCCCTACATCTTCACGGGCCTGAGGATCGGCGTCGGCATGAGCTGGCTGGCCATCGTCGCCTCCGAGATGCTGCTGGGCGGCGTCGGCATCGGGTTCTTCGTCTGGGACCAATACAACTCCTCGCGCATCTCCGACATCATCGTGGCGCTAATCTGGGTCGGCCTCGTGGGCTTCGCCCTCGACCGGTTTGTGGCGCTTCTCGGTCGGCTCGTGTCGCGCGGTACGGCGGCGAGCTGAGGGAGCACGAGATGGCCAAAGCCTATCTTTCCATCGAAAAAGTTGGGGTCACCTTCGGCCGAGGTTCCGAGGTGCTGCGCGACATCGATCTGTTCGTCGATGAGGGCGAGTTCGTCTCGATCATCGGCCACTCCGGGTGCGGCAAGTCCACGCTGCTGAACGTGGTGGCGGGACTGGTCCCGCTGACCACCGGCGCGGTGATCCTCGATCGCCAGGCCGTTGAGGCGCCGGGGCCCGACCGGGCCGTGGTGTTCCAGAATCACTCCCTGCTGCCGTGGCTCAGCGTCTACGAGAACGTGAAGCTCGCCGTGGACAAGGTGTTCGCCGGCAAGAAGTCCGGGCGTGAGCGCAAGGATTGGGCGATGCACAATCTGGCGCTCGTCCAGATGACGCACGCCAGGGACAAGCTCCCCAGCCAGATCAGCGGCGGCATGAAGCAGCGCGTCGGCATCGCCCGGGCCTTGGCCATGGAGCCTAAGGTGCTGCTGCTCGACGAGCCGTTCGGCGCGCTCGATGCGCTCACCCGCGCCCACCTGCAGGACAGCGTCATGGAGATTCACGCGCGGCTGAAGAACACCGTGCTGATGATCACCCACGACGTGGATGAAGCAGCCCTCCTGTCAGACCGCATCGTGATGATGACCAACGGACCCGCGGCCACCATAGGCGAAGTCCTGAGGGTCCACATGGAACGCCCGCGCAACCGGCTGACGGTGGCCGAGGACCCCGCCTACCTGCGCGCCCGGGCGGCGGTAATTGAATTTCTCTACGCCCGCCACGTACGCGAGGCGGCGTGATGCGCGAGAGGCTCGTCGTCGTCGGCAACGGCATGGCCGGCTGCCGCGCCATCGAAGAGGTGCTCAAGCGCGACCCGGATCGCTACGAGATCGTCGTCTTCGGCGCCGAGCCGAGGGTCAACTACAACCGCATCATGCTCTCTCCCGTGCTGGCGGGGGAAAAGACCTTCGACGACATCGTCATCAACGACGCGGCCTGGTACGCCGATAACGCCATTACCCTGCATGCGGGGCGGGCGGTGCAGGCGGTCGATCCGGCCGCCAAGGTGGTACGGGCCGAAGGCGGGCTGGAAGTCGCCTACGACAAGCTGATCCTGGCCTGTGGGTCCGACCCCATCCGCCTACCGCTGCCAGGCGCGGACCTGAAGGGCGTCGTCACCTTCCGCGACCTCGACGACGTCGAGGCGATGGTCGCCGCCGCCGACAGAGGCGGGCAAGCCGTGGTGATCGGCGGAGGCCTGCTGGGCCTCGAAGCCGCCTACGGCCTCGCCCGCCGAGGCATGAAGGCGACCGTCATCCACTTGATGGACGTGCTGATGGAGCGCCAGCTCGATAGCGCGGCGGGGTTCCTGTTGAAGGAGGCGCTGAAGGAGCGCGGCGTTGAGGTGATCCTCTCCGCCAACTCCGAAGAGATCGTGGGCGAAGACGGCAAGGTCTCGGGCCTTCGCCTGAAGGACGGTCGGGTCATCGGCTGCGATCTGCTGGTGATGGCCGTCGGCATCCGCCCGAGCACGGCGCTGGCGAAGGCCGCGGGGCTGGAGACGAACCGAGGTGTCGTCGTCGACGACGGGATGCGCACCTCCGATCCCGCCATCTTCGCCATCGGCGAGTGCGCCGAGCATCGGGGGATCGCTTACGGCCTCGTCGCGCCCATTTGGGACATGTGCCGTACGCTGGCCGATGTCCTGACCGGCGAGGAGGACGCGGCCTACGAAGGCTCGCTCTTGTCCACGCGGCTGAAGGTCTCGGGCGTCGACGTCTTCTCGGCTGGCGAGTTTTCCGGCGGTGAAGGCTGTGAGGACATTGTGTTCCGCGACGCCGGGCGCGGGGTCTACAAGCGGCTGGTGGTCCGGGACGGCCGGCTGGTCGGCGCGGTGATGTTCGGCGATGCGGCCGACGGGAACTGGTACTTCGATCTGATGCGCCAGGCGGCGGAGGTCGCCGACATCCGCGACACCATCGTCTTCGGTCAGGCGATCACGGAGGGCCTTCGAGGTCTGGACCCTAGTTCGGCCGTGGCGGCGATGGCCGACACGGCGGAAATCTGCGGCTGCAACGGCGTCTGCAAGGGCGCGATCACGGGCGCGATCTCGGCGCAGGGTCTGACCACCCTGGATGCCGTGCGGTCGGTGACCAAGGCTTCGGGCTCCTGCGGCTCCTGCACGCCGCTGGTCGAGCAGTTGCTGAAGCTGACGCTTGGCGATGGCTTTACGGCTGAGACCGGGCCCAAGTCCGTCTGCAAATGCACCCACCACCCCCACGCAGCGGTGCGCGAACGCATCCTCGCGGAAGGCATGAAGTCGATCCCGCACGTCATGCAGGCGTTGGAGTGGACGACGCCCGATGGCTGCGCCTCGTGCCGCCCCGCGCTCAACTACTATCTGCTCTGCGCCTGGCCTGGAGAATACCAGGACGACAGCCAGTCGCGCTTCATCAACGAGCGCGCCCACGCCAATATCCAGAAGGACGGCACCTATTCGGTGGTGCCTCGCATGTGGGGTGGCCTGACCAGCCCGGCCGAGCTGCGCGCCATCGCCGACGTGGCCGACAAGTTCGACATCCCGACGGTCAAGGTCACCGGCGGCCAGCGCATCGACCTGCTGGGCGTCAAGAAGGAAGACCTCCCCGCCGTCTGGGCCGACCTCAACGCGGCGGGCATGGTTTCCGGCCACGCCTACGGCAAGGCGCTGCGCACGGTGAAGACCTGCGTCGGGACCGACTGGTGCCGGTTCGGAACGCAGGACTCCACGGGTCTGGGCGTGAAGATCGAGAAGTTCACCTGGGGCTCGTGGGCGCCGGCCAAGGTGAAGATGGCGGTCAGCGGTTGCCCTCGGAATTGCGCCGAGGCGACCTGCAAGGACGTCGGCGTCATCTGCGTCGACAGCGGCTACGAGATCCACATCGGAGGCGCCGCCGGCCTGCATATCAAAGGCACTGAAATCCTCACCAAGGTCGCCACCGAAGAGGCGGCCATCGAGACCATCGCCGCGGTGATGCAGCTCTATCGCGAAGAGGCCTGGTACCTGGAGCGCATCTACAAGTGGATGGCCCGCGTCGGGCTGGAGTCCATCCAGGCCCGCATCGCCGACGATGTTGGGCGCCGCGCCCTCTTCGACCGCTTCGCCCATTCGCAGCGGTTCGCCCAGATCGACCCCTGGGCCGAGCGCGTCGAAGGTCGCCACGCCTACGAATTCACCCCCATCGCCATGGCCGCAGAATGACCGCGCTTGCTCCCATTATCCCGGCCTGGATCGACATTGGCGCCGTCGAGGACGTGCCCCTGCGCGGCGCTCGCCGGATTGTGACGGCTGAGGGCGCGGTCGCCATCTTCCGCACCGGCGACGGCCAGGTCTTCGCGCTGAAGGATCAGTGTCCGCATAAGCAAGGGCCGCTCAGCCAGGGGATCGTGCATGGCCATTCGGTGGCCTGCCCGCTGCACAACTGGGTCATCGACCTGGCCACCGGCGAGCCCACCGGCGCCGACGCGGGCAAAGGCTGCACGCCGGTGGTTCCGGTGACCGTCGAGGGCGACCGGCTGTTCATTCCGGCGAGCGGCTGACCATGGCCGACGGCGGCGCGCCCCTGACTGTCCGCACCACCTGCCCCTACTGCGGGGTCGGCTGCGGCGTCGCGGGCGCGGCCGGCGAGGGCAGGGCGCTGTCGGTCGCGGGGGACACGGGCCATCCCGCCAACCTTGGGCGTCTGTGTTCGAAGGGCACGGCGCTGGGCTCGACCGTCTCACTGGAGGGGCGCCTGCTGCACCCGCAGATCGGCGGGCGCCGCGTGAGCTGGGCCAGGGCGACGGCGACGGTGGCCAGGCGCCTTTCCCGCACCATCGCCGAGTATGGGCCGGACTCAGTCGCTTTCTACGTCTCCGGCCAGCTGCTGACCGAGGACTACTATGTCGCCAACAAGCTGATGAAGGGCTTCATCGGCTCGGGCAACATCGACACCAATTCGCGCCTGTGCATGGCCTCGGCGGTGGCGGCCCAGAAGCAGGCTTTCGGCGAGGACCTGGTCCCCGGTTGCTACGAGGATCTGGAGCTGGCCGACCTTGTGGTGTTCAGCGGCCACAACGCCGCTTGGACCCATCCCGTCCTCTTCCGCCGGATGGAAGCCGCCAGGGCGCGCGGCCAGCGCCACGTTGTCATAGACCCCCGCCGCACCGACACCGCCGAGGGCGCCGAGCTGCACCTCGCCATCGCCCCGCAGACCGATGTGCGCCTCTGGAACGGCCTGCTCGCCGATCTCATCCGGCGAGGCGCGGTGAACAGGGCCTACATCGCCGACCACGTCTCAGGTTTCGACGCCGCGGAGACAGCGCTGGCGCAGGACGACCAGTCGCCGGCGTCCGTCGCAGCCGACTGCGGCGTGCCGCTAGCCGACCTCGAGCGTTTCTACGAACTTTTTGCGGGCACGGCCCGCACCGTCAGCCTGTTCTCGATGGGCGCCAACCAGTCGGCGCAAGGGGTGGCCAAGGGGCTGGCCATCATCAACGCCCATCTCGCTACCGGCCGCATCGGAAAGCCCGGCGCCTGCCCCTTCTCGATCACCGGCCAGCCTAACGCCATGGGCGGGCGCGAGACCGGCGGCATGGCCAATACGCTGGCCGCCCACATGGACTTCGACGCGGCCTCGCGTGATCGCGTCCAGCGCTTCTGGGGCTCGCCCACGATCGCGCCCGCGCCCGGCTTGAAGGCCGTCGAGATGTTCGAGGCCGTGCACGACGGCCGTATCAAGGCGCTGTGGGTGATGGCCACCAATCCGGCCGTCAGTCTGCCCAACGCGGGCCGCGTGCGCGAAGCGCTGGCCCGCTGCCCGTTCGTGGTGGTCTCGGACTGCATGGACGAGACCGACACCACCGCCTTCGCCCACGTGAAGCTGCCTGCGCTGACATGGGGTGAGAAGGACGGCACGGTCACCAATTCCGAGCGCCGCATCTCCCGTCAGCGGCCCCTGTTCGCCGAGCCCGGCGAGGCCCGCGCGGACTGGAACATAATCGCCGACGTGGCTCGCGCGATGGGTTTTGCAGATGCGTTCGGCTGGTCGGGGGCGAGCGGCGTCTTCCGGGAATACGCCCGGCTCACTGCCTTCGAGAACGACAGCCGCGTGCTGAGCATCGGGTCGCTCGCCGCCGTCGACTACGATAGCCTGCCCCCTATTCAGTGGCCGGTCACCGCCGCCGGCGGAACGCGGCGTCTATTCGAGGACGGCCGCTTTGCGACCCCGGACGGCCGCGCCCGCATGGTCCCGCTGCGCCCACACGGCCCCGCCGAAGCGACCACGCCGGGCTATCCGCTGGCCCTGAACACCGGCCGGGTCCGCGACCACTGGCACACCATGACCCGTACTGGCCTGGCGCCTGAGCTGTCCCGCCATGCGCCGGAGCCGTACGTCGAGGTCCACCCCGCTGATGCGGCCGGCCTGACCGACGGCCGGCTGGCCCGCGTCATCAGTCCGTACGGCGAGGCGGTGGTCATCGTCCGCATCAGCGACCGCCAGCGGCCCGGCTCGATCTTCATGCCCATGCACTGGACCGACGTGCTGGCGCCCAGCGGCAAGGCCAACCCGCTGGTCAACCCCGCCGTCGATCCGCTCTCCGGTCAACCGGAGTTCAAGCACACGCCCGCCCGCATCAGGGCCTACGGCGAGATCTGGCGGGGTTTCCTGCTGGCGCGCGAGCCGCAGGAGGCGCCGGGCCTGCCGATCATCTGGCGGCGCACGCGTTATGAGGCCTGTCATCTGCACGAAATGGCCGGACGCGGCGACGAGCGGGCGGTCGCCGCGGCCCTGCTGGGCGAGGCGCAGATCGCGGCCGACGACCCGGCGGCGGGGAACTTCCGCCGCGCGATGCTGAAGGACGGGCGCCTTGACCGCGTACTGATCATGACCCGAACGGGCCGTCTGCCGCCGCGCGACTGGCTGGCCGAGCGCTTTCTCGACGAGACGCTTTCCACGCACGACCGTCTTGCCCTCCTGGTAGGCAGCGCCGCGGACGCCGTGGACGCCGGGCCTGTCGTTTGCGCCTGCCTGAAGGTCGGCGCCCGCGCCATCGAGGCCGCCATCAGCGCAGGGGCGAACGACGTCGATGGGGTTGGGGCGGCCACGGGGGCCGGGACCAACTGTGGCTCCTGCAGACCGGAGATCGCCCGCATGCTTCGCCTGAAGGAAGCCGCCTGATGGCCTTTGACGCGGGTCTACCCACTCTGACTGACGGCTTCGACCGGCGGGTGACTTACCTGCGCGTTTCGGTCACCGATCGCTGTGACCTGCGCTGTGTCTACTGCATGGCCGAGCGGATGCAGTTCCTGCCCCGCGCCGAGGTGCTGACGCTTGAGGAGCTCGACCGCATCGCCTCGGTGTTCGTGAGCCTTGGCGTGCGCAAGCTGCGCCTCACGGGCGGTGAGCCCCTGAAGCGCAAGGGCTTCATGGGCCTGGTGGGGCGCCTGTCGCGCCATTTCGGCGAAGGCCTGGATGAGCTGACGCTGACCACCAACGGCACGCGCCTGGCCGAGCACGCGGCCGAACTGGCGCATCACGGCGTCAAGCGGATCAACGTCTCGCTGGACACCCTCAAGCCCGACCTCTTTACCCGCCTTACGCGCGGCGGCGATCTGGCGAAGGTGCTGGCCGGGATCGACGCTGCTCAAGCCGAAGGTCTGGCGGTGAAGATCAACACCGTGGCGCTGGCGCGGGACAACGCCGACGAGCTTCCAGCGCTGGTCGCCTGGGCGCATGGTCGAGGTCTCGACGCCACCCTCATCGAGACCATGCCGCTCGGCGACATCGAGGTCGATCGCACCGCCCAGCACCTGTCGCTGGCGCACGTGCGCCGCACGTTCTCCAGTTTCTGGACCCTGACCGACCTGCCGCTCTCCACCGGCGGTCCGGCGCGTTATGTGCGGGTGGAAGAAACGGGCGGGCGGCTCGGCTTCATCACCCCGCTCAGCCATAATTTCTGCGCCGCCTGCAACCGGGTGCGGCTGACCTGCACCGGGACGCTGCACACCTGTCTCGGCCGCGAGGACGCCGCCAATCTGCGGACAGTTGTCCGCGGCGGCGCCAGCGACGCCGAGCTGGCCGACGCCATCCGCGCCGCCGTCGTCGCCAAGCCCAGGGGCCATGACTTCGAGCGCACGGGCCTTGCCCGTCACATGTCGACCACGGGAGGCTGAGATGGCGAAAATTCTCCTGTTCGGACGGCTCGCCGATCTCGCCGGTTGGCGTGAGCAGATCATCGACGCGCCGACCCTCGCCGCCCTTAAGGCGCGGCTCGCCGCCGACCTGGACGATGCCCTCGATGCCCCGGGCGTGAACGTCGCTGTCGATCTCACCATCGTTCGCGGTGATGCGGCCCTCGGCGCGGGAAGCGAGGTCGCCTTCCTGCCCCCGATGAGCGGCGGATGATCCGGCTAACCGACCAGCCGATCGACCCGGGCGCGCTGCTCAGCGGCTTCTGCGCGGGCCGAGACGAGACCGGCGCGGTGGTCAGTTTCACCGGTCTCGTTCGCGCCGAGCAGGGTGGCGCGACGGCGCTGGAACTGGAAGCCTATCCGGGCTTCACCGAGGCTCAGATCGCCAAGATCGCCGACGCCGCCCAAGCCCGCTTCGGCCTGCACGACCTCCTCATCGTCCATCGCGCCGGCCGGATCGCGCCTGGCGAGACGGTAGTGTTCGTCGCCGCCGCCGCGGCCCACCCCCGCGCAGCGTTCGAGGCCTCAGACCACCTGCTCGCCTACCTCAAGCGCAGCACG
>Ga0157373_10000784_pt1 | contig 24454 bp, 20 predicted proteins | sample C65metaG_FD_113460 | JGI IMG/M metagenome (GOLD analysis project Ga0157373, IMG submission 113460) | Corn rhizosphere microbial communities from Kellogg Biological Station, Michigan, USA - C6-5 metaG | ecosystem: Host-associated > Plants > Roots > Rhizosphere > Soil | place: USA: Michigan... | reverse complement strand
CCATGATCTGGATCTTTATCCGCAGTCTGTGGCTGTTGAGCACTACCAAGGCAGCAGCCCCTTCCGTTCAACCCAGCGGCGCTTCTTCATGACCGAACCGACTTCCACCACCTCGACCACCAACGCCATTGCCTCCACGCCGGAGGGCACCACGCCGCCCGGCGCCACGGTCACCGAGCCGCGTTCCTTGCGGGTGCGTATCGTCTCGTCCCTGGGCTTTGCCGCGATTGCCATCGTCGGGGTGTTGATCGTGTTGTATGCCTGGCAGTTGCCGCCGTTCAGCAGCGCGGTGGAAACCACTGAGAACGCCCTGGTGCGCGGGCAGGTGACGATTATCGGCCCACAGCTCAGTGGCTATGTGTTCGAAGTGCCGGTACAGGACTTCCAGTACGTGAAGGCGGGTGACCTGCTGGTGCGCCTGGACGACCGCATCTACAAGCAGCGCCTCGACCAGGCGCTGGCGCAGTTGGCGGTGCAAAAGGCATCGCTGGCGAATGTGGTGCAGCAGCGCAACAGCGCTGAAGCCACCATCCAGCTGCGCCAGGCGGCTTTGGTCGACAGCCAGGCGCAGGCGCGCAAAAGCACGGCCGACTTGCGTCGCAATGAGGAGTTGATCAGTGATGGTTCGGTGTCCAAGCGTGAGTTGGACGTCACCCGCGCCGCCAACGCACAGACCATCGCGGCGGTGGCCCAGGCCCAGGCCAGCCTGGAAATCGCGCGTCAGGACCTGCAGACGGTGATCGTCAATCGCGGCTCCCTGGAAGCGGCCGTGGCGAGTGCCGAGGCGGCGGTGGAGCTGGCGCGCATCGACCTGTCCAATACCCGCATCACCGCGCCCCGTGACGGCCAACTGGGGCAGATTGGCGTGCGACTGGGGGCTTACGTCAATTCCGGTGCGCAGTTGATGGCGCTGGTGCCGAAGCAGCTGTGGGTGATCGCCAATATGAAGGAAACCCAGATGGACAATGTGCAAGTCGGCCAGCCGGTGACCTTCACGGTGGATGCCCTGAACCATCGTAAATTCCATGGCACGGTGCAGCATATTTCTCCGGCCACTGGCTCGGAGTTCAGCCTGTTGCAGGCGGACAATGCCACCGGCAACTTTGTGAAGATCGCCCAGCGCGTGCCGGTGAGGATTACGGTGGATCCGGACCAGGCCGAAAGCGAGCGGTTGCGGCCGGGGTTGTCGGTGGTGGTCAGTATCGACACCGCAGGACGCCTGAAAAACAGCCCGCCCTGACACTCCGCCCGTGTAGATGCCTGCTTGGCGGGCTCCTACAAGGGAGAGTATTTCAGCGTAAAATCCAGCTGGGTTGACTGGCCTTGTTCCAGCAGTTTCAAACCCGGCCTGCCAGGCAGGTGATGGGCATTCACCGGGTGACTCACCGGCTCGATGCAAAAGAACTCCAGCCCCGGCGGGCAGTACAGCAGGAAGTAATCCGCGCCGCTCGCCTGGCATTCCAGCGCGTAATCCAGCTGCGGTTGCTCGATCCTGCAGTGGCCGTCCCACTGGCAAAAACCGTTGTCCACCAGGGTTTCCGGCAGGGCTTTCAATGCCCCGAAGTTCCAGGCCTCTGGCACCGGCGCCAACCCCGTGGGCAGCTTGGATGCATCACTCATCCACACCTGCGACGCCGTGGCCTGCAACCGGGTACCCGCTGTCCGTGGCAGGTAGGGATGCAATCCCAGCCCATGCCATGCAGGCTGTTCAGCCAGATGGGTCACCCGCAGCGTGATGCTCAGCTCACCGTTGTTCAACCCAAACCGCTGCTCGGCGCGATAGGCGAACGGCGTGTCGCAGAGTACTTCCAGCACCACCTCATTCTTCGACTGACTGACGACCTGCCACACCCGTTGCCAGGCCGAGCCATGAATCGGCAGCGGGTCCAGCGGACTGTTGGGCGTCAGGGCCAGCCACCCGCCGGGGTTGTCGAAACCGCCTTCGGCAATCCGGTTGGACCAGGGCGCCAGCGGATAGCACCCCAGCTTGCCCGGCAGTCCGGTGTTCACTGCCTGCTCATCGCTGTGCCGCAACAACGGTTGCCCACTCGCGAGTACACGCCAGTTGACGATGCTGCCACCCACGGCTGGCGCCAGGGTGAGGAGGGTGAGGGCGTCTTCCAGTTCGATCAGCATTCGCCATGCACCTGGAGCGCGAAGGTGGGTTCGGGCAACCCTTGCACGCCGGGGTTGAGGGCGAACACGCCGCCGGACAGCGACTGTTCGCTCTGATCATCGCGGATGGAAGTGACGAACAATGTCTCCAGGCGACTGCCGCCAAAGGCGCACATGGTGGGCTTCTTCACCGGGACCACCAGGGAGCGATCCAGGCGGCCGTCGGGTGTGAAACGGTGGACCAGCCCGGCGTCGTTGGCGCAGATCCAGTAGCAGCCGTCGGCATCGACGGCGGCACCGTCGGGGCGGCCGAGGTGCTGGTGCATGTCCACGAACACGCGGCGATTGGAGGGCGTGCCAGTGTCGATGTCGTAGTCGAAAGCCCAGACCTGCTGCACCAGCGGGTGGGAATCGGAGGCATACATCGTGCGGCCATCCGGGCTGAACGCCAGGCCATTGAGGGTGATAAAACCGTCAAGTTGCGCACAAGGTGCTGCGCCCGCCGCGTAGCGGTAGAGGATACCCTCGGCTGCGTTCAGGCCCATGTCCAACACCATGCTGCCGGCCCAGAAGCGGCCCTGGCGATCACAGCGGCCGTCATTCAGGCGCATGTCCGCGCGCGGGTGCTCGACACTCGCCAGGGGCGTGGTGTCGAGGCTGCCGTCGTTGTGCGGTGTGAGCTGGAAAAAACCGCTTTCCATGCCGGCGACCCAGTTACCCGCCGTGGTGCGGGCGATACACGCGAGCATCTGTGGGGCTTTCCAGGCGGCGATATGGCCGCTGGCGGCGCTCCAGCGTTGCAGCCCACCGTTAGGGATATCCACCCAATACAGCGCGTTTTCCTCGGGGACCCATACCGGGCATTCGCCCACGGCATTACGCGCGTCAACAATCAGTTCAGCATTCATTGGTCAGTCACCGAACGGCCCTGCCGCGCAGAACGCGCCGCCCTGGTAGACCTTGGCCGGGTCATTCTCGGCCACGGGCGGCTGGGTTTCGACCTGGGCGCGGAACACTTCGGAGTTGTCCTTGGGGGCAAAACCCAAGTGCGCGGCGTAGCGGTTGTCCCACCAGGTGTCGAGGTTGGCCGACATGCCGTAGACCACGGTGTGGCCGACGTTGGGGGTGTACAGCGCACGCTCCAGCAGTTGCGTGAGGTCGTCGAAACTCAGCCAGGTATGCATCATGCGGCGGTTCTGCGGTTCCGGAAACGACGAGCCGATGCGAATGCTCACGGTCTCGATGCCGTAGCGATCAAAGTAGAAACTGGCCATGTCTTCGCCGTAGGACTTGGACAAACCATAGTAGCTGTCCGGGCGGCGCGGCGAGTGGGCGTCAAGGATCTCGCCCTGCTTGTGAAAGCCGATCACGTGGTTGGAGCTGGCGAAGATCACGCGCTTGACGCCATGGCGACGGGCCGCTTCGTAGATATGAAAGATGCCGCAGATGTTGGCGCCAAGCACCTCTTCAAAAGAACGCTCCACCGATACGCCGCCAAAATGCAGGATCGCATCGACGCCTTCTACCAGATGGTGCACCGCTTGTTTGTCGGCGAGGTCGCAGGGTTGCACTTCTTCGGACGCGTCGACAGCCGGGGCCATGTTGGCGATGTCCGACAGGCGCAGCACATTGGCATACGGGCGCAGGCGTTCGCGCAGGACTTTGCCCAGGCCACCGGCAGCACCGGTAAGCAGCAGGCGGTTGAATGGAACAGGTGGCGTAGTGGTGGTGGTCATGAGGGTTCCATTGTTGTTGTAGGTTGTCGTATGACTATGCTGGAAGTATCGTTATTGATTCCCCGGCTTGTCAACGCTATTACAGGCGACATGCATTGACTCCAAGTTTGCGCTCGATCCGAAACCTTACAACAGGGAGATCGGGTAGCTGATAAAGAGCCGATTCTCGTCGAACTCATTGTTGCTGAAATCACGACGCAGGGTCGAATTGCGCCAGCGCACATTCAGATCCTTCAGCGCACCGCTTTGCACTGTGTAGGCCAGTTCCGATTCGCGGCCCCATTCTTTGCCGTCGGTGATCGCCCCGGTGTGCACGTTACTGCCGCTGATATAGCGGTTCATCAAGGTGAGTCCGGGAATGCCGAGCACCACGAAGTTGAAGTCATGGCGCACCTGCCAGGATTTTTCCTTGGCGTTATCGTAGCTGGCGTTGTAGCTGTCGTTGGCCAGCGTGCCGCCGCTGGTGCCGTTGACCCGCATCCATACGCTGTCGCCGGTGAGTTTTTGCAGGCCCACATAGAAGGTGTTGCCGTTGTACTTGGCCGAAAGCAAGGCGAAGGCGGTCTTGTTGTCGAGGTCGCCGGCCAGGGCGCTGCCGTCTTCCTTGCCATTGAAAAAACCGAGGTTGGCGCCAAGGGTCCAGTCGCCCACGGGTTGGCTGTGGGTCAGGTTGAAATACTGTTGCTGGTAGATATCGGTGAGCTCGGCGTACCACACGCCGACCTGGGTGCGTTTGTCGTTGAAGGTGTATTCGCCGCCACCGAAGTTGAAGCGGTCGGAGGTGAACGCGGCTTTGCCGTTCATGAACATGTCTTCCATGCTCGCGTCGTTACGCGGGCTGTTACCGCGGAACTGGCCGCCGTAGAGGGTCAGGCCGGCGATTTCGCTGGAGGTGACCTGGCCGCCACGGAAGGTCTGGGGCAGCGACCGGCCGTCGTCGGAGCGCAGGATCGGTAGCACCGGCATCCACTCGCCAACCTTCAATTCGGTCTTCGACAGCTTGGTTTTCAGCGCCACGCCCAGTCGGCCGAAGTTGTCGGCGGGGCGGCCGTCGTCGTGGATCGGCAGCAATTGCGTCCCCCCCGTGCCTTTGCCGCCGTCGAGCTTTTGCGAATACAGGCCCAGCACGTCAATCCCGAACCCCACGGTGCCTTGGGTGAAGCCGGACTTGGCATCGAGAATGAAGTTCTGCGTCCACTCTTGCGCCTTGCCCTGGGGGTTGGTCGGGTTCGTGAAGTTGCGGTTGAAGTAGGCGTTGCGCAGGTTGAGCGTGGCCTTGGCGTCGTCGATAAAACCGTCTGCCTGAGCGCTGGGGGGGAGGGTAAGCGCCAGGCTGCCGAGGCCAAGGAGGCCGATACACGATGAAGCATTGCGGGCGAATTGACTCACAGGTGAGCTCCGTTTCTTTTGTTGTTTTTATTATTTGTCGTACGTCGTCGTACAACATTGAGCGGGATATTTGCGAGGTTTCCGCGGGCTGTCAAGCAGAAGTTATACGATGACTAGGAGTGATTCGCTCAAAAGCGGGCACGCTCAATGTGGGCGCTGGCTTGCCGGCGATGGCTTCGCCTCGGAGCGCCTGATGCACCGAACTGTTTGCATCGCAGGCAAGCAAGCTCCCACATGGCGTGCATTTCAACCTTGGTGTTTAGCCGGCCAGGACCATCGGCGGTAGGGTGCCCAGCAGGGAAACGGCGGCTACCGCCGATACACCCAATAACCATTCCAGCATTACGCTGGCCTTCAGCGTGCCCAGTCGCTCTTCGCAGCGTTCGATACGCAGTCGGTTCAGCAAGGCCAATGCCAGCATGCCGAATACCAGCAGCACCTTGATCAACAGGATCAGGGCGAAGCCGTTGAACAGCGGCGTGGGCCACAGCTGCCCGGTGAGCACGCGTACGTTGATCAAGCCGGTCACCAGCAAGCCGGCCACCAAGCCATAACCCACACCGCTGAAGCGCTGGAGGATCGGCTGCAACGGGTAGCGGTTCGACTGCCTGAGGATCAGTACGAGCAGTAGCAAGCCGCCGAGCCAAGCCCCCACACAGACCAGATGCACCACCTGGTTGAGCATCAGCAATTGCCCGCTGAGCCCATCGAGCATGGCGCCATGACCAACCGGCGCCAGGGTGGCCAACAGCAACGCGATCACCGGCAGGCGCAACGCCGGCCAGGGTTTGCACAGCACGATCACCAGCAGCAGGTTCAACAGCAGGTGCCAGGTCCACACCTGGCCAAAAAAGGTCTTGCCCAGGACCAATTGCACCGTGGCCGGTTGCAAGGCCGCCTCCCAACTGCCGGCCATGCTGGCAGTGATCAACAGCAACCAGGCGATACCGGAGCCCAACCCCAGCCAGGCCAGCCCCCGGGTGATACGGTGAAGTTGCCGGTCCAGTACCGGTTGCGGTTCAGCGCCCACCAGCCAGGGCCTGAACACGCAGGCCCCGAACATCAACAATACGACGATGAAATGCAGGAAGCGGCACAGCACCAGCAGGGTCGCCATGGGTTATTGGCCGACCTTGAAGCTGTATTCACCGTTGCTCTTGTGGGTGTCGACCGAAACCGCGTTCCACACCACCTTGTAGTTACCGGCAGCCAACGGCGCGGCCGGCGTGACGACGAGGACTTTCTTGTCGGCATCCGGGGTTTCCAGGCCCTTGATCGCGATTTCGGTGCCGTCCTTGCTCAGGGACACCTTGGTGAACGTGGCTTCTACCCCTTCGCTGAACGTCAGGCGCAGGTCCTTTGGCGCGCTAACGCTGCTGTCTGCCGCGGGCTCCGCGCTCTTGAGGTGCGCATGGGCAAATGCCGCCGAGGCGCCCAGGAGGGAGGCGAGCAGGGCAACAGTGGTGAGGCTTTTCTTGATCGACATTGTTCAATACCTTTGGGTTCAGGGAGTCGGTAGAGCCATGTGCAGCAAGGGAAAGGGCTTGCCCTCGCCATCCAGCGGCGAGCGCGCGACCTGGATAAAACCATAGTGCAGGTAGAACCCCACGGCCTGGGGGTTTTGTTCGTTTACATCGACGGTGAGGGTGTCGTGACGGGCGCGGGCGTGGTCCAGTAACTGGCGGCCGATGCCCTGGCCACGACGGTCGGGGTCGATAAACAGCATTTCTACATTGTGCCCGCCAGTGCCGATAAAACCAGCGATACCCAGTGGGTCCTCATACACCCACACATCCAGGGCAGGCATCGGCAGGTAAGCGTCGCGCACCAGGGGGAGCAGGCGTTGAATGTCATCCTCGGGGAGGAAGTCATGGGTGGCGCGTACCGAGCGCTCCCACAGTGCTCCCAGCACGGGGTCGTCGGCGGCCACGCGAGGTCGAATAGTCATTGCAATGATCCTTCATGGGGACCGCGATCCTAACCAATCCGATTTTCGGTGGAAAGGTTCGCGTCAGAAGTTTCATTATGGCCTGTCGCCGCGATCTAGAGCCGATGGTAGTCTTTAAGCCAAGTTGTTGTCAGGGAGCCCTTATGGGCAATCACAAGATCGGAATTCGTCGGGTCAACGTCGAAAAAATCCTGCTGGCGGCGGAGAAAATCTTCGCCGAAAAAGGCTATGGCAGCACCGCCATGGCTGATATTGCCGAAGAAGTGCAACTGCCGCGCTCCAACCTGCATTACTACTTCACCACCAAGAGCGAGCTGTACAGCGCTGTGCTGTTCGACCTGCTGGAAGTGTGGAAGCAGGACGCCCTGAGCTTCGAGACCTTCGATGACCCCCGGGTGGTGCTCAGCAGTTACATCCGCGCCAAGATGCAGCGCTCGCGCACGCGGCCGTATGGCTCGAAAGTCTGGGCCAACGAAATCATCCACGGCGCGCCGACCCTCGGCGAGGCGCTGGACGCGAGCCTGTACGACTGGGCCAAGATGAAGGAAGCGAAGATCCGCCAGTGGGTGGAAGACAAACGTATCCTGCCGGTGGAGCCGTCGAGCCTGCTCTACATGATCTGGGCCTCGACCCAGCACTATGCCGACTTTGATCATCAGGTGAAGATCCTCAACGATCACCAGCCGTTGTCGGACATGCAGTTCGAGAAGGCGATACAGACGGTGACCAGTGTGATCTTGCGCGGGATTGGGTTGGAGCCTTGAATCTGCGTGACGGTGCAGGGCCTTGACGCAGGCAAGCCAGCCCCCCCCCAGTTGACTGCGTTCGGCCTGAAGGGCTGCAGTCAACTGGAGGCGCTGGCTTGCCTGCGATAGCGGTCTAAGGGGTTACACGGCCTCCCTGTAGGGATTCCTCGGATCCTGCGTCCAATTCAAGAACGGCTTGCCGGTGTCGATGGGCACCATCTCGATACAGTCCGCCACCGGACAGGTGATCTGGCACAAGTTGCAGCCCACGCACTCATCATCGATCACCTCGTACTTATGCGTGCCGTCCGCCTGCTTCAGACTGGCGATGGCCTGGTGCGACGTATCCTCGCAGGCAATATGGCAACGCCCGCAGCCAATGCACGCCGCCTGGTCGATTTTCGCGATCACCTGGTAGTTGATGTCCAGGTACTTCCAATCCGTGGTGTTGCCTACCGCCCGCCCGGAAAACTCCTGCAAGCTCTGGTAGCCCTGACTGTCCATCCACCGCGACAGCCCGTCTTTCATTTCTTCCACAATCCGGAACCCGTGCAGCATCGCCGCTGTGCACACTTGTACCGCGCCGCAACCCAGGGCGACGAATTCCGCGGCGTCGCGCCAGTTGCCGATACCGCCAATGCCGCAGATCGGCAGCCCCTGCGTCTGTGGGTCGCGGGCGATTTCGGCGACCATGTTCAGTGCAATCGGCTTCACCGCAGAACCACAGTAACCGCCATGGGTGCTCTGGGTGCCAACGACGGGAAGGGCGACCATGCGCTCCAGGTCCACGCTGGTGATGGAGTTGATGGTGTTGATCAACGACACCGCGTCCGCCCCCCCACGATAGGCCGCCCGCGCCGCCACGCGGATGTCGGTGATATTCGGCGTGAGCTTGACGATCACCGGCAGCGAGCAATACGTCTTGCACCAGCGCGTCACCTGTTCCACATACTCCGGCACCTGGCCCACCGCCGCGCCCATGCCGCGCTCGGGCATGCCGTGGGGGCAGCCGAAGTTCAGTTCGATACCGTCGCAGCCAGTGGCTTCCACCCGCGGCAGGATGTTTTTCCAGGATTCTTCAACGCACGGCACCATCAGCGACACAATCAGCGCGCGGTCGGGCCAGTCCTTTTTCACCTGGGTGATTTCGCGCAGGTTGATCTCCAGGGAGCGGTCGGTGATCAACTCGATATTGTTGATGCCCAGCACTTCACGGTTGGCGCCGTAGTGCGCCGAGTAACGTGACGACACGTTGACCGCCGCCGGGTCTTCACCCAGGGTTTTCCACACCACGCCGCCCCAGCCCGCTTCGAAGGCGCGGACCACGTTGTAGGCCTTATCGGTGGGCGGCGCGGAGGCCAGCCAGAAAGGGTTGGGGGCTTTGATACCGGCGAACACAATCGAGAGATCGGCCATTACGCGGCCTCCACATTCAGCATGAGTTGGGCGTGCATGGCTTCAGCGGCCAGCTTGCCATGTTGCACGGCCTGCACGGTGAGGTCCTGGCCGAGGCTGACGCAATCACCACCGGCGTATACGCCGGGAATGCTGGTGCGCAATTGTTCGTCGACGAAGATGCGCTCGCCGACGCGGTGCAGTTGCTGCGCCAGTGGATCATGCAGCGCCTCGTTGTCGAACCCCTGGCCGATGGCTTTGAAGATCGCATCGGCCGCCAGCTCGAAGGTTTCGCCGGTGGGGTGCAGGCGGCCGTTCTCCATGCGCGTGCGCAAAAAGCGCATGCCACGTACATGGCCCAGGTCATCCAGCAGCACGGCATCGGGCTGGGCCCAGGTCAGCAGGCGCACCTGGTTGGCCTTGGCGATGTCCTGTTCATGCTGGGTGGCGCCCATGTCTGCCAGGCCTCGACGATAGACGAGGTTGACGTCGCGGGCGCCGAGGCGGGCCATTTGCACGGCCATGTCGATCGCGGTATTGCCCGCGCCGAGCACGATGCAGCGATCGGCCAGCGGCAGTTGGGTCAGGTCATCGGCCTGGCGCAGCTCGCGGATGTAGTCGGTGGCGGCGAGCAGGCCCGGCGCGTCTTCGTGGGGCAGGCCCAACTGCTTGCTCGCGGCCAGGCCGAGCCCGAGGAAGACCGCATCGAATTGCTGGTGCAGTTCGCTGAGCGTGAGGTTGTCCCCCAGGCGTTGACCGTGACGGATCTCGATGCCACCGATCTGCAGGAGAAAATCCAGCTCCTTCTGCGCGAAATCGTCCACCAGTTTGTACTTGGCGATCCCGTATTCATTCAGGCCACCGGCTTTCTCCCGGGCTTCGAATATCACCACGTCATGACCGTGTAGCGCACTGCGGTGGGCGCAAGCCAGGCCCGCGGGGCCGGCACCGACCACGGCAATGCGCTTGCCGGTGGCGGCGGCGCGGTGGAAAGGGTGCTCGGTGAAGTGCGCGTTATCGATGGCATAACGTTGCAACAGGCCAATCAGCACCGGCGCGCACTCCTCGGCGTTGTTACGCACGCAGGCTTGCTGGCACAGGATTTCCGTCGGGCAGACACGCGCACAGCTACCGCCGAGGATGTTGGCCGAGAGGATTTTCTGCGCTGCGCCTTGTACGTTTTCGGTGTGGATATTGCGGATGAACGAGGGGATGTCGATCTCGCTGGGGCATGCGTTCACGCAGGGCGCGTCATAGCAATACAGGCAGCGCGAGGCTTCCAGTTGTGCCTGGCGCGCGTTGAGGGGCGGTGCCAGGTCGGTGAAATGGCTGGCGAGGGTGGCCCCGTCTTCGTGGGGATGGGGAAGGTGGGTCAGGGTCTGGATCACGGTGTCGGCCTCACGGTTATTGAGGTGCTGCCTCTGATGGGCATTGGTTATTGGTGTTGCCTGTACTGGCCTTATCGCAGGCAAGCCCGCTCCCCCATTGGTTCGGGTTCACATCGTTACAATGGGGGAGCCGGGCTTGCCCGCAGTAGGCCCAAGGCCGCTTTCAGCGTTTCACGGCAGTGGGCCTGGAGCGCTCTGCCCGCTTGCTCAACTGCTCGAACACCGACGGATACGCCGGCCGCTCCACATACCGCCCGGCACCGCGCTCGGCGCGCAGGTCGCCATCGGCCCAGACCAGCTTGCCCTGGCTGATGGTGTGGCTCGGCACACCGCGCACGGTCTTGCCTTCGAAGATGTTGAAGTCGACCTGCTGGTGATGAGTCTTGGCGGAAATGGTCCGCGTACCCTCGGGGTCCCACAGCACCAGGTCAGCATCCGCACCCACGCGAATCGCGCCTTTGCGCGGGTAGAGGTTGAAGATCTTCGCGGTGTTGGTGGAGGTCAGTGCAACGAACTCATGCATCGACAGGCGCCCGGTGTTGACGCCTTCGTCCCACAGCAGTGCCATGCGGTCTTCGATACCCGCGGTGCCGTTGGGGATCTTGCTGAAATCGTCACGTCCAGCGGCCTTTTGCTCGGCGCAGAAGCAGCAGTGGTCGGTGGCGGTGGTGTGCAGGTTGCCCGATTGCAGGCCATGCCACAGCGCATCCTGATGCCCGCGCGGGCGGAACGGCGGGCTCATCACGTAGCCGGCGGCGGTGTGCCAGTCGGGGTGCTGGTAGACGCTGTCGTCCAGCAGCAGGTGGCCGGCGAGTACTTCACCGTAGACCGCCTGGCCCTTGCCACGGGCGTAGGTGATTTCATCCAGCGCCTCCTTGGTGGACACGTGCACCAGGTACAACGGCGTGCCGATGGTCTCGGCGATGCGGATCGCGCGGCTGGCCGCTTCGCCCTCTACTTGGGAAGGGCGCGACAGCGGGTGTGCTTCCGGCCCGGTGATGCCCTGGGCCATCAGCTTGCGTTGCAGGTGATACACCAGCTCACCGTTCTCGGCATGCACCGTGGGCACCGCGCCCAGTTCCAGGCAGCGCTCGAAGCTGGCGACCAGGGTATCGTCCGCCGCCATGATCGCGTTCTTGTAGGCCATGAAGTGCTTGAAGCTGTTGATGCCATGGTGGCTGACCAGTTCGGCCATCTCCTCGCGCACCTGCTCGCTCCACCAGGTGATCGCCACGTGAAAACCATAGTCGGACGCGGATTTTTCCGCCCAGCCGCGCCACTGGTGAAAGGCTTCCAGCAAGGATTGCTGTGGGTTGGGAATCACAAAGTCGATGATCGACGTGGTGCCGCCCGCCAGGCCGGCTGCCGTACCACTGAAAAAGTCTTCACTGGCGACGGTGCCCATGAAAGGCAATTGCATATGGGTGTGCGGGTCGATGCCGCCGGGCATCAAGTATTGGCCACTGCCATCGAGTATTTCAGTGCCGGCGGGAACCTCCAGATCCGTGCCAATGGCGCGAATCAGACCACCTGCGCATAACACATCGGCGCGGTAACTTTCATCATGGGTAATAACTGTGTCGTTACGGATCAACAGCGACATGTCGAGTTCCTCACAGGCTTGACCGGCTTGTGCCAGTTCTAAGTGTTGTAATGCGGCTTGCCGATGGTCGGTTAAATCCTGTCATCGGTGACAGGAATAGAAACTAGCCCGAGTTATTCGATTGGGCAAGAAGATTTTTTATAAGCTTATGCAGTGTTTAACTGATTGAAAAATAAGGATTAAATTCGGTAATCACCAAAATGCAGCGGCCGCTCACCATTTTGACGCACTTGACAGGTTCTCAAATTGAGCAACATTTCTTATTGCAAATCAGGCGGTTGAGACATGCCTATTGACGGAGGCGGTAAATAAAAATAATTGTGGTGCACCAGATTGAGTCCTGAGGGTTTGGATAACTTCCGTGTTATCCAGCCTGAGTAACGCCACAAGTACCGAAGGCCTGATCGGATAATGAAATAAAGCTGAATAACATCAGCCAGTTATATAAGCGGTACGGGTTCAAGCGCAGCGGTCGGCACGGTTATTGAGTGCAGTGGCGGCTGGCCGGTCCCGTGATGTCATGTTGTTTACGAGGTACTCCGGCCACCTGCAATCGTTTGCAGGCGAGCAAAAATAATTCGAAAAAACCGTGGAGCGGCCATGCAACAGAACAGATCGCAAGTCATCGAACGCAACGGCCTGTACGAACTCGACGCCGGCCCCGACGTCCTCGACAGCCCGCGCTACAACCACGACATGGCACCGACCAAGGTGCATGATCGCACCTGGAACAAGTGGCACATCACCGCGCTGTGGGTCGGGATGTCGATCTGTGTGCCCACCTATACGTTGGGCGGCGTACTCACCGCGTACTTCGGCTTGTCGGTAGGCGAGGCGCTGATGGCGATCTTGCTGGCCAATATCGTGGTGCTGATCCCGCTGACCCTCAACGCGTTTCCTGGCACCAAGTACGGCATACCCTTTCCGGTGCTGTTGCGTTCCTCGTTCGGCATCCTCGGTTCCAACGTTCCGTGCCTGATCCGCGCGCTGGTGGCGTGTGGCTGGTTTGGTATCCAGACGATGTTCGGCGGGCTTGCAATCCACCTGTTCCTGGGCTCGATCTTCGAGGGCTGGAAGTCCCTCGGCGGCACCGGTGAAGTGATTGGCTTCATGATTTTCTGGTGCCTGAACTTGTGGGTGGTGCTGCGTGGCGCCGAATCGATCAAGCGCCTGGAAACCCTGTCCGCGCCGCTGCTGGTGGCGGTGGGGATTGGCCTGCTGGTGTGGGCAATGCCCAATGTCTCGATCAGCGAATTAATGGCGATCCCGCCCAAGCGTCCCGAAGGCGCGAGCCTCACCGGTTACTTCATGGCGGGCCTCACGGCGATGGTGGGTTTCTGGGCCACGCTGTCGTTGAATATTCCCGACTTCAGCCGCTACGCCAACAGCCAGAAGGACCAGATTCTCGGGCAGATTTTCGGCCTGCCGCTGACCATGTTCCTGTTCGCCGCCCTCGGCGTGATCATGACCGCTGCCTCGGTGAAACTGGTGGGCGTCAGCGTCTCCGACCCGGTGACCCTGATCGGGCATATCCAGAGCCCGGTGTGGGTGGCCATCGCCATGGCGTTGATCATCATCGCGACGTTGTCCACCAACACCGCCGCGAACATCGTTTCGCCCACCAACGACTTCCAGAATATCGCGCCCAAGCTGATCAACCGTACCACCGCCGTGATCCTGACTGGCCTGGTAGGGCTGGTGTTGATGGGGCACGAGTTGCTGAAAAAGCTTGGGCTGATCGTTTCCGATGTGAGCCTGGAGACCGTCTATTCCAATTGGCTGCTCGGCTATTCAAGCCTGCTGGGGCCTATTGCCGGGATCATGGTGGTGGACTACTTCATCACCCGCAAACAGCAACTGGACCTTGCCGGGCTGTACCGCGATGACGTTTACCCCGCGTGGAACTGGAGTGGCTTCATCGCCTTTGGCGTGCCAGTGGTGCTGACCTTGCTGTCGCTGGGCAGTGACGCGTTCAGCTGGTTCTACAGCTATGGCTGGTTTACCGGCTCGGCGTTGGGTGGCGTGTTGTATTACGGGCTGAATGCCAGGCGTGGCATCAGCCCGGTCACTGCCAAATCCCCGTTGTGAGAGGTGGAAACGCGATTCAAATGTGAGAGCGGGCTTGCTCGCCAATGCGCTCTTCCAGACGACATTGGCGGCGACCGATACGGCTTCTTCGCGAGCAAGCCCGCTCCCACATGCATGACCGCATTCCATTACTGGAATCAGGTCAATCCATAAGAAATGTAGCCTGAGGAGATCCCCCATGAACGCTGCCCTCGACGTTCTGCAATCGACCCATCAGCACATCAACCGCGACCGCTTGTGGCAGTCGCTGATGGACCTGGCCAGACTCGGCGCCACCCCCAAGGGCGGCGTGTGTCGCCTGGCCCTCACCGACCTCGACCGCAAGGCCCGCGACCTGTTCGTGCAGTGGTGCGAGGAGGCCGGTTGCACCGTGACCATCGACGGCATCGGCAACATCTTCGCCCGTCGTCCCGGCCGCAACCCCAACCTGCCCCCGGTGATGACCGGCAGCCATATCGACACCCAGCCCACCGGTGGCAAGTTTGACGGTTGCTTCGGCGTACTCGCGGGCGTGGAAGTGCTGCGCACCCTTAACGACCTCAAGGTGGAAACCGAGGCGCCGCTGGAAGTGGTGGTGTGGACCAATGAGGAAGGCTCGCGCTTTGCGCCGTGCATGATGGGCTCGGGGGTGTTTGCCGAGAAATTTACCCTGGCGGACACCTTGGCCAAGGTGGATGGGGAGGGCGTCAGTGTCGGCGATGCGCTGGATGCGATTGGCTACGCGGGCTCGCGGCCGGTAAGCGGTCATAAGGTCGGTGCGTATTTCGAGGCGCATATCGAACAGGGGCCGATTCTTGAGGACGAGAAGAAAACCATCGGCGTGGTGCTCGGCGCACTGGGGCAGAAGTGGTTCGACCTGAAACTGCGCGGGGTTGAGGCGCATGCGGGGCCAACGCCGATGCACTTGCGCAAGGATGCCTTGGTGGGCGCGGCGGCAGTGGTGGCGGCGGTGAACGCAGCGGCGCTGGGGCACCAGCCCCATGCGTGCGGGACGGTGGGTTGCCTGCAGGCTTATCCAGGATCGCGCAACGTGATTCCAGGCGAAGTGCGCATGACCTTGGATTTCCGTCACCTGGAACCGGCACGCCTGGATTCGATGATTGCGCAGGTGCGCCAGGTCATTGAAGACACCTGCGCCAAACACGGGCTCAGTTTTGAGATGGAACCCACCGCTGACTTCCCGCCGCTGTATTTCGACAAAGGCTGCGTAGACGCTGTGCGCAATGCGGCGAATGGCCTGGGCCTGTCGAACATGGACATCGTCAGCGGGGCAGGGCACGACGCGATCTTCGTTGCCGAACTCGGCCCGGCAGGCATGATCTTCGTGCCGTGTGAGGGGGGCATCAGCCACAACGAGATCGAGAATGCTGCACCAGATGACTTGGCGGCGGGGTGTGCGGTGTTGTTAAGGGCGATGGTTGCGGCATCGGCGGCCATCGCCAACGGCAAACTCGCTGCCTGAAACGCGGTGGTTCAGTGCCGTGTTTACTGGTTGATCCACCGCTATCGCAGACAAGCCAGCTCCCACATTTTTGAAAGCGTTCACAACTCGAAAATGTGAGAGCCGGTCTTGCCCGCGATGATGCAAGGTCAGGCGCCGGGCTGCCAACCCCCGCCGAGCGCAGTCACCAACCCTACGCTGGCTTGCAGTTGCCGCGTCTGCACCGCTTGCAATGTCCTCTGCGCTTGCAACGCCGCCGTCTGTGCCGTCACCACGTCCAGGTAGCTCACGGCCCCGGCCTGATAGCTGTTCATCGCCAGTGCTTGGGTATGCTGTGCGGCATCTGCCGCCGCTTGTTCATCCTGCGCTTCCTGTTGCAAATCCCTGAGTTGCGCCAGGTTATCCTCTACCTCGCGCACGGCCTTCAGCACCTGGCTGCGGTAGTGCGCCGAGGCTTCTTCGAACTCGGCCTTGGCTTGGCGTTCGTTGGCACTCAAGCGCCCGCCATCAAAGATCGGCACGTTCACCAACGGCCCCAGCGCCCAATAGCGATTGCTGGCGGACAGCAGGTTACCAACCCCTTGGGTTTGCCCGCCAATCAAGCCGGTCAGGCTGAAATCCGGGTACCACGCCGCTTTCGCCACGCCGATATTGGCGTTGGCGGCAAACACTCGACGCTCCGCCGCCGCAATGTCCGGACGACGTTGCAGCAGATGGCTCGGCAACTGCGACGGGATCCCCGGCAGTGCAATCAATCGCTGGCTCGGCGGCAGGCTGAAGCCGCTGGCCGCCACACCCACCAATTCACCAATGGCGTGCTCGGTGAGGTTGCGCTGGCCACGCACTTCATCCCGCTGTGCCTTGGCCTCGGCGAGCTGATTTTGCGCGCGGGTCAGGTCGAGTTCGGAAGCGATCTGGCCCTCATACCGACTGCGGGTCAGTTGTAGCGCCTGGCTGAAATCATCCAGCGAACGGTCGAGAATCCGCGCCTGTGCATCCAGCCCATTGAGCTGCACATACAACGTCGCCAATTGATGTTGCAAGCTCAGGCGTGCCACAGCCAGGTCGTCGCCGGACGCTTGCGCCTGGGCATCGCCGGCCGCGACCTGGTTGCGGATCTTGCCCCACAGGTCCAGGTCATAACTCAGCGAGAAACCTGCGGTATTGCTGTTGTACACCGACGGCTGCGTATCCCCACGCAAGGGTCGCGAGTCCGACTGGCGCTGGCGCAATGGCTGTGCGCTGGCGGTGATCTGCGGGAACAGCCCGGCATGCAGTTGGCTGGCATACGCCTGGGAAGCATCGAAATGCGCCAGCGCCGCCGCCAGGTCCGGGTTGGCCTTGAGCAGTTGCTGTTGCAGGTCGTCCAGGCGCGTGTCGTGATAGAGCGTCCACCATTGCGGCGCCAGTTGGTCGGACGGCTGTGCGCTGTGCCAGGGGCCATCGCTGGTCTGTTCCCGGTAGTGGGCGGGCAGGTCAATAGAGGGCACCTTGTAGGTGGGCGCCATCGAGCAGCCCTGCAACGCCAGCAGCATCAATGCGGCGAGGGGCTTAAGCCTTGGGCGCATGCGTACCTCCTGAGGCATCGGCCAGTTGTACCGGGTCGCCTTCGCGCAGGGCGTCAGGCGGGTTGTCGACCACGCGGTCGGCAGGCTTCAGGCCCTGGTCGATGACCAGGCGTTCGCCCAGGTCGAGGCCGATGTGAATACCCTGCAGGTGCACATGATTCTGCGCATCCAACACCGCCACTTGGGTGCCTTGGGCACGGAAGATCAGCGCGCTGGCCGGGATGCTCACGCCATGGGTATCAGCCGGCACCGGCAGGGTGGCTTCGGCGTAGTCGCCGGGCAGCAACTCGCCGTTGGGGTTGTCGGCAACGAATTGCGCGAGCAGGGTGCCGGAGCGGCGGTCGATGGCGGTGGAGTCGCCGATCAGGCGCGCCTTGAAGTGCTCGCCGGGATGCTCGGGCACGGTCAACTCGGCTTCGAGACCTTGGTGGATGACGGCCGCGTAGTTCTGCGGCACCGGCACATACAGGCGCAATTGATGCGTGTCGGCGATGTTGAACAGCTCCGGGTCGCTGTCGGTATCGGCCTTGATCAGTTGGCCGATATCGGTGTTACGCGCAGTGATGGTGCCGGCAAAGGGGGCACGTATCGTCTTGTAGCGCTCCAGTGCCGTCAGCCTGGCATAGTCGGCAGCGGCGGCTTCGGCGTTGGCCTTGGCCGCGGCGGCGTTGGAGGTTTTTTCATCGGCCTCCTGGCGCGACACCGAGTGACTGGCCAGCAGGTTCTGCCAGCGCGTGGCGGTAGTGGCGGCCAGGCGTGCATTGGCCTGTTCTTGCACCCATCGTGCGTGGGTTTGTGCCAGTTGCTGGTCGAGGTCGGGGCTGTCGATCTCGGCGAGTATTTGCCCGGCGTTGACGTGGGTGCCGATGTCGGCCTTCCAGTCCTTGAGGTAGCCGCTGACTCGGGCATGGATAGGCGCCTTGCTCCAGGCTTCCAGGTGCGCGGGCAGCCGCAGGGTTTCGCCCGCCGCGTTCTGCTGCGGTTGGAACACCATCACTTGCGGGACGGCGGCGGTTTCGGTCCAGGCAGTGACCGATCGCTCGTGCAGGGTGCGGGCGTGCAGGCCGTTGGCGACCAACAGGGCGGCCAGGGTCAGGCCGCCGACACCCATGAGCATCAGACGCTTGCGCGAGGGTTTGTGATCAGACGACATGAGACGTTTCTCCAGCAGTTGCGCGAGTAGGGTGACGACCGTGGACCAGGCTGAAGACCACGGGAACAAACAACAGGGTGGCGGTGGTGGCGAGGATCAGCCCACCGATCACCGCACGGCCAAGCGGGGCGTTCTGCTCCTCGGACATCGCCAGCGGCAACATGCCGATGATCATCGCCAGGGCGGTCATGCACACCGGGCGAAAGCGGGTGTAGCCGGCTTCCAGTGCAGCCTTGAGCGCGTCGCCATGTTCGGCCAGGCGTTCACGGCAGAAACTCACCACCAGGATCGAGTTGGCCGTGGCGACGCCCATGCACAGGATCGCGCCGGTCAAGGCGGGCACCGACAAGGACGTGCCGCTGAGGAACAACATCCACACAATCCCCGCCAGTGCGGCCGGCAAGGCGGTGATGATCACGAACGGGTCCACCCACGACTGGAAGTTGACCACGATCAGCAGGTAGATCAGCACCACCGCACCGAGCAGGCCAAAGCTCAGGCCGCTGAATGCTTCGTGCAGCGCGTCGATCTGCCCGTGCAGGCTGATCACCGCACCTTTTGGGCGCATGGACGCGGTGTCGTCCAGCACTTTCTGCACATCGCGGGCTACCCCGCCGAGGTCGCGACCCTGCACGTTGGCATACAGGTCCAGGGTCGGTTCGATGTTGTAGTGGGTGACCACCGCCGGGCTTTGCACACGGGAAATGGTGGCGACGCCGCCGAGGATCTGCGACTTGCCGTCGGCGCCGGTCACTGGCAGGGCCTCGAGCGAAGGCAGGCTGTCGAGGCGGTATTGCGGGGTGGCCGCAACAATGGAGTAGGACACGCCGTTGGCCGGGTTCAGCCAGAAGGTCGGCGCGACCTGGGAGCTGCCGGCGAGGGAGGCGACCATGCTGTTGGTCACGTCACGCTCGGTGATGCCCAGGCCGTTGGCGCGCATGCGGTCGACGTTCACTTGCAGCGACGGGTAGCCGGTGGACTGCTGGATGCGCAGGTCGGCGATGCCGGGAACGTGCTGCAAACGACGTTCAAGCTCCACCGCATAGGCGCGGTTTTCTTCGTCGCTGCGCCCGGAGATTTTCACGTCCAGCGGGGCCGGGGCGCCGAAGTTGAGGATCTGGCTGCTGATGTCCGCCGGCAGGAAGGCGAAGTGACTGCCAGGGAAACTTTGCGGCAAGGCTTCACGCAGTTTTTTCACGTAGTCGGCAGTGGGGGCGTGATCTTTTTTCAGGCTGACCTGGATATCGCCATCTTGCGGGCCGATGGTGCCGCTGCTGCTGTAGGCCATGTCGATGCCGCTGAGCGGGATGCCGATGTTATCGACAATGGTATCCAGCTCCTGGGCGGGGATGACTTCGCGAATCCGCGCTTCAATGCGGTCGAAGGCGGCGGCGCTTTCTTCGATACGCGTACCCAGTGGCAAGCGCACGTGAAGGGCCAGGGCGCCTGCATCGGTGGCCGGGAAAAAGTCCTGGCCCAGGCTAGGCAGCAGCAGGAATGACGCCAGTACACAGGCCAGGAAGCCGACGATAAAGCGCCTGCGATTGCCCAGGGCCAAGGTCAGCAGGCCATGGTAGGTGTCGCGGATATTGGAGAAGTGGCGCTCGAAACCTTGCTGGAAATTGAGCACCGATTGCAGCACGGCATTGCGCTGTTTCGTGTGCTGTTCACCTTCATGGTGATTGATGAATTCATCTTCCGGATGATGTCCGGCGCCGGGCTCCGGCATGTGCGGCTTGAGCAGGAACATCGCCAGGGTCGGCACCAGCGTACGTGAGAGGATGAACGAGCTCGCCATGGCAAATATCACCGCCAAAGCCATCGGCCGGAACAAGTAGCCGGCGATGCCCTGCAGCAGAAACATCGGCACGAACACGATGCAGATACACAGCAGCGAGACAAACGCCGGGCCGACAATTTGCGCGGCACCGTCGAGGATCGCGGTTTTCACCGCCTTGCCTTGCTCCAGGTGCCAGTTGATGTTCTCGATGGTCACCGTGGCGTCGTCCACCAGGATCCCCACCGCCAACGCCAACCCGCCCAGGGTCATCACATTGAGGGTTTGCCCGCTGACCGCCAGCAGTGCGATGGCCGACAGCACGGCCAGGGGAATCGAGGCGGCGATGATCAGCGTCGAACGCCAGCTGCCGAGGAACAGCAGGATCATCGCGCTGGTCAGCAGCGCGGCGATGATGCCTTCCTGGGCCACGCTGCCCACCGATTGCTTGACGAACACCGAGGCGTCGCCCAGCAGGGAAGTCTTCAGCGATGGCGGCAGGGTTTCGTTGATACGCGGCAGCATCTGGCGGATGCCGTCGATGATCGACAGGGTCGAGATGCTGCCGTTTTTCAGCGCCGGCATCAGCACCGCGCGGTGGCCGTCGACGCGCACGATGTTGGTTTGCGGCGGCGAACCGTCACGCACGTGGGCCACCTGACCGATGGTGATCAGCGCACCGTCGACCGTCTTGATCGGCAAGTCGTTAAGTTCATCGATGGCCTTGGGGCTGTTGTTGAGCAGGATCGTGTATTCGTTGGGGCCCAGTTTGGCCGTGCCCACCGGGATGATCTGGTTCTGCAACGCCAGGGCATTGCCCACGTCCTGGGCTGACAAACCCTTGGCGGCCAGCGCTTGCGGGTCGAGGTCAAGGGTGATCTGGCGTTGCTTGCCGCCCATTGGCGTGGGCATGGCCAGGCCGGGCAGGGCGCTGAGGGGCAGGCGGATATTGTTCTGTACCAGGTCGCGGATCTTGGCTTCCGAGAGGCTGGGGCTGGAGAACGCCATCTGCAGGATCGGCACCGTGGAGGCGCTGTAGTTGAGGATCAGTGGCGGCGTGATGCCCGGCGGCATCTGCTTCAACACGGTTTGTGACACCGCGGTCACCTGGGCGTTGGCGGTGCGGATATCGACGCCGGGCTGGAAGAAGATCTTGACGATGCCCATGCCGGGCAGGGATTGCGATTCGATATGTTCGATGTCGTTGACGGTGGTGCTCAGGGAGCGTTCGTAGGTGTAGATCACCCGGCCGGCCATGGCGTCCGGCGACAGGCCGTTGTACTGCCAGACCACGGCGACCACGGGGATGCCGATATCCGGGAAAACATCAGTAGGGGTACGCAGGGCCGCCATTGGCCCGATGATGCAGATGAAGATGGCCAACACGATAAAGGTGTATGGCTTTTGCAGTGCGGTCTTTACCAGCCCGAGCATGCGTGAAACCTCCGGAAGGAGCAGGATTGCAAACCCCGGCAGTCTCACGCGACCCACCTAACACGCACCTTTCAGCCAGGTGAAGGAACATTTAGGTTAGGGCTGAAGATCGTTTCATATGTATTCATTTGTTCTAAAAAGGGCAGCTCCTCAAGCTTGCAACCCATCGGACACATTGTCTTTCTTTGGAGCCCTGCCATGTCACTCAAACCTTTATTGTTGATTCCTGCCCTTGGTGCTGTGCTGTTGTTGTCGGCATGTGCCGGCCCGATCCCCAAGGCTGACCCGAGCGAAGCGTGGATCGGTCTGAAAGAAGAAGCGCCGAATGACCTGATGGCCGAGCGGGTAGATGGCAAGCGCGTGGATGACGGGCGCTTTTTTGAAGTGCCACCAGGCGATCATCGCCTGGATGTGACGCTGTTCGAGGAAGAACCCGGCGACGATAATCAGCAAGACTGCCAGGGGCGTGTCGAGTACAAGCATTTCAAGGCGGGTGAGCACTACACCCTGGTCGAATCCAGCCTGGGTACTACCGTGCGTGCGTCCTTGATGGACGGGCACGGCAAGGAAGTTGCGGCCACTCAGGACTTCAATTGCATGCCGGGCTAGGCGTGATGCACCGCGGCCTTGTGAGGCTTGGCGGGTGCCGTCGGTTTGACGTGGGGGTGATGGTGCCGGCGGGTAATGCGCAACACCCCCCACAGCATGGCGCCGGCTACCGCCAGCCAACCGCAGATCAACAGGAAAATCGTCGTTGCAAGGCTCATTCGGGCCTCCTTTCGCCCCGCAGGGGGCACACACAGTCTTCTCAATGGACAGTCTAGCTACCTGGCGGTTGCCTGCTATTGACCAATGGTCGAGTGCGACCAACTTCTTTGCTATATCCACGCCCCCTGCACAATCGCGATTGGGCTATGATCAGGGCCCTTACCGGCAGTCGATCAAGAGAGTAGAAAATTGCGGTTACGGTCGAACCTGAAAACATCCTTGTTAATTGCTTGTGCCCTGGGCCTCGCGGCCTGTTCCTCCGCACCGTCGAGGCTGGCGGGCCTGCCGGAGCGAGTCGAACTCAATGGCGTGCCGACCTTTCGCAGCGAGGCTTATCAGAGCGGTCCTACATCGTTAGCCAGCATGCTGTCGCAACAAGGCATTATCACGACACCGGGGTTGCTGGATAAGCCAATGCATCTGCCGGGCGGTGAAGCGGACCTTGAGCGCAACATGCAGGTACTGGCGCGTGAGTATGGGCTGATGGTGTACCCGCTGGATGCGAAGCTGACGGCGGTGCTGGCACAGGTCGCGGCGGGTTATCCGGTGATGGCGCGGATTGGTGGCGGGCTGTGGTCCGACGCGCACTACGTGGTAGTGGTGGGGTTCAATCAGCAGAAAAGCACGGTGCTGCTGCGCTCAGGCATGGATCGGCGCCTGTTGATGAGCTTCGGCGACTTCGAGTCAAAATGGAAAAGCGCCGGAAACTGGGCAATCCTCACCCAGCGCCCGAGCCAGTTGCCAGCCAATGTCGACGCGCAGCGCTGGCGGGATGCGGCTGACGCAACGGCCCAGGCCGGGCAGGAGCGGGCGGCGGCGCAGGCGCTGAAGGTGTTGGCGGAACGCAAATAAAAAACGGCGCTATCAAGCGCCGTTTTTTTTGGTCGGTTACCGACGCGCTTCTGCAGCATTCGGCCGATTTTTCAGGTTCTTGTCGGCCTTGTAGCGCAACGCCACATCCGGCACCGACCCGCTCTTGCCGGTTTCAACCCAATTGCGGATACGGCTGGCATCGGCAAAGTGGGTGAATTTGCCGAAAGCGTCCAGGATCACCAATGACACCGGGCGGTTGCCCATGCTGGTCACCAGCACCAGGCAGTGGCCGGCCTGGTTGGTGAAGCCGGTCTTGGTCAGCTTGATGTCCCAATTGGCGCGGTTGATCAGGTGGTCGGTGTTGGAGAAGCCCAGGGTGTAGTTGGGCTTGCGGAACGACACGGTCTTTTCCTTGGTGGTGCTCAATTGGCTCAGCAAGGGGTAGTGACGCGCGGCGGCGAGCAGTTTGCTCAGGTCACGGGCGGTGGACACGTTGTGGATCGACAGGCCGGTGGGTTCCACATAGTGAGTGCTGGTCATGCCCAGCGCCTTGGCCTTGGCGTTCATCGCGGCAATAAACGCCGGGTAACCACCTGGATAGTGGTGCGCCAGGCTGGCGGCGGCGCGGTTTTCCGAAGACATCAAGGCGATCAGCAGCATTTCTTTGCGTGGCATCTCGCTGCCGATTTTCACCCGGGAAAACACGCCTTTCATTTCCGGCGTGTCCTTGATGTTGATATCGATGTATTCATCCATGTTCTGCTTGGCTTCCAGCACCACCAGGCCGGTCATCAACTTGCTCACCGAGGCGATCGGCACCACCACGTCGGGGTTGCTGGAATAGATGACCTTGTTGGTCTGCAGGTCCACCAGCATGGCGCTGCCGGAGGCGATTTGCAGTTTGGAGGTATCACGCGGGGCCTGGGTGGTTTCGGCGGCATGAGCGAAAGTGCCTGTAAACGCAAAAAATAGGCTGACGATAGAGAGACGAATTTTCACGCGGATGAACTCGCTAAAAAAGTAAGGAAATACCGTTCGGGAACGGTTTTTGGATAAATGCCGTTACATTTTAGGAGTATGGATCAGAAAGTG
>Ga0157373_10000782_pt1 | contig 24475 bp, 17 predicted proteins | sample C65metaG_FD_113460 | JGI IMG/M metagenome (GOLD analysis project Ga0157373, IMG submission 113460) | Corn rhizosphere microbial communities from Kellogg Biological Station, Michigan, USA - C6-5 metaG | ecosystem: Host-associated > Plants > Roots > Rhizosphere > Soil | place: USA: Michigan... | reverse complement strand
TTGAATCTTGTTTGCCGCTGGGTTTCCGTGGCCAGCGCGCCCTTTCCGACAGACGCGCCTGGTACTGCTCGCAGCATGTAGCCAAACCCGCCGTCGGGCTTCTTTAACCGGCTCCTGAATGCCGGGAAAAGGATTTGCCATGCCTAATCTGGTGATTTGCTGCGACGGCACCTGGAACACCCCCGACCAACTGGATCAGGGCGTTCCCGCCCCCACCAACGTGGTGCGGCTGTACAACGCCGTAGCTGATTTCGACGCCCGGGGCGCAGCGCAAACCACCTACTATCACCCCGGTGTCGGCACCGATGGCAGTTGGTGGGATAAAGCCGTCGGCGGTGGCACCGGTGCCGGCCTTGACGACAACATCATGAGCGCCTACCAGCAGCTCTGTTACTGCTACCAGCCCGGCGATGCCATCTTCCTGTTTGGCTTCAGCCGCGGCGCCTACACGGTGCGCAGCCTTGCCGGGTTCATTGGTCGCTGCGGGCTCTTGCAGATCGCCGGGTTACCACCCGCCGAGGTCTGGGCGCGCATCCAGACCCTCCTCACCCGCGGCTACCGGCGTAAAACCGAGGAACGCAAAGACTGGACCGCTCAAGGCTGGCAGTTCCACAACACCGCAAACGCGTCGATCCCAATCCATTTCATTGGGGTATGGGACACAGTCGGTGCGCTGGGCATCCCCGACGACATGGCACTCCTCAATCTGCTCGACAATCGCGAACGCTACACCTTCCACGACACCACGCTGCACCCCTCGGTAAAGCACGCCCGCCACGCGCTGGCAATGGACGAACGCCGTGCCTCGTTCCAGCCGACGCTGTGGAGCCAACCACCGCTGGGCACCGACCTCAAGCAAATCTGGTTCCCCGGCGTGCATTCAGACGTCGGAGGTGGCTACCAGAACTGCGGCCTGGCCGATGGTGCTCTGATGTGGATGCTTGATGAGGCGAGCACGGCCGGTCTGATTTTCGACCCGAATATTGTCGGGCAGATCAAGCCAAACCTCTACGACACCATGCACGACTCCTGTGATGGCGTGTTCACCGTGCTGGCGACTCAGCCACGCAGCGTGGCCGACCTGACCACGCAACCGGCGCTGTTCCATCAATCAGCACTGGATCGGCAGAAAACCCCGCCCATCACCCAATCGCCCTACCGCAAAGCGCGCTTGCTGGCACCGCGTACCCCGCTGGTGCTGGACATCTCCGCACGCCTGCCGTGGAACGAAACTGGCCTGTGGCTCAACGCTGGCACCGCTTACACCTTCAGCGCCAGCGGTGAATGGCTGGACGCCTCGATCGTTTGCGACCCGGCCGGGCCAGTGAGTAACCATTTTCAACCCAGCGAACTGGCATACCTTGCGGGCACTGCGCTGGGCAAACTGGAAACCTGGTACGGAAAGCTATTCAACAACAACGCAAACTTTTACTTCACCCGCCGCCACGAGAATTACCCTTGGTTTAGTCTCGTCGGCGCTATAGCCAACAGCGACGGTGTCGATGCCAAAGGTATCCTGCTGAAACCGGAAACCTTCCTCATCGGCCACGGCTGCACGTATGCGCCGAAGCGCTCGGGGTATCTCTATGCCTATGCCAACGACGCGTGGAATTGCTATGGGAATAACAAGGGGCATGTTGCATTGACGATTCAGTAATCCATTGCTGGTCACCGGCACATTGCGAGGGAGTACTCTTCATGGAGGATAAACCTGATGAACAGAAAATGGGCGCCGAGTTGTCTTCGCTGCTCAACTTCATCCCTAGCGCGTATTACGACCTGATTGCGCGGGTGTGCCTATTCACTTCGTTCACTCTGGGAAGGCTAAAGCCGGCACCTTAACCAAATGTTGGGCAACTCAATCCGGTGACATCTCGCTCGGAGTAAAGCCATGAACGAAAGCGAAAACCAAATGCCTTCTGACACAGCAACCTCGTTGGCTTCCGCCACAAAAAGATTCCTCGAAGACCATTGCTGCGGTTTGGATTCCAATAATCGTTGCCGTTTCCGTCGCTACCGGTGGTGGTGTAGGTTGGATCTACGACAAGAAAGCACAAGCTGACCGTGAGGTAGAAGAGAAACAACAGGAGGTGCAAAGTGAGAACCAGCGCCTCATTACCGAATACCTCTCGAAGATTCAGCTAAAGCTAGAAGAAACAATATCGCTTTCCGAGCAACTTAACCGTGATTACCTTGTACCCGACTGGGGAATCTTGGAGTCGTACGTTTTGAAAGCTAGGAAAGATGGCCACGACAAACACGCGTCAATGTTTGGATTGATTAGTAAGCTCGTTCAAAGAGACGCAGAGCTTGTATCCCTGCTTGAGGGCTATGAACCATATGCGCTTACGAACGAGTTCAAGATGCAAGCCACCGAATTCAGAACGCACGCAAGAACATACGTCGTTCGCTTCGAAGCGATCCCGAAGACAGTTGAAAACGGCCAGCAATTGCCTGTTTGGAAGGTATTTCCCACCGGCTTTCCTGTTGCTCTGCAAAAAGAAATTGCAGCACGTAAGGCCTTGCGTACCCCATGAGTCGCCCACCCCATCTTTTCACCGGACCTACGCGAAAAGCCTTACAGGCCCGGTGAATTCAGGCGGGACGGACTATCTATATTGGGTCATAGCGACCTGACGTGAGAGGCTGCTTTTGGCCCAGGCTGTGTGAAAACGCTTCACAAAAATTGAAGTATGCGCTTCTGTGTTAAATCTGAAATTTATCGGCACGTCAGCAGATGTGGATTTCGCGTAGAAACGCGATTTCCAGTCCGATTTTGAGTACCTGTCGCGCTCAAAAACGTTTTTACACAGCCTCGGCCGATTTCTGCCTTCCACGACCGCCTGAAACCGGCCCAGGCTGTGTAAAACGCAGACACTGTTTTGAAGCCTGCGTCGCTACGTAAAATCTGCCAATGATTGGTGTATCAGCGGAGCTGAAATTTGCGTAGGAACGCGATTTTCGTTCTGGTTCTGACTGTCAAACCTGCTCTAAACCGTTTTTACACAGCCTCGACCCTTTGCAGACATTCATAACGTTCAGGTCAAGGGGAGGATTTAGCCCGTCCCAAGTGAGGAAAGCGAACGGCACGAACCCTTTGTAGGAGCGCAACGCCTCAATCCCGGATAATTACAACACTTATTGATGAATTGTCCGCCGAATCAACCCTAAATTGGAAATTTTGAAATCCGATCACTTTGGACTCATTCAAGTCGTATTTTACTGACTGAAAAAATGCTGGCGCAGCAAGCCCGCTTCTGTACTCACGGTAACCAATCTCAATTGTACTTCCGGACTTACCAGAATAAACAAGCTCTTTTTTTATGAAGTCGGATGAGTAGACGTCATCAACTTTCCATCCGTCTGGCGAATTTAGCACACCGACCCAGCGCTTTACTTTTGTAATCGTTCCTGTTTGAGCCTCGATGAATGGCATTCCAACACTCGCAGTGACGGTGCTCCCAATTGAGTATGTTTTATATGGCTTGCTCTCCAGTATCGTAGAGGAACAGCCGCTTATGATGCTTATGGCGAGCATACAAGTAATTATTTTGAGAATGGGGTTCATGATACTTTCCTTTTTTATATAACGTTCCTTGTCGTCCTGTAAGCCCTTGTCTAGTTGGGAGGGGCGTTGCAGCACGCGCGGCATAGCCCAAAGAGAAAAGTGACATGGATGACGGCAAGCTCAACTGCGACAAATATTCAGCGTAGCAGGTCGACGCTACCGAATTGCCACTAATCTGTTCACCGACTGCTTTTGGCCGCTTTCTGCCCTTGGTGACCGGCAGCAATGGGCCGAGGCTGTGTAAAAACGTTTTAGAACACGTTTGACAGTCGGGGCTGGAACATAAATCGCGCTCCTACGCAAATTTCTGGTCTGCTGATTACACAAACACCAGCAGATTTACGTAGCAATGCAGACTTCAAAACGGCGCATGCGTTTTTACACACTCTGGGCCAGAAGCGGCCACTCGCTTGCCTGATCAGATCGTACGCCGAAGGTGCATTACACAGTTCCCCGATAAACCAAAGTCAGCGCTCTCTGACTATAAGTAAGAAGTTCGGATGTGGTGACCGGTAGAGTTTCGCAAACCCCAGGGTTGGTATCGTGATGAAATTGGCCAGCGTAGCCGTTGATGTCCTTCAATTCCTCCACAAGGGGTGAGGCGTAATTTAAGGGGTCAGTAGGGAGGACAGTCCCTATATGCGCAAGTATCCCGCCAAACATCAGGTCCCTAGGCACCAGCCCGGGGAATCGTCTGTGCAGGTATCCTTCGAGAAAAGGACGGATCGCTTTAGCTACCATCCTGCTATCGTGGGCAGTACCAGCGCAGAACTCCATTAGCAAACGGTGGTGCCTGTAGAAGGATGACTCACACTCCTGCTCCACGTTGAATTTCGCTAACTGGCTATAGCCGTCAATTGAGTGTTGCAGTTGCAGTACCTCTAAGGCAGGTAAGCCCTTTTGGCTGAAGGCCTCTTTCAGATCCCGGACGAAGAAAGGGTCATGCGCCAGCACGATAAGCTGTTCGGCACGGGTGCTGATGATGCGGAGTATCTCTTTGGTCTGGGACTTACGATTCGCGTCTAGGCTGCACATTGGATCATCGATAACTACAAGCTTTTTCGCCAAATCCGCATCTGAGTTGACCGTGGCGATGAAGAATGCAAACGCCAATGTCCGCTTATCCCCTTCACTTAAGGCAGTAGCAAATTTTGGCGTACCGTCGAGTGTAATAGACATTCCACGAAGCGATAGACCGTATTCACTTCGTAGGCCACCTCGGAAATTGGCGTCCATTTTTTCGATGCTGAAAGATGCCCCAAATTTTTTCAAAATCTGGTTAATTGTCTTCTGAAAAGCGGTTAGTGTTGTCACCATCTGGTCATTGAGAGTGGCACGTGCGGCCTTCTTCTTGGACTCAGCCTCTTGCGATTTTTTCTTTGCATCAGCGAGTAACGCCAAGAGGTCAGTTACTTCTTTTTTGCCGCGCGTCACGCTCAGCTGTAATTTCAGTACCTCTTGATTAATTGCGCCGATATTCTCCGTCGTCAACCCTCCACGGAACTCATCGATCAGTAACCGTGCCCGCTGGATCTGAGCATTAGTCTCTCGAATGTGCTTCAACATCGTATTCCACTGCTGCTGAGCGTTGGCTTTTTCATCGTTGCTACCGATTGGCTCTAGTGGCTTGTTCAATTTGGCGCGAACCAGGCTGAGCAAACTGTCTCGCGCCGCGCCGATATCGATTTTGGCCTGTTCTATGGCGAATGTAGGACTATCGATTTGAACCTCTCCCGCCCATAAAGCGATGGAAGCACAGGCGTTGGCAGTTGCCATCGCTAACTTATCAATCACAGCCTCGGCGGTTCGTGTTTGGACTCCTCGCTCAAGCATCGACACATTGCTTTTGAGTTTCTCGTACTCCTTGTTGAAATGAGTTCGGTAGGCGCGTACCAACTCGACACCAGTGGTGGTTTGGCTGCAGTAAGGACAGACTGATCCATTGTCGAATTCCTGACCTTCACTGATCCATCGCTCAATTGAGGGATTGCGTATATGGTCAATATGTGCGGAGACTTTCTGCTCTGCGTCCTCCTCAACGTCTTTCAGTGAAAGATTGAGGATCTTGAACAGGGCATCCAAGTCGAAAGATGGCTCTTGAATCCGTTCTGGAAGGGGCCTCTTAAGCACTGCGTCTATGTTTTGTGCGACCTGTACGCGTTTTCTCAGATTATCAATCTGTGGTTGTGCGAGTGACTCCGTAGTTGGTACCAACTTCTGGAATGCTAGAAAGAGCATACCCTGATGATAGCCAGCGAGTTGAGCCGTCACCCGAGCGAGTTCTGCGTTGGCTTCCGATGATTCCTTGGTAGCTTGTTCTTCCCCGGCCCTCGCTTTTACGGCGGATGCACCCAACGCAAACTGCAAAAGGTTCTTTCGTTGGCCAGGCGACACGACGCCCCCGGAATGCACATTTTTTTCTATGAACTCGGCGTCAAACACAAGAAGCTCTGGCCTTGATTCTGACCATTTGCCTTTGGTTAAAATGACCTTGTGGCCACTACCGAATGCTAAAGATACATCCGGTGCAATCGAGCCATCGATTGTCTTCCGGCCGAGAAGCGCTGAAGCATCCCCGTCAGCAACAGATCGCAAGACGCTAGCTAGAGTGGATTTTCCACGTCCATTGTCCGCGTAGATCAACTGCGTTTTGGAAAGCTTGAGCGCTTTGCCGTCCACATCGTGAAGTAGCCCGATACCGCGAATCCATTCAATTCTTTCGAGCACGATTGCTTCCTTTCAGTGGCAACTGAGAAATGAGATACAGCAGTGTAGTCCCTGCGGGACAGATGCATGAAGAGAAGCGACGGTGGCCAACGCCATCGGGGCCATTGAAATTTTAACCGCTACGCTGGCATCCAAATTTAGCGTTCATACACAGTACTCATTCCACCGAACCCTGCCGATGCTGACCGTCCGCTCTGGGTTGAATGCGGTCCTTGACGTGTGCTTGGAATGAAATATGGATAGGGATTCGAACCCCTTCTAGTGATCGTGCAGGCCGTCACAGGCCGCGAAACTCGTGCTTATGTGCCTTTGAGCAAGGCGTGAAACGGCCTATAGCGGCCCCTTGTTTGCCCTAACTTTGCCCTAAACGATATGCGGTCGCACAAGACGCGGGCCTGCACAAGGAACACGCCTTGGCGCCCTGCATGTTGAGGGTCTGATTGATCGCGTCGAATACGGGCGCCGACCCGCTCGCTTTCCACTGTCAGTGGTGCGGTGAGCTTCTGGATGGCCAGATCGGTGGCCGCGTACAGCATCCACATCGCTCTGGTGAGGGCTTCGAACTGCAAGCGCAACACCGACATGGCAGTAGTAGGGCACCCAATACCGAACAGAGTTCGCAATGCCTGTTGCAACTCCACTTACCCACCAGTTTGTGAAAGCATCAGGATTGAGGCGAAAGCTCCCGCCTCAATCCCTTCCTATAGACTTCAAATTCCACTGCCCCACCACGCGTGATTGCGGCTATTTCTCCCCCAGTTCCTCGCTACATCCCAGCTCTCACTGACTACATTGCACTTACGCTCGGTTCCAAACCTGGCCTAGCCTGGCTTGGATCGGCTGGTCGATAGATTTCAGCTCGATGGAAGGTTACTCACCTGACCGCCGATCACATGACGCTTTCTATCAACCAGCCAACAGTCGGTACGAAAATTTCCACGCCAGTTCCCTATATGGCCGTGCACTCACTGCTGATACTGGCCCCGTCAACATGTATCGGGCACGTTGGCAAAATCATCAGGAGCCGGACCATGAGCAAGCAGTCTGATCAAGACAATCGCGCTAACCAATTGAACGACAACAATGACGCCTACTGGCAATCTCGAGGTGAAGATGAGCGCCCAGACGATTGGGATACCCGCTCAGAGGAGAACGACTGAAATGGCCAAAGCCTATAAAGCGCCACAAGACGCCCAATCGGACTATGGCAATGCGAACAAAGGCACTCGCGGCACCAATCCTTTGTACGACAAGGCCCAAGGTAACCGAGGGAAGCAACTGGACCCACGACAGCAGCCACGTTCTGGGCATTGATAACGGCAAGTAGAGGCTGCTCACGCAGCCTCGTTTTAATCCCGAGCGCTCATTGGTCGGCCCAATTGCGTTCTGGCAAAACGATATTCTTGAGCGTAAGCGCTCATGACGGACGCCACTTCGTCGTGCGTCAGACCGATATGCGTAAGATGAAGTCGTACCAGGGCCAGGGTCTCGCCAAGTCGCAAAACGGATGCTTGAATCCAGGCGTCATAGGCTCTCCCCGCTGGATCGGCATCTTTCAACCGGGGCGATTCTTTGGTCACCGCACCGACCAGATCGAGAAATGTCTGGAATTTCGGACGGCCCTTTTTCGCTTGAACCCAATACCTGAGAAGCTTTATACGAGCTGGCCCATCCACACCCTCAGGGGCTGAACTGTTTGCCCAACGGTTTCCAAGATAGGTCGTCACTTTCTGCTTTCGTTGCCAGTCACAAAGCTTTGCGAGGTGTTCAAGAGCCCCAAGCATCGGATTGCTCCATTCGCCGCTGAGCGGTTTGTAGGCTGGTATGACACCGTCAAAGGGAATCAGCTCCGACATGCCGTCCCGTTCCACCGCTTCCCAAAAATTCTCAACAACGGTATCTGCTATGTACCAGGCAAGAAGGCGAAGCAGGACAGTGAGTACATCAGCGGTGAGAACGCTTGAAATCACCTGGTCAACAGACGCTTCATTGTCCTCCCGCTGAGTGGAATCAGGTGCAGATTTTGCCCGTAGCGCAGCACACCCGAACCGCGACACTAACGGCGAACTGGCATAGCGTCGCCAGTTCTCTTCCAAGCCTTGACCAGCCCGAAGCGTTTCGGCGTTTAACACTGTGGCATCCCGGACAAATTGGACCCAGAACGCCTTGGCCGCCTTGTGATGGAAAAGTCCGCTACTAAACAGGCCAATCCAGGTCACCCCTACTGGCCAAACGTAGTCGGCATCATGAGGTCGCAACAGTTCATCAATCAGCGCGGTAGGGACGGCGCGGATCAAACGGCTCATTGCGCTGCGTCCGAGAGGACGAAATGGGCTGACCAGCATCCTGGCCATTGTTTTGGCTACCGGGAGCGAAGGATTGCCCGCGCGAACGCCCTCCCATATTTCTCTATGGCTGGTGTGCAGGAGCTTCCAGAACGACTCCACAGGCAAAAGCAATGCTCTGTTACTGATCAGGCGAACCATTCTGGGGTCATCTAACGACAGCAGATCCTTATACAAGTCCTCGGGGCTTTTTGTGGTCATTGCGTGACATCGGAAATGATGATGACTGAAGAGGCTAGTCGTTTTGCATGCCTTTGGCTAAGTAACCTGTTTTTATCACTGTGGGCCACACGCGGACGTTTAACTCCAGCGTCACATTCCCAGCAACAGTGCTTCGCCAGTTCTGTGCGCACAGTGGCTCGACCTTGTTCAGGTCAAGATCCCAAGGCGACGAATCCTGCATGCGATTCGCGCGGTCTTGAGCAGCCGCTAGTCAATGTCCACAGCCAGAAGCCGCCGTTCGTTAGCCCGACACCAACACCGCCAAAGCCTCTACGAACAATTTCATATCGTTCCCTTGTTGAGATTTTTCTAGACTTTAGTGCTTCAAGCATCAATGAGCGCTTCTCGAACACCCATGACCGCTGCGCTGGAGATGAAACTGAGCAAGGGATTCGAACCCCTTACGTATTCACCGTAAACCGCTGCAGGCCATGAATCGCGTGACCTGCCGAGCCTAAAGCGGTCTGAGACGGCCCCGCTTTTGCCCTAAGCCCCTCCATCAAGGAAGTATGATCTGCTCGATGATGGGTGAGAAATATTGGCTACTATCGGCCAAAATCCGCCCTTCCTGGTTGCCCTGTTTATGGGAGCCGGGGCACAGTGATTTCAATTCCGGAACGATATCAGCTATAGACTGGGTCATTTTGAACCGTTTGGAGTGTGTTTTATGCCGCGTCTCAAGGATATCTACTCAACGGCCGCGCAACTATGCGAGGTTCCCTTGCTGGATTTGAGCCAATCTGTTCTTCAGGTCCTCGGGAGCAAATTACAGCGTTCGCACGACGCCGAGTGCGCCCACAACTTCCTACTCGGCGTGAGAAATGAATACGACCAGAGCGAACTCGCAGCTCTGGCATGTTCGGAAGCATGGGCCTGGCTTTATTCCAACGGCTTCATTTGTCATCATCCTAGTCATGACGCTCAATGGATGACCCTTACAAGACTGGGGCGAAACCACTATGCGCAAGACGTATCGCTGAAGTCGTGGATAGCAGATCGTCAACTTCCAGAGGACATGCTTCACGCGTCACTACGACCCACCGCAATCCGTCTCTTCAGACAAGAATTGTTCGATACAGCCGTCTTTGAGGCGTTCAAAGTGCTCGAAGTATCAATCCGTCAAGCGGCAGGCCTCGGCGATGAATGGCTTGGCACCAAGCTCACCGCGCGTGCCTTTAACCCCGAAAGCGGGCCACTGACGGACAAGACGGCCGAACCCGGTGAACGGCAGGCGTTGATGAACCTGATGTCTGGCGCAATCGGAAGCTACAAGAACCCACAAAGCCATCGTCATGTAGGACTTGAGGCGTCTGAGGCGCGGGAGATGATCATCATGGCGTCCCACTTACTCAGCATCGTCGACAGCCGCCGCACTACATAGCGGTGCGCCGCCGCTGACGGTTGAGGCTCCGTGGCCATCTGCTCGCGAGATAGCCGTAGGTTCGCGGCGAATTTGGTCTTTTACTCCTCAGGAAGATCGATGTCCTCTTCCGACACCCGCTCTTTCGGAACTTCTATCTCCCCGAACTGCAAGAGATATTCCTCCGTCCGACTAACCACATGCGGGTCAACACTCATGAAACCCAGCGGAACTGCATGGCCGTAGGTAGCAGTCCCCGGCAAGTGAATCAGGACGCCAGCGGCTACGCCAGGCACAAGGAATATCTCAACCGAATCAGGCGGACCTCCGTTCGCGAAAACTTGTGTCTTGGTAAAGGCCTTGATCGGCCCTCGCGCATGACTCTCAAGCAGCAGCACCGTTGCGGGGGGGGGACCTTCGGTACCCAGTTTTTCAGCAATTCGCTCTTGAACCTTTTCCAGGATCGAGGGGAGAACCCAGGTAGTGCCCCAATAAGGTCTTCTAGGGGCTTTCCAGTAGACCTTACTAGGAAGAAGGCTCGCTGGCGTGTACTTCACTGCCTGGTTCACCGCTAGGTCAAGAACCCCTGAGTTGATCGGAGAAAAGAACGGGCCGATAACTGGGATGGTTTTCCTAAGCTTATGAAACCTGTGCTCTTTCATACCCAAGGCATAACGTTGGTATCGCAAAACTGAAAGTTCGCTCTTTACCGTGTAGCTGCGAAAGAATTCAGGTGCGAGTTCGATCAGCAACCGATATTCATCAATCGCTGTAGCGACTACCTGGATCCGTAGATCATCTACAAAGTTCCCGATTGCAGCAGCAACCCCAGACCGGTCATCAAGCTCATCCTCTGGCCGCCACTCAAGGAGATTTGCTGCCCCTTGGGTAAGGGTTGCTCTCGGAGCTTTCACGAACACAGGCACCAATGCCGAGAATTTTTCAGCAGGTGTTACGGCGTCAATCGAATACAACGAACGCTTTAAATGCGCTCGTGCCCCTTTCCTTGTATTGAGCTCAGTGAAATGGCGCTTGAATGAGCCAGGTATCTTCCCACTCGCGTTACCGACCATTTCAGTGTCCATTTCGAGCGAGTGTAGGCAATGGTCGAAAGCCTCTGTCCTATCCCAGCGTTGTGGGGCAAAAGAAATGAGGTCAAAACCGACTGTCGACGTGCGTTTCTCTACATTGAAAATCTGCGGTTCGTCGCCCCCTGTTAAGAATAGATCTCGACCCGCACGAGTGATTCTAAGCCGGCCTGAGTCTCGGCTGACATAGCCGAGGTTGACTGCATCGTTAAGCAGGAAAGTCATTTCCTGGGGAGAGAAATCGAAGAACTTGGCAACCTCCGTTTCGGGCATCCCGTCAACTGAGTAGATCAGGCGCACAAGAAACTCGGTTGTCAGGGATACTTTGCCAACCTCAGCGACCTTGTGCTCGATCTTGTAGTTCCTACCCGGCAAAAGAGCGTCATAAACACCGATGACAACATCTGGTGCTTCCCCATCATCGGGCGTTTCCGTACTCCTATTAAGGGTCAGAGTTTTGATCATGACACCACCTTCTTATCTTTTCTCGCCTTGGACGACTGTGCAGACGCCCCAAGAGCTGCCCGCTGTTGCTCCAGTAGCTGCGCGGCTTCAACGAGGACTGCTTCACCGGTCTGAACTTCTACATTGAATTTTTCAATCAGGTTTGCCATCGGTCCACCTGACGCCCAACGTTGCTTGGCACCAACGATTACCAGCCTGTCCATTGCCCGGCTAACTGCAACGTTGATCCGGTTGGGCCTTCCCATGAAGCCAGGTCTGATGGAAGGCTCCCCCTCCACCAGACGTCCATCCGCATTGTTCCGAACCAGAGATAGAATCACGATAAGGTTCTCTTTGCCCTGATAGCTGTCCACTGTGTCGATTTTGATGGCATGCCGCATAACATTACTCAAGCCTGCAACCCGAAGCTTATTCCTTAGAGCCGATGCCTGAGCTCCATAGGTACAAATAACGCCAATAGCGTGATCGGGGTTTTCTCGACTCTCAAGCCACTGAACAAACCTGGTGCATTTATCCCATTCAAGGATCATCCCCATGATGAGCTCAATCTCTTTGGGGTTCGTGAGCGACTTCCGAGACTTACCTATTTCCGGCTTCTGGTAGGACTCCTTTTTGAGCTCATCCGTGTAAACCCAAGTTAGCGGATGTTTCAGACTATCAGGGAACACCTCAGGATTGATTTTGGGGGCTTCCCGACCTGGTACCAAGTCACCGTCATAAAACGCACTGGAAACCACGCGTCCAATTGGCGGTAGCATGCGATATTGAGTTGTAATCCTCCTGCCTATCTGCTTACCAAGAGGAGACTCGAATACTCGTTCGAAGTCGCTTTTCACGATCTCGTTGGCAGCAAAGCCGGTGGCATCCACCACTGTAGAGACGACATTTTCCTTGAACCGTGGCTCAAGCTGCTCCTGATCACCGACAAGCACCACCCAACGACCGGCTTGCATTGGTACAGCGAGCTCACTTGCCGTGGATCGGGCAGCTTCGTCAATTACAACCAAGTCGAAAACAGTGGACGTTAGCCCAAGTGATGAGCGACCGAGGCCGACACAAGTGCCAGCAACGATCTGCCTGGTGCCTGCGAGGAACGTCTCGAAACTACGCTCGGCAGTGGAGACGCTCCCGATAATATCTCGTGTCAATCTTGCCACAGCTCGAAATTTTGCCACGTTGTCCAGTGAGCACTTATACCGGCCTGCTACTGTGTGGAAGAAACGGTCAAGCAGATCCGAATAGGGAAGGTCCCTTAGTTCTGATATCTCAAGTCCGAGTTCGTAATCAATATTCAGCGTTTCCAGAGTCCCTAGAAGGCTATGGATTCGATCCACTGCACCGTCGGCTTCTTTATCCTCCGCCAGTCTATTTATCTGCTCAACAACGGGCCGTACGGTGATTTCAAGCAGCGTTAATGTTGATGCCACCTCCAGAGGAATTCCGATCGCCTTCGCTGATGTAAGTAATCGATCTTTTAGAGTTGCTTGGAATTTGTCTTTGTAGAGCTGCTCCACGCGCGCGACGTGAAATGGAAGTAGACGCTCCGACACGTTTGGCTCATGGCCCACGCGGATAATGCTCGGAGCTTCCAGAGGCGTCGGATATAGCTTCAAAACGGCTTCAGCTGCGTTATTCACAGCTTCGTGTGACTGACTTGAGAGCAGGACATTTCGCACGTACCCCTTTGTCAAGGCGTAGTGGATCAGCGCACCAATGAACAGAGTTTTGCCTGTCCCAGGCGGACCTTGCAAAAGGCCGAGGGGCCGAACCTTGAAGAGGTCCGCGAAGGCCTCTGCTTGACTCTGGTTAAAGCCATACAGGGTCCGAATCTCTTCAACATCGACTTCAATGGGTTCGTATTTCACCTGAACACTGCTGTCGGGATTGAAATAATCGATCAGGTTCCTGACCGCCGACCGCCTTTCCAAGATGCGTGAAACTGCAGATACCCGCCGGTCTATGTTGGCTTGTTCCATATGACTCTGGAAGCGAAGCCTCTGGTCCGAATCGACAAGGTTACCGCTGGCGGACAACCAACCTTCGGCGTCAATGAAGACTGTTGTGTCGTTAGAACTACTGACGTCAAGCAGGCCGATCCTCCTCCACCCCTTCTTGCTCAAACGCTCAACATAAACTCGGTCACTCCGATCAAAATCGAAAGTTCCGCACTCAAGGACGATTGGGACGACATGGAGCTTTGTTTCTTTTCGGAAGCTGCTGATTCCCAACGCGACCGCTTCGATGGTTAGGTCTTTCTCGACATCGACAAGCTTGCGCCACAACTCAGGGACACTGGTGAACACGCTCTCTACTCGGCTGTTTACCAGCTCGACAATCGCATCCTCATCAGTCTCTGCCTCGGTTAGCAGCTCCTCTGGCTGCTCCTGATCCTCCTCATCCAAGCTCTCGGTGACGGCTGCATCATCGACGACCTCTGAACCGGAAAGAAGAGCTGCAAAAGGCTCTTCATGGAACAGCGCCTGGAAGTCCCCAAAGGAGTTGGAGACACCTCCGACTAGCTGAATCTCGAGGGGTAGCGATCCCTGCTGGCGCTGTGAAAGGATCTTATTCGTCAGATGAGGGGTCGCAGAAATCTGGGCAAATTTGATCTGGCTTCCCTTCGTTTTGAAGAAAATTGCCTGGGTGGCGCCACGAATGAAGAATTGTCCCCGGTCGAACCCGTAGCCAAACACTCCTTCATCGGAGAGCAGTTCGCCGGACTCAGCGCTTGGCAGGCCAATGGACAAATGCCGGATCACCTTCGGAGGCTCAGGTGCAAGGACCTTATCCAGAGCATCGGCGAGAGGGTGCAGGGTCGCGTTCTCAGGCGACTCACCCCGACACACCTGAATGGCTGTCACAATGTGCTGCAGGTCCTCTGATGTAATGTCCAGACCATCCAGAAGTTCTTCACATATCACCGTTACAGCAAAACGGTCACGCTCAAACCGCCCACCTTTCACAGGTGAATATGATGACGTCTGAACCTCTCCATCGGCGGCACATGAGAAATCGTGGTAGTCAATGAAATGAGGAGTAAAGGGTTCATCAGTGACAAGGACGTTGCTGGGTTTCAGATCTCCATGAGCAGTACCCGAGTCATGCATTCCCATAATGCCATGTACAAGAGCCAGCAAAAACGAAAGAACAGAGTCAGTACAAAGTCCTGCTCGATCTCGCATCAACGCATGTTCCGCCAGATTCGGCCCATCAACATGCAATTGAGTAATGACGATCCCATCGCCAAGCCAAATAGCGCTCTTGATCGGAACGCATGAAGGAGGAGGTGAATAGGAAAGCTCTTGTGCTTTCTCCAGAAAGTCCAGTATCCGAGGGTAGTCTGAATCTCCATCGCTCCAGGAGGTTCTTTTCCAGAGTTTCACAACCAGGCGTTCGCCATCTTTTTCCGACAGCCACATGAGCACATAATTGTCTTTCTTCAGCGCCTCCTTGAACGGATACTCCAGAGAAAGCTCCATCTGCCCGTCCACAGTTTTGAAGCGCTCGAGTCGCTTCAAAACGGCAGCTCCGTTCACCTGATTGCTCAAGAGCGCATTGAATCGATCTAGCATCTGCGAGGCATTGTCAAAACGCTCAGAGGCCTCCCAGGATAGTGAGCGCTCTAACACCTCGTAAACCAGCTGGTACGTGCCATCAGGATCTACATCAGGGTTCCATTCAGGCGGTTCAGATTTGACTGACTGTGGAAGGCGCTCGTAAAGGAATAGGTGCATCAAACACCCTAGATGGTAGACATCCTTCTGTGGTGCACTAGATGTCACATCAAGGGCCTCTTCCGGTGTTTGCACACTGGAAAGGAACTGGTACCTGGACTCACGTAGCGAATTGGCTTCCGGATACCGGGCTGACATCAAATGAGAGAAGCGTACGACGGATGGTGCGTCGACCCAAACGCTGTGAGGCCCAAGGTCCAGGTGCGCAGCGTCATAGGAGTGGAGCGTTTTGGCTTGAGAGAGCATCTGTCGTACTAGCTCAAGCCGTTCCTTTGGTCGAAGAGATGGCAGTTCGCTGATTGCGAAGTCCGACAGACGCCTCATATTGCGACGACGCTCGTAGACCTCCCAGTTGTCGACACCTGCCTCTGGGTCGAAGGCTTTAACCTGTAGAACAGTCTGCTCAGTGGCAGTGCTACGATCGTTTAGCCACGCAATTACTTTGCGCTCGCGTCCTGCGATTTCCGCGCGTCCCTTTTCAGTCTGAAAGCGCGTATCTGCCTTGCTGAAATCCCACCGACGAAGGAGGCCTACTGCTTGAGCGGCGGAATCATCTTGAACGTTGAACTCCTTGTAAATTCCCTTTTCATGCTCATACACAGACTCGCCAGACCCGATGACGACATAGCCGCCATAGTGGCGCATCCCTTCTTTAAAGAGTCCATCTCTAACGTTAAAGAACTTCTCCAGTCGCGGCTTCCATTCTGCCGAATTCACTGGTCGCGAAACGAAGTCAGCGTTGACTGCCGCGAAGCGAGCAAGACGCTTTCGGGTATCAGTGACCGTGTCCACGAAATTTTTTAGCGTAAATACCTGACCGCTTTCAGTTGGAGCAATGCCGCTGAGGTCAAAGCTTCCGGTCAAAACAACAACGCCTTCGATGCGTGGGGTCGGAAGTTTTGGATGTCCCGTGCGCTTGGCCAATTCAGCCAAATGCTCGCGAAGAAGAATCATCACCTGCCTGGCTGTTTCGAGGATTTTTTTGACTGGGGATCGCCCTTCCTGAGGCTTTCCGTTGAGAAACCAATCGCCATTTTTGCTTTCGTAACGCCCATGGCCATCTTTAAGGTCAACAAGGTAAATACGATCATTGGCAAAAAGGATTACGTCGATTTCGCGCGGCCCCTGCGGAAGCGACAAGTCCAGATTGGTGTGACCAACCCATTCTTCGGGGAGATTCTTTTGGAAGTAGTCGATCCCTGGGACTTCACGTTCGTGGATACCCAGGCCATGGTTGACGATTTTCATGAAAGTCCCTTTAGCAGCTCTCGTGCATTTAGCATCGAACTTACACCAGTTTGATATCAAACTGCCAGATCTCGAAAATCTGCCCCATTCTCAGGCGAGCCAGACGCTGCTTGAAGTGCACGTCAAATGAATTGGCTTCCGGCCGGCAGCCAGAATCAAAAGAAAACGGGATGACTGATGAACAAGGCGCCATTGAGTGGCGAAGCCGCCCGGCAGACCGGAGCTGCTACCTCTGCAAATTCCGCGAGCGCCACAAAAGCATGCAAAACATCAGGGGGTAATGACAGCATTCAGCACCTCAAGATAGCCCGGGATCCGCTCGTCTTTGTGCGTCAGATCCTCGCGAGGTGCTGGCCCGCCTCGGAGAACTACCCGAGTTACAACGATGAGCTGACGGCACGTGGACGCTCAGTTGGTCAATCAGCGCGAACGCTCGTGATCTTCCGACATCAAGAGCGCGGTAGCCTTTTTTAGGATGGATTTCTCTCGCTCAAGTCGAGCGATACGAGCGTCCAGTTCCTGGATTTTCTGTTGTTCTGGGGTCAGCGCTTTGTTCTGCGGGGTAACGCCTTGGCGTTCCTTCTGGACTTGATCGACCCAACGCCGCAAGGCCGATTCGCCGACGCCGACGCCGAGTGAACGACTGGCTTCGATGAAACTGTAGTTTTGCTTGAGCACGAGATCGACAGCCTCGTGTTTGAATTCTGCGGAAAAGACATGACGTTGTTTGGTCATCTGACACCTCGATCTGGCGAGCATTCTCGCCTAAATAGGTGTCCGGTTTCATTAGACCACTACATGTTTCCTTCTGAGCTTCAGATTGTAAGAGCGAGAGAGCTCCGAACGTACTACCATCGCCTTTACCTATATGGATGACAATTGCAAGGCAGCAGCTTGATGACTCTCAATCAGAACCCAGAGCAGCTCGCTCGCGACCGTATTGACGCCCAACTTGCCGCCGCCGGCTGGGTGGTACAGAAACTGAAAAAAATCAACTTCAGCGCTGGCGCCGGCGTGGCAGTGCGTGAATACAGCACCAGTGTCGGCCCCGCCGACTATGTGCTGTTCGTCGATGGCAAACCGGTCGGAGTGATCGAGGCTAAGCCTTATGACGCCGGCCACCACATCACCGCAGTAGAAAAGCAGACCCAGGACTACGCCGAAGCCCAGCTGAAGTGGATCAAGTCCAGCGAAAGTCTGCGCTTTCTCTACGAGAGCACCGGTATCATCACCCGCTTTACCGATACCCACGATCCCAAGCCGCGCTCCCGTGAAATCTTCAACTTCCAGCGCCCGGAAACCCTGCGCGAATGGCTGACCCAGCCACCCACCCTGCGCTCTCGCCTGCAGGTCATGCCGCCTCTCAATCCGCAGCAGCTGCCCGCCAACGAGCTGCGCCTGCGCGACTGCCAGGAAATCGCCATCATCAAACTGGAAGCCTCGTTCAAGGCCGCCAAGCCTCGCGCCCTGATCCAGATGGCCACAGGTGCCGGTAAGACCTATACCGCCATCACCTCCATCTACCGGCTGCTGAAATATGCAGGCGCCAAGCGCATCCTGTTTCTGGTCGATACCAAGAATCTGGGTGAGCAGGCCGAGCAGGAAATGATGAGCTACCTGCCGATCGACGACCAACGTAAGTTCACTGAGCTGTATCCGGTGCAGCGCCTGAAGTCGCCCTACATTGCCAGCGACAGCTCGGTCTGCATCAGCACCATCCAGCGCATGTACGCCACGCTTAAGGGCGAAGAATTGGACGAGTCAGCAGAAGAGCTCAACCCTGCCGAGCAACTGACCCGGCCCAAGGTGCCGCTTCCGGTGGTGTACAACGAAACAATTCCGCCGGAATTCTTCGACTTCATCTTCATCGACGAATGCCACCGCTCCATCTACAACCTCTGGCAACAGGTTCTCGACTACTTCGATGCCAGCCTAATCGGCTTGACCGCCACCCCGGACAACCGCACCTACGGCTTCTTCAAGAAGAACGTGGTAAGCGACTACAGCCATGAAAAGGCTGTGGCCGATGGCGTCAACGTCGGCAACGAGGTCTATCTGATCGAAACCGAGGTGACCAAGGGCGGCGGACAGCTCAAGACTGAGCAGCTGGTCGAGCACCGGGAACGCCTGACCCGACGCAAGCGCTGGGAAGAGCAGGACGAGGACGAAGCCTATACGGCAAAGCAGCTCAATCGCGACATAGTCAATCCGGACCAGATCCGCACTGTGATCCGCACATTTCGCGACAAGCTGCCGGAAATCTTCCCCGACCGTATTGACCAGGACGGTCAGTTCCAGGTGCCCAAGACTCTGATTTTCGCCATGACCGACAGCCATGCCGACGACATCATCCAGTGCGTGCGCGAGGAATTCGATGAAGGTAACGCCTTCTGCAAGAAGGTCACCTACCGCGCGTCCCAGGATCGAAAGGATGCCGACGGCAATGTCATCGAAAAAGGCGAAGACCCTAAGTCGGTGCTGGCCCAGTTTCGCAACGCCTACTACCCGCGCATCGCAGTCACCGTCGATATGATCGCTACCGGTACCGATGTAAAGCCGCTGGAATGCCTGCTGTTCATGCGCGACGTGAAAAGCCGCAACTACTTCGAGCAGATGAAGGGGCGCGGCACCCGTACCCTGGAGAAGGACGACCTGCAGAAGGTTTCCTCGGCGGCCAAAACTGCCAAGACCCACTACGTAATAGTCGATGCCATAGGCGTGACGAAATCACTGAAGACCGCCAGCCAGCCGCTGATCAGCAAGCCCTCCGTGCCGCTCAAAGATCTGGCCATGGGCGTGATGCTCGGCGCCAGTGACAGCGACAGCGTCAGTTCGCTGGCCGGTCGGCTGGCACGGCTGGCCAAGCAGTTGGAACCGGCCGAGCACAAGAAGATTGAGACGGCTAGCGGCGGCATACCGCTGAATACCTTGGTAAGCCGCCTGTTCAACGCTATCGACGGCGACCTGGTGGAAGTCCGAGCGCTGGAGCTGGCCGGCCAGCCTGTAGGCACCGATCCCGGCGATGCCCTGCGCGATCAGGCCCAGGCCGAGCTAGTCAAGCAGGCGGCCAGCATTCTCAATGGAGAACTGATCGAATTAATCGAGCAGATCCGCCGCGACCGGGAGCAGAAGCTCGACCACGAAACTCTGGATCAAGTCACCTTTGCCGGCTGGCAGCAGCAGAGCACGAAGCAGGCCCAAGATCTGGAACAGGATTTCGCCAGTTACCTCAAGGAGCATGAGGACGAGTTGGATGCCCTGAGCATCTACTTCAGACAGCCACAGCGCCGCCGCGAGGTCACCTTCGAGCAGCTGCATGCGGTACTTGAAGCCATCAAGGCAGACCGCCCGTACCTGGCGCCGCTCAATGTATGGGAGGCCTACGCCCGACTGGACAACTACCAGGGCCACTCTCCGCTCAACGAACTCACCGCGCTGGTGGCGCTGATCCGCCGCGTATGCGGGCTGGACGAGATCCTGATGCCCTTTGAAGACACGGTCAGCCGCAACTTCAAGGACTGGATCTTCAGGCGTCACTCCGGTGCTGGTGAAAAGTTCACCGAGCAGCAGATGCAGTGGTTGCAGATGATCCGCGGCCATATCGCCGGTTCGATACATATTGACAGTGAAGCGTTAGACTTCGCCCCCTTCGACGCCCACGGCGGGCTGGGCGGGTTCTACGACCAGTTCGGCGATAGCTACAAGGCAGTGCTGGATGAAATCAATGAGGCGTTGGTGGCGTGATGAGTGGGACAGAGAGAAGAGTGCAGAGAGAAAACCGCGACGATTTGCCGGCCAACTGGGTGCGTGTGCGACTTCCCGAAATTGCCTCCATCAATCCGACTATGGACAAGTCGGAGATCGATGACGAACTGCTGGTTTCCTTCGTACCTATGCCGGCGGTGGAAGCCGAAACCGGGAAAATTAACGTCAGTACGCATCGGGTATTTTCTGAGGTAAAGAAAGGTTATACCGGCTTTCTCGAAGGAGACGTACTCTTCGCAAAGATCACTCCGTGCATGGAAAACGGCAAAATGGCCGTGGTCCCGGCGCTGGAAAATGACATCGGTTTCGGCTCGACCGAGTTTCATGTACTGCGTCCTGCACACGAAATAAGCCCCGAGTATCTTTACTACTTCGTGTCGTCCAAGGGATTTCGTATTACTGCCGAGCACAATATGACTGGCGCCGTCGGCCAGCGCCGTGTGCCCACGACATTTCTGAACGATAGTGAAATTCCGCTCCCTCCTGCCGGAGAGCAAAAACGCATCATAGCCAAAGTCGAAGAACTGCTATCCGAGCTGGACAAGGGTGTGGAAAACCTGCGCACCGCTCAGCAGCAGCTCAAGATCTACCGCCAGGCCCTTCTCAAGCAAGCCTTTGACGGCAAGCTGACCGCAACAACAGAGTGTCACGAATGGCCAATGGCACAACTCGGCACACTGCTGGACTTTTTAACTTCCGGCTCGCGTGGCTGGGCACAGTATTACGCGGACGAAGGCGATATATTTATCCGCGCCCAAAACATCAAGCACGATCGACTGGACTTGAGCGATATCGCCTTTGTCTCGCTGCCTGAGCGAGCCGAAGGTTTGAGAACGCGAGTACGCAAAGGGGATTTGCTGATCACCATCACCGGTGCCAACGTTACCAAATCGGCACTAGTCGGAAAAGATATAGGTACCGCTTACGTCAGTCAGCATGTGGCACTTTGCCGACCGACGGATGCTGTGCTTTCCAAGTTTCTCTACTGGTTCATCGTTGCCGAGGCCTCTGGACGCAAGCAGCTGAATGGCATGGCATATGGCGCCGGCAAGCCGGGCCTGAATCTGGAAAATATCCGCTCGGTAGTCGTTCCCCTGCCTGACTTGCCGGAGCAGGAAAAAGTTGTCGAGCTCATCGAGGAGAAGCTTTCCGTCATCGAGCAGCTCGAAAAAACCATCACTGACTCCCTACAGCAGGCAGAAGCCCTGCGACAGTCGATTCTGAAGAAGGCCTTTTCCGGCAAGCTGGTGGAACAGAGTCCCGAAGACGAAGGGGCCCGCGAGCTGCTGGAGCGCATCCGCACCGAGCGCGCCATCCAGCCGTCCAAGGCCCGCAGCAACAAAACCAGGGTCTTGGCATGAGTACGCTGCGCACGGTGATGCTGGTGACTGGACTGATTAGCTTGGTAAATTCATCGACCCAGTCGAGGTCTTGGCCGCTGGCCTGAGCGAATACACGCTGCCGGAAGAATCTATCAGCCGGCAGCGAAAATATCGCCTGACCACCAAAGGGCAGGCACATCTGAACTCGCAGGAATGAATTATTAATGAGCACCCATGCCATCGTCTCCAAAGTCTGGAGTTTCTGTACCACCCTGCGCGACGATGGGGTTGGCTATGGCGATTATCTGGAACAGCTGACCTATCTGATTTTCCTCAAGATGGCGGATGAGTATGCCCAGCCGCCGCACCACCGCAGCATAGGCATTCCCGCCGACTACGACTGGGCCAGCCTGCGCAACAAGCGCGGCGCCGAGCTGGAAGTGCACTACGTCTCCTTGCTGCGGGTGCTGGGCGGCATGCATGGGATGCTGGGGCAGATCTTCACCAAAGCGCAGAACAAGATCCAGGATCCGGCCAAGCTCAGTCGCCTGATCAGCATGATCGATGAGACGAGCTGGGTAACCCTGGGCGCGGATGTGAAGGGTGATATCTACGAAGGACTGCTGGAGAAGAACGCCGAGGACACCAAGTCCGGTGCCGGCCAGTACTTCACTCCGCGGGCACTGATCCGCGCCATGGTCGAATGCATGCGTCCGGAGCCGGGCAAAACCATTGCCGATCCAGCCTGCGGCACCGGTGGTTTCTTCCTCGCCACCTACGACTTTCTAGCCGCCAATCCGGCACTGACCAAGGATCAGAAGGTCTTTCTCAAGAACGATACCTTCCACGGCAACGAGATAGTCGCCGGTACCCGCCGTCTGTGTCTGATGAACATGCTGCTACACAACATTGGCGAAATCGACGGCAACAGCTCGATTTCGCCGAACGATGCTCTGATCGCTGACGGTGGCCTGCGCGTCGACTATGTGCTGGCCAACCCGCCATTCGGCAAGAAAAGCTCGATGAGCTTCACCAATGCAGAAGGCGAGCAGGAAAAGGACGACCTGACCTACAATCGTCAGGACTTCTGGGTAACCACTTCGAACAAGCAACTGAACTTCCTGCAGCACATCTGCAGCATGCTAAAGACCACCGGCCGCGCCGCCGTGGTGCTGCCGGACAACGTACTGTTCGAGGGCGGCGCCGGTGAAACCGTGCGACAGGAGTTGCTGAAAATCACCGAACTGCACACCATCCTGCGTTTGCCAACCGGCATCTTCTATGCGCAGGGCGTGAAGGCCAACGTGCTGTTCTTCGACAACCGTCCTGCAAGCAAGGACGCGCAGACGAAGGAGGTGTGGTTCTATGACTACCGTACTAACGTCCACCACACGCTTAAGAAAAAGCCGCTGCGCTTCGAAGACCTGCAGGATTTCATCACCCGCTACCACGCTCAAAATCGCCACGAGCGCCGCGAAACCTGGCATGAGACGGACAACCCCGAAGGCCGCTGGCGCAAGTACAGCCTCGAACAGATTCTCGCTCGCGACAAGACCAGCCTGGATATCTTCTGGCTAAAGGACAAATCCCTGTCCGACCTCGACAACTTACCGGAGCCAGACGTACTGGCCGAGGATATCATCGAGAACATTGAGGCAGGGCTGGGTAGCTTCCGTGAAATTCTCAAAGGGCTCGGCTAACGAGTCTGGGCATCGGAGTAAACAATATGGCGACGTCCGGCTCGACCGGTACGGCATCAGTGAAGCCAGGCACTCGACAATGAAGCAACGGTGATCTCGTAAGCAGCCATTTCAGGCGGTATTTTTTCCTGATAATGGCCCGACGGGGTACTGACAAAACCAAGCTCTGCCAGTTTTGTCGGTACGCCCTCTGGGAGTTTTCGGTCTTTCTCAAGCCATCGGCCCATTGTTGGCGGCCTCCTCGATCCAGCGGTAACCCGCGGCGTCGCGGAGAGAACTAGGCTGCCAAAGAGACGCTTTCGTCCCCCTCGCCATAGATGCCGCGTAGGCACTGCACTCGCTCATTTACCTGGGCGCCTCCATGCACCAGTTGAATATCCAACGGTTGCCGTTCATAGAAGGCCTTCAGAAAGGTCCGAGCCCGGTCGAACAGAGCATTGCCGGTCGCCTGGGTTGGCAGCGCGACATACAGGCTCCGATGTCGAGTGGCCGCCTGTAGGCGCAGGTAAGCGAGAAAGGCCAACTCGGTCTTACCCTCCCCCATTGGCACCTCGACCAGCAACAAGGCTGGACCTCGTACGTCGGCCAGCAGCCGATCCCCCTCGCTCTGCAGAGGCCGAGCCTCATGGTTCACGATACGAGCGATTAGACAATCGGTTGTCGTCTTCTCCTGTAGCAAGACCCGATAGTGAGTCCAGCCGATTTCCTCCAAGGCTTGGGCAGCAAGTACGTTGCCTTGCTCGAAGTGCTCGATCAGCGAATCCGCGCGCTCCTCTAGGGAGAACCAGTCGGGATTAGAGCCGATCCAGTCGGCCGCGCTGGTCAACCCGGCCAGCCACTCGACTGCGGCCAGTAGCGACTCCTCGACCAGCGGTACGCCTTCGGGCTTCAGCGTCTGCCAATAGCTGTCGAACAGCGCCTTGCGCGCCAT